>Ga0181528_10000660_pt1 | contig 23284 bp, 7 predicted proteins | sample PEATcosm2014_Bin_47_FD_119742 | JGI IMG/M metagenome (GOLD analysis project Ga0181528, IMG submission 119742) | Peatland microbial communities from MTU Mesocosm Facility, Houghton, MI, USA - PEATcosm2014_Bin10_10_metaG | ecosystem: Environmental > Terrestrial > Soil > Wetlands > Peat | place...
GCGGTCAAATTTTCACCCGCGTCTACATAGCCAAGCGTGGCCGAAATCTGCTCGAGATGCTGGTTAAAAGCCAGCAGAATAGCGGCTTCAAAAGCCTCATATTCCGCCAATTGCTCCCGGATAGCCGCCTCTATCAGCGGTTGATAACTTCCTAAAGCAAAACCTTGGGAGATCTGCAAGCAAATTGCCTCCGCTAATCCGGAGTATGCATAGTCTGGCGCCGGACAGTCGATTTCCTGTAGCAATGCTGCTTCCAGGCTTTGCCATTCCTGTAGGGAACGACCGCTTTCCTGCAAGGTCAAACGCGCCATCTCAACGGCTACGCCTGCTTGGGAAGCTCGCAATGCCGTTAAACTAGATTTGAAACAGGCGTTAATAGCTTGCATCAAAGCTGCCGGCACTGAGGGTTCCTGTAACTCAAGGGTAAAACCTTGCAGGTGCATGCCAAATAGTATCGCCTTACGCCACAAATTAGATGTATGAAAAGTGAAGCTATCAAAAGCATCCCAATCAATGACTAGGCCAGAGGCTAGCGGCAAGGGATTTACGTTTTCCGCTAACGGATGGCCGCCCTGCATGGTTTCATAAGCTCTGCTGATCATCTCTTCCGAACCGCCGCAAACTTCGGCTTCGCCTATCAACAACTGCTGCTCTTCCAAATAGGCGTAAAAGCCCTTGGCGTCGGGAAGCGCCTGTTCTTCAGGACTTGATGCAAATTGATCATTCATCATGGCTAGAAAAGTCGCCTGCTGAAAGCCCAAGCAAACTTTATACAAACCGGACATCCACACCGGAAACTGTCTGTCGGCTAAAGGCTGGCTACGCCGCAAAGCCATATAATCCGACAGAAACACCCCCATGCCGGAAATCAAAGCCAGATCGTAATAGGTCTCCACCTGTTTATGATAAAAGGCCTGATAGCGCCGGCTCAGCTGCGCCAACAGCGCCAGACTGTGTTGCCATTCCGGCAAAATACTTTGCAAGGCGCTGACATTCATCGGCTTGACGTGATGATAACGGCTGCCGGCAAACGGGCAGGTTTTAAAGGCAGTCTCTACCTGGGCAAAAGCCTGCGAACGGCCTTCGCCGATGGGCCGGCCATCGACATCAAAATATTCATGCACATCGCGATGCATAATCCAAGCAAAGATCTCTGTTTTGCCGCGCAGCTTTTCTAACGCCATGCCTTTATTCCCCCCTGTCCGTCATTCAGACCGGTTTTTCCGAAACACCAATTGCACTTCGTCTTTACCATAGATCAACGCGCCGAACAGACCTAAAAACCAATAATTAGGCGATAATAATACCGACCATTGATAGCCTTCGTTTAAGGTGGTCAGGCCGCCGTATTTATTCCAATAATGATCCATGGCCGGCACGTTCAGAAAAGGGATCCAGCTATGGAAAAACGGATGTCTAGCCATTTTTGCGACTTGCCAGCCGCTCTTCCGCATTTGCGTCACCAGCCAGGTATGCGGCAAAATATGCCGATGAAAAGGTTGTTGTAAAATTTGCCGGTGTTGCTCTATTTTGTTTAAATCAATACTCAAGGCGTCCGGCGTCTCGATATAAATCCCGCCGCCTTCCGTGCACAGGCTAATCAGCGCATCCAAATGCGCCAGCACAGAAATATCGTGTTCGATGACGTCGGAAGACATCACCATATCGTAGCGCTGTTCCAAAATACTTTTATCGGCAAATTCCTCGGTGAACGGATCATAGCCAAAAGCCTGCTGATAGCCTTTTTCGCGCAGAAAACGTAAAAACTGGCCGCCGCCACAACCGTAATCCAGCACTCGCTGCTGTTTATGCATACCGGCTGTTTCCAGCCATTTTAATTTACGGCCAAAGAAAAATTTAGTTATCGGATCAGGTTCGGCTTGGTCATGCAGACCATAATGGCAGTAATAATGCGCCAAATCGACGCCTTCCTTGGCATGGATGGTTTTGCAATTACCGCACTGCCAAACGGTAAAGCGTTCGTTCTCGAATTCGCGTTCGCTGGAGCCCACCACCCCCTGCAGCGTCGCCGGCGTTAAGGTTTCCGGCGTCGGACAAAGGTCGCAGAGTGTGTAATCATCTAAAGGTTTCATAGGATCTACTATTTAGGGTGTGTTTCTTCCATATCCGGCACATGGGCGATAACACGCCGGTATAAGCCGCTGGGAAGAAGGCTGAATAAACGGCAAGCCAACCAGGTTTGCCAAGGAAACCAGTCTAGCGCGCGATTGTGCTCAATCGCTTTACAAATGCGTTGCGCGGCTTGTTCCGCCGTGAGCAAGTCTTTGAGGGTGGCGCGTTCTTCCTCGGTAATGATGGGCGTATCCACAAAACCCGGCGCTACCACAGTCGCCTGGACGCCATGCGCATATAAGTCGACACGCAGACTTTGAAACAGCGCATTCAGCGCCGCCTTACTGGCGCTATAGGAGCCGGCCCCCGGCAGGCCTATCATGGCGGCGATGCTGGAGACCGCGACCAGATGGCCTTGTCGGCGTTGCAGCATGCCGGGCAGCACTGCCGCGATACTATTGATCACGCCTTGCACATTGGTAACAATTACGGCATTCTGGGTAGCGGCGTCGAAATCCAACACCTCGGTTTTACGATAAATGCCGGCATTGGCAATCATGACTTGGCAAGGGCCTAGTTGCTGTTCCAGCGTTTGAAAAGCGGCGGCCAGAGCCACGGCATCCGTTACATCCGCGCAGGACCAAGCTACCCTGCCCTCCGCCGCCAAGTCGGCATCCGCCGCCAAGTCGGCAGCCAATTGTTCCAGCAAGGGCTGTCTTCTGGCGATCAGACCGACTTTCGCGCCTTGCGCCAGCAAATATTTAGCCAAGGCCGCGCCTATGCCGCTGGAGGCGCCGGTCACCACCACGCAACGGTTTTGCCAAAAGGAATGTTTCGCTGTCATTAGGTCGCCGCCATTTTCAGCTTGTCGACCAAAGTCGGCTGTTTAGGCCCGTCTAATTTTGGCGCATCCAAGTTATCTTTCAATATCGGCAAAAAGGCGTTGGCGACGCTGGCGAGCAGGGTCAGCGTTTGCAGCGCCAATGCGCTGAATATGCCGAAATGAAATAAGAATACGCCGCCTACGCAAATACAACTGCCGCCGATCACGGTCCGGAAACTGGTGTGCAGATTTTCATCAAACTGCCGCGACAATTCGAACATATGATCCAAATGCTTCAAACTGCCGTCCATCATGATGATTTGCGCGGTATCCTGCGCCGCGCTGGCCGCGCCACTAAGGGAAATCGACACATTGGCTTGTTTCAAGGCGATAGTGTCATTAATGCCATCGCCAATAAAGCACACTTTCCGGCCTTGCTGTTGCAACTCGGCAATCAAGCTGGCCTTGTCTTCCGGCAAGGTTTCGGCAAAAAATCGGTCTATGCCCAATTCATCCGCTAAAGCCTTGGTCGGCAATAAGTGATCGCCGGAGATGATGCATAACTCTAAATTCCGCGCATGCAAACGTCTCACCAACTCCTGAGCTTCCGGACGTATTGTGGGTTTTAACGCAATCGAACCGGCTATTCGGCCATCGATGCCGACCATGATTAAGGTATGACCTTTGGCGTGATTAGCGGCTAGATCTTGTTGAACGCTCGTCGGCATGGAAATACCTTCACTTTCCATAAACCGGCCGCTACCCACGCAAACCACATGGCCGTCGATTTCGGCTTTGATGCCGTAGCCCACCTGATAAGCCGCTTCATTCAACGGCGGCAACTCCAATTCCCGCTCTTTGGCCGCCTGCAAAATCGCTTTGGCAACCGGATGGCTTTGCTTCACTTCCGCCGCCGCCGCGTAAGTCAGCAAGGTTTGTTCATCAAAGTCGGCATACAGATACAGCTCACCGACATGCGGTTGCTCTAAAGTCAGCGTGCCGGTTTTATCGAAGACGATGGTATCCACCTGCCGCAAGCCTTCCAGCGCCCGGCCGTCTTTAATCAAAATGCCGGTTTTGGAAGCCAGATGCAGAAAATTTAAGGTGCTTAACGGTGCAGCCAATTGCACGGCGTCGGAAAAATTGGATAACAGAATGGCGGTAGCGCCTATCGGCCCTAAAGTCAGCAAAGCCAACAAACCGGTACCCAAGGTCGGCAATACGGATTTATTGGAAAGTTGTTCGCTACGGGTCTCCACCGTGGTTCTATAATCGGCGGTGCGGCTCCAGATTTCGCCGATTTGCGCTGCTACCGCATCGGCGCCGGCTTTTAAGACTTGGATATGAATTGCGCCGGTCAGTAAGGTTGTCGCCGCATACACGTCTTCGCCACAGCCTTTTTCCACCGGCTGCGCCTCGCCGGTCAACATGCGCTGATCGACCGAACCTATTCCTTTGATGACTTTGCCATCGACGGGTATCATTTCCCCGGCGCTCACCACCACGACATCGCCAATCTGCACATTTTCGAACGGGACTTCAACTTCCACGCCATCGCGCAGCAACCACACGAACCGCGCCTGTTCACCGAACAGATTGGACAGGCTTTGGATCGATTTGTCCTTGGTTCTGAGCACCAGCTTGGCCGATAAAAAATACAACCAAGTGCCGACCGCGCCGGCCATGAAAAAGTACGGATTCAAATGATTCGCCAAGCCCAGACCGATGGCGCCGGTCACGGCGATACTATCGACCAAGGAGGGTCTAAGCATTTGTAGCTGCATGCCTTCATAGGCATCCATGAACATCGGCACCAAGGTGTAGATCAAAGCCGGTATCGCCAGCACATGCAAGGGCGGAAATACGATCATGGCCGCCGTGCCGGCGCCGACCACGCCGGTTGAAATTTTAAAATAGTGATCCAAGGCCTCACGTTCCGCTTCCTGGACCTCCGCCTCGCTTAGCACCACCAGGTTTTGATCTTCTCCCGCCGGATCGATAGCCATCACAGACTGGTGGCTTAGCCGACTAATCAAGGTCGCCGAGTTTTTCTTGGCCGGCAATAAGCCCGCCATTCGCGCGCCGCCATACAGGCCGCTCGCCATCAACAATACCGCGCCGCCGGCTATCATGCGCTGAGCGCCTGTTTAGTCACTATCTGATCCCAAACCGCCTGCAAGCCGGATATGGCCTGATCGATTTCCGCCTCGGTATTGGCGGCGGTGATCGAAAACCGCACCAAATTCCGGTGCATGGCTACCGCCGGATAAATAGCCGGCGTGATCAGAATATCGTATTCCCACAACATATTGCAGGCTTCCGTGACTTGATCAATATTGCCGATCACGACGCCGACTATCGGAAAATCATGCTCGTTATCGACTTCAAAACCCATCGCCTTGGCGGAAGTCACCAATTTATGCGTCAATTTATACACCTGCCGGCGCATTTGATCGCCTTCCCGGCGATTGACTTTCAATCCGGACAGCGCACTGGCCAAGCTAGCTACCGGAGACGGACCGGAAAACACAAATGGACCAGTGAGACTTAAGCGCGATTTCATGGCTTTGTCAAAACAGGTGATAAACGCCCCATAAGAAGAAAACGATTTGGACAAACCGCCGACATAAATAATCCGATCTTCTTCATAGCCCAGACCGAAATATTTAACGATACCGCAACCGCCGAAACCATAAGGCATATCCTCGGTCGGGTTGGCGCCGATCACGCCGACGCCGTGCGCATCATCCACATAGATCAATGCGTTGTATTTTTTCGCCAGCGCCGACATTTCCGGCAAAGGCGGAAACTCGCCCGACATCGAATAAACGCCGTCGATAGCGATGATTTTGCTTTGCTCGGGACGATAACGCGCCAGTTTTTTCTCTAAATCGGCCAAGTCATTATGCGCGAACTCCAACCATTCCACGCCATCGGCCTGGGCGCGCAGGCAGGCCTCATAAATCGAGTGATGCGCGGCGTTGTCCTTCAAAATTACGCCGTTAAAGCCGGCCAACATGGGTAAAACCCCGAGGTGCAATAAATGAATGGATGGATACGCCAGCGTCTCGGGAGCGCCGAGCAGATCGGCTAGTTCCTGTTCCAGCTCCGGATACAGCCCCGGCGAAGCCACCGCTCGCGTCCAGCTGGGATGCACGCCCCATTTATCCAGCGCCGCCGGGATGGAATTAATCACTTCGGGATGCAAGTCCATGCCCAGATAATTACAGGAAGCAAAGTCACAGCGCCAACGGCCGTCTATCAGCACCTGCCGCTCACGCTGTTCATCAACATTAACATAGGCTTGCGGAATCAAGGCCAACATGGCCACATCGGCATCCAATGCCGCCTGATTTTTCGCGTATGAATCTTCCGCCGATCCGCTGTCTCTATCTTCGCTAGCGCCGGCAAAACTATCGCTGGCCAGGCTATCTTCCAGACGTTGCGCCACCATTTCCGCCAATAAGCGCGTGGTGGCGTCCTGCATAATAGTTTCCAACGGGATCGAAACGCCCAAGCTGCGATTCAGACGGTTTTTCAATTCCACCGTCATCAACGAATCCAAACCCAATTCCCGCCAATGCTGGTCGAACGGCGTGGACTGCGAAGCATCCAGGCTCAACACCTGGGTTAGCTGCGCATCAATATAGTTGTTTAACAATGCCGGCCGCTCATCTGGAGCGGCATTTTGCAACTGCTGGCGGATATCGGAACTCGGCGCGGATTTTTTCATCGCCGCAGTTTTGGCAACCAGCATTTTGCTGATAAACAACGGCTCCTGGCCGGCAGGGAACTGCTTTATAAACAGCGGCCAATTGATCGTGAATACGCCGATTTGCGCCGGGCTATGTTGAGCAGGCCGGCGCATTAAATCCGCTAATATTTGCATACCGGTCGCCGGCGCAATTTTATCCAAGCCTTCGTCCGCGAAAGAAAGATTAGCGGCCATGCCTACTTCCGCCCATGGTCCCCAGTTGATACTCATGCCCGGCAAGCCCTGACTATGCCGCTGCTGCATCAACAGATCCACCACGGCATTGGCTGCCGAATAATTGCATTGTCCCGGCGAACCCATCAAGGATGAGATAGACGAGAAACAAATAAAGAAATCCAGCTGCAAATGCTGAGTCTGTTTATGCAAATGCCAAGCGCCCTGCGCCTTGGGGGCCATGACCCGCGCAAACCGCTCGGCTGTTTGCTTTTCCAGACCGGCGTCGTCGATGACGCCGGCGGCGTGAATGATGCCGCGTAAAGGAAACTTGACTTGAGCGATTTCTATTAAACGGCTTACATCCTCGGCTTTTGCAACATCTGCCGCGACAATTGAAATCGCCACGCCTTGGGCTGTTAAGCTATCCAGCAAGTCTTGTCCCGATGCGTTCACAGCGCCACCGCGGCCGGCCAACACCAAATGTTGCGCGCCTTGTTCGACAAGCTGCTTTGCAACCAGTAAACCTAAAGCGCCTAGTCCTCCGGTGACAATATAACTGCTTTCAGGCTGAATAGCCGGCTGGGTATCAGTGTTAAAGCTTAAAACCACTTTGCCGAAATGCTTAGCCTGTTGCATAAAACGATAGGCGTTTGCGGCATCGTTAACTGGGAACACTGTCTGCGGCAGAGCCGACAATTTTCGCTGATTAAAGCCTTCCACCACCGCTGACAACATAGTGGTCATCAAACCCGGCTGTGCGTGATTGGCTTCGCCTAAATCAAACGGGAAATAGGCGGCGTCCGGTCTCAGCTCGGTAACTCTCTCAGGTTCCCAAATGCCGATTTTTCCGATTTCCACAAAGCGGCCGCCCTGAGCCAGCGCCTCAAAACTTTTGTCGATAAATTCGCCGTTTAAGCTGTTTAGAACCACATCTACCCCGGCCCCGACAGTTAAGCGCAGGATTTCATCTGCGAAATCGAGAGTTCGGGAATTCATCACATGTTTAACGCCTTGGGCTTTCAAGGTATCCCATTTGCCTGGGCTGGCGGTGGCAAATACTTCCGCGCCCAGAGCCTGGGCCAATTGTACGGCAGCCTGCCCTACCCCGCCGGCAGCGGCGTGGACTAACACCTTATCGCCGGGCTGCAATTTGGCCAATTCGTAAAGTCCATAATAGGCGGTTAAATAAGCGGTAGGAATACCGGAAGCCGCTTCAAAACCGATATGGCCGGGCTTTTTCGCCACTACCCCGGCGTCTACCGTCACATAACTGGCAAAACTACCTTCGGTAATAGCCAGTACCTCATCGCCTATTTTTAAGCCTATCACGTCAGCGCCGACCGCAACTACGGTACCGGCGCATTCGAAGCCTAAACGTACATCTTTCGCCTGCTTAATGCTCAGTACCTCGGCATAATAGTCTTTCAACATGCCTAAAGAATTCAACACATCGCGGAAGTTTAACGCAGCGGCTTTCACTTCAATTTCGACCTCGTTTGGTCCTGGCTGACGCCGATTCAGCGGAACCAAATGTAATTCATCCGGCGATCCATAGTCGGCCAATTCCAGCCGGAACGGCCCTGCAGGTTGCGGCGGCAACTGCCGCTCCGGATCCTGATAATGCGCCAATCGCGCCGCATAACGATTGCCGTCCCGCCAAGCCACTTGCTCTTCGCCGTCGTTGCCGCCCAATTCGGCCATTAATTCGCCGAGTTGGTTGGCGTTTGCCGCAGGTGAAAGATCTAAGCAGACACAATCAAGATCCGGTTGTTCTATAGCCAAGGTGCGACCAAAGCCCCAAACCACGGCTTGAGCCAGTTGAAATTGGCTTTCAGCGGAAACTTGCTGCGCGCCTTGGGTAACCAGCCAAAGCTTTGCATTCAGCTTAGCCTGAGCTAAGGACTGGCTTAAATATAAAATTTGCAGGCTCAAGCTTTGGGCGGTTTCCGGCATTTGATCCTGACTAGTCTCCACCGCGGCTAAATAAATCACGCCAAGACAGGCAACAGCGGGCTCTATAAATACCTCTGTAAACAAGCGCTGGAAATCAGCCAAATGCTCAGTATTAATCAACAGATGTTGCGGTTCATTTAGATTGCCTGACATCGCAACAACTTGATAAGCCCATGCTGAATTGACCACTACCGATGACAGACCGACCGCTTGTAAACTGACGGCCAACTTAGCGCCTAAACTATCGGCGCCGTCTATGATCAGCCAGCGGCCTGCCGCCTCGGAGAAGTTGCGTTCCAGCAAAGGTTTAGCTTGCCATTCCAGTTGGTATAGCCAATCGCTTAATTTACGGTTCAACGCCGCGCCACGCGGTACATTCCGCATTTCGAAGCCGCTCAGCTCAGCGAGCAACTGACCGGTTGCGGAGAGCAATTTTATGTCCCAGGTATTTTTGGCAACTTCCAGCACGTGGCACCACCAGCTTGAACCTTTTGGTACCGCATAAACTTGCAAGTTTTTTAACATGAAAGGTAATAAAGTCTCCGTCGAGGCGGATTCATCCAAGGTGGCGCCGGCGGCTTGAAAACAGGCGTCCAGTAAACCTGGATGCAGCCAGTAGCCTTCCGTACCGACTATGGATTCGGGCAGATTGATCTGCGCCAAAGCTTGCTTTTCCCCACCCCAAAGCCCGCTGATCCAACGAAAACCCGGTCCGAAATCGATTTGTTGATCTTGTGCGGTCTGATAAAAATCATCAGAGCTCAGTACTTCGGCACAATCGGCTTGCAGTTTCGACAAGAAAACATCGCCCGAAATTTGACCGCTCAGGCTAGCCAGGTATCCGGTAGCATGCTGGATCATTTCCGACTCAGACCTGGATTGGTCTGTACTGACTACTTGAAAAGAAAACTGCAATCCTCCGGCAGTTTGCACGGACTCATCAGGCAAGAACAGCACCTGAACGATACGCGCATGCTCTTCCGGCAACACCAAAGGCGCGGTGAACACTACATCTTCCAGTCTGCATGCCGTCATGCCCAACAACTCAGCGCCGCTGAGGACAGTTGCAATATATGCGGCGCCAGGAACCAGCACCTCGTCAAACACCTTATGATCGTTTAAATACGGTAATGCAGCTGTGCTGAAAGTGGTTTCAACTATGGTTTCCTTCAGCAAAGGCGATTGCAATAAGGTGTCCACCAAAGGCCGCAGACGGCTATCGGCGGAGTTTTTCACCTGCGGCGTTTGTTGCGACCAATGCCGTTGGCGTTGGAATGGATAAGTCGGCGTTACGGTAATTTGCCGCGTATAATCGGCGTCAAAAGCCTGCCAATCAACAGCAAGGCCGCGTGCAAACAAGCCGGCCAAACTTTCCAGCATTTGGCTCCAGTCCGAGCGATTGGTTCGCAGACTTGGCAAATATAGGGCTGTATCGTTGGTCAAGCACTGCCGGCCCATGCCCAACAGGGTCGGCTGCGGACCAATTTCCAGGTAGACATTGCAACCCAACGCTTCCAAGCTGGTCATGCCGGCATTAAAGCGCACCGCCTCGCGCACATGCCGCACCCAGTAATCGGCTGTAGACATCTCCGTTGTCACCAATTTACCGGTCAAATTCGATACTATTCCGATTTTAGGCGCTTGATAACTCACGGCTTTTGCAATCTTGGCAAATTCCGCCAGCATGGGTTCCATCAAAGGCGAATGAAAAGCGTGAGAAACCGTCAGCGGCCGAGTCTCGACGCCATGCTGCTTGAACTGTTCGGCTAGGGTTTGCAGAGCCTGTAGCTCGCCGGAAATAACCACGCTCTGTGGACCATTGCTCGCCGCCAGAGAGACTGTGGCGGCAAAAGGTTGAATAACCTCGGCTACCCGGTTTTCATCCGCTCGAACCGCCAACATGCCGCCATTAGGCGGTAACGCCTGCATCAAACGGCCGCGGGCGGCAATTAAACGCAGACCATCTTCCAAACTGAACACACCGGCTATGCAAGCGGCGGCATATTCGCCAACGCTGTGGCCAATCATGACTTCCGGCTGTATCCCCCAGGATTGCCATAAGGTCGCCAATGCATATTCCAACGCGAACAAGGCCGGTTGGGTATAAGCCGTCTCATTGATCAGCTCGGCCCCGGCAGAAGAGCTCGGCCGCTCCGGGAACAATACATCTAACAGCGCATGCTGCAAATACGGCTGCAAAAGTTGGTCGCATAGCGCCAAAGCATCGCGGAAAGTAGGCTGGGTTGCATATAATTCGCGCCCCATGCCGATATACTGCGAACCCTGACCGGTAAATAAAAATGCGGTCTTGGCGGGCCGGCTATCCATGCCGGCGCTGGTAAGCGCCGTGCTAGTCGAACCGCCGGCAAACGCCGCCAATTGTTCAGCCAGTTCCGTCTTGGTTGAGGCTGCAACCGCTAAACGATGCGTAAATAAACTCCGCCGGGTGTTGGCTGTCCAACAAAAATCCGCCAACGGCTTGGCGTCGTCGTTTTGCACGGCCTGACCATAATCGCTCGCCATAGACGCCAATGCATCTTTAGTTTTGGCGCTTAAGGCCAGAATATGCATAGGGCGGTCGATAGCATCGCCGCCAATTTTTTCCAAAATTGGCGCGGCTTCCAACACAAAATGCGAATTCGTACCGCTATAACCGAAGGAACTTACGCCGGCTATGCGTCTGGCGGTTGGCCAGGCGCAACGTTCGGTCACCACCTTGAGCGGTAATTTATCCCAAGCTATATGCGGGCTGGGTTCGGTAAAATGCAGGCTTGGCGGAATTTCGCCATGTTTTAAGGCCAGGATGGTTTTTATCAAGCCTGCGGCGCCAGCCCCGGACTCCAAATGACCAATATTGGTTTTAGCTGAACCGATCAACAGCGGATGTTCGCGCTGTTCGCCAAAAACTTCGCCTATGGCGCCGACTTCAATCGGATCGCCTAAAGCGGTGCCGGTGCCATGCGCTTCTAGGTAACTGACTTGATCCGGGCTAATGCCGCTGTTTTTCAGCGCTTGACGGATAACCGCTTGTTGGGAGGGCCCATTCGGTACGGTTAGACCGCTGCTGCGACCGTCTTGATTGACCGCGGAGCCGCGAATCAGCGCTAAGACTTTATCGCCGTCCGCGACTGCGTCGGAGTAACGCTTCAGTATCAAGATGCCGCAGCCTTCGCCACGCACGTAACCATCGGCCGAAGCATCGAAAGTTCTACACTTTCCACCCGGCGAAAGCATCCCGGCTTTGGAAAAAATCACATAAACATCGGGAATCAGGGTTAAGTTCACTCCACCGGCGATGGCTAAATTACTGGTTCTATGCCGCAGGCTGTCACAGGCTAAATGCGCGGCTACCAAAGAGGATGAACAGGCCGTATTAACCGACATGCTGGGACCGGTCAATCCTAACGAATAAGATAGCCTGCCTGAGGCGGCGCAGGTATCGTTTCCGGTGCCCATATAGGCGATATGGGTATTGTCGGTATGCAGTGAAATATCGTGATGCTGGCACACCCGTTCGTATTCGCTGGTGGTGATGCCTACATATACGCCCGTGGCGCTGTTATGCAAAGAGGCCGGCACGATCCCGGCATTCTCCAAGGCTTCCCAGCTAACTTCCAATAACAGCCGTTGCTGTGGATCCAGCACCGCCGCTTCGCGAGGCGAAATCCCAAAAAACTGGGCGTCGAATTTATCGACATCCTTTAAAAAACCGCCATGCCGAACCGTCATTTTGCCGGGCGCTGCCGGGTCTGCGTCGTAAAATTTGCTGTTATCCCAGCGTTCAGCCGGTATCTCTATCACCGCGTCCCGGCCTTCGCTCAACAACTGCCAATATAGATCAGGATTATTCGCCCCACCCGGAAAACGGCAGGCCATGCCAATCACAGCAATAGGCTCCGCATTCATCAAAGACATTTTCGAGGCCAATTGCTGGGTTGCCAAGGCTACTTTCAGCGGCGACATCTGCGAAATTTGCTGAGCTAAGGCATTCATGTAAGGGTTTCTCCTGTTTTGCGTTTCTTGCTGACGAGTTGTTGTTGAATATCGCTATCCGATATTTGATCCAGGTCTGAGAATAAGTCGGCCAGATCGTCGTCCAACAACACGTTATGCTGGTCTGTAGTGGGGGTTTCGGTGATTGCCGGTGTGCAGCCGAGCACGGTTTTGCTTAAATATTCAGCCAGCGTTTCTACGGTGGGATAATCGAACAGCAGCGTCGCCGGCAGCGGGCATTCCAAGGTTTTCTCCAATCGGCTACGCACCTCTATGGAAAGAATAGAATCCAGGCCCAAATCCCGCAGCCCTTGCCGCAGTTCTATGCTCTGCGGCGCCGCCAAGCGCAGGGACTTGGCGATAATGCCGCGCAGATTTTCGATTAATAAAGCGTATTGCTTATCTTGGGGGGCAGAAGCCAGAGTTTTTCGCCAGCCGCTTTCGACCGGCTCAATAGAGTCAGCGGCAAGCGCCGACTCAACGGCAAAACGCTGCAAGAAGGCTGACGTACTTGAGCCGCCCTGTAAATAGCGCGTCCATAGTATAGGGAACACACCAATTTGTATCGGGTTTTGCTGCATTAAATCGGCGAAAATCTCAATGCCTTGAGCCGGCGCAATCAATGTTTCGCCGTGGTTGCTGAAATGCCTCAGTTCGGCTGCGCTCATGTTTGCGGCCATGCCGACTTCAGACCACGCGCCCCAATTGATAGTCATCGCCGGCAAATCTTGCGCCCGGCGATAATGCGCCAAACTATCCAAAAAGGCATTGGCGGCGGCATAATTTACCTGGCCTGCACCGCCCAACACCGAACTCAAGGAGGAAAACAGCACAAAAAAATCTAAGGGCAAGTCGCGGGTCTGTTCATGTAGATTCCAAGCGCCTTGAACTTTAGGCCGCAGGACTTTGGCAAAGCGCGCGCGGCTCTGGCGCTGAATCACGCCATCGTCCAACACGCCGGCGGCATGAATGACGCCTTTTAGCGGATAATCCGGATCGATAGCGGCTAGCAACTGCGCTAATTGCCCGGCATCGGCTATATCGGCTGGGACTACAGTAATTTCCGCGCCGGTTTGCCGCAGACTTGCTAGGTGCGGCAGCGCCTCGGCTTGCGGCCCGTGACGCGACAGCAACAACAGATGCCGTGCGCCCTGCTCCACCAACCAGCGCGCCATTTCCAACCCCAAGCCGCCGACGCCGCCGGTAATTAAATAGCTGGCATTCGCCAATACCGGCATAGTCGGGGTTTGTGCGGCGTCCGGGATTTTGGCGTGCGGGTAGCGGGCTAATTCAGCGCTATAGCGCTGTCCAAATCTATACGCGATCTGATTGGCGTTTTCCGCCGGCGAACTCTGCAAACTCAGTTCGGAAAACAAGGCGCTGGCCATATCCTCCGAGCTATTGCCGGACACATCCAGCAGTCGGCAAGCTAATTCGGGATGCTCCAAACTAATCACTTTGCCCATGCCCCACAGCGCAGACTGCGGCAAACCGCCGGCGGTATCGCCAGGTAAAACCGCTTGCCCATTGCGCGTTGCGATAAATAAGCCTAGTTTGGCGCCATTGCCGGCAATCAAGGCTTGGGTAAGCAATAACAAACGATGGCAAGCTTGTTCGGCCGCTTCGGCCATACCCAGATCGGCATTCCACTGCTCCGGCGCATCCAAGGGCCAAAGATAGATCACGCCGAAGTCGCCCGGCAAAGTCTCCAGCAACTGCTGATAATCCTGGGCGGCATCCGCTTTGATGACATGGTTTCGGTGCTTAAGCCCGCTAGGAGCGGTATCGACAAATACCAAATTAAGCTCGGCGCCTTGCCGGGTCAGCTTAGCCGCTAAACTCACGCCGACACCGCGTTGATCGGCAAAAATCAGCCAGCTTTGCTTAGTCGCCTGCGCAGGCGATTGCGGAAGCTCGGCTTGCCGCCAATCGACTTGATACAGCCAATCCAGCCACGCCGGCTTACCCAACAAAGCATCCATAGGCACGGCGCGCTCTTCGAAACCCTGGATATCCAGTAACAATTCGCCAGTTGGATTCAATAACTGAATATTCCAAACGTGATTACCCGTCTGCCGGGCATGACACCACCAGGTGTCACCCACGGCGGCCTGGTAAAACCGGCAGCTCCGGATCAGAAACGGCAACCAAGTCTCCTCTTCATCTTGCTCCAGCAAACCGGCGGCCGCCACCTGAAAGCAGGCGTCCAGCAAAGCAGGGTGAAACACAAAGCCGCTAAGCTTGCCTAAAACAGCAGGTAAGCGTAATTGCGCCAAAGTCTCGTTTTCGTACCGCCAGAGTCGCTTTAGCCATTGAAAACAGGGGCCAAACACAATATTCTGCTCGCGCGATACTGCGTATAAACGTTCAGGATCTACACTTTCCGTACAGCGTTGTTGCAATTCGGTCAACGGGTTGACATCTGACGCCGCCGGTAGCCAACTCAAGCTACCCAACATATGCGTCAACGGCGGCGTGTCGTAATCGCCGTCAGCCAGACTTATCAGTTGAAACGCCGCGCCCGCATTAGTGTCGCCGGCATTTGGCGTCAACAGCAACTGCACATTGCGTACTTCATCGGCCTCCAGCACCATAGCGGTAGGAAACAGCACGTCATCCAACTGGCAAGTATGATGCTCCAGCAATTCCGCCGCGCTAAACAGCGTCGCCAAATAACTGGCGCCCGGCGCCACCACTTGTGCATACACCCGGTGATCCGCCAAAAACGGCAGGTCGGCAATACTAAAACGGGTTTCGAACAAAATATCCTTCATGAGAGGTGAACGTATCATCTGCTTAATCAATGGCCGCAACGCTTCGGTAGCTTTTTGCCGGAACGGCTGGGTTTCCGCCAACCAGTATGTTTGGCGCTGAAACGGGTAAGTTGGCAGCGCCAGCTTGCGCCGGACATAATCCCGGTCAAAACCGCGCCAATTGATGGTCATGCCGCGTTCGTACAGCGCGCCCAGACTTTCCAACATTTGCTGAGTGGCTGACTGCCGGAAGCGCAAGCTGGCGAGCCAAACACCGTCACGGACATTAATGCATTGTTGGCCCATACCGATCAAGGTCGGCTTGGGACCTACTTCAATAAATACGTTACAACCCTGATTTTGCAGCGTTTGCACACCGTCCGCGAAGCGCACCGCTTCCCGCACATGCCGCAGCCAATAAGCCGGATCCAGCACTTCTTGCTGAACCAGACGCCCGGTGAGGTTTGACACTAAATTGAGGGTCGGCAAGGCGTAAGCCACGCTACGCGCCACCAGTTCGAAGTCATGCAACATAGGCTCCATCAACGGCGAGTGAAACGCATGCGACACCGTTAAGGGCCGCACTTCCACGCCGCCGGCCTGCAATTGCGCAGCCAAGCCCTGAATGGCCTGCCGTGCGCCGGACAGCACCAAACTGAGCGGGCCGTTCACCGCCGCTATGGATACTTCAGCCGCATAGGGCGTCAGCAATTCGCGAACTTGAGCTTCCTCCGCCAGTACCGCCAGCATCGCGCCATTTTCCGGCAAGGCCTGCATCAAGCGGCCGCGCGCGGCTATCAAGCGTAGCGCATCTTCCAGACTAAATACGCCGGCTATACAGGCGGCTACGTATTCGCCCACGCTATGCCCCATTACATAATCGGCTTGCACGCCCCAGGATTGCCACAATTTAGCCAACGCATATTCAATGGCGAATAGCGCCGGCTGGGTATAAGCAGTGGCGTTAATTAAATCGCCTGCGCCGTCGGCGGGCGAAAACAATACTTGCAACAACGGTTGGGGCAATTGGTCAGCCAAGCATGCCGCGCAATGATCCAAGGCTTGCCGAAACACCGGTTGCGTCTGGTATAACTCCAGTCCCATGCCAGTGTATTGCGAACCTTGGCCGGTAAACAGGAAAGCGGTCTTAGCCGCCGGCAGCAAGCTTATCGATTTAACATTTGCCGGCGTCGACCGCAATTGCTCCATTACATCAGCCGCTGATGCGGCGACAATAGCCAAGCGATGACTAAAATGGTTGCGGCCGGCATGCATAGTATAAGCAATATCGCCTAAAGCCGGATCGGCATGCTTCGCGACATAGTCTTGATATTTCCGCCCCAGCGCAGCTAAGGCTGGAGCGTTCTTTGCCGACAAGGTAAACAAGTGTAAGGGCCGCTCATAATCCGAGGTTTTTGCCGGCAATTGCGGCGCTTCTTCCATAATCACATGGCCGTTGGCGCCGCCGATGCCGAAGGAACTCACCGCGCCATAGCGCAGCCCGTTCTCGATCAACCAGGGTTTGGCAGTCAAAGGCAATGTAAACCGGGTGTCATCCAGTTGAATATGTGGATTGAGTTGATTGAAATTGATATTCGGCGGAATGCCGCCCTTATGCAGGCACAACACCAGTTTGATCAATCCGGCGATGCCGGCCGCGCCTTCCAAATGACCGATATTGGTTTTCACCGCGCCCAAATGACATTCGCCCTGAGGGCTGGCGGCGCCATAGACCGCCGTCAAGGCCTCGACTTCTATCGGATCCCCGACTAACGTACCGGTGCCGTGAGTTTCGACAAAAGTGACGCTGGCCGGATCTAGCAAGGCATTGTCCAAAGCTAGCCGGATCACTCTTTGCTGCGAATATCCATTCGGCGCGGCTATGCCGTTGGTGCGGCCATCCTGGTTTACCGCAACACCGCGCACCACGGCCATGATCGGATCCGCATCCCGCAACGCATCGGCCAAGCGTTTTAATACCAATACCCCGCAACCTTCGCCTCGCGCAAAACCGTCGGCGTCGTTCGAAAAAGTATTGCATCTACCCACCGGCGACAAAATGCCGGCTTTTGCGCCCATGATCTGCATGTCCGGGGTCAGGATTAAATTAACCCCTGCCGCCAACGCCAGATCACATTCCTCTTGACGCAAGCTTTGGCAAGCCAGATACAAGGCGGTCAAAGCTGAAGAGCAGGCGGTATCAACCGACAAACTCGGACCTTGCAAATTCAACGTATAAGACAAACGATTGGCCAAAAGACTGTCCAATACGCCGGTACTGACATAGGAATCGATTAACTCGGGTTTATCGGCCAGCAGCCTATGATAATCGCCGGCCATATGTCCGACAAATACGCCGGCGCGGCTGCCTGACAAAGCTTCCGGCGCTTGCGCCGCCGATTCCAGCGCCTCCCAAGCGGTTTCCAACAACAACCGCTGCCGTGGGTCCATCTGCTCTGCTTCACGCGGCGAGATATTAAAGAACTCCGGATCGAACTCCGCGATATTGTTTAAAAAACCGCCCCAACGGGAATAGCTCTTGCCCGGCGCTTCCGGATCAGGATCAAAAAAAGCCTCCACGTCCCAGCGTTCGGCAGGAATATCTACGACGCCGTTGCCACTGTTCTGTAAAAACTCCCAAAACTCTTGCGCATTGGTAGCGCCGCCCGGCAAGCGGCAGCCCAAACCTAGCACCGCGATAGGCTCGGATGAAAATCCGTGTAAATTCGATACCCGCAGCCGCTCCGCCAGAAGCGCAAGTTTTTTTGCTGATAGTGCGCGCAGCCGCGCCTTAATTTCCGTCATTTCAGCTCTCCATGTTTGCTGAATTGCTGTGCGCTTGAAGCTGAAAAAATACATCGACCTCAATCTCGGTCAAGCCATCAATCCAGTTTAATATTTGCTCTGGACTAGCGTATTGCTCCGCTGCGCCGAGTATGGCGTTGGCCTTCCGATCTACCATGACGCTAACCGGTTCGGACAACGCTTGCAGTTTCTCAACCAGGACTTCCGCCAATTCCGCGATGCTGGGATGGTTCCACATCAGCGTGATAGACAGTTGCAGACCGGTAAGCTGCAGCAAGCGACTGTGCAGTTCCGCGGCGCGAATAGAATCGAAGCCCAAACTTTGGAAAGATGCGGTGCTAGAGATCAGATCCTGATCCAGCCTTAGAGTGGCGGCCACCTGTTCCTGTAGCCGGGCTGCGACGGTTTCGATTTGCTTAGCGTGATTCAGGTCGGTTAACACCGGCAGGGCCAGCGCCGGCATATCAAAATCCAAGCCCTGCTGAGTGGATTTCAGCTCGTTTTTCAGGACTTTGCCCAGTGGACTGCGCGGCAATTCTTTACGAAATTCAATTAAGGCCGGCACTTTATACGCGGCTAGGCGTTCCCGGCAAAAGTCCAGCACCTCGTGAGTTTCTAAACTTCCTTGCGAGACAATGACCGCTTTAAGCACTAGCCCGGCATGCGGCAACTCCACGGCTAACGCGGCAGCCTCGCGCACCTGTGGGTGGGCAAGCAAGGCTTCCTCCAGTTCGCCGATATCGACTTTATAACCACCGACGTCGACAAAGGTTTGCTTACGGCCGGTGATAACCAGATGGCCGTTTTCCGCCTTTTGGCCGACATCGCCGGTATCATAATAGCCATCGCGAAATACCTGTGGGTTTAGTTCGGAGCGATTGTCATAACCGTTGGGTGGAATTACCGGACTTTTGACCCAGATAGCGCCGCTGACTCCGTCGGGCGCAATCCGACCGGCCTCGTCCCGAATTTGAATCTCGACATTTCGTAGCGGCAAGCCCAAAGAGCCGAATCCGGCCATACCAATATCAGCATCGGTATTCAGGCAAATCGAACCGGCTTCCGTGGAGCCATACAAAGAGCGAATGGCTATCCCAAACCGTTGCAAAAAACTTTGGTAGGTGGCTTTAGGCAATACATCGCCCGAGGAAATACACCATTTCAAGCCGGACAAGTCTATCCGTGCATAGTCAGGTAAATCCGCCAGCGCTTTAAACTGATAAGGCACGCCCGGAAAAAACCGGATGCCTTCTTGTTGCATCAATTCTAAAACGTGTTGGGTACGGCTAATAAACGGCGGGTCAACCAGCCGGCCGTTTTCATCATGGACCGGCGCCAACAACACCAGCGTGGACCCGGCGTAAGCCGCATCCAGCAAGCCATTGCCGAAACCGTAAGAATGATAAAGCGGCACGCTGCACAAAATAGCATCGTCCGCGCTCAACCCCAGCGTTTCGACAAAATTATGCGCTTCGTAATACAGGTTTTCCTGCGTGCAACAAACCCTTTTATAAGCGCTGGTGGAACCTGAGGTATATAAATACAGCGCCGGGGCGGTTCTACGTAGTTCAGTCTCCACGAGCGGAGTTTCAATCAGCAAGTCGTCAAAACCGATAGCCTCAAACTCAGGCTCGCCGACCACGACCAAATGGACAGAGCCGGCCAACTCAGTGCTGATGTCCCGGCAAACCGGCTGCCGCAAGGCGTCGGTAATAATAACTTGCACTTCCCCATCCTGGAGAAAGCGTAGTAATTCATCCTTGGTATAGTGCGGATTCAGCGGCGACAGCACCGCCCCGATACGCGCGCAGGCAAACAAGCTAATGATAAATTCCGGACAATTAGGCAGGATGACGGCCACGCAGCCGGTTGCGGTTACGCCTAACTCTCGCAAGCCCTCGCCTGCCGCCGCCGCCATGCCGTACAATTGCGCATAAGAGATGCGCCGGGGCCCTTGCACGATTGCTGTTTGCTCCGGCCTGGTTTGCGCCGCCCGTTTCAACATTTGCGTCAACATGCCGCCACCTTACTCAGTCGCCTGTCTGGCCGCCTGAACCAATGCCCCGCTCCGCACCAGTTGCAGCACTTTACGAATATCCGGATAGAGCACCCGATCCTGAGTCAACATCTCTACGCCGGTTGCCCGAATACAGTCATAGGCCGCGCGGGCGCCGGAACCGGGAGACAAATTTTCATTCCCGCGTTTCGCCATTTGCAATGCAATGGCTTGAGTAGCGCACAGAAATTCCAGCGCCAAAATATTCTCGACGTTTTGCACGATCAACCTGGCATGCCGGGCCGCATTCAAGCTCATGCTGACATGATCTTCCTGATTGGCGGAACTGGGTATGGAATCGACGCTGTCCGGATGCGCCAACACTTTGCAATCGGAAACCAAAGCCGCGGCGGTCGCTTGCAGCATCATCAGACCAGTGTTCAAACCCTCGGTGACTTTCGGTTCATCAATCAGAAAACCGCTCAAGCCATGTGCAGGCGTGGTTTGCTCGGCCGGATCCGCATAAGTTTTGTGCGGATAATAATCGATTAGATTAAACATGCGCCGATCCGATATGCTGCCCAGCTCGGTTAAGGCAATACTCAGAAAGTCCATCGCGAACGCAATCGGCTCACCATGAAAATTACCACCGGACAGGGTTTTATAATCACGCTCCAGATCCAGAAAAATTAATGGATTATCGGTCGCGGCGTTGATATCCATTTCCACCCAGTGTTGAGCCAACTCCAAAGTGTCATGTATAGTTCCCAACACTTGCGGGGCGCAACGCACCGAATAAGGATCCTGAGGCGGGACGCGGGCCGGGTTGGTGCGTAAATCGCCCGGATCCAACAATTGACTATCCTCGACATAACGCAGGATGTTGGCGGCTACCTCTTCAGCGCCGCGATGACCTCGCGCCCGGTGCACATGCGGGTAGAACGGATCGCGAAAGCCGCGCATGCCTTCCAACGTCAGGGCGACCGCTAACTCGGCATTGGCCAGCAGATTTTGCGCATCATGCACCACCAGTGCGGCGATGGCGGCGGAAACCGTCGCGCCGTTGCTTAAGGCTAGGGCTTCCTTGGCCTGTAATTCGATTTTGCCGCCGACGCCGGCCATGGCTTCCGCGCCGGCTACTCGCCGCCACAAAATTTGTTGATCGCTGCCGGCCGATTGCGTCAAATGGAAATAAGGAGCGGTCCCCGGCTGATTAACCGGCTGCGTTGCCAATTCCGCCGCCGTCACCGGTACGAAGGCCTCGCCATCTGTGGTATCTAGCTGCAAATCGACATCGTCCGGGGCATCCGGCAGCGGCGCCTTGCACATCACCAGCAGCAAATGGCATAAAGGCGCCAAATCGCCGCTGGCGCCCAAGGAACCGATTTCCGGCACGGCGGGATACACTCGGGCGTTAAGCATGGCAACCAAGGTATTGATAATCAAGGGCCGCACGCCGGAATAACCTTGGGCCAGAGATTGCGCCCGGATCAGCATGGTCGCGCGCATAATTTCCTCATCAAAATACGGACCAACACCCACCGAGTGGCTAGCCATCAGATTTCGGCCCAGTATCTTGGTTAAATAGGTGCTGTCCAGCGCCGACCGGCCGGCTAAAGCGCCAAATCCGGTGTTTATGCCATAATAAGCCGAAGGTTTGGCGCCAATGGCCTTGGTTTCCTTGATCTGTTCTACCGTTTTCATCACCCAAGCCAAGCTGGCTTCAACCCGCTCCAATGCTTCCGGCGCAAGTTCCTGTAAAACCTGGCCATGCCGTGACACCTGCACCAGATCTGTAATAGTTAAGCGTCCTGCGCCTACTTGGACACTTTCGGCAGTGTTTTGCTTACCAAAAGAGTCTATTGAATTTTCCAACATGGTTTTGTTTAGCCTTAAAAAATAATCCGCGAAGTGCTGGTCATGCGCATATCTCGCGATTTTCTGATATCTCTGGTGATATTGACCCGTTTTAACCAACGATCGGTGCCATCATATTTAGCCGGGTAATTGAAGGGCTTGCGGCCATGCACGGCCCGAAAATTATCGATAAAACAGATTTCCCCGGCTTTTAGATTCAGATCGATTTGTTCTGCATGCACCGCTTGGTTGAACGCATCTATGGCTGCTTGGGCGTCTTCATCCAGCGCATCCATATAAACATGGCAATCCACCCGGATATATGGCGAATTACGGTTCCCAAAAAAGATGGCAATAGGCTCCGGACTGCTATGCATTTCGTTTATTTTTGAGTCGGAGTATTGCAAAAATCTTTCAAAATCATCCTCGTTGAGCTCATCGACTTTAGCAAACCGGTGTCTTTCGAACTGACTGGCGTCGGGACGGATCACATAGCGCGGCTCGAACAGCTTATCGATCTGATCCTTGGTCAAACGGGAAATAATCTGATTGGAAGCCACCGTGGTCGACGCTTGATCTTGATTGCGCAGACACATCATGCCTAGATAATCCCCGCGGTAAGGATGGAAAGCATCTTCGGTATGAAAAAATAATTCTTCTTTGCTGCTGGAACCGGTTTGATCGGTTTCTTGGCCTTTTACAGGTGAAATATCATGGACAATATGCCCGGCTTGCTGCGTCGACCAGCCGACCGGATCACCCAGCAGCGAGCCTAACAACACCAATAATAATTGTTCCTCAAGAGTACGCGAGGTGTCTTCCTTGGAACCGCGATCAAAAGGCGTCAAGCCTATTTTCTGGTTATCGATGTTATAACCGGAAATGACGCATACCGTAGCGTCAGGCGCCTCTTTAAGTCGAAAGTCATTAATAAATTTTCTTACCCGATAGGGTAGTCCATGGGCAATTACCACCGCCTCATGTAAAAAATCCGGGCACTCCGGGGAGTTGAACCGCCTGACTAAATCTCGCAACAAGAATTTAGTTTCCCTGATTTCTTCAGTGCTAAGTTTCAATTGAACTATCATTTCCACACCAAA
>Ga0181528_10000661_pt1 | contig 23280 bp, 29 predicted proteins | sample PEATcosm2014_Bin_47_FD_119742 | JGI IMG/M metagenome (GOLD analysis project Ga0181528, IMG submission 119742) | Peatland microbial communities from MTU Mesocosm Facility, Houghton, MI, USA - PEATcosm2014_Bin10_10_metaG | ecosystem: Environmental > Terrestrial > Soil > Wetlands > Peat | place...
AGATCGGCTTCGAGAAATATTTCATCCGCAAGATGCGCAAGGGCGAGAGCGAGCCGTTCTACGAAACCATGGCGCTCAACGCACTCGGCATCGACAAGCTGAAGGCCGTCAAGGTCGACGCCTGACGCGACGCCGCCTTCGTCAATGGGCGGAGGCGGCCATCGCGCCGCGGGCGGCGACGTAAACCCCGACCGCCATGACAGCGACGGCGAAGACTACGCGCAGCGCGCTTTTGTGGCGCGCGATGCGGCCACCGAGCGCGACGCCGACGAACCCGCCAAGTACGCCGCCCACGACGGAGACGGCGGCGACGCGCAGGTCGATGAGGCCGGAGAGCGCATAGTTGATCCCGGTCGTCGCCCCGAAGGCGGCGACGGAGTCTAGCGACGTTCCCACCGTGGAGATCATCGACATGGCGGTCGCGGCCAACAGCCCGGGCGCCGCGAGAAACCCGCCGCCAATGCCGAAGAAACCGGAAAGCGCACCGACGCCCAATCCCGTCGCCAGACGCCGCGGCGCCAGTACGCCCGCCGAGGCGCTAGACAGCCGGACGTTGGGTTTGTCCGGACGCTTCGGCGTTTGCAGCATCGAGGCGCCGATGACGATCATCATGGCGCCGAACAGCGCGAGCAGCCTGTGACCGTCGATATGCTTGGCCAGAGTCGAACCGAGGGCGGCGCCGACGCCGCCGGCGAACGTGAAGACGGCGGCGAACGGCCACTTCACGCTACCCGCGCGCGCATGGGCGACGAGATTGGTCGGTGCGCTCACCGACACGGCGAGTGCGCTGGCGCCGATGGCCACATGCGGCGGCGAGACGCCAACGCCGTGAACCAGCAGCGGCACGGCGAGCACGGAACCGCCGCCGCCGATAAGGCCCAGAATCGTCCCCACCAAGCCGCCGGAGAGGAAGGTCTCCAGATCGGCGAGGGTCGCGAACATCGCTCACCTCAGCCGCGGCGAAAGGACACGGACGTCACTCGAACGCGCAGCCCTTTTTGACTCCGACCGCCTTGAAGATCATGGCGGCCGGGCAGAAACCGGTGAAGCTCGCCTGGATCATGTTGAGTCCGGCGAACGCGGTCAGCAGCAGCCACCAAGGCGAGACCCAGTTCCCGAGCGCGAGGCTGATGAGAACGACGGAGCCCGCGAAGGCAAGTACGGCGCGATCTAACGTCATGATGCTTTTCTCCTTTTGACTTTCCGCGGGGCTGGGCTTGAGCAAAAGACGCCGTGGAGCGACCCCAACATCTCCGTCGCCGCATCGCTGGCGAGTGAGTAGTGAATGGTTTGCCACTCGCGTCGCGTCGTGACGATCTCCGCGTCGCGCAGCTTCGCCAGGTGCTGCGACACCGCGGACATGGCGATTCCCACCGCTTGTTGCAGTTCGGTCACCGTCCGCTCGCCGCCGGCGAGTTCGCACAGGATCAGCAGGCGCGGCTCGGACGCCATCGCCTTCAGCAGCGTTTCCGCCGCTCCGACCCTTGATTGAAACTTCGCCAAATTCACGCTTGATGAATTACAATATTCGAATATATATGTCAAGCCGTAACCGGAGACACCCTGTCTGATGCGACGCCTCGCGCTTCTCCTTCTTCTCGCCGCCTCGCCGGCGCTTGCCGATTCCCTCGTCGTGCGCGAGGCCGAGATCGCCGACCGCAAGGCCGTCATCGCGACCGTCGAGCCCGTCCACCAACTGGTCGCGCGCGCGCGGATCGGAGGCACCATCGCCGCGCTGTCGATCAAGGAGGGCGACGACGTGACCGCCGGCGCGGTGGTCGCGCAGGTCGCCGACGCCAAGCTCGCCTTGCAGATGCAGGCGCTCGATTCGCGCATCGCCTCGCTGAAGTCGCAGCGCGATCAGGCCAAGACCGATTTCGACCGTATCGCCGATCTCGCGCGACGCGGCGTATCGACGCAAACGCAGGCCGATCAGGCCAAGACCAACTTCGACGTCGCCGAACGAAACCTGACGGCGATGAAGGGCGACCGCGAGGTGATCGCGCAGCAGTCCTTGGAAGGCGCCGTGCTCGCCCCCGCCGCGGGCCGCGTGCTGAGCGCGCCCGTCTCCGTCGGACGCGTCGTCATGCCGGGCGAGACCATCGCGACGCTCGCGCAGGACAAATACATTCTGCGGCTCCAACTGCCGGAGCGCCACGCCAAGTTCCTGCGCGCCGGCGACCGCGTGTCCGTCGGCGCTCGCGGACTGTCCGACGACGTCGCCGCGACCCGCGAGGGCCACGTGCTCATCGTCTATCCGGAGATTCAGGGCGGGCGTGTGATCGCCGACGTCGAGGTTTCTGACTTGGGCGACTATTTCGTCGGCGAGCGCACACGCGTTTACGTCGACGCCGGCAAGCGAAAGGCGGTGGTGATCCCGGCGGCTTACGTCTATCGCCGCGCGGCGGTGAACTACGTCAAGCTCGCCGACGGCGACGAAGTGGTCGTACAGCCCGGCGAGGTCCACGACGACAACGGCGCCGAAACGGTCGAAATCCTCTCCGGCCTCGTCGATGGCGACAAGGTCGTGACGCCATGAAGCTTGGCCTTTCCGGGGTCCTCACCCGCGCCTTCATCCAGTCGCCGCTGACGCCGTTGCTGCTGATTGCGGCGCTGATCGCGGGCGCGCTCGCCGCCTTCTCGCTGCCGCGCGAAGAGGAGCCGCAGATCAGCGTGCCGATGGTCGACATCATGGTCGCCGCCAACGGCTACAAGGCCGACGAGGCGGTCGAACTCATCACGCGGCCGCTGGAGGACATCGTCAAGGGCATCAACGGCGTCGAGCACGTCTATTCCCAGTCGCAGGATGATCAGGTCGTCGTCACCGCGCGCTTCCTGGTTGGCACAGACGAGGACGTCGCCGTGCTGCGGGTGCACGAAAAGATTCGCGCCGCGCTCGACCGCATCCCCAAGGGTATTCCCGAGCCGATGATCGTCGGGCGCGGCATCAACGACGTGCCGATTCTGGTGCTGACGCTGTCGGCGAAGGCCGACAAGGCGGGCGAGTGGAGCGACAACGGCCTCCATCTCGTCGCCGAGGAGTTGCAGCACGAACTGACGAAGGTGAGCGGCGTCGGCGAGACCTTCATCGTCGGCGGTTCGGCCTCCGAGATTCGCGTCGAGCCGGACCCCGAGAAGCTCGCGCTTTACGGCGTGACGCTCGAACAGGTCATCGGGAAAATCCAGAACGCCAACCGCGCCTTCCTGGCCGGAGCGTTTCGCGAGGATGGCCGAACGGCCCCCGTCGTCGCCGGCCAGACCTTGCAGGGCGTGCCCGACATCGGGCTGTTGCTGGTCACGACGCGCGACGGGCGACCGGTCTACGTCAAGGACGTGGCGCAGGTCGTCGTCGGCGCGGCGGAACTCGACCACCGCGCCTGGACCATGACGAGGCGGTCCGACGGCAAGCTCGACCGTCGCCCCGCCGTCAGCCTCGCCGTCGCCAAGCGCAAGGGCGAGAACGCGGTCAATATCGCCGCCGCGGCGCTTCAGCGGCTCGAAAGCGTCAAGGGCCGCCTCGTCCCGGCGAGCCTCGACGTCGAGGTGACGCGCGACTACGGCGCGACGGCAAACGACAAGGCGAACGAGCTTCTGTTCCATCTCGCGCTCGCCACCGGCTCGATCGTCGCGCTGATCGCCGTGACGATCGGCTGGCGCGAGGGCGTCGTCACCTTCATCATCGTGCCGACGACGATCCTGCTGACGCTGTTCGCGTCTTGGATGATGGGCTACACGATCAACCGCGTCAGCCTGTTCGCGCTCATCTTCTCCATCGGCATCCTCGTCGACGACGCCATCGTCGTGGTCGAGAACATCGTGCGCCACTGGGGCATGCGCGGCAAACGCGGCCTGATCGAGACCGCGATCGAGGGCGTCGCCGAAGTCGGCAACCCGACCATCGTCGCGACACTCGCCATCGTCGCGGCGTTACTGCCAATGATGTTCGTCAGTGGCCTGATGGGGCCCTACATGAGCCCCATCCCGGCGAACGCGTCGATGGCGATGCTGTTTTCGTTCTTCGTCGCCGTGATGATCACGCCCTGGCTGTTGATGAAGGTTGCGGGCCGGCATTTCGGGCGCATGAGCGCCGAAGAGAGCCACCACCACGACGTCGGCGCGATGGGCCGCTTCTACATCGCCATCGCCACGCCGCTGCTCAAGGGCCGCTGGCGTTCCTGGGCGTTTCTGCTCGCCGTGGGCGGCGCAACGATCGCCGTCTGCGTGCTGTTCTACACCAAGGACGTGGTGGTGAAGCTGCTGCCGTTCGACAACAAGTCCGAGCTTCAGGTCGTGCTCGATCTGCCGCACGGCGCTAGCGTCGAGGCGACCGACCGGGCTCTGAAGGAAGCCGCCGACCGCCTGGCGGACCTGCCGGAATTGGTGTCGATACAAGCCTATTCGGGGACGGCGGCGCCGTTCAACTTCAACGGCCTGGTGCGCCACTACTACATGCGCAGCGAGCCGCAGATGGGAGACCTCTACGTCAACCTGACGCCGAAGAACGATCGCAAGCGCGCCAGCCACGCCATCGCGCTCGACATCCGCAAGCGGCTGAAGGGCTTGCCGCTGCCCGCCCATGCGTCGCTGAAAGTGGTCGAAGTGCCGCCGGGGCCGCCGGTGCTGTCGACGCTGCTCGCCGAGGTCTACGGCCCCGACGCGGCGACGCGGCGCGCGACGGCGGCGGGCGTGCGCAAGGCGTTCGATAGCGTCGACTTCATCGTCGACACCGACGACAGCTACGGCGTACCGACCGAAAGGCTGCGCGTTGCCATCGACCAGGAGGCGCTGGAATACCACGGCGTCGAGGAGCAAGCCGTCTATGACACGCTCGGCGCGCTGATCGGCGGAACGAAAGTCGGCTACTCGCAGCGCGGGTCCGGCCTCAAGCCGATCCTCATCAACGTCGCTTTGCCGCGCTCAGCGCTCACGCTCGACGAGCGGCTGCTCTCGACGCCGCTGCCCGCCGGCGGCACGCCGCGCCAGGGCGCGAACGTCGAGCTTGGCGACGTCGTCAAGATCAAACGCGAGCCAAGCTCCTTGCCCGTCTTCCGGCACAACGGTCGCTTTGCGGAGATGGTGACGGCTGAACTCGCCGGGCGCTTCGAGGCGCCGATCTACGGCATGCTCGCCGTCGACGACGCGCTCGGCAAGGTCGACTGGGGCGCGGCGGGCAAACCCGAGATCGCCCTGCACGGCCAGCCGCTCGACGAGTCGAAGCCGACGCTGCTGTGGGACGGCGAATGGGAGGTCACTTACGTGACTTTCCGCGACATGGGCGCGGCCTTCGGCGTGGCGATCCTCGGAATCTATCTGCTCGTCGTCGCGCAGTTCGGCTCGTTCACGCTGCCGCTCGTCGTGCTGACCCCCGTGCCGCTTACTCTGATCGGCATCGTGCTCGGCCACTGGGCGCTGGGGGCGCCGTTCACCGCGACGTCGATGATCGGTTTCATCGCGCTGGCCGGGATCATCGTGCGCAACTCGATCCTGCTCGTCGACTTCATTCGCTCTCGGCGCGCGCAAGGCGCGGCGCTGCGCCCGGCGCTGATCGAAGCCGGCGCGACGCGGTTCAAGCCGATCGTGCTGACTGCCGCGGCGGCGGTGATCGGCGCCGCCTTCATCCTCACCGACCCGATCTTCCAGGGGCTCGCGATCAGTCTGGTGTTCGGTCTCGCCTCGTCGACCGCGCTGACGCTGCTCGTCATCCCCGCCATTTACGTCGTGCTGCGCGATCACGCGAAGCCCGATGCCCGACCTGCAAACTGAAGGAGAACGCCATGGGACCGACGCAATGGCCGGAGATGGCCAACGTGCTGAGCGGCGAATTGAAGAACCTGCGCGGCGGCGCGGGTGACGTCATGAAGGGGTTCTCGGCGATCGCGCAGGCAGCGCTCAAGCCCGGCGCTCTCGACGTCAAGACGAAGGAACTCATCGCACTGGCGATTTCCGTCGCCGTGCGCTGCGACGACTGCATCGCCTTCCACGCCAAGGCGGCGGTGGAGCGCGGCGCGACGCGCGAGGAGATTCTCGAAACGCTGGGCATGGCCATCTACATGGGCGCGGGACCGTCCGTCATGTACGCGAGCCACGCCCTTGGGGCCGCGACCCAGTTCGCCGAAGCCAAGACCACGCAAGGTTGAAGAGGAGAAAACGATGGGATTGTTCGACATGTTCAAGGGCGGGTCTTCCGGCGCCGACGAGATCTCCTACGCGGACCTCGTCGCGGCGATGCAGGCGAAATCCTGCACGCTGATCGACGTGCGCGAGCCGGGCGAGTACGCCTCCGGCCACGTCGCGGGCGCGGAAAACCGTCCGCTCTCCGGCTTCGATGCGACGCGGCTTCCGAACGACAAGCCGGTGATCCTGATGTGCCGTTCGGGCGCGCGTTCGGGCCAAGCGCTGGCCAAGGCGCGAGCCGCCGGATGCGCCGACGTCCGCCACTACCGCGGCGGCGTCATGGGATGGGCGGAAGCGGGCGGCAAGCTCGTCTGAGTTCGTTGTGAGCGGCGGCCAAGAGCCGCCGCAACGGACGCCGGCGTCAGTTCGCTGGCCGCACGGGCAGGCCGGAGGCCTTCCAGCCTCGGGCATGCGGCCCGTCGCCCTCGAACCCGTCGACCACGCTGTAGACGTTGGCGTAGCCGGCCTGGGCCAGCAGGTTGGCGGCCATCGCGCTCCGTCGACCCGTGTGGCAGATCAGCACGATGGGGTCCACGTTGGTAAGCCCTCTGACGGAGAGCCGGCTGGCGACGGTCGCGACGAAGTCGGGATTGGGTCGACGATTGCCGTCCGCGGACGTGACCACCACGGGCGCATTGGCGTCGACCCCGTCGGCGACTCCCGAGGCCGCCAGTTCCTCCGGCGTGCGCACGTCGACGAACAGCGTGCGCCCCTTGTGCGAGGCAAGGAACGGAGGGACCTCGTCCGCGGTCAGATAGAGACCCTGCGCCGTCTTTTTCGCGTCGGGAACGCTCGCGGCGTCAACGGCATGGCTTGGTTCGCCCGCGCAGAGCAAGGCGGCGAAAACGAACCCTGCAAGTACATATCTGAACATGGAGGCTCTCCCGTCCCGGTGCAGCGCGGGGCGCCGGGCTGATTTGGCTCAGCCGAACTTGACTTTGGTGTCGCTCAGGAACGTGTACTCGGGCACCGGCAGGTTCAGCGGCGCCGGTCCGCCGCGCACGCGCCCCGACGCGTCGTAGATCGAGCCGTGGCAGTGGCAGAACCACCCCTCATAGGGACCTTCGTGGCCGGTCGGGACGCAGCCGAGGTGGGTGCAGATTCCTGACACGATCAACCACTCCGGCTTCTGGACACGTTGCGCGTCGGTCTGCGGGTCCCTGAGTTCGGCGAGATTGGTGTCGGCGACTCCGGCGATCTCTTTGGCCGTCCGCCGCCGGATGAACAGGGGTCCACCGCGGTATTTGACGATAACGATCTGCCCCTCGGCGATCGGCGACAGGTCGATTTCGATCGACGCGCCTGCCGCCGTCGACGCGTCCGGGTTCATCTGATCGACGAGCGGCCAGGCGAGGGCGGCGGCCCCTGCCGCGGCCATCGCCCCCGTGGCGAGGAAGAGAAAGTCGCGACGCCCCGGATCGGCGACGGTCAATGTGGGCATTTTCGGCTCCTTGCGTAGGTCTGTCTTCGGAACGTTTCGATTCGCCGAATCGGCTTCGCGTCGACTTGTGACAGTTTGCCGAGGCATTCCGAATGCCGGACTTTGCGCTTACCTCGCGCGAAAGATGGTATAGCAGTTTGACGAATGCGAATAAAACGATATGATGATCGGCGCGGCATAGCGTCGCTCCGTTCGATTCGTGTCGCTTCGCAGTCGCGTATGATCGGCTTCAACCAACGTCGCCGGCATCGGTCTGAACATGGACGCTCGTTTCCGCGTTGGAGCGCGGCGCGCCCGGATGCGTAGGGTCACGCTGTAGCGTGCCTCCGAACGGCTCTGAAGTTGATCGTCGCTGGGCCTACTGGCGTCGAAGCTCGGGCTTGCGCCCCAGTCCCCTACATCGGCAATCCCGCCAGGTTCGCGCCCTTTCTCAATACGTCGGCCAAAGCGCGGTCCCCGACCATCATGAGAAGAAGGCCTACCCTTGATTTCGGGCCGAGTTCGACAGCTTTCTCCGCCGCTTGCCGAGCCTCTTCCATGCGTCCCGCAAGCGCCAGGGCAATGGCGTAGCAACCCTGAAGCGCGACGAAGCTCGGGTTCGAATGCATCGCTTTCGCAAAGCGCGCAGCGGCCTCGTCGAACCGGCCCGCAATGAGGGCGGCGAGGCCCATCGCGTATTCCGCGTTGAACGCGAACGGATCGAAGGGACTAATGCGTAGCGCCCTTTGGGCCAGTTCGATGGCGCCAACGCCGTCCCCGTCGCAACTCTTGAAGACTGCGCCCCAGAGAAGAGCACTCGCGCAAGAAGGGTTGAGGCTCAACGCGCGTTCGATGCCGTTCCATGCCGCCTCGCGCTCCTGCGCCAGCGTCCACAGGACGAAACCCGACGTCGCGAGGGCGGTCGCGTCATCCGTTCGGCTGGCGAGCGCCACGCGGGCATGTTCGAGGCCCTCCTTCCGCTTGGCGAAATCAAAGTCGCCCCAGACGAAGCAAATTTTGTGGCAATGGGCGAGGTGCGCACGCGCCCGTTCGAATTCAGGGTCGAGCCGGATGACTTCGCGCAAAGGGGGCGCGGCGAGACGCGCTTGCGCCGGCGATGTCGAGGCCAAGTGAGAAGGCGCGTAGATAGAGATCATAGGCCGCGAGGCTCCCCTGCGGCTTGCGGCGCGCCCGCTCGATCTCCGATTTCAGCACGCTGGGTTCGATCACGCCGACCACGCGTTCGGCGAACTGATCCTGAAACGCGAACACGTCGCTGACGTCGCCGTCGAAACGGTCGGCCCAAAGATGCGCGCCCGATTCGGCCTCGATCAACTATGCCGTTATACGGAGCCGGTCCCCCGCCTTGCGGACGCTGCCCTCCAGCACGTAGCGCACGCCGAGTTCGCGTCCGACCTGCCGGATGTCGACCGCCTTGCCCTTGTAGACGAAGCTCGAATTGCGCGCGACGACGAGCAGCGACTTGATGCGCGACATGCCGGTGAGGATGTCCTCCACCAAACCATCGACGAAATATTCCTGCTCCGCGTCGCTGCTCATGTTCTGGAACGGCAGCGCGGCGATCGAGGGCATCGCGCGAGCCGCAGCCGTCGCATCTGGCGTGGGGACCGTAGGTGCGCCGACCGTCAGCGAATAGACGCGGATCGGCTCGGCGATGTTCTTGAGCTTGGTTTCGCCCAGATCCGTGAGGTCGAGTTCAAGCCGTGACCTCACTTGCCGGTAGGCGTCCTCGGAGAGGCAGGCCGCGCCGGGCGCGCAGACGCCTTCGAGCCGCGCGGCGATATTGACCCCTTCCCCCATCAGATCGCCGTCGCGCTCCTCGACGACGTCGCCGACGTGCACGCCGATGCGGAAGACGATGCGCCGGACCTCGGAGACGCCGGCGTTGCGATCGACCATCGCGACCTGGATTTCGAACGCGCATCTCAAGGCGTCGACTGCGCTTTGGAACTCGACGATGGCGCCGTCGCCCGTGCTCTTCACGACGCGACCCCTGTGGCGACGGTGGGGTCGATCAGATCGCTGCGAAGCACCCTAAGACGGGCCAGTAGCCGCTCCTCGTCGGCCCCCGCGAGACGCGAGAATCCGACGACGTCCGAAACGAGGATCGCGGCCAGCTTTCGGATTTCCGACATCAGAATCGCCATCGAAGCTTAGGGGACCGAGTACGCCTGAACGGCCCTTGGCTTCAAGACGGGCGTGCGCGAATCGCCGGTCGTCGACTGGCGCGAGTGACGGCGGGGCGCGGTTCCCATGACCCGCTTAAAGGCGAAACTGAACGCGCTTTCGGATTCGTAACCGAGCGAGCGGGCGACGGCGCCGATGGTTTCGCCGCGGGAGAGACTGCGCCCGGCGAGCACCATGCGCCAGCGCGTCAGATATTCGATCGGTCCATCGCCAACCATCTGCCCAAATCGCGCCGCGAAACCGGAGCGCGACATGCCGACTTCGACGGCCAGCGCCGCCACCGTCCAGCGCCGTCCCGGCTCGCGATGGATGGCCGCGATCGCCGCCCCCACCTGCCTGTCGGAGAGCGCGAACAACCAGCCGACGCCGTCGCGTCCGTCGAGGTGGAGGCGTAGAGCCTGAACGAAGATCATGTAGACGAGCTGCTGAACGATCAGGAAGCTTCCCGGCCTGGGATCGATCAATTCTTGCCCCATCCGCTCGAAGGCCCAGCGCAACGTCGCACGCTCGGCCTCGCTGCGCAGGTGGACGATCGGCGGGAGAACGCCGAGCAGCATCTCCAAATGCGGCCCGGCGAGAAGAAAGTGACCGCCGAGCACCGTGACCCCGCGGCTGTCGTTCAATTTGACCAACTCGCCGTCGCGCTTGCCGATGAAATGGCGCTTCCAGTCCTCGGACGGCAGGGACAGATCGCTCGCGACCCGGAATGGGCCGCCGCGCGGCAACAGGAAACAGTCGCCTTGTTCGAGAAGCACCGGCTCGCCGGCGCCATCGACCGCGAGCCAGCACGCGCCCGTGGACACGGCGTAGCATTTTATCCCTTCGAAGGGATCGAAGCGGATCGACCAGTCCCCGCCCGCCTCGAAGCCGCCGACGCGATAGCTTCTCGGCTCCAGAAGCGAAATGACATCGGATAGCGGATCCATCCTTGGACGATCTCCAACGAACGATGGACGCTATCGCATGGATCGTCCGACCGCAATCGTCCATGCTCTCCTTCGACGCAATCGCCTGCCGTTCAGCAAATTGGCCACGGCCTGCGGAGGACAGACGATGACTTTCCAGATCATGGCGCTCATCATGACGGGCGCCGGGTGCGTTCTCGGCCTCCGCTTCATCTTCGCCGGAGGTTCCGTGCTCAACGAATGGGGCGTCGAGGCGAGCGCTGGATCGCTCATCCTCTTTCGCCGGATCGGCGCGATCTATCTTGCCCTCGCCCTGATCTTCTTTCTCGGACGATCGGCTTCCCCCTCGGATCTGCGCTCGGCGGTGTGTCTGGTCACGGGCGCAGCGATCGCGCTGCTCTCGGCTCTCGGGCTGTTCGAGTTCCTGGCGCGCCGAGTCGGCGCCGGCGTCTTTCGCTCGGTCGTCGGCGAGGCGGTGCTGGCGGCGGGTTTCGTCTGGGTGTGGTGGGTCGGGCGATGACCAATCAGGGCTTATCGCGGCCAAGCGGATCAAGGGGCTTGCCATGAAGCGCGTTCAATATCGCCACTTCGGCGCCCCCGAGGAACTCAGGTTGGACGAGGTGGCGACACCCGATCCCGCGAAGGGTCAAATCCGCGTTCAGGTCGTGGCGGCGGCGGCCAACCCGATGGATTGGAAAATTCGCCGGGGCGAGATGAAGATGATCTCTGGCTCGCGATTTCCGCGCGGTCTAGGACATGACTTCGCAGGCGTGGTCGACGCCGTCGGACCGGACGTAAGGCGCCTTAAGGCGGGCGATGAAATCTTCGGCGTCACCTCGATCCGACAGGCTGGCGCGTTCGCCGACTACGTCGTCGCGGACGAAAAAAACGCGTGGCTCAAGCCGCGGTCCCTCTCGTTCGAGCAGGCGGCGGCCTTTGCCATTGTGGGCCTGACGGCCTGGAATGGGCTGGTGGCCAAGGCGGGACTGAGCGCCGGCCAGACTGTCTTCATCACCGGGTGTTTGGGCGGGGTCGGGCGTTCGGCGGTACAAATCGCTCGCATGCGCGGCGCAAATATCGTCGGCAGTTGCAGCGCGATCGGGCGCGAGGACGCGCTGGCGTCGGGAGTGGGCGAGGCGGTGGACTATCGCGCTTTCGACGTCGGTTCGTATCCCCATCGCTTCGACGTCGTCTTCGATACGGCGGGCGCGTTGTCGCTGAGCCAGTGCGGCGCGATGCTGAAACGCGGCGGGATGTCCCTGCACATCGTCCCGACCTTCGCCAAAATCGTCGGTTGCCTGCTCTCCTCGCGACATCATCTGGTGTTCGGCAATCCGACGCTGAAATCCCTGGCGGGCATCGCCGAGGCTGCGGAGCAAAGCAAGCTCGTCCCGGAGATCGGTCGCGTAGTTCCTTTGTCCGAGGCGATCCAAGCCGTCGTCGCCCTTGAGAAGACCGGTTCGCCCAAGGGAAAGCTTGTAATTGTTCCTACTCGATGATCGAGAGCATCGCTATCCAGAGATCATGCCGGACCGCGGCGGGCTTTACGATTATTCGGATTCGGCGCCGACGCGTGGAACGGGTTGCAATCATTGCCTCAGGGCGACGTCTTGCTTCTGAGGGCGGCCAAACTCGCCACCAATTCGTCGTTCCGAAACGGCTTCGTGAGTCGCGGCAGGTCGGGGGGCGACGCCCTCGCTTTCGGCGTATCCGGAGACGATCAGGACGAGGGTTTCCTGCATCTGAAACCTGATGGCCCGTGCCAGATCGGTCCCATTCATACGGGGCATCAAATGGTCGGTGACCAGCAAGTCCGGGCGCAGGCCGGCCCGGACCATCCGCAGGGCTTCCTCGGCTGACTCGGCCTCGAACACGTCGTAACCGACGACGGTCAGCATGGCCGCCGTGCTCATGCGGACGAGGTCTTCGTCGTCGACGAGGAGGACGGAGCCCGCCGCCGGCGCCCTGGGCTTGAGATCGGCGGCGGCGGGCGGCGCCTCAGCGGCGATGGCGGCCACGGGAAGCCAAAGCTCGACGTTTGTGCCCATGCCGCGCCGGCTCTGGATCGTGAGGGCGCCCCCGAGTTGCGAGGCGAGCCCGTGGGCCATCGACAGGCCGAGGCCCGTCCCCTTGCCGACGCCTTTCGTCGAGAAGAAGGGCTCCGTCGCCCGAGCGAGCGCCGCTCGTCCATGCCGACGCCCGTGTCCGCGACGGACAGCCTGACGTAGCGTCCCGGCGACAGCTTGGTCGGCGCCTCGTCGCTTACCATCTCGGTCGTCGCCGAAATGCGCAGCGTGCCGCCGTCCGGCATCGCATCGCGCGAGTTCACGACGAGATTCAGGAGCGCCGTCTCGACCTGGTTCGGATCGGCTTTGGCCGCCGGCATGTCGTCGGCCACATCGACCGCCACCCTAATCTGGGGGCCCGTCGTGCTCGCCACCAGTTCGGCCATTCCGGTGACGAGCTTGGCGATGTCCACCGCGGTGGGTTGGAGCGGCTGTCTTCGGGCGAAGGCGAGCAGTCGCTGCACCAATATCTTCGCGCGCTCGGCGGATTGCGCCGCGCCGGCGATCAACCTTCGCTCGCGCTCGCCGCCGCTTTCCTTGCGTTGGATCGTGTCCAGCGCGCCCACGATCGGCGTGAGCGATTGTTGAAGCGACGCCGCCCGTGAGGAGCCCCATCGCTTCCATCTTCTGCGCCTGTCGCAGTTGCTCTTCGGCGACCGCCAGCCGCTGCTGCTCCCGCAGGCGCTCCGTTACGTCCCGAGCGAAGACGAAGGCGCCGATCCGAAGGCCATTGGCGTCGAACAAAGGACTGAACCGCAATTCATAGGCGCGGCGCCCGCGCGCCTCGTCGCCCCACCAGCCGGTCTCGATGAAGCGCTCGCCGGCGAGTGCCCGTCCCCACAGGAGGCGAGCCGCTTCCTGCTCCTCCGGTAGACGAGCCAATAAATCGAGCAGGACGTCTCCCGTCTGGGGTCGAACGCCGAAGACGCGCTCATAGTCCCGCTGCGCCGCCGCATTGATCGCCAGGAACCGAAAATCGCCATCGATCACCTGCACAGCCGCGTCCGTCGCATCTACGATCTCGGCGAACACGCGTTTTTCAGCGAGCGCGTCGGCTACGCGGGAGAAGCCCGCCGGCAGCCTTCGTATCTCGTCGGTCGAGCACGCTTCCGAGACAATCCTCGCGCCCGCCGTCACCCGGCTACTGACGAGCTACCCGGATATCCGCGTCGAGATCATCAACGACTACGGCCTGACCGACATCGTGGCCGAGCATTTCGACGCCGGCGTGCGCCTCGGCGAACAGGTCGCCAAAGACATAATCGCCGTTCGTACTGGGCCGGATTTCCGACAAATCCTCGTCGGCGCCCTTCCTATTTCGCCAAGCGGCCCCACCCGAAGACGCCGCACGATCTGACCGCCCACCTATTTATCAACCTGAGGTTGCCGACGTCGGGCTTACCGGCCCGACGACATAGTGCGGGACGACGTGGCGGCGGCCCGTCTCTTGCAGGTCCTCGGGGACTGGTCCCCGGTGATGACCGGCTATCATCTCTACTATCCAAACCGCCAATCAAACCGCGCATTCGCGCTGCTGCTTGAAGCGCGGCGGCATCGATAGCCGCCGTCGCCTTGAGAAAGCGGGATCGTCGCTTTTGCAGACGAGCCTAAGTATGCAAACACCGCAGGGTCCGGGTAAGCTGGAAAAAGGCGGAAAATGAAAGATTCACCAGCACTCGTCCTCTACGGGATGAAGACCGGGAACTGCATTCGGGCGGCGATGGCGTTGGAAGAAGCCGAGACGCCCTACGTCGTTCGCCGTTACGATCCGAGGACGCCCGGCGACGGCGAAGCCGAATACCGGCGACTGAATTTCACCGGCAAGGTGCCGACGCTCGTCGACCGTTCCCGACCGGGCGAGCTGTTCGTGTTGACGCAATCCAACGCCATCGTGCTCTACGCCGCGGCCAAGGAGCCCGGAAGGCTGCTGCACGCTGGCGACGCGCGGGCCCAAGCTCGCGTGCTGGAGCGGTATTTCTATTTCGTGACCGATGTGATCGTGCCGAGCCACGCGGCGCTTTTCGTGCGGACTCAAGGAATTCCCGTGGCCGCGAAACTGCTGGTGGATCGTTCGGTGGTCGCCATCGAAGATGCCGAGCGGTTCGCTTCGGCGGGCGCGTTCATCGCGGGCGACGCCTTTTCGATCGCGGATATCGCCGCCGTCACGATCGTATCTTCGGTCGTGAGCGAACTGCCTTGGGACCGACTTCCCGCGCTTTCGCGTTGGTTCGGCGAAATGAAAGCCCGTCCGACGTTCAAGAGGGCCGCCGCGGCGTTCGACGAGTGAATCGCCGACCCCATCCTCCGACCTCGGCGCGGCAATCGGCCCTACCGTGTAAACGACGCGCCGGTGGGGGACCCATCGTGAATGGCGACGTCGGCGCGCGGACACTCTCCACCGGGCAAGGGCCGCCGAAAGCGCAAAATGAATTAGCTTAGGGTCGGGGGCGCGAGGGCGATAGGTTGGCCCGAAGTTCGAGGCCGGTCGGCCACCTCGTTCGCTTAAATCCGACTGCGGTCCGCGAGCCTCACGGTCGAAGGTTCGCATGGCCGCATCCTCCCACAAGCAACATGGGTATGGAGGACGGCTCTACCGGCCCTTACCGAGCCGATGAGGCCTCGACGCGCAGCGATTTGGTTGATCGAAAAACCGTTTCAACAGGGTCGACGCGAATATTTATTTGCGGCTCGCCCATTCTGGGCATTGCGCCAATTTCGGACATTTCCGGGCCTGTCGTTTATTGCCTGGATCAAGGCGGCGACGCCAAGACTTCCGCCGTTCCTGACTACGATGCCCGGTCGAGAGCGATGAGCCGGAAATCGGCGAGCGCGGCGAGCCGGTGCGGTTCGACTTCGAGCCGGTACGCGTCCGTATCGACGATGGCGCGGAATATCCCGAATTCGGCGTATTCATTGATCGCGCCGACTTCCCAAGCCTCGCCCTCGGGCGCGACGATCTGCGCCAGCACCGGCCCTATGAACACGCGGCTCACCGAACGCCCGGCCATCAGCCGGCGGAAGCCGGGGATATAACGCTCGTAAAAGGCTTCCCGACCCGAACAGGGGGGAGCGTCGAAATCCGGCGCGTAGCGCGCCCGATCGCGAAAGCGCAGCAGGTTCAGCATGAAGACCGGCGCGCCGGGCTTTGCGGCGCGCTCCAGAGCGTCAAGCGCTTCCGGAGTGATGTGCATGGAGTTCATGGGTCCGTCCTCACGCCCAAAGCGGCGCCCGCCCTTACTGCGCCGCGCTAGGCCGGGCTTGTAGCCTAGCGCCGGGAGAGGCAGTATGGACGTCATGTCCACACCAGCGTTGCCCTTCGATCTCGCTGGCATCGTCGCCTTCGTGCGCGTGGCCGAGGCCGGCTCTTTTGCGGAAGCCGCACGGCGGGCGGGGTCGACGACATCGGCCATGTCGAAGGCGATTCTCCGCTTCGAGCGCGCGCGTGGCTTGCGCCTGTTTCACCGCACCACCCACTCGATCGCACTGACCGAGGAGGGCGACCGCTTGCTGGAAAGCGGGCGCGATCTTATGGCCGGGCTCGACCGCTTTGGCGACGCGCTCAGCGATGTCGCCGCCGGGCGCGGGTCGGGCCGCGTACGCATCACCGCGCCCGCCTCGTTCGCCCGCGCCTGCATCCTGCCCGCCTTGCCGGACTTCCTCGCCGCCAATCCGGGCCTGGAGATCGAGGTCAAGTTCCGCAACGAGTTGCTCGACCTCGCGGCGGAGAGCGTCGATATCGCCCTGCGCACAGGCGCGCTGGACGGCCTGCCCGGCCACCGCGCGCAAAAACTGCTCACGTTCCCTTGGATCGCTTGCGCCGCCCCCGCCTATCTCGCTCGCGGGGTTCCGAAAACCCCCGCCGACCTCGCGACGCACGATCACGTCGGTTTTCGGAACCCCGCCACCGGACAGATCCTGACTTGGCGCTTCGCCGATCCACGCAGCCGCGCGACGCTGCGCTTCACGCCGAAACCGCGCCACACCTTCGACGACGCTCACGCCGCGATTGGGTTGACGCGCGAGGGCTTCGGCGTCGGCTGGGGTCCGGCCTGGCTGATGGGCGACGATTTGCGCGAAGGCCGATTGGTGGAGGTGTTACGCGACTGGCGCGTGCCGGAGGAGCCGCTGTGGTTGCTGCGCAGCTCGCACCGCCAGGCGCCGGAGCGCACGCGGCGCGCGATGACGTTTTTGGCGAGCCTGCCGTCAAATTGGCGCGTCTAGAGCCCGGAGGACGCGAGGGGACGTCTGCCAAGCCCCGAGCTAACCTGCCTGCCTACTCGCCAGAACCGGCGCCGCTGCGTGCGCTAGGCTCGCAACATGGAGCGTCGTGGAGCCCAGCGGTTCTGCCTGTGTTCACACTGGGCTTAGACAGCCGTCAGTCCGCCGTCCACGGCCAAGTCGATGCCGGCGATGTAGCTGCTTTGGTCCGAGGCGAGGAACAGGGCCGCGGCGGCGATCTCCTCGGGACGCGCAAGCCGCGCCAGAGGCGTCATCGCCATGATCTGCCTTCTGGCTTCTGCGGCGCCGTCCTTAGACGGGAACTGCTCGTCGAACATCGGCGTGTCGACCGCGCCAGGGCTCAGCACGTTCGTCCTGATCCTCCGATCCTTGAGTTCGCTGGTCCACGTCCGGGCGAACGACCGGAGCGCCGCCTTGGTGTCGCTGTATACGCTGCGACCCGGAAGGCCCTTGTTCTTCCCGGCGGACGCCACCAGGATGATGGACGCCCCGTCGTTCAAGTGCGGCAGCGCTTTTTGGACGGTGAAGTAGGCGCCGCGCGCGTTGGTGTTGAATGTCTTGTCGAAATGCTCGGGCGTGACCGCAGGCGTCATGGCCTTTTCGACGAAACCCGCGCCCGCGAAGATCACGTCGATCTTGCCCTTCTTCGCGACGATCTCATAGAGCCGGTCGAGGTCGTCGAGTTTCGAGACGTCAGTCTTCACGCCTGTTACGTTCTCGCCGATCTCCGCGACGGCCTTGTCCAGTTCGGCTTGGCGGCGACCTGCGATGAACACGTAGGCGCCCTCTTCGACGAATCTCCTGGCGGTCGCGAGTCCGATGCCGCTGCTGCCCCCCGTGACGACGGCGATCTTGTTTTTCAACAATGACATTTCTTGTTTCCGTTTTAGGTCAGCGACGCGCCGTTGCAGTTTGACGGCTCGATGTCCTTCAAGTCGCCCTGCGTTCGGCCCCAAGCGTTACGAAAACCACCACGAAGTCGGCCCCGGAGCGGTTGCGCCATTCGTGAAAGGCGCCGTTCTGCACGATAACATCGCCTACTTTGACGTGGATTTCCTTCAACTGGCCATCTTCGCCGGGGTAAACTAGTTCCCCCTCGCCGCCGATCACGATCACCACGTCGATGCTGTCGGTGCGGTGCATCCCGCCGCCAGATTGGCCGGGAGTCATGTTGTGACCTGTCCCGAGGTCGAGCTTGGCGAGAAGCGGCCCAAGATCCGGCGCTTGATCGCCTGTCTCCGGAGGAAAGGATTGGACGTCGACCCGGAGAGCGCCCTTCGGACCGAACAGGCCCATTTGCTGGTAGTCGCCGAGCGCCTTTTCGGGCGCGAGCGGTAATTTGGGAAGCTGGTCGAACCCCCAGATATTGAGGGGAACACCCGCCGAGGCCCGTTCGGTCAAATTGCTTACCTGTAGGACCACCTCCGTCTCGCTTTCGGCGGTCACGATTCTTCGCATTTCCATTTTCGCTCCTGAAACATGCGGTCCTAGGGTTAGACAACGTCGTCGCGCATCGCTCCCCGGCGCTTCGGATGGCCGCCGCAGGCGGAAGCAGTTTCAACTAAGTTGTTGGCGTCGTGGCATAGGCGGTGGCGTCGGTCAGTAGGGCGCCATGCCGGTCACAAGTGGAACTAACGGCTGCTATGCGTGGCGGTCTTGTTCGTGATTTTCCAGACGCCGTTGAATCGGATGAGGTTGTGGAAGTCGATCCACCCCTGGGAGGGGTCCGAGGAGCGGTCGAAGCTGACCTGGACCGAAGCGACGTCTCCGACCTGCGTCACCGAGAAAAATCGCCCGACGACGCCCAGGCCGGGAGGTTTGGCCCACCTTTCGAACCATTCCGAAATCGGGCTTTTGTGCATCGCGCCGTCGGCGTCGATGAAGAAAATCCACGCGTCCTCATGAAACGCCTTCCTGAACTTGCCGATGTCATTGTCGTTGAATCCGTCGATGTAGAGTTGCATGACGCCGACGATCTCATCGTAGTCGTTTGTTCTCACCGTCATTGCGATCCTCTTCATGTTGAATGGCCAGCCCCGATCTTTGCACGGATGAGCGGGCCAGCAGAAAACCTTTCGCCGCCGTCAAGAGGGAGCGGTTGACATTGCCCCCGCTCTGACCGACGAGGCAGCTCGTCGGCGCCCTTCAAAGTTTGATACCGGCTGCGCTATCCTCGCGAACATCGACGGGACCCGATTCGCGACTCCGACGCAGTTCGTCCCTCAGTTCTCCCAACTCCCGTTCCAACCGTTCGAGGCGATCGAGCGTGTAGTCGAATGGCGTGGCTTCCATCGCCTGCAAAAAGGAGAAAACCGACGCGAACGCGCGACGCAGTTTGCCCTGCTCTCGGACCGGATGGTTCGCCGTGTATGTCATCGAAATCTCGCTCCTGCGCATTTCGCTGAGTGCCTTCACAGTTGCGACAGTCCGCCATCGACCGGAAGCTCTGCGCCGGTCGTGTAGGTCGCGTCGAACGCGAGGTAGAGGACGGCCTTGGCGACTTCCTCCGATGTCCCGAAGCGCTTCATCGGATTGGCTTCGCGCATTTGCGCGGCGAAGTGGTCGGCTGTCGCCTTGTCGGGGAGCGCCTTGCCGAGGATCGGCGTGTCGATGGGGCCGGGCGACACCGCGTTGACGCGAATTCCGCGCGGAAGCAGCTCGGCGGCGAACACCCGTGCGAAGGATCGCAACGCGGCCTTGGCGGCTCCGTACGCGGCGATGGCCGGCATTCCCTTGACGTTGGCGATGGAGGTCGTGAGGACGACGGCGCCTCCCGGAGGGATCATCGGCGCGAGCTTCTGGACCGCGAAGAACGGTCCCTTGGCGTTCAGGTTGAACATCTCGTCGTACATGGCCTCGGTCGTGTTTTCGAGAGGCGCGAAGAGGCCGAGCCCGGCGTTGACGAAGAGCAGGTCAAAGGCGCCAAACTCGGCCTTCATCCGGGCGGCGAGAGCGTCGATGTCCGTCAACGACCGCGCGTCGCTCGAAACCACAATGGCGCCGTCTCCAAGCTCGTTTCACGCCGACTCCAAACCGGATTGCGATCGCCCCGTCACCATAACTCGCGCGCCCCCGTCGATAAGCATCTTTGCCGTCGCGAGTCCCATGCCGCTCGTCCCGCCGATGATGACGGCCCGCTTGGCTTCAAAGCGTTTCATTCGCCTTCTCCTCGCGACACTGCGTCGCCTTATTTTTTTGAACTGTTTAGTATGATAATCGGCAACACGGGCTCGGTCAAGGTATTTCTGAACCAATCATTTCGAAATGCCGATGGACGTCGCGGGCGACCGACGGCGCTTCAGGACGCCTCGCTCAAGGAAGCCGAGTAAATCAGGTCGACGCCGGCGACCTTGACGACGGCCTGCCACGCGGCTTCCTGGCTGGCGCGATCGTGGAGGTGTGGGTGGCGTTGCGCCTCAATCGGGCCTGAGAACTTGCCCTGAGCCGAGGCGAAGAATTGCCCCGAGACGTCGGTCCCGAACTCCGACGCCTGGAGGTACCGACGGGTCGCGGTCTCCGGCGTCTGATTCATGCCGGGAATGAGGTTCACGATCGGGATGAACAGGTACTTCAACAACGGGCCGGCGTTTCGCACCACCTGAGTGTCCGTCGCCCCACCGGGCGAGACGGCGTATGCCGCCATGCCGGAGGGCAACCGGCGCGCCAGCGCCGCAGCCCACCAAGCGACGATGACCTTCGCGTCGGCATACGCGTTGTTGGGCACGTACTTCACGTTCGGCCCGTTGCGAATCAGGGCCTCCACCGCGGCGGTTCGGTCACCCTGATAACTCTTGGCCGCGAAGGCCGGCAGGTCGGTGTACTTGAACATGGGTACGCCCCCGCGGGCCGGTTCCGCGCCGGCGATGACGATCCGCGCGTCGGGGTTCAGCAGGTTGGCGCGAAGCAACCCTACGCTCAGTTGATGATGGCCGATCAGCGGGGCCTGGGAAGCCTCGACGCCCGCCTCGGTGATCACGCGCTTCTTGGTCGGGACCAACCCGGCATTGAGCAGCAGGAAATCGATCCCCCGACCTTGTTTGACCAGCTTGGCGATCGCGGACTGAACGCTGGCCGGCGCATTCAGATTTAGTTCCAGCGGCGTGAAGACCTGCCTTTTGGTCTCCGCCGCGAGTTGAGTGGCTGCTTCCTTGGCTCGGGCCAGGCTGCGTCCGGTGACGATGATCTCGCGCCAGCCCTCTTGGCCAAGAGTGCGGGCCGCCGCGTAACCGAGCCCGGAGGTGGCGCCGGTGACAAGAGCGATCGAATGTTCCATGGAGGTCTCTGTGCTGAAGGGGAAAGGGCGAGTCGCGAGGTCGCGACCGGCTTGATAATTTCGAACTGTTCGGTTATAAATTGGCGTGAGAGCCGTTGGCAAGGAGTTTTTTAACTGAATGGTTCAGAATGCTTCCAAGCCGCGGGGGCGACCGCGTAGTTTCGACGAGGCGGAAGCGCTCGAAAGGGCGACCCAAGTGTACTGGTCGAAGGGCTACGACGGCGTGACGATCGACGACCTCGTCGAAGGGATGGGCGTGGGGCGTCCGAGCCTGTACGCCATTTTCGGCGACAAGCGGGCCTTGTTCCTGCGCGTCCTAAAAGCCTACGCGGAGAAGAAAGGCGCTCGCGCCGCGAACGCGCTGCTGTCGCCGCAGACGCTTCGCGATTCGCTCACCGGCTTCCTGAAGCACGCCGTCGAAAGTTCGACCGAGAAGGGTTCCGCTCGGGGGTGTCTAATCCAGTGCGTCGCGCCGCTTGTCGACGACCCCGAGGTCCGGAAGTTCCTGCAAGTCGCGACCGCCGGCGCCGCGGCGCTGGTGGAAGGTCGATTTCGAAGCGCGATTGCTGCCGGTGAAATCCCGCCCGATTTTCCGGTAGCCGTGCGCGCTAGCCAGACCCTCGACATCATGCGTGGCCTCACGATGCGCGCGCAGATGGGCGCGCCGCGAAAGGCGCTTCTCGCGGACGCCGAGGAAGCCGCCGACCTGGTGCTCCTGCCACGGCGATAGCGCGCGTCGCTTTTGGGGATCGGCGCGGCGGATAGGTTCGCCGTCGGGAAAGCCTTTATGAGTAGGAAATCCTACTCGATGGAGCGCCACCAGTCGGCGTACGGCGTGGTGCGCGGCATGTGCCGATTGAGATCGGGGGCGCCGTCGGTCCACCAGACGGGTCCGCGCTCCCCCAAAGGCGACCTTGGCGTCGTCCACCGCGGCGCGCGCGGACTTCAGCGCGTCCCGGTCGCCGAGCTTGAGGGCGAAGCCCACGGCGCGCCGGGCGTCCATGAGCGTCGAGGTCAGGCGCCGTCTTTCGTCGTCGGCGAGCGTAGGGTTCGTGCAGCGCCAGGAGCCGGCCATGCACGATGAAATAGCGCCCGTCCGGCGTTCGAGGAAAGCTCTTGGACATGGTGGTTCTCCAATCCTCGCATACGAAACCCCCCAATGGCCGACGGGGTTCGCGCGGGGTTGAAGGTGAATCACTGGCGCGCCAACTCGGGAGCCGATTCACGTGCGGGCGATTGAGTCGGCGTCCGGGGAGTGAGTCATGCGTACCGCCAAACGCGCTATTCGCCATTCAGCGCGCGATAGGATCACCGAGCTTGCGGCGCCGCCGTCCTGGATCGAGCCTCAACTGTGCAAGTTGGTTACGACGATTCCGGGCGGCGATGGCTCGGCGCACGAAGTCAAATTCGACGGCTACCGCATGCACGCCCGGATCGTCGGCGGCGACGTCACGTTGCTGACCCGCACCGGCCTCGACTGGACAGCCAGGTACCCCGAAATCGCCAAGGCGCTCGCGGGCCTCAAGTGCCGGCAGGCTTAGCTCGATGGCGAGCTTTGCGCCGTAGGTCCCGATGGCGCCACGTCCTTCGCCGGATTGCAGGGGCACGGGCAGAAGCCGGCGCATCTGGTGTTCTTCGCGTTCGACCTGCTGCATCTCGACGGGGCGGACCTCGTCGACCTGCCGCTTCTCGACCGCAAGGATCGGCTTGAGGCGCTGCTGCGCCGGGCGGCAGCCGCGATCCGCTTCAGCAGACACGCGATCGGCGACGGTGAAGCAATCCGTGCGGGCCGGACGCTTCTCGGCGGCGAACGCGGAACCCCCTCTGGGCATGACGGCTCTCGTCGCGAACGCTACAGTTAGGAGATGATCAATCCCGTTGAGCGCGCGCTTCAACACGTTCGCCGCATTTCCCGCGGCGAGCCGCTCGCGCGCGACATTTCGGTGACGATCAACTTTCACCCCGACGTCATCTCGTCGGGGGTTAGCGCCATCG
>Ga0181528_10000662_pt1 | contig 23222 bp, 20 predicted proteins | sample PEATcosm2014_Bin_47_FD_119742 | JGI IMG/M metagenome (GOLD analysis project Ga0181528, IMG submission 119742) | Peatland microbial communities from MTU Mesocosm Facility, Houghton, MI, USA - PEATcosm2014_Bin10_10_metaG | ecosystem: Environmental > Terrestrial > Soil > Wetlands > Peat | place...
TCCTGCGCCAGGAGCGCCGCCACTAGCACAGAGCCGCGAACGTAAGAGAGCGGCCAACCGACGCTTTTCGCAAAGGGCCGCTCTTTGACATTCGCGGCTCTGTGCTGGCTGTGGGTAAACGCGGACAGGCCACGGTTCATAGAAATTGTGAAACAGCCCTAGAGCAATACTACTCTACGCGCGCCAGTCGATGTCCACCGCTGGATACGCTCCTTGCGGGGTCGTGGGGTGGCAACGCGATTCTGGCGGAATGTCCAGGAATGGGCGTAGCACCTCGCTCGGGGAGAGCGGGAACACTCACATCATCCGCGACAAATCGACGAGCGGCGGTCGACGCAGCCTTTGCCTGTAAGCGGGAGTTTGCCCAGGTTCGGACGGCTAAGGGGGACGGACGTTTGCTTGATGCGGCGCATCCTGTCCGACGATGCGCTTCAGGAGGGAACGGAAGTGGCCCGAAAGGTCGCGATCTGCCTAACTTCTTTTGCCCTAATCCGTTGAGGAGCGGGACAGGTAACGACGTCCTTCCAGTCCGTCGTTTCAATCAGTTGAGCGGAGGGACCCATCCGGACGTCCCTTCTGCAGCGGACGTCCCTTCCGCAGACGCGGAGGACTCAATTCAGCTTCGCCGCGACATCGGCCTTGAGCTGAGTTGGGGTGGAGTGCGGGCGGTCGCTGAAGCCCACGTCCACCACGGCGTTCCTGCCAAATTGTACTTCCGCGCCACGGGCGATGACCGTCGAAAAGACCGACCAACCAAGGCCGTAGTAGCCTAACGCCGCACCGACATTTGGAGAGATCTGGCCAAGGCCGGTACCCAGCAATCCCAATCCCATGCCGCCTCCCAAGGTTCTCCCGCCGACGTTGGAACTCGCACCCGCGCCAGCGGCCTCATGACGCCCGGCGTCGGTGTCGCCCGAACGCCGCGCGATCAATAGCGCGAGCGCAGTGCCCAGAAATCGGGTCTTCGACTCGGTCGCGCGGACGCTTCCCTCCTCGTCCACCTCGACTGTTGAACTGCCGCTTTCCGCCGCGGTGAGGCTGGCCCTGGTCTTAAACTGAAGTTCCGGCTGTTGTGGCGGGGGCGCAACTTGCTGAGTGGCGTCGAGGGACCGAGTTGCATCCGTGGGCGCCGGGCGTTTCAACTGCGCCGTTTGCGCCGGCAGATCGACGCTCTGGAAGTTAAATAGCAAACGCCCGCCCCGGTGGAACCAGCCAGCCCTTTTCGCCTGCACGACAACTCCGTTCAGGTGAGTTCCCTCCGGCAGCACGAGCATGTGGCCAGTGGCGAACAACGGCTCCATCAGGGCAGCTTCCACCCTTTGACCTTTGCTTGAAAGTCTCGAATCCAGGGGCGTGATCAGTCGCGCATGGGCCACGCTGCCGACTGCGGGTTGGGATCCTAACAGCGCCAGAGAGGCCTCGGTGAGCGTCCCCGAACCGAAGTCGAGAGACTGGCTCAACTCGGCGTCGAACCGCGTTCTGCTCCGCACGTACTGCGGGTGGTATGGCAGTTTGGACATCAGGAGGTCCGCTACTCGCTCCTTCTTGTCGGGCCCGCGTACAAGGTCGGGAATGCTCCTGACGCGGTCGATCTGAGCGTTCACCTGAGCTTTGGCCGATTGTTCGGCCTTGCCCAGCACTCCGCTCGGCTGATTCGCTGGGGCTGGCTTGCGCTGTTTCGGCGGTTTCAGCGGAACCATGGAGTTCAGAGCCTGGCTTTCGAGGGTATGCAGATCGATTTGGCGGCCACCCGGCAACACCGCTGTCGTGAACTGAACTTTCGCATTGCGCAGTGGGGTAAAATCGCCGCCGAGTATTGCCCGCGTTCGCATCCATTTCGAAACGGGTTGCACGCTGCTGACGCGGCCCAGAACCTGCGTCCCGACAGGGATCACCTCGCGGTCGAACGCGTAGACGGGCACCAGGAGTTTTGCTTCAACTGGCGCGCCAGCTCTTTTGGGCAGACGTTTCGTCAAGTACAACCGGAGCGGCGCACCGGCGGGAACCGTGAGGGGCGTGGTCAGAGGTTGAGTGTCACTCTGCTCTTGCGGATTGCCCGCCGCGGCAACGAACGTGCATAGCAGAACCCCAGCAAGTCTCGCATCCATAGACCTTTGACGACGATAATACTACCGAAGAGTACAGCTTATCGCTTCAGGTTGCGGATTGCATGGACTCGAATCTGGCCTAACTGACGGTGGAATGAAATCCACAGTCGATACGGTCTGAGCGCAGATGGTTCTGAGCGCCTCACATCATCCGCGACAGATCGATGAGCGGCGGCTGACGCATCTCGACGCAGCCTTTGCCGGTGGGCAGGAGCTTGCCGGGGTTCAGGCGGCTGAGCGGGTCGAACATCTGCTTGATGCGGCGCATCAGGTCGAGCGACTCGGCGGAAAACTGGTGGCCGATCATCTCCACTTTCTCCATGCCGATGCCGTGCTCGCCGGTAATGGAGCCGCCGATCGAAATGCAGTAGTCGAGGATGTCGAAGCCCGCGCGCTGCGCGCGTTCGAGGTCGCCCGGCTTGCGGGCGTCGAAGAGGATGACGGGGTGCATATTGCCGTCGCCGGCGTGGAAGATGTTGCCTATCATCAATTCGCGGCGCTTGCTGATTGCGGCGATCTCGCGGAGAGTCGCGCCGATCTTCGTGCGCGGGACCACGCCGTCCTGCGTGTAGTAAAACGGGCTGACGCGGCCGATGGCGCCGAAGGCGTTCTTGCGGCCTTTCCACAACAGGGCACGCTCTTCCTCGGTCCGAGCGACGCGGAACTCGCGCGCGCGGCAAGCCATGCAGGCCGCGCGGACTTTTTCGGCCTGTTCTTCCACGGCTTCCCGCAGGCCTTCCATCTCGATCAGCAAGACGCCGGAGGCATCCATGGGATAGCCGGCGTGCGTGGCCTGCTCGACCATGTGGATCAGCTTGCCTTCCAGCATCTCCAGAGCCGCCGGGGTGATGCCGCGGGCGGTGATCTCGCTGACCGTGGCCGCGCAATCGTCGGCGCTATCGTAGATGGCCAGCACGGTCTTGACGGCTTCGGGCTGGCGCATCAGGCGGACGATCACTTTCGTCACCAGCGCCATCGTGCCTTCGCTGCCGGTGAGCAGGCCGGTCAGATCGTAGCCCGGCGAGTCGGGCCACGCTGCGCCGGTGCGGACGATGGAGCCGTCGGCGAGCACGACTTCGAGTCCGAGGACGTGGTTGGTGGTGACGCCGTAGACCAGAGTATGCGGGCCTCCGGCGTTCTCTGCCACGTTGCCGCCGATGGTGCAGGCGCGCTGGCTCGACGGATCGGGAGCGAAGAAGTAGCCTCCGGGCTGCACCGCGCTGGAGAGATCGAGGTTGACCACGCCCGGTTCGACCACCGCGCGCTCGTTGGCATAGTCGATTTCAAGGATGCGATTCATGCGCGCGAAGCCGACCAGAATGCCGCCGTAGCGCGGGATGGCGCCGCCGCTCAGGCCCGTGCCAGCGCCGCGTCCGACGAGCGGCAGACCGTGGAGCGAGGCGAGACGCGCGATCGCGCTGACCTGCTGCGTGGTTTGCGGCAGGACGACGGCGTCCGGGCGCGCTTTGTCCACGCCGCCGTCGTATTCGTACAGGCGCAAGTCTTCCGAACGGTCGAAAAAGAACCGTGGCCCCACGATGCGAATGAGTTCATCCCGGACCGATGAGTTCAGCAAGTTTCTCCACCCTTGAGCGTCCTCATGCTAACCGATATCGATCCAGGATACTAAGCGTCCGCTCAGCAGAACCAGCCCCCGTGGGGTGCGGGCATTCGAAGCAGGCCGGTAGAATTTAGTGTGCGGGCTCTGGAGAGCCCGCGCGACGCTGGAGCGCCGCCCCACTTCACTCTGACTTGGGAAGACGATCGAACTCCAGCTTAAGCCATCTGGGCTCCTGCGGTTCGATCCTGTCGGGCAGGCCTTTGGTGATCGACCAGCGATGAATCCACGAGATGCCGTTTGCGCCCGCGTAGTTCTCCGGCAACTGGTAGGCGGGATCCTTCAGAGCTTGATCCAGCGTGATGAAGCGGTAGCCGCGGCGCTTCAGCATGGTCAGGAGGTCAGTGGCGAGATCGGCATTCAGGCGGCTGGCGTGAAGCATCAAAATCTGCGGGATCTCATGGCCCACTACCTCCAATGTGCGCTGTTCGAAGAAATCGATGACCGTTTCCATGTAGTTCACGTAGTCGTCCTTTACGTGCTGCATGAGTTCCATGTTGCCCTTCGAAATGCCTTCGGCATACACGCTCGAGAACATCCAGTCCGAGTCTTCGATGGTCACCGGCGCATTGGTGTAGCCGTGGCTCGCGAGGAATTTGGCCGCGTGGGCTTTGATCTCGGGTGTCGGACCCGTATGGAGCATCGGGTAGCGGAAGTAGCGCAATGGACGGCCACCCAACAGCGGGCGGAGCGCCTGATCGGCTTTGAGGATGTCCGCTTCGAAGACAGCCGGATCTTCCTTGCTCAAATCGAGGCGCGAATCGGTGTTGTTACCAATTTCGGCGCCCGCGTTCTGCCAGAGTTGCAAAACCGCGCGCCGCTCGTCATCGGTCAGGTCCGGGCAGGCGCCCGCCACGGCAAACGCCGTGATCGGCGCTTTCTGGCGCAGGAATTGTTCCAGCAGGCGCAGGGTCAGCATTTGCAGATTTCCGAATCTGCAGGCTCCCATTCCGGATTGAGCGACCGGCAGGTCGTCCACCGTGATGGCCACCTCCCGTTTCGAGGCAGCGAACGCGAACGGCGCAAACACAAGTAAGGAGATGCAACAGAGCAGTCGCTTCATGTTCCTCCAGGATACAGGCTCCTTGAGGGAAACGCGCCTGCTCCGGCGGCGGATCGTCTACTCGCCGAGGATCGACAGCGGGTGGCGCAACTCTTCGATTTTTTCGGCCGTCTTCCGCAAGGCTGGAAAGCCCGCCAGAATCAGCAACACCGAAACGGCCGCCAAAGTGAATGGGAGGTTCTCGCTCCGTAGCGCCCTCAAGACCGCCGCGAGGAATCCCGCAGGCAGCAGACTGGAGAGCCCGGCGAACAACAACAACGGCATGAGGATAATGCCGCGCACAAAAGTCTGAGCCGTGGACGGGCTGGGCGCACCGGTTGCGAAGATGGATCCGGCCGAGGTGGCAAACCAAGAGAGCGAACCGGCCAGCAGGGCCAGCGAGAGCAACGTCGACGCGGGCGGCAGGAGCATATGCGTGCGGTTGATGTTCAGCGCTATCAAAGGCACGGCCAGGAAGACGACCCAGAGCAGTACGCCCCACGCTGTCGCGGCCAGCACCTTGCCGGTGGCGACGGCGATTGGCGGGTCGTCGCTGTTGATAATGCGCGCATTCGCCTTCTCCGTGGCAAAACTTCGGGCGAGGAAATTACCAGCGAGCAGGGGGGCGACGGCGGAGAGCACCAGCAGGAGCAGCGGGTTCAGCATCGAAGTTCCGAACCGCACAGGGATCACGACGGTCAGCGCAGCCAGAATCACCAGCATGCCGGCGCCCTTCACGCCGTTGATGCGCTCAGGGATGGAGGCCAGTTCGTAGAGGAAGATTTCAAAGGCGTTCATGGTAGGAAGCTCTGCGCGGTCAAGCCGCCGGAGCCTGTCTCCATACTCTACAGCCGTCGCGATCGGGATGGATGAGCAATCAAGGAGGGCGCGCCGCGCGGACCTATTGCGCTGGCCGGACGTCGCGCACCGTGACGCCCCAGCCGGCATACCCGCGTTTCAGACCGTAGCTATCGGCGTCCACGGTCAGGACAACATCGACGTGTGAGCCGGGTTCCAACTCGGCCGCGCGGGCGGCGAACCGCCAGGCTTTGGCGAACTGGCACGAGTCACCGGAGTGGAGCCGCAGGCGCACGTGCTCGCCTTCGCGTCCGAAGACCTCCGGCGGCTGGCGCAACTCGACGTTGCGGACCATGAAGAGCGGCGCGGGATTCTCGAGGCCGAAGGGAGCAAGCTGGAGGATCTCAGCGGCGGAGGCGTCGTTCAATTCCTCCAGCCGGAGTTCGGCGTCGATATCAAGTTGCGGCTGCATGTCGTCCTTGGAGAGGAGCTTCTGCGCCGCGGCGTTGAATCGCTCGCGCAACTCATCAACCCGCGACTCCTCCAGCGTGACTCCCACGGCTTGCCGGTGACCGCCGAAGCGCACGAAGACGTCGCCGATGGATTCCAGGGCGTCGAGCAGATGGAACGACGGGATGGAGCGGCCGGAGCCCTGCACGTAGCCGGTTTTGTCGTCGCGTCCGAGCACCAGAGCGGGACGGTGGTACATCTCCACGACGCGGCTGGCCACGATGCCGACCACGCCCCGGTGCCAGGAAGGATCGTAGAAAACCAGTCCCGCCTGGTCCTCGGTTGGCTGCTGGCCGCGGAGGGCTTCCAGAATGTCGCGCACTACGTCTTCGCCGGCCTTCTGGCGCTCGATGTTGAGGCCGTCCAAGCGCGCGGCGATGGCCCGCGCGCGGTCCTCGTCCTGCGTCATGAACAATTCCACGACGTCGCTTGCATTGTCCATCCGGCCCGCCGCATTAATCCGAGGGGCGACTCGGAACCCGATGTCCGACGTAGAAATGGCCGAGCCGGGCTCGACTCCACCCGCGTTGAGCAGAGCCTTGAGGCCCGCATTCGTCGTGCGTGTGATGCGCTCGAGCCCGCGCTTGACGATGGTGCGGTTCTCGCCGACGAGCGGGACCACGTCGGCGACCGTGGCGAGAGCCGCCATGACCAGAAACGAGTCAGAGAAGGTGGCGATGCGGTGCGGCGGCCAGTTCTCACGCTCCATCAGCGCCTGAATCAGTTTCAATGCGACTCCGGCGCCGCACAATCCCTTGTTCGGATAATGGCAGCCGGGTTGATTCGGGTTGAGGATGGCGTAAGCGTCAGGGAGCCCGTCCTCGGGTAGATGATGATCGGTGACGATCACGTCGATGCCGAGTTCGCGGGCATGGGCAATCGGCTCCAGGGCGCGGATGCCCGTATCCAGACTGACGATGAGGCGGATGCCATCGCGCGCCGCCTGGTCGACCACCGCGGACTGCATGCCGTAGCCATCTTTCAAGCGATCCGGCACGTGGAAACGAGCGTCGTGGCCCATCAGGCGGAGCATGGTCAGGAGCAGCACGACGCTTGAAATGCCGTCCACGTCATAGTCGCCGTACAGCATCACCGGCTCATGCGCGGTCAGGGCCCGGCGCAGCCGATCGACCGCGCGGTCCATACCGAGCATCAGAAACGGATCGTGGAGGTAGCGAAGCTCTGGCTTCAGAAACTGGCGCGCGGCGGCTTCGTCATGGATGCCGCGTCCCCAAAGGACGCGGGCGGCCGGCATGCCGAGGCTACAGCAGCGGGCCAGATTCTTTGCGGCGTCTTCGGGAATCTCATTGAGCTTCCATCGTGCTTGACTCGCCATTGGTTCTCAGTTGTTGGAGTAGTAGCCCCCGAAAGGCTCCTGCCCTTCTCCACCCGGGTCGGCGTCCTCCAACTCGTCAAGAACATCATTCCATTCGTCATACCACTCGGTACGGAGTTCGAAAAAGTAGACCCGGCTCTCGAAATCGAACGATATTTCGATGGCGCAGGTCAGCCCCTCGTAGATGGCGAGTTCGTTGATCCGGCGTTCGAGCGCGCGTTTCTCGTCGCGGCCCAGTTCGCACTCTTCCAGTTGGTCGAGCGCCTCCTCGCGGTGCTGCGGGGAGAACTCGCGGGTGTGGAAATGAACGAGCCGCACGCCGAGTTGCAGCGCGCATTCGAGGAACGCTTTGTAGTCGGGCTGCCGATCCGCGTCCCAGAAGATGATGGGCGCGTCGTCTTCCGAGCGGCTCATGCCGCGAAAGACGATGAAGTGCTCGGCGGCCAGGTATTGCTGGATTTCTTCCGCTAATGTGTCGAGATTGGATTGCATGGGCATGTCTCCGGCGGCCTAGCGCTGAGCCAGAACATCGTGGCGCGCGGCGAGATCGCTCGCGCCAGACGTGACGATGGTCTTGGGTCCGATGAGTATCTTTCCGTCCTGCGCCATAGAGGCGAGGACATCATTTTCACAAACAAAATCACCGGCCGGCGTGGGCGGCGCCACCCGCTCCACAGCCTCCGGGGTTACAAACGCGCGCTTCTCAAGATGGAGACGACCGGCCACACCAGCGACCGTATCACGAATAGCGCAGCCGGGGGGAACGCCGGCATCAACGGCAAAGTCCCACCGCTCCGGGGCGGCGCCCCTGTGGCTTTGCCCAGCCGGGCCTGCCTTGTCGACTTTGCTCCCGAACTCATGCACGGAAACCAAGTCCAGATCGTGCAGCATATGATTGCCTCCGCAACTTAGGGGAATGAACTCAGGACCACCCGGCCGCAGCGCGGGCGGACCCCAGTCAAGCGGTTACCCGGGGAGGGCTAGTTCTTCTTCTGGCCGGGGAGGATTTTCTCCACCTCGTCGTGCGGGTTGGGAATCACGTGTACCGAGACCAGTTCACCCACCCGGCGCGCGGCGGCGGCTCCAGCGTCGGTCGCGGCCTTCACCGCTCCGACATCGCCGCGACAGGTCACCATGACATAGGCCGCCCCGACGTACTCCTTGCCCGTGAGCGTGACATTTGCGGTCTTTAGCATGGCATCGGCGGCCTCGATGGCGCCGGTCAGGCCTTTCGTTTCAATCATGCCCAGGGCTTCCATGTGACCTCCTGTCAATCTTGAGCCTACAGTATCCGGAAAATCTCACGTTATCACAAGCGACTGACGAGGGCTCCAATTCCGGGAGTGGCCTGGATGGCAATTCCTCCCGGGCACGGCGGGAGTGGGTACCACCCTGCCGCCAATGCAATGCTGCCAGACAGCCGGGGCCCCTCCCAGAGCGGCCCAGTTTTTGTCCTGCAAATAGCGGAAATCGCCCATAAAACAAGTTCATCGCTTTATGTTCGCCTTGAGATTAATGGATTGCAATACAAATTTCGTTCATGGTACCATCACACCCATGCTCGTTCTGTAACCCAAAAAACAGGGTTGCGAGGGGGAGGAGGGTCCGGCATCCGGCTGGATTCGCGTATTTCCAGCAATCCAGTACTCCGCGGCGGGTCCGGTTGAGCCGGGCTCCGCAAATGAATCCCCGAAAAAAATTCAAACGGAGGTATGCGTTTCGCGCATGACGAAGTCCTTTTCGCGTGGTTTGGTATTGGCGGCCGGACTGCTGGCGTCACCGGCGGTCGCCGACCCTGATCCGATTCCTGCCGAAGTGATTTCCCAGAAGGATCCCCGATGGATTCTGATCAAGCAGTTCTTCCTGGAGAACGGCGCTCCGGCGCACATTTATGCGGACGATTTTCTGATTGCAGCAGACCGGAACGGCCTGGACTGGCGTTTGTTGCCGAGCCTGTCCATCGTTGAGAGCGGGGGAGGCAGAGAGGCCCGGAACAATAACATGTTTGGGTGGGATAACTGCAGGGTTCACTTTCGGACGCTCAAGGATGGCATTTACCGGGTTGCTTCCATGTTGAAGAACTCCAGTCTTTACAAAAGGAAAACGTCGGTCGACCAGATTCTGTGGACCTACAATCCGCGGAAAGCATACACGAAAAAGGTCCGGGCGCTGATGGCTCAGCTAGGACCCGTGGAACTGATGCCGGCGAGCGTGCCTTAGGACACACGCCGGGACGCGTCGATCTACAATCGCTGAGCCCGGCGCGAGCCAATCAGCATTAGCAGGGAGTAAGCAAAAGGGGGCGTCGGAAGACGCCCCCTTTTGCAGTTTCCGTGATCAGAGATTAGCTCAATTGCCGAATCGCAAAGAAGATGCCACCACACAGCGCGATCGCGACAAGGCCGATCAGGACCCATTTCGTCAAGCGCTCACGCAGAGTGCTGGTCTCCTCGTCGTCGTGCTTCATGCGGTCGTCGAGGGTTTCAAACATGGAATAAGACCTCCCTTACAGCCGGGTTGCCTGCCCTGGCCCATCGTTCGCGAGCATCCCCATTCTATGCTTGTTCCGGGAAGATTTAACAGAAATTATTGCGGTTTGAAATCAATCACTTGCGAATACTCCCCAGACGCGAGCCCCGTGCAAGGTTGAAGTTCGATGCTTTGTTGTGCTAAGTGGGACGAATTCGTCCTATCGAGCAAGGCTATCCCGGTGGACTCCACCCGGGCGCGGGGCTGAACCCATGCCTGTGCGCAGACATCTATCCGTATGCCGTCCCTGCAAGTTTCGATCAGTTCGGTTCCTGGCGCAGTGATCGGGACGCCGACAATGGCTACTCACTCAGCCCCATGCGCTCGATTTTGCGGTAAAGCGTCTTGCGCTCGATCCCCAGAATGCGGGCGGCGCGGCTCTTGTTGCCGTTGGTGGCGGCGAGGACCTTGCGAATCTGGTCCGCTTCGGCCTCCGCCAGGGTCTCTCCCGTATCGTCGGTCGTGCGGGAAGAGCGCAACGCCTGGGCCACAGCGTCCTCGGTGATGCGTCCGCCGGGCGCGAGGATCACCAGCCGCTCCAGGACGTGCTGGAGCTGGCGGACGTTGCCGGGCCAGGTAGTCTCGCGCAGGACGCGCATGCCGCTCTCCGTCAGCCGCGCATCCAGGCCATAGCGCTCGTTGTAGCGTTTGAGAAACGCCGAGGCCAGCAACTGGACATCGCCCGGACGTTCACGCAGGGGCGGCACCTGGACGCGAACGACGTCGAGGCGGTACCAGAGGTCTTCCCGGAATTTACCTTCCTCCACCATTTTGGGGAGGTTCTTGTTGGTAGCCGCGACGATTCGCACATCGACCTTGCGCGGACGGTTGGAGCCGAGCGGGCGGATCTCTTTTTCCTGCAGGAAACGGAGCAGCTTGAGCTGGAAATTCAGATCGACCTCACCGACCTCGTCAAGGAAAACCGTGCCGCCGCTGGCGGCTTCAAAAACGCCGACACGATCCTGGTGCGAGCCGGTGTAAGCGCCCTTCATCGCGCCGAACAGTTCGCTCTCGATGAGCGACGGTGCAAGCGAGGCGCAATCGACAGGAACAAAGGGCCGCGCAAAGCGCGGGGAGTTTTTATGAATCTCCTGGGCAATTAATTCCTTGCCGGTTCCGGTCTCGCCTTCGATAAGCACCAGGGCATCGGTCGGAGCAACGCGCGAGATGGTCTTGTAAATCTCGATCATGGACGGCGACGAGCCGATCATGCCGGTATTTAGAGGCTCTTCAGATTCGAATTCGTCGTCTTCCGGCTCGGCATCCTCCGGGTTCGGGGCGGCCCGCCGGACAATATCGAGCAGGTCGTCCATCTCAAAGGGCTTGGCGAGATAGTCGAACGCGCCGCCGCGCGTCGCCGCCATCACGGTTTCCATGGAGCCCCGCGCGGACATCAGGATTACCGCGCAACCAGGGTCGGCGGCGCGTGCGGCGCTGAGAATATCGAGACCAGTGCGGTCATCAATATAGATGTCCGAGACAACAACCCGGTAGCTTTGCGCCGCGAGTTTTTCAAATGCCTCCCGGGTTGAGGCTACCGCGTCAACTGAGTAGCCTTCGAGATCCAGGAACATGGAGACGGTCTGACGGACCGAATCGTCGTCCTCAACTAGAAGGATCGGGGTCATTCGGTTCCTAGTTTATCTTGCCTGGGGCAACAGCACTGTAAAAGCAGAGCCTTCACCGGGCTTACTCGTCACTTCGATGCGCCCGCCGTGCTGCGTGACAATCTGTTCGACGATCACCAGGCCGATGCCAGTACCGGTCTCGCCGCTCTGCACGGCGCGCTGGGAGCGGAAGAAGCGGGTGAACAGATGTTTCAGGTCGTCTTCGTCCATGCCGATGCCGTTGTCTCGAACGGTGAGAGTGACCGCGTCGTGTCGCGCCGCGGCGGCGATGTAGACCGGCTTGCCGGGGGGCGAGTACTTGATGGCGTTGGTGAGCAGGTTGTAGAGGACATACTCCATCAGCTCGCGGTCCGCCGAAAGCGTGGTTCCGTCCTGCACCTCGGTGATGATCTGGATCTGCTTCCGCTCGGCGAGCGGACGGGCCCGCTCGACCACCGCGCCGATGAAGTCGGCCAACTCGATGCTCTCCAGACGCAGCTCCATCTGGCCGGCGCTCATCTTCTCCACGTCGAGGAACGTGGTGATCATTTTGGCCAGACGGCGCGACTCGCTCTGGATCGTGTTTGCGAGCTGGCGGCGTTTCTCCTCAGGCAGGTTGTAACGCGTGAGCAACTCGCCTGACCCCTGGATCGCGGTCAGCGGCGTACGCAACTCGTGGGCGACGAAATGGAACGCTCTCTGGTAGCGCTCCGAGGTCTGCTCAGAGACTTCCAGCCGCCGGCGGACGACGAAGAAACGGTAGGAGAATGCGCCCAGAAAAGCGATCCAGGCCGTGGCAACCGGTGCGGAGACGGGCAAGACCACGTTGTCCCGGAACGCCAGCCAGGGCGTGAGATGAAGAACCGCGACCACCACCGCCGCGGCCGGATAGGTCCAGCGAGGAGGCGTGAGACAGAACAGCAGCGCGATGGCCGCCGCTCCGAACAGGGCCAGCAAAACCGGCCACGCCAGAGGCGCATCATAGAGGAACTCGCCGGATGCCATGGTCTCAAAAGCCTGGGCATGGAACTCGACGCCGGGCAGAGGCCGTACTGTCGAAAGCGGCGTAAACAGGCGGTCTGACGAGAGCGAGAGGGCGGTGACGCCAACGAAGACGACTTTTCCCGCGAGCGACTTCGCGGCCGACGGGTCGCGCAGCAGATCCGCGATTGCGACGTGTGGCGTCAGGGCGGAGTCGCGATAGTGGACGCGCATGGGGCGGCCCTGATCCCAGCGGGACTCGATCAGGATCGGCCCGGCGCCGAGATCGGTCGGGGAACTCTCGATGGCCCGCGCCCCCACGGCGAGCCGCAACGCTTCCAGGGAGAGGGCGAAACGGCGGTTGTTTCCTGCGACACGCTCCAGCGCGATACGGCGGTTTACGTTGTCATAAGGACCGGGCAGCGCGTTGTCGTGACCGACGGCGGCGGCGTAGCGGAGAAATGCCGGCGGCGGGTCCTGCCAAAGACGGCCATCGGGCATCATCTCGCAGACCAGAACGAGATTGCGAGTATCGGCGAAAGCCTGTTCCAGCTTCGCGTCGTCGGCGGGGGCGCCCGCCTCGGCGAGCGTCAGATCGACGGCCACCACACTGGGCGGAGTGGCGGTCAATCGTTCGAGCGCCTCGGCTAAGGTGCGGCGCAGCCCGCGAATGCCGTTGTGCTCCATCAGAGTGCGCTCGTCGAAGGCGAGGATGGCCGTTCGCCGGGCCGGCGACGTGAGCGGCTTGAGGCGCGCGAGCCAGTCCTCCACATTGTTGTCGAACTGTCCGGCCAGCGAGGTGTACGACAACAGCACGGCGGCCACGGCGGCCAGCAGGCCAAGGCCCAAGTAAATCGCGCTGTCGAATGCCCTACGAGACATGCTCCCTGCGGACACTATACAGGCAGCGGCGCGGGGAATGCGAAACACGGTGCCCCACACCCGCGCGAGTCTGCGATAGACTCAGCCTCGGAACTCCAGTGGTATGGCGTGTTTCCCGGGACTTCAATAGTTGGTCTGACTTGGGACCGCATTTGCCGAACGTAGCAGCTTTGTTGGAGTTCTGAAGGAGCGAGACGATGAACATCACCCGGCGCGCGATGATTGGCAGCATTCCCCTGATGGCCGCGAGCGCCGCGCTCGCCCAGCCGAAGACGAAGATGAAGATCTACCTGTCGTGCGGTGCCATCGGCGTGAACGCGTCCATGAGTCAGGCGCTGGACTACGCCGCGCAGTATGGCTTCGAGGCGATTGAAGCCGACGCCGGCTGGCTCACTTCCGCCTCCGGCAGCGACGTGGCGCGCTTTCTCGACCGGATGAAAGAAAAGAAGATCGCCTGGGCGCAAGCGGGCTTGAGCGTGGAGTTTCGCAAGAGCGAGGCGGAATTCCAGGCCGGGATGAAGACTCTGCCGGCAACGGCAATAGCGCTGAAGAGGGCGGGAGTGGAGCGCGTCGGAACGTGGCTTATGCCGATGAATTCCGAGTTGACATACCTTGAAAACTTCAAACAGCATGCGCGTCGATTACGCGAAGCGGCGAGCGTGCTGGGAGATCAAGGATGCCGGTTGGGGATGGAATACGTCGGGCCGAAAACGTTGTGGGCTTCGAGCCGCTACACCTTCATCCACACCATGCGCGAGATGAAAGAACTGATCGCGGAGATGGGCAAACCGAACGTTGGAATGGTGCTCGATACCTGGCACTGGTACACCTCGGGCGAGACTGTTGCCGACTTGAAGACGCTCACCAACCACGACATCGTGAGCATCGATATGAACGATGCGCCCACGGGGATTCCTGTCGACCAGCAAGTGGACGGCAGGCGCGAACTCGTTTGCGCAACGGGCGTAATCGACATTGCGGGTTTCCTGAATGCGCTGAACTCGATTGGCTGCGATGCGCCGGCACGATGCGAGCCGTTCAACGCTCCGCTTCGCGCGATGCCTCCGGACCAGGCGTTGCAGACGACGATCACGGCGATGAGGAAGGCGTTCGCGTTGATCGCATAACCGAGACGCGCCTTTGGAGCGGAGCCGCGACCATCAGGGCGCGGTGGATTCGGGGTACGGTCGCGGCTCCGTTCCTTGCCGCCTATTCTCGGGCCGCATTTGATAGGCTCGATCTTCGTTCATCCGCAAGCCCAAGGCGTGCGAGTCGAGGGGCTATTCGCATCAACCATCGGAGAGACCAGATGAGATCGTTGAGTGTTCTTCTGTTGAGCTGCCTTTGTCTGTCTGCCGCCGAGCGCATTCCGCTTGTCGCCGATCCGCACAATTCCGCCGCGGAGCGGTGGCTCAATAAGAAGGTGCTGCAAAGCCGGCTGCTCGACGACATGGAGAGCCTGGACAAGTGGAGCGCCTTCACCAATGCAGCGCCGCTCGTGGTCGATGCACGCTTCGCCTCGCAGGTCGTGGAACAGGCGAAGGTGGTTGCCGAGATGTCGCTGACTTCGGAACGTTCACGCGACGGCGGCCATTCGCTCCGGCTGCGCAATCCGACACGTTTGCCGAAGCCCGGTCCCGTGAATGGACGCGGCTGGGGCGAATCCGGCATCCTGCGCATGTTCGACGGTGAAGACTGGACTGCGTTCAACCGCATCTCGCTCTGGATCTATCCCGACTGCCCCGGACATTACGTGGCTTCGCTCGACATGCATCTGCGGAACGACGGCGTCGAGAAACTCCCCGCGCCATTTGCGCAGGAGGGAGAGACGTCCCTGGTGCTCAAGAACCACGAGTGGAACCAAGTGGTGTGGGAGATCTCCAACGTCGCGCGCGATAAGGTCACAGGGCTGGAGATCGTCTATGGCATGGCAGGCAACGAACTCGACGGCGCGGATAGCGTGACATTCGACTTCGACCACATGGAATTGGAGCGGGTGGAACCCGACCATATCGAAGGCTGGGATGTCTGGCCGGGCCGCATCTCCTACAGCCAGGCAGGCTACGCCACCGGCGCGCCGAAAAGCGCGATCGCCAGCGGCCTCTCCGCGCGCGAATTCCGCCTGCTTCAGGCGAAAACGGGGCAGCCCGTGCTCACCAGGCCGGTCAAGACCGTGAAGACGCGCCTGGGCGAGTTTCAGGTGATGGACTTCTCCGAAGTTCGACAGCCAGGTACTTACATTCTGGAGGCGGGCAAGACTCGCACTCCGCCATTCGCGATCGGCGATAACGTGTGGCGCGAGTCGATTCTGAAGGCGCTCAACTTCTTCTACGCCGAGCGTTGCGGTTTCGCGGTGCCCGGTGTTCACGGCGTCTGCCACCGCGACTGGCAGGCCGTGCACGGAGACAAGCGAATCATCGTCAACGGCGGCTGGCACGATGCGGGCGACCTTTCGCAAGGCATGGGGAACACTTCCGAGATCGACTACGCGCTCTTCAGCCTGGCCGAGCGCCTGCACGCGCGCGGCGAAGATTCCGAGTTGTACGAGCGGCTCATCGAAGAGGCGCGTTGGGGGTTGGATTGGGTCTTGAAAACCAGTTTTGGAGATGGCTACCGCGGATCGGGCTCCATCAACAGCCGCCACACCAACGGCATTCTGGGCGACTACGACGATGTCATCGCCAAGTCGTCCAATTCACCCATGACCAACCTGCAGGCCGCCGCCGTGGAGGCCCTGGCCGCACGCGTGCTCAAGGAACGCGATCCGCGCCTTGCGGCGTACTCCTTGCGCATGGCGGAGCTGGATTGGAAATACGGGATCGAAGGCCTCGACCGGATGGGCGCGCAGCCGCTCAAGGACAAGTTCTCCGGCACGTTCGATTCCGCCGGTGTCGCCCACGAGCCTGTCTCGATGGCAGTTCTCGCCGGCGTCGACCTCTACCGGGCGACTGGCAATCACGCGTACGCCGACAAGGCAGTGGCCCTGGCCCATACCATCCTCGACTCGCAGGAGCGGCGCATCCCCGATTGGACGGTGCCGCTGACCGGCTATTTCTACACCAGTCCGGCGAAGGACCGCATTCTGCATTACGTCCACCGCGGCCGGGAGCAGGGGCCGATAGAAGCTCTGACCGCGCTCTGCAACGCGCTGCCGGATCATCCCGATTGGATGAAATGGTACTCCGCCGTCGCCTTGCATTCTGAGTATCTGAAGACCATCGCCAGGTACACCGAGCCTTTCGGCGTGATGCCCGCGTCCATCTATCGCGAGGACGATTACCTGGATGTGCCCGAAAGCCGGCGCGACTCGTTCCGGAAACAGATCCTGAACGGCATCCCACTCGGCGCGGGGCATTACCTGCGACTGTTTCCGGTCTGGCTGGACTACCGGGGACATTTCGGGACCATCCTGCCGCAGGCCCAGGCGCTCGGTGACGCGGCGCACCTGCGCGGCGATCTCAAATCCGCGCAAGTCGCCGAACAGCAATTGGAGTGGGTGATCGGCCGCAATCCCTTCGCGCAGAGCATGATGTACGGCGAAGGCTACGACTTCACGCCGCAGTACACGCCCTCTTCCGGCGACATGGTCGGGTCGCTGCCCGTCGGCATCCAGACGCGCGGCGTGGCGGACGTGCCGTACTGGCCGATTCAATCCACGTGGACCTACAAAGAGGTCTGGGTTCATCCCGTGGCACGCTGGATCTGGTTGATGAAGAATCTGGCGGGGCCAGCTTTGGTCGAGGGACAGGCCAACTCGCCAGTAGAGTTCATCGACGCCGCATTCGGGCAGAAGACCACGATCCAGCCGGATGCAAAGACCGGTAACTTCAGGACGACGTTGCCCCAAGGCGTCTACCGTGTGCTCTCCGGCGCAGCGGAGGAGACGCGGACCTTCCTGCCGGGAGACGCTTACCACCTCGACCTGCGGGCTGGCAAAGCGCTGGACCTGCAACTCTCTCAGGAGACCACCGCGTCCGGCGAAGTGATCTTGCGTGCCAGCGTTCGCGGCAGCGGGCAGCACAGTTTCGCACTGCGGGCCGAAAACCTGGGCATGGAGGGCGGAGCTAAACTGCTGACGCTCAAGCCGGGCGCCAGCCAGGCGTTCGCCTGGCACGGCAAAATCCTCGCCGCGGACACGCCTTGGGTCGCCGTGGTCATTCCTGATGGAGACTTGTCCCGGCGCAAGGAGTTGATGGGCTCCACCGGACCAGTGGGCAAAAACCACCCGAGCCGGCCCTGAAGTTCTCAGTCTGACTCTGACAGTCTGACTCTGACAGTCTGACTCTGACAGTCTGACTCTGACAATGACGAGCGTTGCGGAGACCGTGAGTACGGTCCCCGCGCCAAGCCGAATGCTCTCAGGCTTTCTCCATCATCACGATCAGCCATGGATTCATGCATGAACCTCGCAGGAACCAGAGCGGTCTGCGGGAGACCAGCCAGAACAGGAACCGGACCGGAGCCGAGAGCATGCGCCCCTTCCAGCTCTTGCTGCTGCCGGTAAACGCCCAGTAGCCTTCCACGGGCAGCGTCTTCGCCTGGCGGCAACCCGCTTCACCGAACAGCTTCCCGTAGTCCCCGCGTGAGGGCAGCAGTGGATTGAGCGGGGACGTCGGCCGCATGGAAGCGTGGTTCGCGGTATGTCCATGAAAGATGTCGAATGGAAACCATCGATTCGGATTGCAGGTGATTATCCGCCCGCCCGGCTTGAGGACACGCGTAATCTCGAGGGCGAGCTTCAGCCGCAACGCATAGTAGTCCGGGACGACATCGTACGAAGCGCCGTCCACCCCGACGTGAGGAAAGAAACACCCGGAGATGATGAAATCGAAACTCGCATCGGGAAATGGAAGATTGCCCACATTTGCCATGATCAGCCGCTCCGGATACTGCCTTCGGGACCAGACCCCCGAGCGCTTTCCGCAGTCGACGCCCATCGCGTTAAACCCTGCCGCGCACAATTCATCCACGTCCGTCCCGACGCCGCAGCCTAGCGAGAGAATCGCCGGGCGCGAGGTCCTGCTCGGCCACAACTTATGAAGAAGCGGGATCCAATACCGGATGGTCGTGGCTGAGTTGGATGCCTCCTCGGCGACGAGAACTTCATCCGGGGTCGAATCGTCATAGCGCTCGCCGACAATCAGGTCCAGCCGCTGATTCTCGTACGAGTATCCTGTTTCGCATTGCCGGCATTGCGCCCCGGCCGGAGCGTGCGCAATCTCGCCATAGCACTTTGGGCAAACAACTAGCACAGGCACAGAACTCGGTTGTTGACTTGAAATCATTGCTCCCCCTCAAGGTCGCCTTACCCGAACGAGAACGAAATCCTGGTTAAACTCCTCTGCTAACCCAGGTCCCGCGTTCGAGATGAAGCATCGGCAGCCCGCAGTTTAATCCCATGACCTCGGGGAGAACGCGGACGGATATTGCTAGCGCACGGCTGGCTTGGCTCAACGCTACTCAGCAGGGCCCTTCAGGCTTCACGTTGAGCCGTGAAGATACTTTACAATACTTTACTTGACAAAACGAGTATTATTTGCAGAAATTCGCCGCCCGAATGGGTGGAAGCCAATTCAGGCAGGCCGCCGGGGATGGCCGGACTCAATGGACTCGACGAGAGAGAGGTCCCGTACGAGGGTGGCCTTCGCCCTGAAGGCTGACTAATGCGCCTGGAGCAGGCTGAGCAGTTCCCGATCCAGCTTCACCCCGTGCCAATCCTCGTAGGCGACGTCATCGCGCCCCGAGTCGAGGATGCCGAACGACCTGCGGAACTCCCACAGTGACCAGCCGATACCATAGCCTTCGAGGATCTCCAGCACGTCGCTCATCCAGTGCAGGACGATCGCGTGCGGCGTGCGGTTGAAGCAGCCCATCTCGCCGCAGTGCACGGGAACGCCCTGCGCGGCCAGTTCGCCCCAGGGCTTGAAATGCGCTTCGAGTTCCTGCCTGCCGAGCTTCACCGTGCCGTCGGCGTTCAGTATGGGCCACGACGGTTCCGGGAAATCCAGGTGACGGTCTACCCAACCCGCCCGGAAGTGAGTGAGTTCACCCGGCCAGTAGGAGTGTACGCTCTGCCCTACTCCCGTGGGAATGAGTTCGGTGGCAACGGAGTTGCCGTACTCCAGACCGTCCACCACGACCAGGCGTTGCGGGCTGATTTGCCGGATGGCGTCGAGGCCGGTCCGCATCACGCGCGCATAGTCGTCCCGGCTCATGTAGCCCTCTTTGGGCGAGGGCGCCTCGTTCACCAGGTTGAAACTGAGATCGTATGGCGAGACGTCCTTGTAGCGTTTCGCCAAGATCTCCCAGTGCAGCGCGAAGGCTGTCTGCGCCTCGCGGTCGGACCACAGCACGAATGGTTCGCGCTCGCCGCTGTTGACGCAATAGCCGGGCGCCCGGTGGAGATTCAGGTTCACATGAAGTCCATATTTGCGTCCGCGATCGACAATCGTGTCGATTTCTTCGAGCGCCGACTCGCGAATCTTCAGCACGTCCGCCTTCCGCATCGTCTTCGTCTGGCGGCAGTCGGAATCGATCCAGAACCAGTAGTCGAGCGGCACGCGGATGAAGTTAAAGCCCCAATCGCGAATCCAGCGATAGACCTCTTCGTTCGACCGCTGCCGCTTTTCATCCGGCGTCAGGGCTTGGAACAGGTCCAGCAGATTGAAGCCTCGCCAGCGCGGAACGGCGGTCTGCGGCGTCTTCGGCTGGAATACGCCGGCCCACGCCGGCGCGCCAAACGCCATGGCCGCGGAAGTGAGGCCGGCGGTACGGCCGAAGCGTCTGCGAGTCATGAAACCTGTCATCATCCGATTATCTTTCTAAACCATCAAGCCTTACGAGTGTGGCCCGGTCCGTGTGGGGCGGCGCTCCAGCGCCGCGCGGGCTCTCCAGAGCCCGCTCTGGGAAGTTCTGCGGACTCTGAAACCCTGAGCACTGAACAAATAAGCTGGCGGACGCTGGAGAGCCGCCTTACATTCGCTCATGCGTCAACATTCGGCAGTTCAAAGCCCTTGCGCCGTGGGCGCGCCAGCAGATGGTCGGCATCGCCGTCGTTGAAGAAGCGCTCGCCGTGCGGGTCCCAGCGCAACGGCCGCTCCAGTTCGCGGCAGATATTGGCCAGGTGGCACACGGTCGTCGAGCGGTGGCCGATTTCCACGTGAGCGTTCGGTAGCTTGCGCGTTCGCACGCAGTCGAGGAAGTTCGCGAGATGGAAACTGTCCTCGCCGCGGCCTTCGGGCGTGGGTTCGGGCGCGCCCTTGAGCAGATCGCTCCGGTCCGTAGTGAAGAGCCCGCGCTTGATCTCGATCCTGCCGTTCGTGCCGTAGAAGATTGCGCCCAGGTCGGCGTGGTCGCGCTTCGGCCCGACCATTTTGAGCACAGTCCCGTTCAGGTAGCGCATGAAGATCGGTTTGGTCGCGCCGGCCTCTTCCTGCCAGATCTCCGTTGGACCCGTATCGTCGGTGCCCAGCGCGCACTGGACTTGATCGAGCGCGTGCGTGCCCCAGCCCGAGACGCCCCACGACTGCCCGCCGCCATCGTAATCGCGATAGGACGACCAGCCGCGCTGCAATTCGCGGTCATACGGCCGCAGCTCCGTCTGGTTGCACCATTGCTCCCAGTCCAGTCCCTCGGGCATCGCCATTGGCGTGCGCGGGATCCAGGTCTTCGGCGGCTCGAAATTGCAGGCGATGACCGTGTGTACGAAGCCGATCGCACCTTCGCGAACCAGCTTGCTCGCGTAGGCGTTGGCCGGGATGGAGCGCTGTTGCGTGCCGGTCTGCAGCACGCGCTTGTACTTGCCGACGGCCTTGCGCAGCGCGAGTCCTTCCGCCACGGTCAACGTTAGCGGCTTCTCGGCGTACACGTCGAGCCCGGCCTGCATGGCGTGGATCGCGATAAGGGCCCGCGCGTGAGTGCATGTCTCAATCCACACCGCGTCGAGCTTCTCCTGGTCGAGCATGCGCCGGTAGTCGGTGTACTGCGTCCAGCGCGAGCCCTGCGGATGCGCCTTCACCGTCTCGATCATGCGGTCCTTCGCGCAGTCGCAAACGGCGACCACTTCGGCGCCGGGCAGATCGTAGCCCAGCAGCCAGTTCGCCCGGCCGCCCATGCCGATGAAGCCGACGCGGAGCCGGTCGTTCGCGCCCAACACACGCTTCGGATCGAGCAGCGGCAGAGCCGCCGCGGCGCCAAGAAAATGCCTTCGATTCATAGTGCTGACCGTCCTCACGATGGGCTGGATTCCCGCTCAGTCTATCACCGCGCTGCGGCGTCGTTTGAAGCCGCACTCAGCCGGCCGCGTCATCAAGGCCCCGCCGCGCTCCGGAGAAGCTCTCGGCGCGCTAATCAGCAGCCGGCCGGGAACTGATGGAACTTCTGCGAAGCTCTTCTCGTAAAGACATCAGTCTGGAACTCTCCTGGAGGTTCTTCCATGAAGACCATGTTTCGTTCCTGTACCGCCCTCGTCGCGCTGACGCTCGCGAGTGCGATCGTCGCCTCGGCGCAGACCCCTGCCGCGGCACCCGCCAACCCGCTCAGCGCCGGCCAGAAGATGATTTACGGCTATGTCAGCGACATCGTAGTCCGCTCGGCCGAAAAGATGCCCGAAGAGAACTACGCGTTCAAGCCGACGCCCGACGTGCGCAGCTTCGGCCAGATCGTTGGGCACGTGGCCGACGCCCAGTACATGTTCTGCTCGGCCGTGCTCGGCGAAAAGAACCCGGGGCTCGAAATCGAGAAGACCAAGACCACCAAGGCCGACCTGGTGAAGGCGCTCAAGGACGCCGTGGCCTACTGCAACAGAGCCCACGACGGAATGACCGACGCCACCGCCACCCAGACCGTCAAGGTTATGGGCGGCGACCAGGCCAAGTTAACTGTCTTGTCGTTCAACAACGTCCACACGATAGAGCACTACGGCAACATCATCACTTACATGCGGCTGAAGGGCCTGGTGCCCCCGTCGAGCGAGCCGCGCAAGTAGCCGGCGCTTTCGGCTTCTCCGCATCGATCATGAGCCGGGGGCGGTGCTTCGCCTCCGGCGCGCTGAAGCGAAGCTCGCGGTCTGAGTGGCGGGGCTTGTGTGGTGGGGCAGGCTTTCAGCCTGCGCGGGGCTTCAGCCCAGCAAGTCTCGCTGGAGGGACCGGTTGAAACCGGTCCGCAGACTGAAGTCTGCCCCACCACGCTCCGGCCATTCAGGGCGATCCTACTAAACCGCGCTCCCCTTGGCTGCCTGACCGCGCAGCAGAAAGGTCTTCGGCAAAGATCCCTGGCCGCAGATCTTGAAGGTGCCGAAGTCCTTGTACCAGTCACCCTCGGGAACGTCCGGTTTCGACTCGATCCAGACGCGAAGTTTGTTGAGATCCTCTATCGTAATCGCCCGGTCGCGCATTCGGTCGATCAAGTGCTGACGCACGCCCGCGGGCAAGCTGTCCCAAAGCTCAATTCTGGGCATCAGGCGCCGAAAACCATACGGCCCATCTGGTCGCCCAATCGTTTGATTTCCTCGGGATCGGTGGCGTTGCGGAAGCGTTCGGCGAGTTCGAAGAACTCCCGCTGTTTGCGCTTCTCGGCCTCCATGCCGTACTCGATCAACTCAACCATCATCCTGTTAGCGCTCAGCTTGCGGGCTTTCGCCAAGGTGCGAACCTGTGTGGCGACGCCCGCTGGCAAGCTGACGCTCTGTCGTACCGTCTTGATCGCAGCCTTCATAACACCATTATGCACCAAAGTGGTGCAAAGTTGGAGATGCGGGCGAGAGGTCCGATTTCGGGCCGATCACAGTGGATCCCGGAAGGCGAGCATTTCA
>Ga0181528_10000664_pt1 | contig 23196 bp, 19 predicted proteins | sample PEATcosm2014_Bin_47_FD_119742 | JGI IMG/M metagenome (GOLD analysis project Ga0181528, IMG submission 119742) | Peatland microbial communities from MTU Mesocosm Facility, Houghton, MI, USA - PEATcosm2014_Bin10_10_metaG | ecosystem: Environmental > Terrestrial > Soil > Wetlands > Peat | place...
AAGCGACCAATCGCGTTTCGTTTCGACCAGCGGTTACCACCGCTGACATTTCACGAGGGAAAATTGATTTCTAGTGTTTGAGCCGGAAAACACGGTTGCGCGCCGCCGCCGAACCGGTTCAGCGTCGGTTTGAACCAGCCTTGGTCAGGGCGCAATGGCAGCGCTGGCCTGATCAGGCTTAACGGTAAATTCCACGAACCGGCTTTTGTGCAGCGCCAGCGTCAGGTTCAGCGATCTGATGTCAGCTCGAACATTTCCAAACTCGATCGAATAATGACCGGCCCATGCAGGCGTCTCTGAACTCCAGATGTCGCGCCCTTGATCATCGGTGGCCGACACCACTGTCAGGTTCATTCCCTTCGGGTTGAAGTTTGGATCGGTCCCGATGATGACGCTGATGTCCTTCTGGCTGCTTTGCCAGCGGTTGGTGAGCAGCAATGGCGGCAGCAATTGCAAATGCACGCCGTTGGCCGTGCCCGGGGTGATGGTAAACGGAAAATTGGTTTTGCCGTCCCGCCGCCGCGTGTCCGGTGTGGGAACCGTCGAGTCGGGGATCATGAACGGCAAATTTGCATCCCACGCGGTCCACTCGGCATCCGCATCCTGCTGGCTGCCGGGTTTCACGGGAAGATTGGTGAACGTCACCATTTCGTCACCGCTGAAACCCGACCGTTGAATAAACTCCAGCCGCACTTTCCACGCTTGATCCCGCCATAACCCCGGCTGAAAATAATAGCCATCCATCCCGTAATCTTCGGGAGTGGGAATGTTGGAACCGTTTATCATGCGCCCCCAGATCCGGCGAACTCCGTTTGTGGGATAGGCATAAATCAAACCGCCAGACCAATTGCCGGCCGCGTCGGTGGTCCGCACCGGCCAGGGATTCCAGTTGGTGGTGGACTGGCCGTTTTGCCGAAAATCAAAATTGAGATGGACGCATTGGCTCGCCGGATCATTAGTCGGCTCGAGGGTGCCGCCCGCCCAACTCGGCGTGGTCGCACCGGCGACCAGCTTGGTCAGCGTCACTTCCAGATCGCCATCGGATTCCGTGTCCGGCAGCGGTTTTGGCGTCCACTGCGCAACAGTTCCGGGCGCCGGATTGGTGAGGACAAATTCCCCTTGGACCACGGCGCCCCGATACGGCCGGACGCGCAGAATCGTTTCCTTTTCCCAGCGCGGAAACGCACTCAATACGAAGCTATGCACTGACACGCCGGATTTTGCAAATGACCGGTATCCCGCCTCAATATTGACGCAACCCGTGTTCGCCCGGTCAGAAACCAGCAGCTCGATCGCTTGGCCGTGCATCTCGGGTTCTTCTCCAATCCAGACGACGGTTGTGTTGGGCGCGGTGTTAATCCAATCGGACGCGGGCAAGTTTTCATAACCCGGCGCCATGTGGTGAGACCCAAAAGTTGTGCCCAGCAGGGTCAGCTTCGTCCCGTCGTTCATGGTGATGATTTGTTTATCATCACCAAACGCAATGGACGCGGCTAAAAACAAGCCAGCCATCAGAGACGGGATGCTCATTAACCCGCTGAATACGCCCATTTCCGAACCGAGTCGAGAGTTTTATGATCACGACATTTATGTCTGATGTTTGGGTGAAGCCGGTCGAAATTGTTTGAGAGTTGAAGGTTGGGGGAAAAAGCTGACAATCTGAAACGGTGAACACTAAATGCTGTGTTCATCCGTGTCCATCTGTGGCTCAAACATGGTGTTGAACGGTGCCTTGACGCGCAAAGACGCTTCGAGGATGCTTCCCGCACGCTGCGATCAATGCAGCCAATGATTATGTTGATTTCACGATTCACGATGATGGCGGCGACAGGCCTATGCCTGGTCGGTTGCAGCAAGACCACACCACCCGGCGTGGAGGCCAATGCGGGCGCAAATCCTTTCGGCTCCGCCGCCGCCACGGCCGACGACAATCAAAGCACCAATCTGATCACCACCGCCAGCGGTTTGCAGTATCAGGTGCTGAAACAAGGCACGGGCACGGTCTCGCCCAAGGTCACGGACACGGTGAAGGTGCATTATGTGGGCACGCTGCTCGACGGCACGGTGTTCGACAGCTCCATCGCGCGCGGCCAGCCCATCAGCTTTCCGTTGAACCAGGTCATCCCCGGCTGGACGGAAGGCCTGCAGCTCATGAAAGTGGGCGACAAGTTCAAATTCGTGATCCCGGCAAACCTCGCCTACGGCGCGAACAGTCCCAGCCCGGCGATTCCGCCGAACAGCACCCTGGTGTTCCAGGTGGAATTGCTCGGCATTGAATGAGCGGACGCGGTTAATTTTTGCAACGATTCATGCCGATCAACCTTGCTGCGATTGTTTGAGCCTTCAGCTTTTCCGGAAATCAAGCGGGTTCCTTCAAGACGGTCAGCAATTGTTTCATGGCCGGCGTCAGGATTTTCTTCCTCTTGTAAATGGCGGCGGTAGGTCGGAAGAAATCACCGTCGGCGATCGGCACGGTCACCAGCGTGCGCTTGGCAACTTCCGGAAGGATGGTCGCCTCCGGCACGATGGAAACGCCCGTGCCAATCTCCACCGCGCGCTTCACGGTGTCCACATTGTCGAATTCTATTTCGTATCTCGCGCCGACGCCGTGCGTTTTAAAATCCGGTCCAATGCCCGGCGTGTGTGGATGCTTGGCCCGAAGCCAACAAAGTTCTGTCCATTGAGATCCTGCAGCCACACCTTGTCCAGCTTCGCGAACGGGTGTTGGGGGGTGGCAGACGAGCACCAGTGGTTCCTTGCGGAGCGCAACGATCTCAAGCTTGGGATTTTTAACCGGATACGCCACCAGACCTAATTCGACATCATTACTCAACACATCGTCATAGACCTGGTCGTCGTGGCGGTATTAGACGTGGACGTTGACAGTCGGGTAGCTCTGCATGAACTTTTTGACGAACGATGGCAGTTCATACAGGCCAATACTGTAAATCGTGGAAATCCGGATGCTGCCGGAGATGATGTCCTTCAACTCCTCCAGCCGGCCATGCAGTGAATCGCTGGCCCGGACGATCTCCTTGCCGTAATCGTAAACCACCTGGCCTATGGGGGTGAGCTTGAAGATTCTTTTGCTCCGTTCGATAAGCACCGACTTGAAAATGCGTTCCAACGCACCGATCTGCTGGCTGACCGCCGACTGAGTGACTCCGCTGGGCCACTGCGGCACGATAATCCTGCGAGTAGGGAGAGATGGAAAGAAAGAAGTTGACTGACCGGTCAATTCGGCTAGGTTGTGCGGGACGAATTGAGAATATTTATGGCAAGACCCGGCGATACCAGGGAAAAACTGTTGCAGGTGGCGTTTGATCTCATCTGGGACCAAAGCTACGGCTCGGTGAGCGTGGATCACATCTGTGAACGCGCCCGGGTCAACAAGGGCAGTTTTTATCATTTCTTCCCGTCCAAATCCGATCTGGCGGTGGAAGCTTACGAGGAACACTGGCGCGAAAAGCAGCCCGATCTGGACCGGATATTTTCGCCCATGGTGCCGCCGCTGGAACGCCTGGAGCTTTGGTGCCAGAAGATCCGCAGTCGGCAGGAGCAACAGGCTGAAAAATATGGTCATGTTTGCGGCTGTCCGTATGCGAGCCTGGGCGCCGAACTGGCGACGCAGGATGAAAAAATCCGGGTCAAGACCCAGGAGCTTGTGGACCGGAACATCCGGTATATTGAAAGCGCCCTGACGGATGCCAGACTTCAGGACCTCGTGAACATTGACGACCCGCGGGAGACAGCCCGGCGGGTCCACTCGATCATGCTGGGCATGCTGCTTCATGCCAAGATCCACAACGATCTTGAAGTGCTTCAAGATCTGGAGCCGACCATCATGAGCCTCATTGGTGCCAGGGAGCCGGTCGTTTGACCGTCACTACCGTCAAGATCTAATGGCATGTATTTCCTGAATATTGACTGACCAGTCAACCTGCAAAAATTAATATGTGGATTGTCCTTTTGGCGTTGCGCAGGCCCTACACGTTTGTGGTGGCCGCGCTGCTGCTGGTGCTGATGACGCCGCTGATCTTGTTGCGGACGCCGACGGATATATTTCCAGCCATCGACATCCCGGTCATAAGCATCGTCTGGAATTTCACGGGCCTTGATTCTCAACAGTTCGAACAGCGCATCACCTACGTCAATGAGCGCGCACTGACGGTCACGGTCAACAACATAGAACACATCGAATCCACCTCCTATAATGGCATAGCCGTCATCAAGGTGTATCTCCAACCCGGCGCGTCGGTTGCGGCCGCGACGGCGCAAATCACCGCGTCCGCGCAAACCGTCCTGAGGCAGATGCCGCCGGGCACCACGCCGCCGTTGATCATTCAATACAACGCCTCGACGGTGCCGATTTTACAATACAGCTTCAGCAGTCCGAAAATGTCGGAACAGGAAATGTTCGATGTGACGGCGAACCAGGTGCGCGTCGGTCTGGCGAGCACGCGCGGCGCGATGATTCCCTGGCCTTATGGGGGCAAACAACGCGTCATCGCAGTGGATTTGAACCTGGTCGCGCTCAAGGCCAAAAATCTTTTGCCGCAGGATGTCGTCAACGCCATCAATGCGCAAAACCTGGTTTTGCCGAGCGGGACGACGAAGATCGGCGGGACGGAATATGACGTGGCCGTGGATGCGAATCCGCGGCTGATCTCCGACTTGAACCTTCTGCCGATCAAAGTCGTCAACGGCGCGACCATTTATGTGAGCGACGTGGCGCAGGTTCACGATGGCTACACTCCGCAGCAAAACGCCGTGCGCCAGGACGGCGTGCGCGGCGCGCTGCTGACCATCATGAAGGCAGGCAACGCCTCGACGCTCGATGTGGTGCGGGGGATAAAGGCCACCCTGCCTGGCGTGATGGCCACGGTCACACCGGACTTGCACGTCAAGGAATTTGCCGACCAGTCCCTGTTTGTGCGCGCGGCCATCAGCGGCGTGTTGCGCGAGGGCGCGATTGCCGCCGCACTGACCGCGCTGATGATCTTGCTGTTTCTCGGTTCCTGGCGCAGCACGTTCATCATCGCGATTTCCATTCCACTCTCTGTGCTGTGTTCCATCGCCACCCTGAGCGCTCTCGGTGAAACCATCAATTTGATGACGCTTGGCGGTCTGGCGCTGGCGGTGGGCATTCTCGTAGATGACGCGACGGTGGCGATTGAAAACATCCACCATCACATGGCTGCGGGCAAGCCGCTCGAAGAATCCATACTGACCGGCTCACAGGAAATTGCGCTGCCGGCGTTTGTCTCGACGCTGTGCATCTGCATCGTGTTCGTGCCGATGTTTTTTCTGACCGGCGTGGCGCGTTATTTGTTCGTGCCGCTGGCGGAAGCCGTGGTGTTTGCGATGCTCGCCAGCTACGTCCTTTCGCGGACGCTGGTGCCGACGCTGGTGATGTGGCTTTACCGCAATGTGGAGCTGCACGGCGACAACGAGCATGATGACGATGATGCCAAAACTCCCGCGCTGGTGCGGCCGTTTATGCGCCTTCAACGCGGCTTCGAGCGCGGTTTTGCCCGTTTTCGCAACGGCTATCGTGCATTGCTCACGAGCTGCTTTGAGCATCGGAAGCCGTTCGCGCTTTTCTTCCTCGGGTTTTGCCTCATGACCTGGCTGCTGACCCTGGTGCTCGGACGGGACTTTTTTCCGAACGTGGACGCCGGGCAATTTTTGCTGCACATCCGCGCCCGAACCGGCACCCGCATCGAGGAAACGGAACGGCTCACCGACCAGGTCAACCAGGTCATCCGCCGCGAAGTTCCCGCGCGCGATCTGGGCGGCATTCTCGACAACATCGGCATCCCGAATTCCTCGATCCAATTGAGCTACAACACCAGCGGCGTCATCGGGCCGGGCGACGCGGACATTCTGGTGCAATTGAAGCCCGGCCACGCGCCCACGGAAAATTATGTTCGCAAGCTGCGCGAAAGTTTGAACCGCGAATTTCCCGGCACGCTGATTTATTTCCTGCCGGCGGACATCGTGAGCCAGACGCTGAACTTCGGCCTGCCCGCGCCCTTTGACGTGCAGATTGTCGGACGCCATCAGGCGGCGAACCATGCCATCGCCGAAACGCTGGCCGATGAAATCAGAAAGGTTTCCGGCGCGGTGGACGTGCGCGTGCAACAGCCGGACAACTGGGCGCAATTCAAAATTTCCGTTGACCGGTCCAAGGCCGCCGACCTCGGCCTGACCGAGCAAAATGTGGCCAATTCCGTTTTGCTGAGCCTGAGCGGCAGCACGCAGGTGACACCATCCTACTGGCTCGATCCAAGCGTCGGCATTGAATATCTGATCAATGTGCGCGCGCCGGAATATGCGATGGACTCCGTCCAGCAGTTGCGGGCCATGCCGATCAGCGCCGGCGTTGGGGCCGGAAACGACGCGCAAATCCTCGAAAACCTTGCCACCCTTTCGCGCGTGAACGTCGCGCCCGTCGTCACCCATTACAACGTGATGCCGGTCGTGGACATCTACGGCAGCGTGGACGACCGCGACCTCGGCAGTATTTTGGACGGCATCCGGCCGCTCGTGGAAAAGGCAAAAAAAGATTTGCCGCGCGGCAGCAGCATCCTCGTGCGCGGCCAGGCCCAAACGATGCGTTCCAGTTATTTGGGGCTCGGCGTCGGGCTGGCCGGCGCCATTGTGCTGATTTATTTCCTGCTCGTGGTTAATTTTCAGAACTGGCTTGATCCGTTCATCATCATCACCGCGCTGCCGGCGGCGCTGGCGGGCGTGGTGTGGGGTTTGTTCCTGTCGCAAACGGCGTTGAGCGTTCCCGCGCTGATGGGCGCGATCATGAGCATGGGGGTGGCGACGGCGAATTCAGTTCTGGTCGTCAGCTTTGCGCGCGAAAATTTGCATCGCGGAATGGCACCGGTCGCCGCCGCGCTGGAAGCCGGCGTCGGGCGCATCCGCCCGGTCTTGATGACGGCGCTCGCGATGGTAATCGGCATGCTGCCCATGAGCCTCGGTCTGGGTGAAGGCGGCGAACAAAACGCCCCCCTTGGTCGCGCGGTAATAGGCGGACTCGTGTTCGCCACCGTTGCCACGTTGTTTTTTGTCCCCATCGTTTTTAGTTTCATGCACCGGCGCCACCAGCCGGCGGCAAACAATCCCGCTTCAAAAATATGAACGAAAATCCCGCTGCATCCGCTCCGCCGCCAGTCCGCTTGAAACGGATATTGGAGGTCGTCATCGTGCTTTTTGTCATCGGCCTGCTGGCCGGTTTTGTGCCACGCTGGCTTTCGCGCCGAAAACTGGCGGCGGAAGAAAAGGCCGATTCCGTCCCGAGCGTGAGCATCATTTCGCCCGCCGTCAGCAAGCCGGATTTCAGCACGCCGCTGCCGGCGGAAGTGCAGCCGTTCGTGCAGGCGTCCATCCACGCGCGTGCCAGCGGTTATTTGAAACAATGGTATGCGGACATCGGCGACGTCGTGACCAACGGCCAGCTGCTCGCGGAAATTGAGACGCCGGAACTCGACCAGCAAATTTTGCAGGCGCAGGCGGAATTGGACCAGGCAAACGCCGCGCTGGATTTGTCGAAAGTCACCGCCGACCGCTGGGTGGAACTTCTCAAGACCGCCAGCGTGAGTGAACAGGAGACCGCCGAAAAAACCAGCGACCTGGCCCTGAAAAAGGCGGCGGTCGAGGCCGCCAACGCCAACCTGCAACGGTTGCAGCAATTGAAAATCTTTGACCGCGTCACCGCGCCGTTCGACGGCACGGTCACCTTGCGCAACACCGACATCGGCCAGCTCATCGCCGCGAACAGCGGGCCGGAACTGTTCCGCATCGCGCAGGTCAATCCGCTGCGCGTTTATGTCCAGGTGCCGCAGCCGCTCATCCATGCCATCACGCCCGGCCAGACCGCACAGCTGACATTTCAGGAATTGCCGGGCCGCACATTCGACGCCAAAGTCACGCGCACCGCCGGCGCCGTGGATCCGGTTTCGCGCACGTTGCAGGTGGAATTGCAGGCGGATAATTCGCACGGCGAGATCTTGTCGGGCAGTTATGCGCAAGTGCGCTTTGGCGAAATCCCCTCGACCGTGCCGGTGCTGGTGCTTTCCGACAACGCGCTGATTTTCCGCGCTCAAGGAATGCAGATCGCCGTTGTGGGCAGCGACAACAAAGTGCAATTGCACTCCGTCAAGCTTGGCCGCGATTTCGGCAACACCGTTGAAGTGTTGAGCGGCCTCAACGCCGACGACCGCGTGATTGTCAATCCACCGGATTCCGTCGCGGATGGCGAGACGGTGGAAATTGCGGCATCGGTGGAAACCAATTCAGCGGCGAAATGAAAATTTTAGCCTTCATCAGCGCTGCTGCTCTGGCGGCCGGTCTGGCCGGATGTGCTGTCGGGCCGGATTATCACCGGCCAACCGCGCTGCCCGGCCAGCCGCTGCCAAAAAATTTCAGCGCCGCCAATCCGACGAACGGGACAATCTGGAAAATTGCCGAGCCGTCCGCAAATTTGCCGCGGGGCGAATGGTGGCAATTGTTCGACGATCCGGAATTGAGCCGGCTGGAAACGCTGGCCTTGACCAACAACCAAAACCTGGCCGCAGCCGCAGAACGCTTTGAAGAATCCCGCGCCCTGGCGTCGGCGGCCAACGCGGATTTTTATCCGCAACTGACGGCGGGCGGCACGCCCAACGGCGACCTCACGCGCCAGCGCACCAGCATCAACGCGCCGAACGAAGGCAAGGCCAATGGCTCATCCTTCACTTACGATACGTTCACCGCGCCAGTTTATCTCGGCTGGGAACTGGATTTGTGGGGTCGCGTGCGGCGGCAATCGGAGGCCGCCCACGAGCGGTCCGCCGCCAGCGCGGATGATTTGCAATCCGGCCGGCTGGATGTGGGCGCCGAGGTCGCCGATGATTATTTCAGCCTCCGCACTTTGGACGGCGAATACAAACTTCTTGCTGACACAATCGAAGCCTACCGGCTTTCCTTGGAACTCACACAAAACCGCCGGCGTGGCGGCATTGCTTCCGACCTGGATGTCGCGCAGGCGGCAACGCAACTGCACAGTGTCGAAGCCCAGTTGCCCGACATCAAATTGCGCCGCACCCAAAGACTGCACGCGCTCGCCGTGCTGTGTGGCGAGTCGCCGGTGGATTTTTTCATCGCCACAAATTCAGAAACGGCCCCGGCCATTCCAAGCGTTCCGCCCAGCGTGCCGAGTGAATTGCTGGAGCGCCGCCCGGACATTGCGGCGGCGGAACGGCGCATGGCCGCGGCCAATGCGGATGTCGGCGTGGCCAAAGCCGCCTTTTTTCCGACCGTGCGCATTGACGGCCTTGCCGGTTTTCAATCCGTGGATTCCGGCACCTGGTTCAGCTGGCCGAGCCGGTTTTGGTCGGTCGGACCCTCGCTCCAACTGCCGCTGTTCACCGGCGGCTTGAACCGCGCGCATCTTGCGGCCGCACACGCGGCCTACAATGAAAATGTTGCCGATTACCGGCAGACCGTCTTGAACGCCTTTGGCGAGGTGGAAGATGGACTCGTCGCGCAACGTTTGCTGGCGGAGGAATGGAACGCCGAAAATGAAGCCGTCATCTCCGCGCAACGCACATTGGAGATTGCCAACAACCGTTACAAATCCGGCTTGGTGACGTATCTCGACGTGGCCACGGCGCAAACGGATGCGTTGATCCATGAACGCACCGCCGTCCAGTTGGAGGGCGCCCGCCTGACCTCCGCCGTCAACCTGATCAAAGCGCTCGGTTGCGGCTGGCAGCAAACGACAAACTGACGATGCTGGCGCATCAATGCGGCAGACAGCGCATGATCTTTTGGCCGGATCACCCGTCCGACGCCACGCGAGGCGTTGATTATTTAGCGGGCATCACCAAGGTTTTCTCAGCTTGCGCCGCCGCCAGCCGGTTCCACCATTCCTCGGCGCGCTCGCGTGTCCAGTCTGCCGCGCCCGGACATTTCGCCAGCGCGTCGGCCAGTTCGCGGGCGCTCGCCGGACGTTCGGCGGGATTTTTGGCGAGACAACGCATCAGCAGATTTTCCAGTTCCGGCGACACGGGATTGCCCAATCGTTCGGAAGGTTTTAGCGGAATATTTTTCACCTGATGCAACAGCACTTCGCCCAACGTCTCGCAGTCGAACAGCGGCTGACCGGTGACGAGAAAATATCCAACGGCCCCCAGTGAATACAAATCGCTGCGCGCATCCACGGAATTGGAACGCTCCACGGCCTCGGGCGACATGTAGAGCGGCGTGCCCAGCGTGGCTTCCGCCATGGTCAATTCCGCCCGCCCCTGCCCGGCGCGGGCTTTCACGAGGCCGAAGTCGAGCACCTTCACAAAATCCGGCAGCCCGCCGCGCCGCGTCAGGAAAATGTTCGCCGGCTTGATGTCGCGGTGAACCAATCCGATGCCGTGCGCCTCGGCGAGCGAGCCGCACACCTGGCAGAGGATGGAAATGACGCGGCACTCCGGCTGCGGGCCGTAACTTTTCACGAGCTTGTCGAGCGTCAACCCTTCGAGATATTCCATCGCGTAATAAAAAATCCCTTCCGGCGTGCGGCCGTAATCGTAGAGCGCGATGGTGTTGGGATGCGTCAACTGGCTGGTCATCTGCACCTCCTGTTCAAACCGCGCCAGGGTGTTCTGGTCGGCAGAATCCGACTCCAGCAGTTTCACCGCGACGGGTCGGCGCATCAGCGCATGGTGCGCGCGATACACCGAGCCGAACGCACCCGCACCGATCTTGTCGTCGAGCGCATATTGGCCGAGCTGCTTCGCCTTCAACGCAGCCTTGCGCGCCGCCGCCTGCAGCCGGTTCGCCATGCGCATCAAAACATAGATTGCCACCGAGCCGACGACGAGCAATCCGAAGATGAATCCAAATCCCATGCGCATGATGTGCAGCGGATGGAATGCCTCGGACTCGTCTATCTCCGTGACCAGGCCGAAATCAAATTCCGGCAGCCATTCCCACGCGCCGACCACCGGCACGCCGCGATAATCGCGGTAGCCATTCACATTAGAGCCGGCGTGTCCGGCAGCGGCTTCCCGCACCGGCAAAGTCAGCGGCTGTTCCGAATGACGCTTGGGTGACGACTTGCCCTTGCTCAAATCCACCAGCGGGTCGCGCATTTCCAGCGTGAGGATTGATTGCGCGTCTTCCGAGTCGGGAATCAAGCCGAGCCGGCGCAGTTCGTCGTCGAAGCGGCTGTCGGAAAGCAGCAATCCGCTGCGCGAAAAGGCATACGTCTCGCCGCTCGCGCCGGCGCGCGCGGTGGCGAGGATGCGCGTGAAATCTTTTTCCGGCGCGATGCGCAGGCCGAGCACGGCGATGATTTTGCCGTCGGCGGATTTGATGGGTGCGGCGGCAAACATCGTCGGCACGCCGGAGCGCAACTTTCCTTTGGCGTCGGTCAGAATCCCGACGCTCGGAAACGGTTTGGTGACGATGGTCTGGCCGGCCAGGCAGTTGGACAATTGGTCTGCATAGCCGGGCGGCGAAACCATGCCGACGAGCTGGTCGCGACGGGAGGCGATGACCAGGCAGTTCGTGTCCAGCACGACGAAGCCGCTGTAGCCCCGGCGGTCAAGCCACGGATTCAATTCCGCGCGCAACGCCGCGAGTTCCGGCGCGGCCAGCAATTGCGACGCCACGGGTGTGCCGGGCGCGGTTTTTTGCAGCAGAGCCGTGACCAGATTGATGAGCGGTTCATCATCCGCGAGATTTTCCGCGTCGGATTTCACGGTGACCGACCACGCACGCAGCGCCTCGGCATTGGCGTTGAGAATGACCTGGAGATTGGAAGCGATTTGCTGCTTCAACGCGCCCTCCACCTTCAGGCGCAAAGTGACCGCCACGAAGGCCAGCACCACCGCCGCGACGAGCGGCCAGACCCACAATTGCGTGCGGAGGAAACCCTGGGTGCGCGCCAGATAGCTGGACGAGCGGGACTTGGACTGCTGGTTCAGGCTCATGATTCAATTCCGATTGCAGAAAACTGTTGTGACGACGTCACTCTAAACAAAACGGAGGGAATAGAAAATTCCCTCCGTTGAAATACCCGACCACGCCGGTATCGCCGGCAATGCAATTACTTCGCCGCACTGGGCAGCACCGGGGAGAGCGCGGTGCTCAAATTGCTGAAGCTGCCTTGCAGCTGCTTGATTGAGTCGCGCAACGGCACGGCATCCACCTTGGTCTTGGAAACGATGTCCTTGATGGTGTTCAGACCGCCGGCGGTCAAATCCGTGCCGAGATAGGTCTGGATGTCCTTGATGTCCGACGTGAACGGCTTGAAGGAATTTTTCACGCCTTCGTAGCTCGAATCCACGTCCTTGAGCTTGGCGGTAACCTCGTTCATGCGATCGGTGCTGCGCTGTTTGAGTTCCGGACTTTGAATGGCGGCGATCTGGTTGGTCCAGCTTTCGGCATAGGCGGCGGCGGCATCCCGCATCTGGATAACTTTAGCGTCCAGATTTTCGTTGGCGCTGTCCAGATTCTTGGCGGCTGAAACGAGCGCGTCATACTGTTCGCGCAGGTCGCCCTGCGACTTGAAGGTGAGATTGTTCAACGCGGCCAGCACGTCATTGACCTTGCCAGACGTCTGAGCCACCGCGTCGGCGGAATTTTGCAGGGCCGCAGCCGTGGCCGTGCCCTTGTCGTAACTCTTGGAAACGCAGCCGGCCATAACCGTCAGCACCGCTGCGAGCGCCAGGTTGATAGAGACAATTTTAACTTGGGATGTTTTCATAAGGATTTGATTCTAGTTCGGTTTTGCAATTCAAGTCAAGGCAAAGGCGGCGAGCCGCCGGGATAAAGTCCTGGCAAATTAAAACCGGAACGCCGCATCCACGCCGTAGCTCCAGCCGGTAAAATCGCCGCCCCACAGGTGCGAAACGCCGATGCCCAGCCATTTCACCTTCCACAATTCACCCAGAAAATCGAGCGTCAAACGCAAATGCGCATCATAATAGACATCCGTGTTCATTCCGCTCTGAAGACCGCCAAACAAATCGGTCCGGCTGAAATAACCGCCCGTGCGCAGTTCATGTCCCCATAGTTCCACGCCCAGCGGATAGTCCACGTCAATTTTATTTGCCCACATCTCCGAGTCGCCGGTGAACTCCGACGATGACCCGGAACTGTTGAAAGCCTCGGTGTGGAAATAGGTGGGTTCGGAGGACAGCGTGATGATGGTGCGCTGCCAGGTGAACTGGTATTGCACGTTCACGGAGGGCCGGATGGTCCAGGTGTCCGCGCTCCAGTTGATCAGCCCTTCCCGGCTGGCCTCGGCCTGGTTCGCCAGCCCAAAGGGGCTAATTGCGGTGTAATCATTTTCCGAATGGCCATACATTCCCATGACCGTCGGTGCAATGCTGAATTCATCGTTGAACCAGAACCGCGCCCCGCCGCCGAACTGGATGGCAAATGTCTTGTTCTCACTGGAGTCGCCGCCGTTGATGAAATTGTTGTAACTTTTGGTCGCCGTCAGATACCCCATGCTGCCCTGCAACTGCGGCTGCCAGCCGATTCCCAGATCGCCCAGTGGACGGATGGGGTAAATGTCACCCATGCCTCCGAATTTGCTCACATTGAGGTTGACGCTATTGTTGTTGCCACTGGACTTGTAGGCACCGCCGCCAATGCCGTAGTCTCCGCCCAAAATAGTCTCCGCCTCGACCCGTTCGCCGATTTTGCCGTTGAAGAAACTCTGCTGTTCTGGTGTCAACAACTGCGCCCCGGCGGGCATGCTTGTCCACAACCCTAGCGCGCCAGCTATGACGCCGGCACAGGGGAACAGCGAGGCGGCGCGGCGAAAATTTTTAATGGTCATAATTCAGTTGGTTGGGTTCGAATATCTGGGTTACTTTTTCTCAATATGGATTTCCGTCGCCTCCGCGCTTTGCAGCACCACGGCGTCTCCCGGCTGCATCTCCAGCAGCTTCGCGTCCAGGCCGGCTTTCAGTTCCGCTGTCTTGCCATTGAGAAATTGGACTTTCAACAAACGATAGCTGGGGTCCACCGTCTGCACCTTGGCGGTGAATGGAATGACCTCATCCTTGCCGCCGGCTCCCGGCAGCAGTCCATTTTTCAAAACATAGACCGCCAGTTTCAAATCCAACGCGACCTTGACCTGGTCGCCGGCCTGGACCTGGTTGAAGTTTTCTACCGACGGATTAACGGTGCAAGCGATCGCGGTGCCGTCGGCGAGTTTGAGATTGAGAACACGCTGACCGGCGTCAACGGATTGAACCGTGGCTCGGACATGATTGTCACTCGCCGGAACCCCGCTCTGGATCAGGCGCGGCTCGCCCGGAGGTTGCACATTGGCATTGGGCGGTGTCCAGCAGCCGGTCAAAGCCAGGGCGAGGACGGGAAACACCAGAGGGAAGACCAGTTTTTTCATGGAGCGATTGTCAGGCTGCCACGACATGAATTGCAAGAATTAAAAAAATTCCGATCACCAAAATAGCAAAAATGAGCATGTCAAGGAGCGGGCAGCTAGCCTCCGTCCTTCGCCGGTTTGTCCGCCAGCTTGCGATAGGCCAACCTCGCCAGCACGGATCCAACCAGCAATATCAACACCAGCGCCACGCCATAATAGAACGCATGGCGCACGATGTCGTCCGCGTCGGTTTTCGTCTGCTGACCGAGCTTTTCAATCTGCGGCGCGCTCTGGTTCACCTGGGCGAGCAGCGCGTTGAGGTTGTTTGCGGCGGCTCCAATCTGCGCCGCCGCCGTGCCGTAATCCAGCACGTTGAACGGACGGCTGTTCGTGGTGGACGGCGTCGGGTTGGTTGGCGTGACGAAGCGGACAAATTCCGTGAGCGACCGGATGGCGGCGTTGATATTTGTCGCCGCCGCGCCGGCCGAGTCCAGCGTCAGGCGTGTGTCGCCCAGCAGTTCGCGCGATTTGTTCCCCTGCTCCGTCAGGCCGTCGAGGATCTGCTGGATGGCGGCCTGCCGCTGGTCGTTGATGAGCTGGGGAAGCTGCTGCGCCGTTTTCGCGAAGACATCGGCGGACGCCGCCAGGCGGCTGGCATCGCCCAAAATTTGTTTGGATTCCGGCTGGCCCGCAAGCTGGTAGGCCAGCACCTCGGTTTGCCAGCTTAACAGGCCCGGCATCCGCTGGGTGTAATACATGGCGCGCTCGCCCAGCTCGCGGGTTTCCTCGATGGCGGCGGCGGTGGGATCCAGCCCGGCCAGCGGGTCAAGATAAAGCAAACTGAAAAGGCTAGTGGGCGCGGCCGTGGACTGCGTGGGGGCCTTGCCAAGGGCGGCCACAAATTCGCGGAACCGGACCGCCCCGACATACCGCTGGTGGGGATTTTTTGCGCGCCATTCCTGGATCAAATCTTTCAGCTCCGTTTCCTGCGAAGGTTTGAGCACGCCGCCCGCCATCGCCCACGCATTGGTCTCCAGGCTGCGTTGCGCCGTCAGCAGCGGCTGGATGGTTTCGCCATAAGTTTCGACGCCATAATCCTCCACCACCATCCGCGCCATGCTGACGAGCACCAGCATGTCCAGCGCATTGACCGCCGGGTTCTGTCCGGTGGCGTCGGTGTAGGCGGAGGTGGCCTGCCCCAGTTTCCAGCGCAACGTCGTGAGGCGGACATCCGTGTTGGTCGTCTGCGCGCTGATTTCGTCACAGGCCTGGGCGACCGTGGCGGCGTAGGTGTCGGCAAAACGCATGACCTGCTGCTGCAACACCGGGAACGTGACCGGCCCCGACGCCTGATTGGTCAGTTGCATGGAACTGATCTGGGCTTTGGGCGGCGAACTCTTGAAATGCAGAAACGAGCAGCCGGTCAGGAACAGCGCCATCAATACAACGCCGGTCATGCCGGACCAAAAACGCAAACGGTGGAAAAACTTGTCGCCGGTTGCGGATGGGTTGTGCGTCTTGTTCATTTGAGATGCGAGCCGATAAAGCTTACCAGCACTCCATGATGGTGCAACTTTGGATTGCGGCGCGGACAACCAGCTTATTGCGCAGTCTTCCAGCCGCCGCCGAGCGCCTGGTAGAGCTGGACCACGGCCAGCAGTTCGCCGACCTGCGTCTGAATCTGCTGCTGCTGGGTCGGATAGAGCTGTTGTTGGGCTTCCAGAACTTCATAGTAGCTGGACTTGCCGTTCAGATAGCGCTGCGTGGCCAGATCAACCGATTCTGCCAGCGCCACCGCCGCCTGTCCGTCAAAGGCATATTCCTCGGCAAGTTTCTGCCGGGTGATAAGCGCATCGGATACTTCCTGAAATGCCGTCAACACGGTCTGCTGGTAGGCCGCCTTCGACTCCTCAAACTTCGCCTTTGACGCGCGGTATTGCGCGCGCAACGCGCCGCCTTGGAAAACCGGACCGGACAGTGTGCCGCCGAGATCCCACAAATTCCCCGCCCCACCCGTGAAGGATGAAAGTTCCGGACTGGCGCGGCCCAGAAAAGTGGTGAGTCCAATCTGCGGGAAAAAATTTGCCGCATTCACGCCGATGTTCGCGTTGGCCGCGATCAAGGACTGTTCCGCAGCGAGCACGTCGGGACGGCGGCGCAACAGTTCGCTCGGCAGTCCGGCGGGAATTTCCGGCGTCAGTTGCGGCTGGTTGGTCAGCGAGTTGCGGACGATCGGGCCGGGATTGCGGCCCAGCAAAAGATTGAGCTGGTCTTCCGTGGTCGCAACCTGCGTCTCCAACTGCGGGATGAGCGCGGCGGCGTTGGCCAGCGCGGCGGCGGCGCGGTCCGTCTCCAGTTTGGAGGCGACACCGTTGAACAAACGGTCGTTGAAAATACGATAGCTGCTGGCATAGGCATTGGTCGCGTCACGCTGGATGGCCAGCTGCTGGTCCAGTTGCAGCAATTGGAAGTAGGCAGCCGCCACCTGGCTCACCAGCGTGATCATCACGCCGCGCCGGGCTTCGTCGGTGGCGAGATATTGTGCGCGGGCGGCCTCGCTCGACCGTCGGATGCGGCCCCAAAGATCAATCTCCCATGCGGCGTTGAGCGTGAGCTGCGCGGAACTTTCGGTGGCGCCGTTCAAGGGGGCGTAGGTGTTGTAAAGCGCGTTGCGTCCGCGCCCGACATCACCGCCATAGCCGATCTGCGGGAAGAACGCCGAGTTGGCCACCGCCGCCTGGTTGCGGGCTTCCTCCACGCGGGCCACGGCCTGCTTGAGGTCGTAGTTGTTCGTGATGGCGGTGCCGATCAAACCTTGCAGAATCGGATCCTTGAAAACCTGCCACCACGGCAGGTCGCCGAACGAATTGGTGCTCTGGCTTCCGGCGAAACGAAATTCCTCCGGAGTTTGAACGGCGGGCTGCTTGTAGTTCGGGCCGACCGCGCAGCCGCCGAGCATGGCCAGGACTGCGAACAGAAACAAACTGATTTTTATTTTGAGTTTCATTTAACTGGAGATGCGCCTGATTGCGTGAAGGCGGACTCTATTCACCGCCCGACCAGCGTCTGGTTTCGTCCAATTGTCATGCACTTGAAGAACCAAGACAAGAAATTACGGGTGGCTGGCTTCATTGGCTTCAGCAGAATGGAATGGGGTGGCCGCGCAGGAAATCCTCCACGAGCATATTGCAAAAGAGCTCGCGTTGCCCAGGCGTTTGATTCAATTTCACACCATTGCTTTCCATCCGCATCGGCATTTTTATGGCGCTCGTCGAATTCGTGGCTGGCGTGATTGCCGGCAACAACCATCATGGCAACGGCGAACACATTTTGCAGACGACCGGCTGGACGAATTTTCCGGCGATGCCCGGCAGCGGTGTTTTGACTTGTCTGCCGGGCGCGGAAATTAATTAATCCCGTTTCGCTTCGCGCCAACCTGCGTGCGGCCTGACCATTGGCATCCTGTCTTTCGCGCTGCCGTTTATCTGCGTGCAGCTGTCCGCGCGAATCGTCCTCGGCTGGGAGTGATTCAGTTTTAGGTGTGGGCCGTCGGAAAAAACACTGATCGCAGTTTTCGATCCCTGGCCTCTTGGTGTGCGGAGCGCTGCCAATTTGATGGATGGCAATTGCCATCTGCAGGGCTGGAGGACATTCATTCTTTCGGCTTGTGCTTGTCCTTGTAATCTTTCCAAAGAATGCTCAGGATCAGCCAGCCGCTCCCGCCCAGGGCCACTAGGAAACAAATCATCGCGATGCCGGGGTAGCCAAAAATCTGGAAGGTGGAGCTGATCCGCATCATCAGCGCCGCCCCGACAATCAGCGCGGCGAGAATGATCCCGGTGGTGACCCGGTTGGCAATTTTCTCGAAGCCGTTGAGCAAATGTTTCGCGTCGGGGGTTTTGACATTTACTTCCAGTTCCGAATTCCCGACGACATCCAGAATCTTGTTCACACGCCCCGGCAACCCGCCGACAAAATCCTTCATCTCCAGAAACGACCCGAACAAATGACCCGGCGACGCGGCTTGGCGCATCCGGGTCGCCATTATTTCGGCGACGTGCCGGCGCACGGAAGCGCTGGGATTGAAGGTCGGAGACAAAGTTTTTCCGACCTCCTCCAATTGCAGCAGGGTTTTTCCCAGCAGGGTCAGTTCGGTGGGAACATAAAGTCCGGTTTGCGCCGCCGTGCGGGATACTTCCATCAACGCCTTGCCCACATCATGGTGATCCAAGGTCTGGTCCCGTTGTTCGGACACAAACTCCGACGCCTTTTTCGTGAACTCCGCCTCGTCGAAATCGTCGGCGGTTTCGCTGATGCGTAAAATGATTTTCACCGTTTCATCGCCGTTGCCTTCGCTGATGGCGAGCAGCAACCGCAATAAATTCTCCTGCATGGCTGAACTCACCCGTCCGGTCATGCCCAGATCCAGCAGCGCCACCCGCCCGTCGTCGGTGAGGAACACATTGCCCGGATGCGGGTCGGCATGGAAGAATCCGTCAATCAACACCTGCTTCAAATACGCCTTGAACAATTCCTCGGCCAGGCCGTCGCCGTTGAGGTCCAGTTTCACGACGGGGCTCAACGCGGTTATTTTTGTGCCGCTGACATAATCCATCGTCAGCACGCTGCGCGAACTGTAATCCAGCACGGGCAGCGGAATGAGAATGTGCGTAAACTCCTTCAGATTATTTGCGAGCGCCGTCAGGTTGGACGCCTCGCGTTGATAATCCAGTTCCTGCAAAATGGAGGTTTTGAATTCCGCGAGAATTTTTCCGAAACGATATCGCCGGCCGATGTCCGTGTGTTCGTCAAAAAACGCCGCGATTTCCTCGAGCACCTCGAAATCTTCCGCGATTTGTTTGCGGATGTCCGGGCGCTGCACCTTCACCACGACCGGCCGGCCGTCGCGCAACGCCGCGCGATGCACCTGCCCGAGCGACGCCGCAGCGAGGTGTTTCTCATCAAAAAATGAAAATGCTTTTGAAATGCGGACGCCCAGTTCGCTGGAGATGATTTCCTCGACTTGCTCGTAGGGAAACGGTTTGACCTTGTCCTGCAAGCGCGCGAGCGCCTTCAAATAGGGTTCCGACAAAAGATCGGGCCGGCTGGAAAGCAACTGGCCGAACTTGATGAAGGTCGGCCCCATTTTTTCCAGATCGTCCGCCAGTTCCTCCGGTGCGGGCTGGCCGGACTTGGCGGTCAGCAGTTTGTCCTCATCCCCGGTGGCCTCGTTCGCGAATTCCTTCGCCAAATCAGAAGTGCCATACTTCCAGAAAAGCAGGGCGATGTCCTTGTAACGTTTCAGGTGATGCGGTTTCAGCGATAATTTCATGTCGGTTTTTTGTGAAGCCGGTTACGGCAGTTGCAGCCTGCCGTTTCCAGATTCGTGATGTCTCCAGCTTTTATGGGTCATACACTTTCCAGGCTTGTTAACGGTCCGCGACGGCTCCGGTGCGAAAGTGGACTGAACTGTCCGCCCGGTCGCGCGGTCTGGTGCAAGCCCGGGCCAACCGGCTCAACGGAGCTGATGACAAGCGCGTCCGGTCAATTTCTTGTGCGGAATCCGCCCGCGCAATACACGATAAGGCAGATCAGCAGAATCAGACCAAGTCCGCCACCGCCGATGACGGGACCGCCAAAATAAAAGCCGCCGCCGCCGAACAGAAGCAGAAGCACCAAGATGATGATTAATAGATTCATGCCGCCAAGTTAATGCTTCGCGGCCACGGTTTCCATGGGGTAAAACCCGTATAACCCCAATCCAACTAAAACGCCCGCGCCGGAAACTGCCGCAGGCATTGTTCCTCCAGCCGGAGCCGGACGAATACAATTCCGCCATCCTGTCGATGCCCACTCCGACAATGTGCTTTCGCTGCGAGCCGGACTGCTTTCCTTTTTTGATTGGTGCGGCGTTGATGGCCTTTACCATTGTCATGATCAAGCTGCGCTCGAAACCTTATTTCAAACTTCAATCACGCCTTTCCGCCTTGCTCGGCCGCCGCGATGGTTCTTTCCCCGGTTGCTCCGCCGCAACTGACCAGTTCGTCGGTGCAGGCCAACGGCTCGTTCAAACTTGCCTTCACCTATTACACCGTGCTTTGCTTCACCGTGTTGGGCACCACAAACCTGTCCCTGCCGGAAAATGCGTAGTCAAACCTCGGCGCCGCCGTGGAATTCCCGCCGGTTCCGGCAAGTTCCAGTTCACCGACGCTCAGGCGGCGAATAATATCCAACACTATTACCGCGTGCGGACGCTGTAACGCGCGCCGGCGGCGTGCGGCAAAATAAAATGGTTCGGAAAAGCTAAATCAGCAGCGCGCCATCCCTACATTGCTCTTGCCGGGCCATCAGGTTGTTTCGGTTCATATTTTTTATTGGTTGGAAATCCAAGAATTGCGTCGAAATGATTGAACAAATTTACCGGCGATTTGGCTGCATCAATTTTGCCTTTTTCCCCCTTTAGACGCTGCCCACTTCATTGATGGCACCCCATGTCCTGATGGGGGCAGGAAGTTCCCAACAGGAAAATTGCCAGCAAGCAGAACGTGGCCGGCACTTCAAAGGCGATTTGCATCTTGACCTGAAACGATGGGAACCGTCATCGTTCCACCATGGATGGCGTCACATCAACCCCGGCGGCCTGGAATTTATCATGTCCCAATCCCACAACCGTTATTTGATCATCGTCATCCTCGGCGGCCTTTCCACCATCAGCCCGTTCGCCATTGACATGTATCTGCCGGCGTTTCCGCAGATCGCCACCGCGCTGCATGCCTCCACCGCCCGGATTTCCCTGTCCATTGCCAGCTACTTTGCCGGGCTGGCTGCCGGGCAACTTTTCTATGGCCCCCTGCTCGACCGGTTCGGTCGCAAACTGCCGTTGTATGCCGGAATGGTTTTGTTCATCGCGGCCTCCCTGCTCTGCCTGTGCTCGCGCACCGTGGAATGGCTCATCGCCATGCGCTTCGTGCAGGCGGTGGGCGGCTGCGCCGCGCAGGTCGCGGGCATGGCGATGGTCCGGGATTTTTTCCCCGCGAAGGAAACCGCCAAGATCATCTCGCTGCTGATTTTGATCTTGAGCGTTTCGCCGCTGCTTGCGCCCAGCGTCGGCGTGTTTGTGGCCGTGCATCTCGGCTGGCAATCGGTCTTCATCGTCCTGGCCGCGTTCGTGGTCCTGATGCTGGCGGTCAGCCACTGGCTTTTGCCGCAAGGCCACCAGCCCGACCGCTCCGTCTCGCTGCGGCTCCGGCCCATCCTCCACAATTACGCCACCGTCCTGAAGGAGCCACAGTTCACCACCTATGCGCTGGCCGGCGCGTTCGCCTTTTCGGGCCTGCTGGTCTATGTGGCGAGCTCGCCCATCATCTTCATGGAGGTTTTTCACGTCAGCCCTCAGCAGTTCGGCGCCATCTTTGCCGGACTGGCTGTCGGCTTCATCGGCAGCAACCAGATCAATGTTTTGCTGCTGCGCAAATTTACAAGCGAACAAATCTTCCGCGCCACGCTGCTGGTGGAATGTCCCGTGGCGCTGCTGTTTCTGGTGGGAACGATGTGCGGCTGGTTCGGTCTATCCGGCACGCTGGTGCTGCTGTTCATCGCGCTGTCCAGCCTCGGCCTGGCGTTTCCGAACGCGGCGGCGCTGGCGCTGGTGCCGTTCGACCGCAACATCGGCAGCGCCGCCGCCATGCTGGGATTTTTGCAGATCGGCGTTTCCGGTGTCGCGTCCGCAAGCATCGGCATCTTTGACTCGCACACCATGCTGCCGGTGACGCTCGTGCTGGCCGCGACTTCCTGGATTGGCTTTGGAATTCTGCTCGTCGGCAAACGCCGCATCCACGGCCTGCGCTACGTCGAGGAAAAAGACGCCCATCTGCTGCCGCATTGATTATGCTTGCAGTGACTTTTGTGAAAAGGCATCGGCATTAACCATGGACCGTGCAAATGGACAATTAAACTGGTCGAGTTTGGTGTGATGACGAATCGGCCTCAGCCAAGTGTGCTGGCTGCGACCTCGTGGTTTAGATTTGGGATTATGCTTGCGGGCAAACAGCACATCCAGGGCCTGCGCTTCATGGAGGGAAAAACCAACCTGCTGTCGCATTCACATTCGTATCAAACTCCGGCGTCCAGGTTTCCTGGCCATTCACTCATCTGGAAGTCTTAATTCATCGGCTGGATACCGCCGCCGGCTGCTGGCGTGGAAACATTTACAGGCTTTGGAACCGCCGGCATTTCCGCCGTGACCAGGTTCTTGAATTCCTGGCCGGCGAGCAGTTGGAGAGGATGGTTCTTCACGAAAATCCGGGCCGCTTCGTCGGGCGTGCCGGCGCCGACGAGAAACGCTATGTCCGCGCGGACCCTTTGGCGGTTGCCCTCGGTGGCCTGAGCATGGGACAGGTCAATGATGGGTTTCTTCCAATGGGCGGTTTCAAAAACCGCAGTGCGACCGGCCTTGACCGCACGCACCCCAAAGCCCAGTTCCATTTCAAGCTCGTTGGCAGATTCAATCCGATACTCCTGTTTTTGCATCGCCCGGGTGAGGGTCAGATTGAGTTGATCGGTGGAAATGTCATCAATCCATTGCAGCGGATTCACCGACAGCGAGCCACCTTTACGGAAACGGCTGGCTTCGAGGCCCGCCAGAGTCATGGTTGTGGCGAAACAGCCGCCCTGGACATGTCCGATGATGGTGCTGCTGGCACCCCAGGTTATGATGGCCACGCTGTAAAGGGTGACCCAACCGCTGATACCAAGCCCGACAAGCTGCCAGGATTTGATCCGGCTGAGCAGCGGGGCAGAAACAG
>Ga0181528_10000665_pt1 | contig 23183 bp, 22 predicted proteins | sample PEATcosm2014_Bin_47_FD_119742 | JGI IMG/M metagenome (GOLD analysis project Ga0181528, IMG submission 119742) | Peatland microbial communities from MTU Mesocosm Facility, Houghton, MI, USA - PEATcosm2014_Bin10_10_metaG | ecosystem: Environmental > Terrestrial > Soil > Wetlands > Peat | place...
ACGATGCGCGTGCCGCCATACGGCGTCGAGGCGAGCACCGACCGCGCGGGCTGCTCGCGCACTTCGCCGATCCTGCACGCCTGCTGGCCGCCGGGAGCGCGTTGCAAAGCTTCCAACGCCGCGTCGGCATATTCGGACGCCACCACGGCCAGGAACTGGCCTTCGTTGGCGATGTGCAGCGGATCGAGCCCCAGCAGTTCACAGGCGCCGCGCACCGCATCGTGGACTGGAATGCGATCCTCGAAGAGGCAGATGCCGAGTCCGCAGTCGCGCGCGAATTCGTTCAGGGTGGTAGCGACGCCGCCGCGGGTGGGATCGCGCATCCAGCGGAGGCCGGGCGACGCTGCGGCAGCCAGCGCCTCCACCAGATCGATCACCGGACGCGTGTCGGAGCAGATATCCGCTTCGAGATCGAGCTCTCCACGGGCCAGGAGAATGGTGATCCCGTGGTCGCCGATCGGCCCGGAGATGAGAATCACATCGCCGGGACGCGCCGAACGGGCGGACAGTTGGACGCCCGGAATCGGACAACCCACGCCGGCGGTGGTGATGTACATCTTGTCGGCCTTACCGTGTTCGACGACTTTGGTATCACCGCCGGCGATGGCGACTCCCGCGGCGGATGCGGCGCGGCCCATGGCGCGCACTTCCGCCTCCAGGATTTCGGTCGGCAGACCCGCTTCGAGCACGTAGGTGACGACCAGGGCTTGAGCGCGCGCGCCCGAGACGGCGAGATCGTTCACGGTTCCGTTCACGGCCAGCTCGCCGATGGAGCCGCCCGGAAAACTCAGCGGGCTGACCACGAAACTGTCGGCGGTGATGGCGATGCTGGCGCCGTTGATGCTGACGGTCGCGGCGTCTGCCAGCGGTTCCGAAGACAGGCCGCAGAGGATGGGTGCGAACAGGCCTTCGATCAGCCGCCGGCTGGCCTTGCCGCCCGCGCCGTGGGCCATTTCAATCTGCGGGTCGCGGAATCGAATCTTGGGTAACGCGGCCGCCATTTCGTGCACCTTTCACCTCCTTCAAGCCGGTATGGAGACCAGTTGGGACTTGCGATGCTCGTACTGATAATAGGCCGCGCAGGCGCCTTCGGAAGACACCATTAACGCGCCCACGGGATTCTCCGGCGTGCACTCGCTGCCGAACAGCTTGCACTGCTGCGGCTTCAGGACGCCTTTCAGCACTTCGCCGCACTGCGCGGCCTTCGGATCAGTCACGCGGATTCCGGGCACGTTGAAGAGCCGCTCCGCATCCCAGTCGCCGTAGGTGTCGTTGAGCGCGAGGGCGGATTGCGAGATGAAACCCATGCCGCGCCACTCGAAGTAGGATCGCAGGGTGAAGACGTCGGCCATTACTTTCAGCGCGGCGCGATTGCCTTCCCACGGAACCACGCGGCGATATTGATTCTCCACTTTGGCCTCGCCCCGCTCCATCTGATGCAGGATCATCACCACCGACTGCAGCACGTCCAAGGGCTCGAAGCCCGACACGACGATCGGTTTGCCCTCGTGGCGCGCGATCCATTCATAAACCCGGCAGCCGATCACGGTAGACACGTGGCCGGGGCCGATGAACGCGTCGATGCGCATGTCGGGAGAATCGAGAATCGCGCGGATGGCGGGAATGATGGTGACGTGGTTGCAGAAGACGGAGAAGTTGCGGATGCCCTCGGCTTTGGCGCGCATCAAAGTGAGCGCGGTGGAGGGCGCAGTGGTCTCGAAGCCGATGGCGAAGAACATGACGTGCCGGGAGGGATTGGCGCGGGCGATTTTGAGCGCGTCGGCGGGCGAGTAGACGATGCGCACGTCGGCGCCGCGCGCCTTGTGCTCCAGCGGACTGCCGTGGGTTCCGGGCACGCGCATCATGTCGCCGAAAGCGGTGAAGATCAGGTCGTTCCCGGCGGCGATGGCGAGGCCGTCGTCAATGCGGCCCATGGGAAGCACGCACACCGGGCAGCCCGGCCCGTGAATCAGTTCAATATTAGATGGCAGCAGGTCGTTCAGGCCGAATCGGTAAATAGCATGGGTATGGCCGCCGCACACCTCCATCAGGCGATAATGCCGCGCGGGGTCCGCTAATCGCCGGATCTCCTCCGAAGTGCGCAGGATCAGCTCCGTGTCGCGGAATTCGTCGGTGAACTTCATGGGTACGAATCCTCCTTGGCCTGCAGTTCCGCGGTGTCTTCGAAGTAACCGCGCACCTCCTGCACGGCCGCCTCGGTCTCGCCAAGCGCTGCCAGCATGCGTAATTGGTCGTAGGCGTCCTCCTCGCGGATCTTGCTCAGGGCGAAGCCGACGTGGATGAGCACCCAGTCGCCCGGTGCGATACCTTCGGGTTCCACGAGACTGATGTCCACCCTGCGGCGCACACCGACTACTTCTACCATGGCGCCGTGGGCCGGATTATCCACCAGGGAGAGGATCTTTGCGGGGATGGCTAGGCACATAGAGTTCTCCTGGGGTCGTGGCAGACCGCTCCCTCACGGTCGCGGCTCGGTAAGGCCTCAGGCATTGGCGGCCTCCCGCCGGCGATTCGCGACTACATCGAAACTGAATTTCAGCTCGTCCTTCAGCTTGAGAGTGCCGCCGGCGACCGACACCAGCTTGATCCGGAAGTCGGTCTGGCGGACCGTGAATTCGCCGTTGGCCCGCATGCTATCGTCCCCGACCGTCACGTTGCAAGGGAATTGCACGTCCTTCTCCACACCATGCAGAGTCAGCTTGCCCGCGAGGGTGATGCGATACATGCCGTCGGCGATTTTGTTTGCCTCCACACCGGCGCCTTCGAAGCGGATCTCGCGGTAGCGATCGACCTCCAGCACCTCCTGCTTCATCGTGCGATCCATCTCCTGACGGTCCGTTTCCCGAACGTCGCCGGCGATGGCGAGCGAAGTCGCATCGATCTGGAAGCCGAGAGACGACTGTTCCGGAGCTTGCGGCCGAAACCAGGCTTCGCCGGTGAAGCTGCGGATGGCAATGGTGGGGTTGTGGCCGAATGCCGAGAGCATGCCGCTGGCGGTGGCTTTCACCTGCAGCCGGCTCCTCGCTGGGTCCACCACGTAAGAGGGCACAGGGTCTTGCGCCGAGTTAGGGGAGGTTGCCATGTTGTGGAGTGCCCTACATCGAGCGCAGCTTCATGTAACGTTCCAGGTCGGGGATGGCCGTCTGAAGCAAGCCGTCCACCTTGACGTTGCCCAGGAGTTTGCGGACCGCTGGGTTGGTGATCACCAGGCCGGCGCCAAATAGAATCAGTGAAAGTCCGCCCAGCAGAAACAGCGTGTCGCGGGTTTCGTTGGGATCGGATTCGCTTGTGGTCCCCGTTCGATGTAATGCAAAGGCTGCCATATCGTCTCTCCTTTTCCAGTGCAATTCACGCCGCGGCGCCGGCTTCCGACGCATTGCGGCTCTCTTCCAGAAGCTTCGCTATCAAGCCTTCCACCGCATCTGCGCCGCGGTCCACGGCCGCGGCCACGGTGTCGCTCAGCCCCATCATTCCCTCTTCGTCCGTGCCGAGTGTCTCCGGCTCGCATCCCACCAGGAGAATCCGCCCCACGCAACCGACCATGGACTGCGCCATCTGCAGCACGCGCATAGGATTCATTCCGTGGGTCGCCACGTCAATGCGCTGCTCGTCCAAGGCGCTCGGGGCGTGAGGATCGATTTCCATGGTGTAGAGCGAGCCGGGAGGGCCGCCCTGCGAGGTGGCATCCACAAAAATTGTGGCGTCGTACCCGTCCAGGAGGGCGTAGGCCAGGTCGAAGCCACGAATTCCAAAGTCGACCACGCGGACTTCTTCGGGCAGGCGCCGGCTGGCAAGGCCGGCGGCCACTTCCACGCCAAAGGCGTCATCGCCATGGAAGATGTTCCCGATGCCGGCGACGAGGATCCTCACGCCTCACCCCATTCGCGTGCGACGGGCTCGACTTCTTCGGGGCTGAAGAAAAATCGGTGGCCAGGCTGGCGCAGCATTCCGAGGTCCCGGCCGGGGTCGTCATCCAACACCACGGCGAGATGCGCTTTGCCTTCGTAGTCCTGCTCGATGCTCTCGACGACTGCGATTTTGCCTGCCAGTGCCAGGTCGAACACATCGCCGCCGGCGCGGGGGCGCAGCGTTACCAGATCGCCAGCGCGCACCTCCGCGCCTGCAATCTCCAGCTTATCGAGCGGAGTCTTATCCTCCAGAAGGTGCCAGTCCATCTCGTTCATGACGCCTCCTTGCGGGACGCGGGGCCGGCGGGTGGCATTCCGCGCAGCGCGCCGTGGAGCTTCATGAAATGCTCGGGCGGGAGCGATTCGGTGCGTTCCAGAATGCGGCGGGCGCGCTCGTCACTGCGGCGCATGGCGGTCTTTTCGTCGTCAGTGAGCGTGAGGATGCGCAGGGAGAGAATCTCGTCGATCTCAGCGCCGTCGAACAGGTCGCCGGGGCTCTCGGGCGCGATCTGCGGATAGTCGTAGAGAATAATGGGGGAGGAGAGCATGGTGTCGCGCTGGCCTTCCTCGCCGGCCAGCACCGGGTATGTTCCCACGTTCCGGCAGGCGGCCGCGGCTTCCTGAAATTGCGGCGGCGGATCGAGCAGAGAGACGAACTCGCCACCACGCACTTGGAGAATGGTGTGGGCTGAGAGCAGGGAACGGCCGAGTACGGCTTCGCGGTTGGCGGGGGGCTCATCGGCGAGGGGCGTGTGGTTCGAAATGCGAATGCGGATCCGAGACAGGCAGTCCGCTTGCTCACGCGCGCGGCTCGGTAGGGGCAGACTGCGTTTCAGAGCCGCGACCGTAAGGGAGCCGTCTGCGGGCTCGCCGCAAATCTGCGGAGACTCTTCTCGATCCGCTTCTCCGACCTCCACCGTCTCGAGACTCACTTCAATCGTGCATTCCAACGGCTCCCGGGTACGGACTATCGCGCCGTTGTGCAAATGTTCGACCGCCCTGGTAGCCGGATGAACGAATCGTTGCCGGATCGGGCCCGCTTCCAGTTCCGCAAAGCGAAACTGCGGCAACTGCATCTCGCACTCCGCCGCCTCCTGCCCCGACTCGTAGGTTTGTGCGCCGACCGCGTCGCCTTCATGTCCCACTATCCGGTCAACCAGCCGCAAGCAGCGCACCTTTACATCCAGAACAGACAGCGGACCGCCGAGCGCCAGACACTCGGTTTCCATCTCCCAGGGCGCTGTGCCGCTCTCCGCCTCGCTATAGGCGCGCGGGTAGATCACCCCGAAGTTAAAACGCTGCCGGTTCTTCACCGCCGACGAGCGATACGGGTAGAGCAAGTAGCCCTCGTACAGGACTGCGTTGGCGATTCGCTCTACCATGGGCGCGCTCACGAAATCACCGCCTCCTCGCACACCGACAGCATGCGCTCCAGCGCGCCTTCCCAGGTGGGAATGCCGTTGCGCGTCTTGTATTGATGGAAGCGCTCGAAAACATCGCGCCGCAGGCACAGCCAGGCGATGTTGGGATAGTAGGTCTCCATCATCTCCCGCCAAGTCCCGGCGGGCAGGCGAAAGCGCGCCTCTTTACTCCAGGAGATGGGGGCCACCAGCGGAGTGCCATCGCCGCTGTCGTAAAAAACGGTGCCGCTGAAGAGAAAGCACAAGGGGATTTCGCCGCTCTCGATGCCGTGAAAGTACTTGGTGGCGGCGACGTTGAAATCGAACGTACAGGGCACCTGCAACTCCACCGTCGTGCTTCCGGTAAACGGCGCCACGGTGGAGTTGGCGTTGATCCACAGCATGTTGCGGAGGGTCTGGCCCCAGCGCTCGGGCGCGTCGAACAGATCGCGCAGACGCTCCTGGTCTTGCGCGCTGTAGGGACGGCGCGTCACTTCGATTTGGATCTGTGCGCGCAAGGCAACGCTGTAGATCGCCTGGCCGGGCTGGCCGTTGGTGACGGCGATGCGGAAGCCCAGCAGCGGGGTCGCCGCGAATGGCACGGGCGCTACGCTCTCCACGCGGAAATCCAGATCAGGCGCCATGGTCCTCCAACCCTGCGAAGTAGCGTGTGAGTTCCTGCCACAATTCATTTCCGCCGGAAAGGCCCCGCCAGTGCGCGCGGACCAGGCCGACCAGCCTGAAACATCGATCGATCGGCAGCAGGAAATACTGGTGCGACGGGAAGCCGCGCTGCTCGCCCAGGCGATTCACGAGCAGCGCTTCGACATCCGGCTCCAGCGACTGCAATATCGGATTGTCCGCGGCTATCTGCTGCCACGTGTCGAGCGGCAATTGCGATTCGGTGGCGCCGGCGGGGCTGGGATACATGGCGACGACCTTGCCGGCCGCGCTTTGCTGGAAGAAGAAGGCCATGTTGATGGGCACCAGGAGGCCTTCCCACTGCGCATCCGTCAGCCGGAAATCGAGGAGAAGGCGAATGCGGGTGGGCACGCGCTTGTAGCGCTGGCCAATCTGCCCGCTGAACAGGATGGCGCACGCCTGGCACGCGCAGACCAAGCGCCGACGGTCCACTTCCAGCACATGCTCATGCTCTGGCGCCACGGGCGACCCGCAGAGTTCGCAGCGTTCCTCGACCGCAGGCCTTCGGGCGAACCGCTGCAGGGCTCCAAACGCACTCACAGGTGGCTGTATCCGCTGACCTGTCATGGCCCCTCAGCCGCCGGACCTGCCGGCGGTCGCCAAACCTACCATCTCGATGGGTACGAAGTCCTGCGAGGCGGCGTATTTTTCCAACCCGAGAACCACCACTGACGCGGCATCCGGGGCGGCGGCGAAGAGTTCGTCCTCCACAGCCGCCCTTACTGCCCGGGCCGTAAACGAGCTGTCGACGCCATGCAGCCGGACGCGGACCGCGCCGCCCCGGGTGGTGATGAGTTCAGCGTGCGTCCCATACTGGTGCAGGGCGGGACGCGCCTTCTCCAGGGCGCGCTTCACCCTGGTGTCGAAATCCAGAGGATGCAGACCGTAGAGTAAGAGCACGCTGGACACCACGGGATCCTCAGCCAGGGAGCCGAGCAATTTTTCGCCCGGCTCCCCGGCTGCGCGCAGGACCTGCAATGTACGGTCCAACGCCTCTCCATGCAGGTCCATCACCGATTCGATCAGCTCCTTCGACCGAGCCCGTACGCCTGCTGGCACTTCCTCCGAATCCAGATAGCCGATCAACTCGGCGATTCTCTGGACTCTTTGTTGAAGCTTCGGTTCATCGATCATGATTCGTCACGGCTGCATCCCAAACATCGGCGAGTGGTTCAGCTCGATCGTCTTTCCGTTGCCCACGTACATGTGGACACCGCAGGGCAGGCACGGGTCGAAGCTGCGGACCGCGCGCATGATGTCGATCCCTTTAAACTTGTCCGGCCCGTTCTCCTCGAAGATGGGCGTGTTCTGCACGGCGTCTTCGTAAGGCCCCGGAGTCCCATAGACATCGCGCGGATTGGCGTTCCACGGCGTCGGGGGATAGGGATGGTAGTTGGCGATCTTGCCGCCTTTGATGACGACGTGATGCGAGAGCACTCCCCGCACGGCCTCATGGAAACCGCAGCCGATGGCTTCGTCGGGAACCTTGAACTCGGTCCAGGTCTTGGTGTGTCCGGCATGCAGTTCGGCCATGGCCTTTTCCATGAAGTGCAGGGCGCAGCAGGCGGCGTAGACCTGGAAGTAGGTGCGTGCCCGGTCGCGCTCGATGGCGTTGCTCCACTGGGGAATCTTCCACTCGAATTCCTGTTCCGGCAGCGACATGGTCTTCGGCAGATACATCTTGACGCTGCTGCCGGTGGCCTTGATGTAGCCGATATCGACCAGACCGGCGAGCGCGGTAGCCCACAGTCGCGCGATCGGACCGCCGCCCGTGTCGAGCGCCAGATGATCTCCGGTGCGCTTGTCGAACCAGCGGGGCGACATCACCCAGGTATACTTGCCGCCGAAATCGCGTTTTTGCGGCCGCGGAATGGTGGTCTGGTTCCAGGGATGGTTCTTGTCTACAGGATTGCCGAGCGGATCTTTCGACACGAAGGTCTCGGCGTTCTCCCAGCCGTCATAGTAGGAGCTACCCAGGAGGATACGGATGTTGAGGTTGATGTCCACCAGATCGGTGGTCACCAGCTTGCCGTCCACCACCACACCGGGAGTGACGAACATGCCGCGGCCCCACGCCGTCATGTTCTTGTAAGTGTAGTCGCAGACGTCGGGATTATTGAACGAGCCCCAGCACCCCAGCAGGACGCGACGCTGGCCCACTTTTTCGTAGCCCGGTAATGCCTCGTAGAAGAAATCGAACAGGTCGTCGTGCAGCGGCACCACGCGCTTCATGAACTCGACATACTTCATCAGGCGGACCAGGTAATCGGTGAAGAGCTGCACCGTCGGGACGGTGCCGACGCCACCGGGATAGAGCGTGGACGGATGGACGTGGCGGCCTTCCATCAGGCAGAACATCTCGCGCGTCATGCGGCTCATCTGCAAGGCTTCGCGATAGAACGAGCCGGTGAAGGGATTGAGCGCCTTCATGATATCCGCAATAGTGCGGAAGCCGTGCGCGCCCGCATGGGGCGAAGGAGTCTTCTCGGCCTTGGCGTAAACGCCGGGATTGGTCTCTTTGACCATCTGCTCGCAGAAGTCCACGCCCACCAGGTTGTCCTGGAAGATATTGTGGTCGAACATGTATTCGGCGGCTTCGCCCAGGTTGACGATCCACTCGGCCATGGGCGGCGGCTTGATGCCGAACGCCATGTTTTGCGCGTAGGTGGCGCAGGTGGCATGGTTGTCGCCGCAGATTCCGCAGATGCGGCTGGTGATGAAGTGGGCGTCGCGCGGATCTTTGCCCTTCATGAAGATGCTGTAGCCGCGAAAGATGGAAGAGGTGCTGTGGCATTCAGCCACCTGGCGGTTTTCGAAATCGATCTTGGTGAAGATGCCGAGGCTGCCCACGATGCGGGTGATCGGATCCCAATTCATCTCCACCAGCTTCCTGGTTTCGCCAGGAGTGTGAGTCGTCGGCGCGGTAATTGTGCTCATGATTCTTCGCTCCTCTTCTTTCCTAATAATTCCTGGAGTGATAGCCGGTGGTCAGTTCGGCCCGCGGGTGGCGCCACTTCGGCTCCTGATTTAAGGTGGAGTTGGTGAACGAGCGCAGAGCGCTGACCGCCTTGCCATACACGCCCACCACGCCGGTGGATAGCTTTCCGCCGGGCGGCTCATCCATGAACGGCATGAACTTATCGGGGAATCCCGGCATGGTGCAGCCGATACAGATGCCGCCCACATTGGGGCAGCCGCCGATGCCGGCCATCCAGCCGCGCTTGGGAACGTTGCAGTTCACTACCGGTCCCCAACAGCCGAGCTTGACGATGCACTTCGGCGATCCGTACTCGGTGGCGAAGTCGCCCTGCTCGTAATAGGCGGCGCGGTCGCAGCCGTCGTGAACCGTCTTGCCGAACAGCCACTCGGGACGCCCGACGTCGTCGAGCGGAATCATGGGGGACAGTCCGGCGACCTGATAAAGAAGATACAGGACGGTCTCCATGAAGTTATCCGGCTGGACAGGGCACCCCGGCACATTGACCACCGGGATGCCGGCCTTCGAGCGCCAATCCCACCCCAGGTAGTCGTTGAGGCCCATTGCGCCGGTCGGATTGCCCGACATGGCGTGAATGCCGCCGTAGGTGGCGCAGGTCCCGCAGCCGATGACGGCGATCGCTTTGGGCGCCAAGCGGTCGATCCATTCGTTGGTGGTAATCGGCTGGCCGTTGGATGGATTGGTACCGAGGGCGGCCCAATATCCGTCCTTCTTGATCTTTTCGTTGGGAATGGAACCTTCCACCACGAGTACGAAAGGATCCAGTTGGCCCTTCTCGGCCTTGTACCAGTAATCCAGAAAGTCGGCGCCGTTTTCGTAGGCCAGCACGGGATTGTGCAGGTGCACTTTGGGCAGGCCCGGAATGGCATCGAGCAAAACGTCTTCGACGCTAGGTTGGGTGGCGGCGGTGATCGACACAGAATCGCCGTCACAGCCCAGACCCGCGGTCATCCAAACGATGTGAACGTCACGGACGGGGGAAGGCTTTTGCGTTACCCGGCCGTAGGGAACTTTGTCCGCCATAGTAGTCCTCTCCTCGCGCAGAAACATCCCAACTGCTTACCAGTTGTGTCGAGTGTAGAATGTTAGCGTTCAAAGGCTCAATCAGGCGGGTGCGGTTTCTCGACGCGGGAGAATTTCTATTTGGTAGATCGGGGATTCCCTGAGTGAGGGGACGTACATGGTAGCCTGAAAAGCACTATTAGCCACAGATGAACACAGATAAGAAAAGAAATCAGGGTTATCTGCGTTCACCTGTGGCCAACTTTGTTCTTGCCGAGCCTATGGCCCGTCTTCCCGATTGACCCACTGGACGGCATGCTGGAACAGCTCACGGGCGTTCCGCAGAGTAAGCTTTTCTTTAATATGCGCCTGGTAAGACTCAACCGTTTTGACGCTGACGTGCAAATCGTCAGCGATCTCACGAGTTGCGCGGCCCATGCCAATCAGGCGGAATACCGCCAGTTCGCGGTCTGTCAGCGCTTCCATCGGCGACTTTCCGGAGGCCGGACTGCTGACGACTTGCAGCAGCAACCGTTTGGCGATCCGGTCGCTAACGTACACTTCTCCGCTATGAATGCGCCGGATGGCCTCGAGCACTCGCTCGGTGGCCTCCTGCTTCATGATGTAGCCGTTGGCGCCAGCGCGTAGCACGCGTTCGGCGTACAACGACTCGTCATGCATGGAGAGCACCAGCACGGGCAGCGCCGGGTGGCTCATGCGGATCTCCTTGAGCACTGCCAGCCCGTCCGGTCCGTTAAGGGAAATATCGAGGACGACTACGTCGGGGCTGTGAAGGGCGATCGCATGAAACGCGCCATACGCGTCTTCAGCCTGGCCGCAGACGGCGAGATCCGGCTCCTGGTTGATTAGTTGCGTGAGACCTTGACGCACGATCGGATGATCGTCAACCAGTAGAACCGCCGCCTTTTTCGCCGCCGACACGACTCGGTATTGCGGCGTCATAAACCACCTCCTATTCCCTATTCCAAATGGCTCGCCGGAAATCGGCAACAGACCAACGCCCCTCCCGAGGGGCCGGTCCGAACTTCCAGAGCGCCGCCGATCATCTTGGCGCGGTACGTCATAATCAACAGCCCCATTCCCTGCCCTGGCCGCCCCACTGTCCGCGGCTCGCACAGCCCCACGCCGTCGTCTTCGACCGCCAGAAAAGGTGCGTCGCCGCCCTCCAGGCGAATCACAATGTGCCGCGAGTGGCCGTGTTTCAACGCATTATTCACGGCCTCCTGAGCGATGTGGTACAACTGCGTCGCAATGTCGCTTTCGCGAATCAGCACCGGCTGGGCGCATTCGAACACGCAGGAAACCTGAAACAGATCCTCCACTTGCAGAGCCAGCCGTTCGAGAGCACTCATAAGTCCACGGGCATCCGAGAGCACCGGCAGGAGACCGTGCGATAACTCACGCGTCTTGTCGATGGCCTGGTTGACGAGCGCCACGATCTTGGCGGCCTCGGCGGCCTCCGGCAGTTCCTTTTCACGCAGTTTCTGTTCCAGCACCTTACTCATGAAGGCCACGCCGGTAAGATGCTGGCCCAACCCGTCGTGAAGGTCCTGGCCGATGCGCCGCTGCTCCCTGCCGCTGATTTCGAGGAGCGTCCGTTCCAGCCGTTTCGATTCGGTGACGTCGACTCCGGTGAGGATCACGTACTCCAGCGCGCCATGTGCGTCCGCCAGCGGCGTGCTGGACCACGAAATCACGCGGCGGGTGCGCGGCGGCGTCTCCCACGCGCTTTCATAAGCCGCCGGCTGGTGTCCCGAACGCACCTGCCGGAAGATTTCGCGGAAGCGCGCGCTTTCTTCCGGCGCGGCCAGCAGATCCCAAACCTCTTTGCCGGTCACTTCGCTCGACGAGTATCCGGTGGCTCTTTCACAGGCGCGATTGAATCGCACGATACGCCCCTGCGGATCGAGCACCAGCACCAGGGCGCCGACGGTATCCACAACCGCGGAGGCGAAGTTGCGTTCCTCCTGGAGAGCTTCTTCGGCGCGCTTCAGGTCGGTGATGTCGAACCCCACGCCGTGGATGAACCAGGGGCGGCCATCGGCGCGCCGGACCATTTTGGCCTCGCAACGAAACGACACCACCTCGCCGCTACGCGCGATCACCCGGTAGACCGAACGCAGCGGTTCGCCGGAGAGAAACATTTCAGCCGCTTCGGCGCTCCAGCGGGACTTGTCGTCGGGATGAATCCTCTCGTACCAGCGAATCGGATCTTCCAGCCATTCCTCCCGCGAGAACCCCAGAATCGTCTCGATCTGGGGGCTGACATACGCCTCGCCCACGCCGCGATCCAGGTAGACCATGAACACTACTGCCGGAATCTGTTCGATCAGCGTCCGGTATTGGGCTTCGAGGTTGGCGGGTTCGCGGTCGTGGCGGGATCGCAGCGCGGCAGCACCGGAGTCCGTCGAATTCAGGAAAACACCGGCCAGCGTCTGCAGGATCTCTTCCGCCTCTCCCGGTTTCAAGCCGTCCATCACGGATTGTGGCGTCTCGAAGCGCATGGATTTACCGGTGCCGCCAACTCGGTTCCTTATTTAGAGAAGCTTGCGTAAAGCGGCGCAACGCATGAATGGCGCGGCCGTAGGTGGAGACGGCGTTGGAGGAGAGCAATGAGCCCGGCGGCTGATTCATGAACGGCATGAATTTGTCCGGGAATCCCGGCATGGTGCAGCCGATGCAGATTCCGCCCACATTGGGACAGCCTCCGATTCCGTTCATCCAGCCGCGCTTGCCCACATTGCATTGCACCACCGGGCCCCAACAGCCCAACTTCACGATGCACTGCCGCGCCCCGTACTCCTCGCTAAACTCGGCCTGCTCGTAGTACCCTCCGCGATCGCATCCTTCGTGCACCGTCTCGCCGAAAAGCCAGGCCGGCCGAAGCGCCTCGTCGAGCGGAATCATGGGTGCCCGTCCCGCCCAGTGATGGAGCAGGTACAGCAGCGTCTCGGTCATGTTGTCGGGCTGAGCGGGACAACCGGGGATGCAAACGATAGGAATCCCGGCGCTCGATTTCCACTGCCAGCCGAGATAATCCGGCAGCCCCATGGCTCCTGTCGGATTGCCCTCCATGGCATGTATGCCGCCGTAAGTGGCGCAGGTTCCCACGGCGACGACTGCCCAGGCATGCGGGGCCATGCGGTCGATCCAATCGCAGGTCAGGATCGGCTGCCCGGTCGAACGATCGGTACCGAAGGTCGCCCAATAGCCTTCCCGCTTGTTGCGCTCGTTGGGGATGGAACCTTCCACTACCAGGATGAAGGGTGCCAGCTTGCCCTCAGCCGCGCGGTGAAAAGGCGTCAGGAAGCCGTCACCCACCTCGTAGGCGAGGAACGAATTATGGAGTTGGATGGCGGGAGCCCAGGGGATCGCGCCGGATATCAATTCCTCCAGCCCGGGCTGTGTGGCGGCTGTGATGGAGATGGTTTCTCCATCGCAACCCAGCCCTGCCGTGAGCCAGAGGATATCCATTTCACGAGCGTCAAGCCGGCGTCCAGCGAGCCAACTGCTCATCGGAACGGACCCAGGCTTGCCCTTTCGACCATCATTCTACAGGATTGCGCGGTCCGGTTTGAGTAATCGTGTTGCGTTGCCATCGGAACGGCTGTCCATGATTCACGCCGCGACAAATGTCACCACAATCAGCTCCAAATCGCGGGCGCTCGGCTCCAGGGGCAGGCGGAAGACGATTGCCCCTTTGGCTGGCTCAATCTCAATAGGTTGGACAACGGCGTGGACAGATTTCGGCGGCTAGTTTCTAGAGGAAGCAGGCGGATGCAAGGGCAGATCCTCCCCTCGCTATTGAATATCCGTCACATTAAACGCGCAAGCCCGGCCGGTTCAAACCCTGACGCAGATAGTATCGGCATGTCAGAGCACATCCTGGAAATGGGGTCCCGGCCCGCCCAACCTCGGTCCGAGGGGCGTCGTCGTAGCGCTCGCGCCGCAGGACTTCTACCAGAGCATGATCACGCACGCCGATTACTGCGTCTGGCAGGACGTCTACCGGCCAACGACTTCTGCCGGCCATCCGGGTCGCCTCAGACAGGCGCCGGAATTCGGTTTCCACTTCCTTGCGCGCCGATTTGCACTGAATGAGGATCGCGCTGCCCTCGGAAATGAACATGGCGTCGATCCCCGGGTCTCGTTCGACCACCGGCGTCGTGTGGCCAGCGGCAGCCCTTAATCCCTTGGCTTCCAGCCGCGGATAGATCGCCTGAGACCTGGAAAGCAGCCGCTGGACAAGATGTCCTTGGCGGACCCGTTTGGCGCGGATCAATTATATTCAATTGCGCTGTGCACCGCCGGCAGCGGAAGGCCGGTGGCGGCCGGAACCTGAAAAGGCGTAAAGGCGTGATTCCGCGGTGCCGCCAGGATCAACTTTATTCTACCCCGGTGCGGGAAGAGTGTTGGTAAATGTGCTGTCCAAGTGCACGGCTTCCGAATGGCAGCGAAGCGCTCCGGCCAACTCCTGGTATCGGCTGCCGCTGACCTTCAAATTTACAACGGCACTCCCGTGGGCCCTTCGCCGTACCGATGGTCGAAACCGCAGAAAGCCGTCAAGCGTCGATGCGATTTACTTGCCCGGAGTGCGGATCGCAATGCCGATCTCGCGCAGCTGCTTTTCGGCCACCGTCGACGGAGCGTCCGCCATCAGGTCGGTGCCGCGCGCCGTCTTGGGGAACGGAATCACGTCGCGGATCGAAGTTTCGCCGGCGAGGATCATCACCAGGCGATCGAGACCGAGCGCGATTCCGCCGTGCGGCGGCGCGCCGAATTCCAGAGCTTCGAGCAAATAGCCGAAGCGGCGGCGGGCTTCGTCCTCGCTGAATCCGAGAGCGGCGAAGACTTGGGTCTGCACGTCACGGCGGTGAATACGAATCGAACCCGAGCCCATTTCGACGCCGTTCAATACCAGGTCGTACGATTTGGCGCGGCAGCGTGCCGGGTCGGCGGTGAGCTTCTCCAGATCCTCATCGTGCACCGACGTGAAGGGGTGATGGGCGGCGTTCCAGCGGCCTTCTTCCTCGTCCCATTCAAACATGGGGAAGTCGACCACCCAGAGGAATTGCAGATTCCTGGGATCGAGCAGCTTGTGCCGGCCGTTGAACTTCTGCGCGGCCTGCAAGCGCAATTGGCCGCACGCCTGATACACCGTCTCTTCGGGACGATGACCCTTGGGCTCGCCGGCCCAGGCGGCCAACAGGAGCAGATCGTTCTCGCCGGCGCCGGCGCGCGCGCGCACTTTGGCCATCTGCGCCGGATAATCGCGATCCATGCGCCTGGCGTCGTCGAAGACACGCAGGCCGCGCTCCTGTCCGAAGGCTTCCAATTCGTCGCGTTCTTTGCGGCTGGGCGCGCCGATGCCGGGCATGTGAATCGCCACCAGCGGCAGACCATTCGCTGCCAGTTCCGGCAGCAGATCCTCAACAGGATGCATCGGAGGGATGCGAAGGTCGGGTTTGTCGCTGCCGTAGCTGCGCATCGCCTCGGCGTAGGTGAGCCGCGGGAAAGGCGCGTTCACCGTGAAGCCGGCAACTTCGCACACGCGCTCGATGAGGGGCTCGATGGTCTCGAAGACACGCTCCTGCTGCGGAAACGACATTTCGAGATCGATTTGCGTGAACTCCGCCTGCCGGTCGGCGCGGAAGTCCTCGTCGCGAAAACAGCGCACGATCTGAAAATACTTATCGAAGCCGCTCACCATCAGAATCTGTTTGAAAATCTGCGGCGATTGCGGGAGCGCGTAGAATGTCCCTGGCTGCACGCGGCAGGGAACCAGGTAATCGCGCGCGCCTTCCGGCGTGGAGCGCGTCATGAAGGGCGTTTCGATTTCCAGAAATCCCTGGTTCCAGAGCGCCTGGCGAACCGCCATGGCGATCCTGGAACGCAGCACAATATTGTGCTGCATGCGAGGGCGGCGGAGATCGACATACCTATATTTCAGGCGCACGTCTTCGCTGACGGCTACTTCATCTTCCACCGGAAACGGCGGCGTGCGCGATTCGTTGAGGATCCAGATGCGCTGCGCCACCACTTCGACTTCGCCGGTCGCTAGATTGGGGTTCACCATGCCGGCGCCGCGCGGTTCTACCTTGCCTTCCACCGCGATCACATATTCCGGCCGCACCAGTTCGGCGCGCTGGTGCACGTCGGAGCCGGCATCCTCATGGAATACCACTTGAGCGATGCCTTCGCGGTCGCGCAGATCGACGAAGATCACGCCGCCATGATCGCGGCGCTTGTGCACCCAGCCCATGAGGACGACGGTTTTGCCAACGTCCGTGGCGCGTACTGCGCCACACATGTGGGTACGTCGGAGCTCGCCGAGAAAATCCAGCGGTACAGAGGTTTCCATATCGAATTGTCTCATTCTTTGGCGGCGGCCAGAGCGGCGGGGATTTCGGCAGGCGTCAGATTCCGCTGATCTCCGCTCGCCATATTCTTGAATGTATAGCGGCCGGCGGCGATTTCGTCGTCGCCGATAATCATGACGAATCGCGCGCCGGCCTTGTTGGCCAGTTCCATGGCCCGCTTGAGCTTCGCTTCCACTAATTCCACCGAATGGCCGGCGCGCCGCAAATCGCGCGCCAGGATTCCCGCGCGGCGGGTTGCCGCGGCGCCCAATGGCGCCACCAAAAGATCGAGCCGCGTAGGCGTATGCTCGCCTTCCACGCTCATCACCAGCCGGTCTTCGCCGATCGAGAAGCCGATGCCCGGAGAGTGCACTTTGGATCCCAGCGATTCGGCCAGCCCGTCGTAACGGCCGCCACCCAGCACCGAATTTTGCGCGCCCAGGCCGCCATGCACCACTTCGAACGTGGTGCGCATGTAGTAATCCAGGCCGCGGACCATGCGCGGGCGGACCTGATAGGCCAGGCCGCGATCGTCGAGATACTGCTTCACGGCGTCGAAGTGTGTGCGGCAGGGATCGCACAGGTAATCGAGGATGCTGGGCAGCTTGTCGATGATCGGCTGGTCGGCTTCCACTTTGCAATCGAGCACGCGCAGCGGATTGGTGACCGCGCGGCGCTGGCAATCGACGCACATCTGGGGCGCCACGCCTTGCAATTCCTGGCGCAAACGCTCCACGTATTGAGGGCGGCAATTGTGATCGCCCACCGAATTGAGCAGGAGCCCGGCATCGCGCAAGCCCGTGCGCGCGAGCAGTTCCATCACCATCTCGATAACTTCCGCGTCCACCGCGGGCGATTCCGATCCGATGGCTTCCGCGCCGATCTGGAAGAACTGGCGATACCGCCCCTTCTGCGGGCGCTCGCGGCGGAACATCGGCCCGATGTAGTAGAGTTTCTGCACGCCCGGGCGCTGGTCGAGATGGTGCTCGATATACGCGCGGATGACCGATGCGGTGTTCTCGGGCCGCAAGGTGAGAGACGTCTCATCGCGGTCCTCGAAGGTATACATTTCCTTGGTGACGATGTCGGTTTCTTCGCCTACGCCGCGGGCGAATAACTGCGTCTCTTCCAGAATGGGCGTGCGAATCTCGTGGTAATTGTAGGTGCGGAACACGTCGCGCGCAAACGCTTCCACGCGGTTCCACACTTCGGTGGATGGAGGCAGTAAATCCCTGGTTCCTTTGACGGCTTTGATCAAGGTGGTTGAAAAGACCATGCTAGCATGCACGCTACAGTGGAAGCAGTGTCAGTCCGCAGATATCTGTTGGCAGCCGCGGTAGCGGCCGTGTTCGTGTTCCTCCTGCAGTCGCGTTGGGTACTCTCGGGCCAATCCATGGCCCTCGACTTGTGGATTCGCGGCACCGTGCACGCGTGGGCTTCGCCGTTCCTGACGCAAGCGATGCTAGGCATTACCATGCTCGGCTCGGAATGGGTGATGCTGCCGCTCGGAACCGTGCTGGTTTGGCGGCTGGCAACCCTCCAACATCGGCGCGAAGCCATTTTATTGGGGGCCGGAAGTCTCGGCGCCGAACTGCTCTCGAATCTATTGAAACTGGCATTCCATCGGGTGCGCCCGCAAGTTTTTTTCGGATTGGCGCCGGCGGAGAATTATAGCTTCCCCAGCGGCCACGCCTTCGTGGGCACGGTTTTCTATGGACTGCTGGCTGTCATTCTGGCCGGGTTTTACACTCGTCGACGCAGGGAAGCGATCGCCGCCGCGCTGTTGACGGTGCTGTTAGTCGGATTCTCGCGCGTGTATCTGGGATACCACTATCCGAGCGATGTAATTGGCGGATGGACTTGCGCCGCCGGATGGCTGGCGATGGTTCAGCTGGCGTCTCTAAGCAGCGCGCCGGTAGACGCTGCCGGCAAGCCCCAAAAATAGGGCTACTAGCAGCGCTTGAAATATCACCGGCCACGAGCCAACGTGATCGCCGAGCAACGTCACTTCACCGCCATGATTGGCAAACCAACCTTGCCACGCCGTAGCGTCCTGAGCGACTGCCTTGTCCACCGTATCCTGGTACGCGGGCAGAACCTTCCGGAACGCCGGGTCGCCGCCATAGCGCCGATTCAGATCCTTGAGCCAGAGTTGGAGCCCGGCGAGATTGTGTTTGGTATACCAGTTGGTCCAAGCGGATAGCGACAGGGCGTCGGGTCCGGAGGGCGTCTGAATGGCGCCGTTGGAGAACTCCAGGCCGGGAAATACATTCGAATCCGCGCTGTTGTCCAGGCCCTCCACGTGCGCTTGCAGCCAGACGCCGAAAGAAAAATCCACTGCGCAGCCGGCCAGAATCAACATCGTTAGAATGCCGCGCCGCCACGGCACGACCGCCGCCAGCATGGCCAGCCCCACTACCTGCAAGGAAAGCAAAGTGAGGTGCCCGACCCCCAATGGGTCGCGCTCCCCCACGACCGCGATGCCCAGCACCACACCGGCGGCGATCAGAATCTGCCAGAATCGCTGTTCAGGGTTTGCCGGCGCGAGAGTCCGGGGAGCTTTGCGGGCATCCCGTTTCGGCCGCGATTTCGGCTTTTGGGGCGGCGGCCGCCGCCAGGCCCGATAAGTGAACCACAGCACCAATGGTCCCCCTACCAATCCCATGGCGAAGATCGCATTCACCTGGTAAAAGAGGAAAAACCAATCGCGAATTTTCCCTTCCATCCGCTGCCCGCTGAAACGGTCGAGTAAGCCGGGATCGCGCACCACCACGGGCACGATGGTGTCGAATAGGTTGAAAGCCATCTTCTCGAATGTGCTGCCGCCATATTGCTGGCTCGATGTCACGGTGGTATTCGAGGCGAATGTGATGCGCCCGCCATACACGGCGATCGACCAGATTACCCAGGTACCCACCAGGAAACCGCACAGGGCGGCGATCGCCGCCAGTTCGCGCCATTTGTGCGCGCGCCGCGGAAATACCCGGATGAGATAATGCAGCGTCACAATTGCCACATACGGGCCGGCCGAATAGTGGACCACCAGGCCGGCAGCCAGCGCTACAAACGCCGCCGTGGTGCGTACGGTGTCGCGCTTCCGCCAACCGGCGAGGTAGAACCACAGTGCCAGCACGACGTAGAATGCGGCTGCCGCTTTCGTCCAGGTGTAAGTGATGTTCTGCATTACGAGGGGACTGGAAGCGAACAGCAGCACCAACGGCCAGGTCCGCCGCCTGGCGCGTTTGCCGAGCGCCGGCATGATCAGATAGCAGGGCAGGAATAAGAGCAGGTTCAGATAGAGAAACACAGCCTCGAAAATCTCGAAGCGGTCGCCGGTGAGCGCCAGGAAAAACGACGCCCACACATTCATCATGGGCGGCCGGGCTGGGAGAACATAGCCGGGGAAGATTACCACGCCGGCGGGAAAGTGGTGCAGGAAAAACAAACTGCGATGAAAATGCTCCAGCCAGTCGCCGAACCAGAGCGCGCCGGAAAAATTGCGGATGATGGCCGCCAGCACGGCTGTCCACAAGAGGAGGAAGCCGAGTCCGGCCAGCGCGTGCCTGACTGACGCGTTGCGCAGCAGGCCAATGATATCTTTCCAGCAGACTGCCCCCATGGCGGCGCTGATTAGCGCGATCACGACGAATGGTGCGCGGTGGAGCGGCATGTTATCGCCGCGCGCGCCGGCGCAATAGACCCCCCAGGAGGCGAGATACAACAGGATTAGCGATAGCCCGATGGATCCGCAGAGTTTTTCCAGCGGACTCCAGCGCAGCTGGCGGATGAAAAAGAACCCTGGAGCGAAACTGCAGACCGGCAGGAGAAGCAGCAGCAGTCCCAGCTGATAGAGGAGCATGCGAACTCTCTAGTCTAACCCGCCGGGCGGGCGGCTATTGAGTCTCGCGGAATCGAGTGACGGCTTCGGAGGTGCGGTATTGTGGCGAGGGCTTCAGCCTTTCGGGGTCGAGACTTTGACATCCTGAGGCCGTCCCCGGAGTTTCGGTGGGCTCGGGAAATCGACTTCGGGAGTTTCTGAGACTCACCTCGACCCTATTCCCGCGCTGGCTGAACACGTCGGCCAGAGTGCCTGCGCGTCAGGCTGCGGTGAGAGGCGAACCCCCCGCGCCCTGGGCCGCGGGAAAAGGAATCACGCGGTGGCCGGTCCTCGGCTTGGCAGTTGCCGAAAGAGGATTGTTGAGAGGCGTTTGGAATAGCCGCGACTCATGGCACTTGGCCTCGATATGTTCGGCCAGGCATTCCAGTGCGGAGATGTACGCCCGCACCGCCGAGGATGCGGACTCGCCCGGCTCAGCCATATATCGCTGACCGGCTTCTCTGACTTTGGCGACCAACGAAAGCTGAATTGCCAAGTCCAACTCGTGCGTCGAGAGTTTTGACATGGGCGTCCTTTCCGTGACGCCGGAGTTCAACCGCCGGCGAATTAACCCAGTAGACTGCATGCAACTGAGCTGCCACAAGGTCGCCACCAATATTAGGGAGTGTTTGGCGCCATACCAGTCCGGCATAAAATTGACAGCGTCAATTTCGTGAACGCTATGCTATCCATCGATGGCTGGATGACGGCAGCGGAGTCTTCCTGCGTTTGGTACGATGCCCGCAAGCGCGCCGCTCAGTTGCCTCGGTAGGTCTTGCTGAAATTGTTGCGCGTATTGATGACCGTAAACGAACCGTCGGCCCGCGCCGACACCTTGATCCAGTAAGCCGGACCGGTGTTGTGGCCGCCGCGGCCGCCCAGCGGCGTCTTCGTGAGGACGCTGGCAACCGTCTCCGGTTCTTCGATGTTGGCGATGAACACGCCGGGCGCGTTCCACTCCAGGCCGGCGGCGTACGCCCAATGGAGCTGCCACACGTTCTCCAGCCCCGGCGACGTGTAGAGCACCTGCATCGTCTGCACGGCCCCGCCCTTGCGCGCGGAGTTGTGCATGATCGCCACCTCGGGCTCCAGCCCGTGCACCAGCGCCGCCGATCCCGATTGATCGATGCCATGATGCGAGGTGAGGTACAGGTCCACCTTGCCAATGGGATTATTGGGGCACATCAGCTTTTCCTCGGCATTCCAGGTGTAGTCGCCCAGATTGACGCTGCGGTACTTGCCAAACGTGTACACTACGCCGACGGACTGCGGATTCTCCGGATCCACGTGCGTTTCGTCGCGCGGCTTGAAATCCGCACAAGCCTGGTTAGGTTTGCCGCCGCCGGGCAGCGGCGACTGGATCACCTGGCCCGCCGCGGTGACGACCGTGACATCGATACCCGCGAACGGAATCTTATCGCCCGGCTTCACCACCGTATGCCTGGCCGCGTTATACAGCTCAGCGTAAGTCTTCTGAAAATCGGGCACCTGCTCGCGCGCTTCCACGGTCGCGCCGTGATCGATGAAATGTTTGATGGAGATGCGTTTCGCCAATTCCGCCAGGCCGCCCACATGATCCACATGGTAATGCGTAAGAATCAGGTGGTCGATTTGCGTGATGCCCGCGGCGTGTATGGCGTCCATGATGCGGTCGGTGTCGCGGCCGCCGGGGCTTCCGGTATCTTCGAGGAGCGATTCGCCGGTGGGCGATATGTAGAGCACGGCGTGCCCGCCTTCGGTATCGATGACATACATGTCGAACGTTTTGGACGGCTGATTCTGCGCAACTGCCAGCACGGAGGCCAGCGCCAGCCCCAACGTCCACGGAAAAATTCGCGGCATGCTTCGGATGCTATCACTACTCCACTTGCGCGTCGAGGTCGCCATGCGCCAGTCGGACGTGAATTTGCGATCCGGCGGGCGCATCAGCGGCATCTTTGAGGATGCCGGACAAAAACACCGACTCGAGGACCCAGGCCGGTGACTCCCCTGAGGCAGCCAGATCGAAGACCTGTGGGTAGAGGCGGGACTGCTCGTAGACCGTCACCATCCACGCCCGGACCCGGTCCTGCCACGACGCCCCTGCGTCGACCCGGGATCGGGATTCCCTCATGATGTGGCGGGTGAGCGCGGCGGCCAGGTCGTCGCGGTCGGTGAAATACCGGTACATCGACATGGGAGAGCACCCTGCGGCCTGCGCCGCGCGTGCCATGGTCAACGGCGCACTGGCGTCACCCCGCAGCGCCTCGCTGAGCGTCTCCACCAGGCTTTCCCGGCTCATCCTGGGAGGACGCCCCCGGGGGGTGCGGATAGCGGTTGCTTTTACGGTGGGAGTTATGATAGACACCCTAACATAAATAGAGGACGGGGGGATTTGCAATGGCTGGAGCACTCTCGGGTCGAGTCGCGCTCGTAACCGGATCGAGCAAGAACATCGGCAAAGGCATCGCCGTGCAGGTCGCCGCCGCGGGCGCTGCGGTCTACCTCACGGCGCGCACGCTGGGCGACGACGACGACACCCCGGGCAGTCTGCGGCGGACCGCGGCGGAGATCGAATCGGCGGGTGGCGAAGCCATTCCCCTGGCATGCGACCACGCCGATGACGAAAGTACCCGCCGGGTCTTCGACGAGATCGCCCGCCGGCACGGTCGAATCGATCTGGTGGTCAATGTGGCATCACCTGACTTTTCCTCAATGGTCGGCCGACCCTTTTGGGAGTTGCCGTTCGAGGACATGAGCCGTTGCCTCGCTATCGGTCCCCGCTCGGATTTCGTGACCTCGAGCCTCGCCGCCCGCATGATGATCCCGCGACGAGAGGGCCTGATCGTCAACGTGTCATCGCACGGGGCGTCCAACCATTTGCTGTCGGTTCCCTATGGTGCCGGGAAAGCAGCG
>Ga0181528_10000666_pt1 | contig 23142 bp, 18 predicted proteins | sample PEATcosm2014_Bin_47_FD_119742 | JGI IMG/M metagenome (GOLD analysis project Ga0181528, IMG submission 119742) | Peatland microbial communities from MTU Mesocosm Facility, Houghton, MI, USA - PEATcosm2014_Bin10_10_metaG | ecosystem: Environmental > Terrestrial > Soil > Wetlands > Peat | place...
CGGCACAGCGACGTTGCGGGCGCTCATCCGCGAATATCTCTTCGTCTCGCTCTTCCGAGCCTGCGCTGAATCTCTAGCGAGCGAGAACGCGAGCCGCCTGGCGGCGATGCAACGTGCCGACAAAAACATAGGAGAGTCCCTGGAGGACTTGAATAGGGCTTTCCATCGATTGCGTCAGAGTAGCATTGATGAGGAACTATTCGACGTCATATCCGGCTTCGAAGCCCTTAGTGTGGACGAGAGATGATATGGATTGGCTCAACGAGCCCACACGGGCGGGCGCCAACCCGAATGTTCAGCTTCCGAGTCACGAAACTGGGGCTCTGTTCAGCGCGCTTGACGCCGGCCGATTACGGCATTCTCGACTTCAGCTTGATCATCTCCCCATCCACGGCGAACTTGCCGTATCCGTGATGGTGGATCGTCTTCGGATTCTTTTTCGCCGGATCGGTCCAGGCCTTGAGCACTTCCAGGACGAAGAGACTGTACTTGTTGACGAGACGGGTATCGACGACCTTACATTCGAGATTGGCGAAGCACTCTGCCACCAGAGGCGGAGCCACGCGCTCCGCTGGCGCCGAAGTCAGCCCGAATCTCCCGAACTTCTCCACGTCCCGGCCTGAACAGTTGCCGACCGCCACGACCTTGGGCGCCAGCTCCAGCCCCGGGATGGCGATCACACATTCCTTCGTGGCCCTCAACGCGACGAAGCTGTGATCGGCGCTGCTGACGATGCAGGCAACCAGCGGCGGTGTGAATTCGACCATCATGTGCCAGGACATCGTCATGATGTTGGCGCGGCCCTTGTGAGCAGTTGTAAGCAGGACTACCGGCCCCGGTTCCAGCAACTGATAGACCTTCGACAGCGGCAGATCTTTCATCACGATCGTGTCTCCTCTACCCGGTGAGCACTCAGGTCAGGCGCATTCCATTGTGGATGCTCCCGATGCTGCCTTATGCTGACACTACTTCGGCGTCCAGGCGCGGAATTGCCCGCTCACGTGCAGCATCGCGAGCAGATAGAGCGTCCCGTCATAGTAACGCTCTTGTCCTGAAGGGATCGGGCACTCCCAGAACGCTTTGACGAACTCCTTAGCGCGCGGATTCGTCGCGGCCAGGCTGGCCACGGCGTTGGTGGCCATCAGGCCCGGAGCGTGCGTCGCGCTCAATTGTTCGCCGGCCAGCGTGTAGACGTTTCCGTAAGTCTCCATGCCCTTGGAAGCGAAAAAGGCCTGAATGCGATCGCTCAGTTCACGCTCGCGCGCGTCCTTCGCCCACCACGCCCAGTCCACCGACCAGTTCATCGCCGTGCGCCACGCATCGAAGCGGAAATTGGCGGCACCGGCATTCCATTTCAAGCTATACGGCGTGCCGTCGAAGTTGGCATAGTCCGGCGCGAGGCCGGTGGCCGGATTGGTTACTTTTTGGAAGAAATCGCGGCTCACCGCGGCGGCGTCGGCCCAGAATGCACGGTCGGCCTCGGGGCCCCATTTCGCCCAGAGCTCGTAGAAGGCGGGCAGGTGGTAGGAGGGGTCGGTGAAGCCGTTCCGGTCCAGACCCGGCACGAACCGGACCATCCTGGACTTCTCATCGAACATGTTGCCGCACGAGTACGGCCCGCGTCTGGTCCGGCCGCGCAAAACCTCGCGATGCAGGATGTCGGTCAATAGCCGGTCGGCCTCGGCCCGGTAGTCGTAGATCCCGGTGCCGTTGCCCCAGCGTCCGGAGGCGAAGTACAGCGCCATCGTGTAATACTCTTCGCCGTCCGGGGCCGGCGTCTCGTCGTTCGGGGTGCCGTCGGTCTTCATCGACCATGAGAAGAACCCGCGCGCAGGGTGATCCGCCTCGGAGTGATACATGTACGTTTTCGACCAGTTCCAGAGCGCGTCGAACTCGGCCTTCTTGTCGAGCTGGACCGCGATCATCATGCCGTACGACATGCCCTCGGTGCGCACATCGTGGTGCGCGACGTCTGTCACGTAGGCCAGTTCGCCATTCGAGTTGCGCCCCGCGGCGTAGTAAATTGCCTCGGTCTTCAGGTCGCCGTGAAACAATTGCCGGAAGGCGGCTTCGAGCTTCTTCGCCACGTCCCTCTTCGGCACGCCTGCCTCTATGAAGAGGTTCCGGTAACGGCCTGTGGCTACGGCTCCCATGTTGGCGCCTGCCGGGCTGGCGGGCTGTCCCTGAGCCAGGAGTGGAAGACAGCCGAGCAAGAAGAAGGATCTGAGGGAGTTTGCCATTGCGTTCGACTCCTAGATTATTACGATTGGAGCCCCTGTCCCCGTGCCACCACTTCGCAAGGCTGCCCGGGTCGCGGCTGAACTCGGGAACGCAGTAATTTTGACTTCCGCATTCGGATCGAGGGACGACAAAATCCGCATTTCAGGTGCAACCTTTGCATCTCGAATCCACCGATTTCCCGCTAACCCCATATTGGCTCATCAGACTCATCGTCCGGCCGCGGGTATTCTGTTGTGGACCATCCCGTGCATACGAAGGCTAGGCGATCCGTATGGGCGAAAGGGATGGACACGATGGGCATGAAGTTAGCACATACAAAACTGGGTGGATTTCAGGAAATCCTCGAACAAAAACAGGCCGAACTGGTTCACGTATTGCGAGTCCGGGATGGCATAACAATCGAGAAGAGCGCGGACCCGATGGATGAGATTCAGTATGCGACGGAACGAGATCTGGCAATTCGCAGCGCCGATCTCGAGTCCAACCTTCTGCGCGAGGTAAGAGCCGCATTGCGGAGGGTTCGCGACGGCACCTTCGGAACCTGCACCGAGTGCGAAATGGCGATCAGCCCCAAGCGCCTCGCCGCCCTCCCGTGGGCATTGCGTTGTATCAAATGCCAGGACGCTGCCGATGGCGATCGCCAGGAGAGCATGGAATCCCTCGGCGAGACTCTCGAAAGCTACGCGTGAACGAGCGGTTCGTCGCCCGGCCCGACGCTTGACGGCACCGCTAGATGAACCGCCCGACGATTGCGAGGGCAAAGGAATTGCACAAGGAGGGCACAGATTGTGAAAACAGACTCCAGTGTTCAAACCGTCGCGTTTCTCGGCGATTACTTGCCGCGAAAATGTGGAATTGCCACGTTTACATCCGATCTGCTTGAGGCCGTGGCCTCACGGCACCCCCGAAGCCGATGTTTCGCTGTGCCAGTCAATGACATTGAGGGGTGCTATCGGTATTCCGACGTCGTTCGTTTCGAAATCGAGGAGCAGGATCTGGAGTCCTACCGGCGCGCCGCCGAATTCCTGAACACCAGCAACGTGGACGTTGTGTCAGTCCAGCACGAGTTCGGGATTTACGGCGGGCCGGCGGGCAGCCACTTGCTCGCATTGCTGCGCGACTTGAATGCGCCGGTTGTCACCACGCTGCACACAGTTCTCCTCAAGCCAAATGCCGATCAGTATCGGGTGATGCAGGGATTGATCTCGCACTCAACCCGGCTGGTGGTCATGACGGATCGGGGACGAGCGATCTTGCAGCAGGTGTACGAGGTGCCCCCTGCCAAGATCGATCTCATCCCGCATGGCATCCCCAACGTACCTTACTTTGCTCCCGACCATTACAAGGATCAGCTCGGAATGCGGGAAAAGACGGTGTTGCTGACATTTGGGTTGCTTTCACCTAACAAGGGGATTGAACACGTGCTCAATGCTCTTCCGGAAATTGTGGCGGAGTTTCCCGGGGTTGTCTACGTCCTCCTCGGCGCTACACACCCCAATGAGTTTCGCACGCGAGGCGAAACCTACCGCCTCAGTCTAGACGCCATAGTCAAGAAGCACAAACTCGAGAACAACGTCATCTTCTACAACCGCTTTGTGGAGCTGAAAGAACTGACCGCGTTCATTGGGGCTGCCGATCTTTACATTACCCCTTATCTGGAAGAAGCCCAGATTACGTCGGGGACATTAGCTTATGCCTTTGGCGCGGGCAAAGCCGTGATCTCGACGCCGTATTGGCATGCCGCCGAACTACTGAGCGACCAGCGTGGCGTACTGGTGCCATTCGCGGACCCGGCGGCAATTGCGCGCGAGGTGAATGGGCTGTTACGGGATGAGACGCGCAGGAACGGCATGAGCGATCGCGCTTACCGGTTGGGCCGCACAATGGTGTGGAGCAATACGGCGGGGCAGTATGCGCGCTCCTTTCAACTGGCACGACGTCAGGGAACAGCGGCGTCCCCCGGGATGGTTTCCGCGAGCGGATTTGTCCATGCCGCATGACTGAACGGAGCTGAATCTGCGGCGGCGGAACATACACGTCTGGCAGCGGTGGCGCGAGCAGGCTGGCCAAACGCCGGCCGCCGCGGCGCCGGTACTGATTGATCCTAAGTCCGGCAGTTGGGCAGCATGGCAGGGGCAAAAAGCAGGGTTCGATTACCGATGAGGATTGGGCCTCGTCTACCCGAAGTACCATTCGCTTGGAGGCTCGAATCTTGCCGCGACATGGGGTTGGTACTGTTGTGTCTCGGAGAAGCTCCGAAGCGCGGATACTTCATCCACGTATGTGCTCAGCAACTGGTCGATGCGGGTGGTCCGCAGCGCATCCTCCACCCGGTTGCGCGGATTCAGCAGCTTCAGTTCACCGCCTGCCATGGCGATGGCGGCGTAGCCGGCCATCAACTCGCCGATGTCGGCGGGGTCCAGGGAAGGAACGTCGGCGACCTTGAGCAGGATCCGGAAATGGCCGCTTTCGGCCAGTTTCCGGAGCTGCACGTGGAGCGAATGGCGCCCCTCCCCCGCGGCGAGTTTCCCGTAGGCGTCGATGATAACGACATCGCCGGCGTCACGGATGGTGAGCCTGGCGCCCATCAGTTGGATCCCGCGCCGATGGTGGGCTGCAACTGCAGCTCGGCCTCGCGGACATCCTCGTACTTCAGGTAGGTCTTGAGCGTTTGGGCGATCTGATCGGAATCGTGCTCCACCTTTGCGGCGTAGGTGTGATACTCCGGACCCCACAAGTACAAGTGGCTCTCGTTGTAATAGTGGATGGCGCTCTGCGTGTTCCCGGCGGCTTCCTGCAACAGCGGCACTACTTTGTCAATGGCCGCCTGCTCCCTGGGATCCAGCGAGTCGCGTTGCGCCTCCAGGCTGGCGATCTCCTTTCCCATCCTGTTTACATCCAGCCGGAGTTCCTGGAGTGGCATGAAATGAGAGTCAGAACTAATACTGGGGTTCCTGCTGATCATTTCAAGCCGTTCCGCAGACTCAGCCGCCTTCGCAGCGTTGCCCTTCAGTTCTTTGAGCGTCTCGCGCGCCTCCTGGGCAACGCTAACGCTGCCGGGTGTTTTAGCTACCATTTGCGGCGCAAGCGCGATCAACGAAGCAATCGCGGCCGTCATTGTGATGGAGTAACTTCTTTTCATCATGATCTCCTGCATCTCCTTGCCCATCTGTCGGCCGAATGGCCTTGCCATCGCGGCTCACTAATGAAGACGCGACCCTGCCAATCAGGGCTTCTACCCCCGGGACGGCATTCTCGCTCAAGGTGAGGTGGTAGAGGAGTAACAGACCCCAGCAAGCGCCAGACGATGGGCACTGCACTCGTCCCCGTCCACCGTCGGCAGCACGCGTGCCAAAGGGGATCGCGCCTCGCGGCGTACGATTCGAGGAATTGAACTCAGGGGAGATCGAGAGGTGGGACCGCTGTGGAATAGCAGTAGCTCGATGATTGTCCGAGCTGGTGTTTGAAGCTTAACTGGAGACCGTTCCCCCTCGCGGAGTTCCGGAATCAACGACTCGCTACCTGCGAGTCCGGGAAACGAGGACCGACGCCATGGCGCCCACAAAAAGCCCGCTCAAGCCCCCCAACCGGTATAGGTTGATCGCATGCGTCGTGTTCAGCATGATGGTTCGCACGAATAAATCGAAAAGGGGCTTCATCGGTTCTCTCCCGCGAACTGGCAGATCGCAATCCTTTTGCTGCTTCAATAGTGGAGACGCGATCCGGCTGCGGGGGCAACTACCGCCAAGGGGGTATTCGCGACACGGGTCACCGGGTAGGGCGTCCGCGGCGAACGGTGAGATTCGGTGAGTCCGCGATGCCGGCGCGGTGCTCCCTTTCGCCCGTGGATGCTGTTGAGCGCCGGAAAACTAGTGCGCCGTCTCGCGCCGCGCGTCTATAGGATTGTCTGAGGAACTAAGTTCAGCGGCCAAGCCGGATCTGCAAGCGCCGGGGGCTGCCTGCCCTTCGGCATAGAATTGAGAAAGGCTACATCCAGGAGATGCCGGTTTCAACCGATGGGAACGGGGCCATCCGCAAAGCACTGGGCAGTTTTCTGTCAGCGCGGGTGAGTGCGCTCTGGATTGGATTCACCGGGCTGCTTGTCCTCATGGCTGTCGTCGCCATCGACTCCGCGACATCGATCCGGAACGTCGAAGTAACTACCGCGGCTTTGAGAACAGAGTCTCGTAATCGTGACGGCCTGCTCGATCAACTACGCGCGGATATCTACCGCTCGGCCACCGTCGTGCGTGACTACTTGCTCGAACTGGATGACACGCGCGCGGAGGGCCAGAAGACCGAATTGAAGCTGCTCCGGGCCCGGATCGATGACACCCTGCGCAGCTACGAGCAGAGACAGCCGGACAGTGAAAAGGACGCATTCAGGGATCTGCGCAGCCGTATCGAGTCCTATTGGAGGTCGATGGCGCCCGTGCTGCAATGGGACGCCGCCGTGCGGCGAGTCAAGGGCGCGAGCTTTCTGCAAATCGTCATCATGCCCGTCCGCACCGAGGTAGTTGCGTTGACCAGACAGGTCACGGCTCTGAACGAGCGTGATCTGGATGAGGGTGAAGCGCGCATTCAAGCCGTGCAGTTGCACTTCCGGCAGCGAGTAGCTATTATCTCGATCTTCGCGGTGGTTTTAGGCATGCTTTTAGGCGCGGTGAGTATCCGTCGTGTCCAGCACCTGGAGCGGGAAGCGAGCGCGCGCTATGAGGAAGTGGCTGAGGCCCGTCGAGAGCTGCAGAAGCTCTCCAATCGGCTGGTCACCGCGCAGGAAGAAGAGCGGCGCAATCTCTCGCGCGAGCTGCACGACGAGATAGGTCAGGCCATGTCGGCGATGCTGGTTGAGCTGGGGCGGTTCGAGGCGGCGCCTGACAGTGAAGTCCGAAGCGAGCGGCTTGCTTCCGTCCGCAGCATGGCCGAAGGCTGCGTCGGGATGGTGCGCAATATGGCGTTGCTGCTGCGCCCCTCCATGCTGGACGATCTTGGGCTCGTCGCCGCCCTCAGATGGCAGGCGCGCGAGGTGACGCGCCGCTCGGGCCTCAAGGTGAAGATGGTCGCCGATGAGATTGTGGAAGATCTGCCCGACTCGCATCGCACCTGTGTCTACCGGGTGGTGCAGGAGGCGCTCAACAATTGCGCCAAGCACTCGCATGCAAATCAGGTCCGTGTCGTTGTTCACCGGGATGCGGACGGGCTCTCGGTGACGGTGCAGGACGATGGCATTGGTTTCGAGCCAAGCGAGGAGAAGGGCATGGGATTGTTGGGCATGGAAGAGCGGGTCGAGCGCCTCGGCGGTCACTTTTCGATTGAGTCGAAGCCTGGAAATGGCACGGTTCTGTCGATTCATTTTCCGCTTGCTGACAGCGGGCCGGCAACACTAAAGGACATCGCATGATTCGAATCATTCTTGCCGACGATCACGCCGTGATGAGGCGTGGACTGCGCCTGGTGCTGGAAGCGCAGAAGGACTTTGAAGTCGTTGGCGAGGCAAGCGACGGGCGGGAGGCGGTTACGCTGGTGGAAACCCTCAAGCCGGATGTCGCGGTGTTGGACATTACGATGCCCAACATGAACGGCATCGAGGCCGCGCGCCAGATCAGCGCGAAGCAACCTGGCGTGGCGATCGTCGTGCTGAGCATGCATTCGGACGAAGGCTATGTGCTGCGCGCCCTGAAGGCAGGGGCTCGCGGCTACCTGCTGAAGGAATCCCCGGAAGCGGATTTCATCCAGGCGATCCGGTCGGTAAGCCAGGGCAAGGCGTTCTTCAGTCCTGCGGTCAGCCGCATGCTAGTGGAGGACTACGTCCGTCAGTTGCAGGACAAGGACATTGAAGACAGCTATGAGCTGCTCACGCAGCGGGAGCGCGAACTCTTGCAACTCATAGCCGAAGGCAAGAGCAACAAAGACGTAGCCAACATGCTGAATTTGAGTCTCTATACCGTGGAGACGCACCGCGGAAACATCATGGAGAAGCTCAACTTGCACAGCGTGCCGGAGTTGATTCTCTATGCCGTCCGCAAGGGCGTAATCGCCTGATGCCTCTCAGTTGTGGTTTGCCGTCGCAACCAGGCGCGGGCTGAGCCGGTTCTGCCAGATAGCCCACCCGGCTCTGACGGTTCGGAGCACCGCATCGCGGTCAACAGGAGTGCGCAACAGATCGAAGCCGCCGCACCGCACGAGTTCATCCCAGAGATTCTTGTCTGAACTACAAGACAGGAGCACCACGCAGGGACGCGGCGACAGCCGGGAGAAGAGTGAGACGGCCTGGCGCCAACCCCTGCCGGTCAGTTCGCGTTCGTAGAGGATGATAGGCCATGCTTCGTTCTGCTGACGCATGATGGCTGACGTGGAGTTGTCCACGATCACCAACTGCCATCCGGCATCGCGGAACACCACTTGAAGCGCATCCCGGCCAGGCCCCTCGCCCATAACCGCCAGCGCGCGGGGAACGGCATCGGCAGCGGCCCGGACAGGCATCGGTCGCAATCGGGCCCAGTTGCGCAACTCCGAGATGACCGTCTGAAAACGATCGACGACCCCCGACATGGATGTCCTCCTTCTCCCCGCACTGCTCGTCGCGGGAATCCGCGTGGAACGATCGCGCAATGTTGGCCCACTTTCCATCGGACAACTTCAGCATAGAGTTGCCCGCTATCGAAGCCCATACTGCCGGAGCGGTAAAACGCGTATCCGCTGCCGGGTACGCCGCTCACTCCGGCTTGAGCTTGAGGACCACAAGCGTAATGTCATCCCACTGCGGACTTCCCGCCACGAACGCCTGCAGCCAGTCCTGGAATTGTTTGCACAGCTCCGCCGCGCTGAGCGGCCCCCGGGCTTCGGAGGTAGACGCTGAAGCCGGCTCGTGCATCCAATCCAATTGCCCCACGCGGGCACTGCGCCCGGTCGGTCACGACTTCGGCTCGACGCGCAGCTCTGGACGCACATGCATGGTCTTGCCGTTCACCACGTAGATCCGTACGGCGTAGGGTGCGCGCCCTGGAGAACGAACCTCCAGGTTATACGTCCCTTGCTGCAGCCACATGGACTTCAGTTCGCCGGCCGTGCCTGCGAAAGCGCCGTTGACATAAACCTCGGCGTCTTTGATCTTCGTATCCAGCTTGACCTGGCCAGCATTCGGGTGGACGACCATTGGGTACCCTCCGTAGTAGTACGGGTCATACCCGAAGCCCCCGGAAGCATAACCGAACCCTCCCCCGATGAAACGGCCTGCCGCACTCGCGGGCAGCGTCACGATCAGGGCGGCGCCAACCAACAGCACCGTTCGCACGATCAAGTTCCCCATCAGGGATCTTGCCATTCCAGCACCAGTCTCGAGTGTCATTGTCTTACTCTCCTTCTCAGGACCTCGCTTCTTGCTCGGTCATATAGATGGACGGCGCTGCTGACCAGCGCGTGTCTGACCTCGATCGGGTAATGCTGCAGCGGACGGAAGGGTAGAGCGGTTCGAACACGGCAACCAAACCCAGGCCTGGCCCACTGGCGGATCGCGGCCAGCGCCATTCACAGAAATGCGGAGAAGCAAACGGTTGATGCTGGCTCCTCCCAGCGGTCAGTAGGACAGCAAGAGGCAACGGCTAAGTCTCTGCACCGGCGTGGCAGGTTTTCGGATCAGCGTGGCTCAGGGCTGTTGCTAACGTGCCGGCTGGTTAGCCGTACCCATGCCGCATACAGAAGATTTCGTCCAACGGGCATTCGGCTCGGCTGCGGTCTAACCTGCGAACGAGTGGGGTTGAAATGTCCGATTGAGGGCCGGTTGATGCAGGCGATTTCAGTAACTATCTTCAGAGTGTGAAAACCGGCTCCAGGCCTCCTGAAGGAAGTGCCCGGGGCCGGTTCGTGCGAGACCTGACGTAAGGCGCGGCCAGCGGCTAGATGTCGAATTCAGCGGATACGGTGCTTGACGTGTGGCGAACGGAAGGCCCTCCTATTGGATCTTCAGAAGCAAGACGCCGTGTCGCGGCACGCTGGCGGAGTACGAACCATCCTTGAAACTCACGTCGCGGCCAGTCCAAAGTTCGCGCGATTTCCCTTTCAGGCCTGAGCCAAGATCCGCCAGCTTCAAGCTGGCTTGGGCCGGAGCTTCTCCACGGTTGAAGACCGCGACGGCCACGGCGCCGCCCGCCAGGGGCCGGCTCCAAATCTCCACATCCCCCGACTTAGTGAGCCGCTGGCCCTGTTTCCCGAGCGGATCCTGGTCCACGGCGATCACTTCGCGGTTCATCAGAATCGACTTGATCTCCGGCGTCATCGACCGCAGATCGTTGCCGGCGAGCAACGGCGCGGCCAGGATGGACCACAGCGTCATGTGCGTACGGTACTCGTCGCCATTCATCCCGCCGTTGCCCACTTCAAGCATGTCGGGGTCGTTCCAGTGGCCGGGGGCGGCGTACGGCGCCAGTTTGCCTTGATCGAATCCAATCTCGGTCATGCTCTTCCAGGAGTCGCCGATATCCCCGGTGGTGCGCCACAGGTTCGCGCCTACCTGCGGACCCCATTTCCAGACCTCGCCTTCGCCGTACTCGCACAAGCTGTAAACAATGGGGCGGCCGGACTTCCGCAGCGCCTCGCCCATAATCTGGTAGACCGGTTGCAGATCCTCGGTCTTGAAGATCTTACCGGCGCTGCACCAGTCGTATTTCAGATAGTCAATGCCCCATTTCGCCCACGTGCGTGCGTCGAGATCCTCGTGGCCGAAGCTGCCCTCGTAGCCGGCGCAGGTCTTCGGTCCGGGCGAGGAGTAAATGCCCAGCTTGAGTCCCCGGCTATGCACGTAATCGGCGAGAGCCTTCATGTCGGGGAACTTGTGATTGGCCTGCAGGACGCCATTGGCATCGCGCTGGCCCTCCCAGGTGTCGTCGATGTTGATGTAGACGTAGCCCGCGTCGCGCATCCCCGTCGAGACGATCACGTCGGCCATTTCCCGCACCACCTGGTCGGTGACTTTGTCCTGAAACTTGTTCCAGGAGTTCCAGCCCATCGGAGGCGTCTTCGCCATGCCGTTCGCGGGAACAGGGCGCAACGCCGGCAGGTCCGGGCGAGCGGGCGGGTTGCCTTCGCCTTCTGGAGAACGGCGGGCGACGTAATCGGCGACTTTGCCCTCCCACCCGCTGCCTTTGTACTTCAACTCGTCCCCGGCAACTTCTCCTTCTGCAGTCCAGCGCTCGCCGGGCCAGAGTTGCTGCACGAATCGAAAGTGCGAGCCAGTCACCTTGCCTTCGACGATCGGGGCGATGCCCCACGGGTGGACGACGCGCCCCGTGAGTTCGGCTCCGTTCTGTTTCAGTTGGAAGTAGAGCTTGTAGTCGGTGCCGTCATCGAGTTTCTGTGTTGCCGTTACCCAGTTGCCGGTCATCGGCGCGCTTTGCGCGCTAAGCGTCGCGGCGACCAAAATGAAAGCCAAGCGTAGTGGTGGCATGGTGGCGTCAATTATTTCACGATCCAACACGGCTGGTGATCCACTTTTCGCCCCCACCCGCGACCGATGTAGAAGCTGATGCTCCGCCTGACCCAACGCCCGGTAGGCCGCAAGGCAGTTAATCCAGAAAAAATCGCAAATTGAAAGGCGTTTGCCGGCACGTTCAGTGTCCGAACGCCCATCCGCTGCAACTGGAAGTTCGCAGGTTGCCCGTAGCGCGAACTTCCCGTTGATTCGTTCGGCCTCGCAGCGGCGGAGATAGCTAAGCGGTGCGCCTGCGTTCGCTGTCAAGCGCGCAAGACGAACGGCTCAGCGCGGGCTCGAGACGCGTCGAGGCGCATTAAGCCGTTCAGGCCTGTCGTGCCCCGGCGACTTTGTCGAAGAACCGTACTTCGCCAGGTTACGAGCTAACCCGACTCTTCGTTCCATTGTTCATGCTTTCACTGTGGCAGGCCGCCACTGCTACCCAGGTAGACGCGCAGGATGACGCTGCCGACAGGCTGCGACCCGGCAGCCGCGTTCCACCGTAGCTGGCGCCATTCCGGCTTGCCCGATGCCGGCGCAACGATTTGCGCTTCAATCGGGTAACATTCGCCCCTCCGCACAGGGTAACTCGTGAACGGCGTCTTGTCCGTCCACCCCGCGGGCAGCGCGGGCGTGATGCTGATCTCGCTCTCATCCGCACTGTGATTGCAGGCCAGCAGCGCGATGTGCAGGGTCTCGCCGAACTTCACCGCCGCCTCGGGAAGGGGAATTAACCCGGCCAGATGATCGAGATCGTGCGCTTTCCAGAACAACTGATAAAACCGCCACGGATCGCCGATCCCAAAGGACAGCGCGGAAGGACGCTCGGGCTCATACCCACGCACTCGCACAAACGGAGCCGGGCTCTTCGAGACTTCCTCGAAAACATCGCCCGTTACCGATCCGCCAACCACGGACTTGCCGAAGATCAGCCGGACCGGATACTCGAAATCCTTAAAGTTCTGGCTCTTGAGCGCCTGCTGGCTGAGATAGGCCTCCTGCGTCTGATAGAAGAGCTGTTGATCCACGGTGAGCCGGGCATACGACGAATGCCGCGAAGGTGAGATGGCTGTGGTCTCGTAGGTTGGCCCAAGCCCGTCCAGCATGTTATTGCGAAAAGGAGATAACTGAGCTGGATCGTGCCAATAGGGGCCAAAGTCCTCAAACGCATCCGTGAAGTAATAGAGCTTTTGCGGTTGCCAGGGCAGCAGACCTTCGGTCAGGTTCATCATGCCAACGCGATTGCGCGGCGGCGAAACTTGTTCGGGGAACCGGGTCGGATCGCCCGCCAGGTCGAACGCCTCGGTCGCCAAAACGCCAGCCGCCTGGTGATCGTCGTGATTCTCGCCGACCACGTAATCCGGCAGCCACGTCATGATCACTTCGGGCCTGGTCAGACGAACGATGCGCACGATCTCGTCGAGCGCGCGGCCATGGTTCCAGTTGTCGAGCGACCACAACACGTTCTGCCCGGGCGTGTCGTGGCCGGTCAGGAACCAGACGTTCTCGATGCCCCACGCGCCCAGCGCGCGGCGCGCCTCGAGAATGCGCATCTGCCCGAGCGCCGCGCCTGCCTCATAGCCGACGGCGTTCCCACCCCCGTCTCCATTCGTGCAGTAGACCACAGCGATCCGTTTGCGTTCATCGAGACTGATGCGGGCCAGATAACCGCCGATCACCACATCATCGTCCGGATGCGCAACCACGAGCAGCATATCCGCCTTATATCGGGCGTCCGGTCGAAGCAATGGCGGCGCCAGGGATTCCCCGGCCGCCGCAAACGTCAACAAGAGAAAAGGGAGAATCAGTGCAATCGGTCGCATCGTGTCCTAGCTGCCAGAATTACACCCTGACAAACGATTTCGTGCGGTACATCCAATACAGTATCAACCACACGATGGCGAACGCCGCACACGCCCGCACGAAGTCGATCCAGACACCCAAGTAAGGGGCCAGGTTGCCGACGAACACGTTGCCCATCCTGCCGAAATCGAGCAGGCCGGTGGCCATGTACACGGCGATGGCGTTCATCCCGATCACGATGAACGGAAACGCCCAGCGCCGGAATCCGAGCACATCCACCACGAGGTAGAAGAGGCCCATCAAGAGCGCGCTCAGCCCTCCGCCCACCAGAACGAACGAACTGGTCCAGACCAGCTTGATGATGGGGAACCAGAGGCTCCAGAACAGCCCGAGCGCCGTGAGGGCTGCGCCGGCCGCGAACAGGCGCAGCACCTTGGCGCGCCGGGACTGGTCAGACCGCAGCAGTTCGCCCGCCAGCACGCCGATCAAGACCGACGCCGCAAACCCCAGGTAACTGAGAAACCAGGTGTTCTCGCCGAACTGGAAGCTGCCCAGCACCATGCGATCGATATACATGGCCGCATTGCCGTCCGTCGTCAGCACGCCGCGGCCGAATCCCGGCACGGGGATCCACATCAGCGCGGCCCAATACAACAAGAGAAACACGCCCAGGAACAAGGCCTGTCCGCGCGGCTTGAAGTTCATCGCGATGACGGTCGCGATCAGGTATCCGGCGGCGATGCCGTGCAGGACGCTGTAACACGGATGCAGCTTGGACAAGTCATACATCAGCAAGTGTCCCTGCGCGATCATTCCCAGGACAAAGAGGATGGCGGCGCGCAGGAGCGTGTGAGCGTAAATGCTCTTCGACGTCTCACCCGCGCCTTTCCGCTTCGCGAGCGAGAACGGGATCGATACGCCGACCATGAACATAAACAAAGGCCAGATGACATCGAAGAAGTGCAACCCCTGCCAGGGCACATGTTCGAACTGAGCCAGGAACGCGTTGTCGCGGCCGAGGCCCAGCGCCTTACCGAACGTGCGCACCATGGTGTCGCCGCCAATGATCCAAAACATGTCGAACCCGCGCAACGCGTCCAGCGACGCGAGCCGTGATCCGCCGGTTCGGAGCACATTCTTCTGAGCCGCGCTCGATTGGCATCCGTCAGTTGTGGCCATGTGCCCTCCGCGAAACCTACACGTCGAATCATTCATCCATCTGAACGCTTTAAGCACCCACGCGCGAGACATCTTCGGGGCTTTGCACGCGACGGATGTAGTCTTCGGCAGACTGGTATCCGCTCTCGAAGCCGCGGAAGACCATCGCCTGTAACTGCATCCCATAGTATCGGGCCGCCGCTGGAACGTGCCGGTCGCAAATCGTTTGTCGATCGAGTGCCCTTAAATGGCCTGCGGGCCAGCTCAGCGCGTGGCAGCGACGCGCAGGGCGCCAAGTTTGTAGCGCCGCGCGCCATCGCCCTGCGCGAGCGGCAACGCATACAGCGGCTTGCCCGTGGGATCGCCTACCGAGATGAACACGCCGTATTCGCCCGGCGGCAGCAGGTGCGGGAACGGCAGTCGCACGCTCAGCAACGCGTGGTCGCGCTGCGTATTCCGGCCATTCGCGTGTCGCCCGCGGTTGCTTCCAGAAGTCGCTCGCAAGAGCGCGGCTCTTCGGAACGAAAAAGCGCAGCCCTGAACCGCCGCGGATTGGGAATACCGAATCCGCATAGGCAGACGCCCAGCGTATCGTCCGATCGAGTTGCCCGCCGCCGTGCGAGCCGCCTGACGCTCCCGGCGGCAAGCTGGCGCTGACCTTCGGCGGGAGCCTCAGTCTCGACGAGATCGCTATCGATCGGATTGATGGGACAGCCACCCGCATTTTGATATCGCTTCCGTAGCGGCGTCTACAACGCCGATGATGCGTTGGCATTTGGCCCACCAGCGACAACTTTGCGTGGGATAGTACTATGACAGCAATGTTGCGCCTCACCATCCCGCTGCTCCTCGCGGCTTCATTACTCGCTAGAGAGCCGCACACCGACTCCGTCGCATGCGAAAGCCTAGCGGAGCTAAAGCTCCCCCACACGACGATCACGGCCGCCCAACCGGTCCCGGCGGGAACGTTCACGCCTCCTTCCGGAGCGCCGATCCCCAACTTGCCGGCATTCTGCCGGGTGGCAGCCACGCTGGCGCCCACCGCCGACTCCGACATCCGCATTGAGCTCTGGATGCCCGAGTCCGGCTGGAATTCGCGCTTCGAGGGCACAGGGAATGGCGGCTTTGCAGGCGGCATCAGTTGGGGCGCGCTAGCCGGGGAACTCCGGCGCGGCTTCGCGGTTGCCAATACCGACATGGGAATGCGTCCCCCGGCGGGCTCCGATGCCAGCGCTTTCGTCGGCCATCCAGAGAAGTGGGCCGATTGGGGCTATCGCTCCACGCACGAGATGACGGTGGTTTCCAAGCTCCTCGTCCAGGCGTACTACAAGACCGCTCCCAAGCACTCCTATTTCTCGGGGTGCTCGACAGGAGGTGAGCAGGCGCTGATGGAAGCCCAGCGTTTTCCAGACGACTACGACGGCATCCTCGGCGGCGCGGCCGCCAACAACCGCACGGGCGTCCATACCAGCATCCTCTGGAATTACGTGGTGACACAGCGCGGACCTGCGGACTACCTTCCGGACGCCAAACTCTCACTGCTGGCTTCCGCCGTGCTCGCGGCGTGTGACGCGGCCGACGGACTCAAGGATGGTCTCATCACGGACCCGCGCCAGTGCCACCTCGATCCCTCGGCCATCGAGTGCAGAGGCCCGGATGCCGATACCTGCCTGACCGCGGCACAGGTTCAATCTGCGCGCCGCATCTATACGGGTCCCGTAAATCCGCGCACGAAGCAGCCGATTTATCCCGGTGTGCCGGCCGGCAGCGAACTCGACTGGAAGAGGTTCGGTCCCCCTCCTGGCAAGACCGCTGCGCCGCCTTTTGAGGCGATCTTCAAGTGGAGCCTGGGCGCTGATTGGAATTGGCGAACCTTCGATTTCGATCGGGATTACACGACGATGGTCGCCAGACTGGGCCCGGCGGTGGATGCCCTGAATCCGGATCTGAGCGCGTTTCAATCGCGGGGGCACAAACTGATTGTTTACCATGGCTGGGCCGACTGGCTGGTGACGCCGGGCGAGGCGATCAAGTATCGGGAAGCAGTGCTGGCGCGCCTCCAGCGCAACGCCAGCGCCAAAGCGGCGGCCGCCGCTCAGCGCGAGACCGATCAGTTTTACCGGCTCTTCATGATTCCCGGCATGGCGCACTGCGGAGGCGGCCCGGGGCTCTCCGCGTTCAGCGGGATGGACGCGTTGGTGAAATGGGTAGAGGAGGGGATCGCCCCGGACTCGATCGTGGCTAGTGGGAAACCGGGAGGAATTGAAGTGCAGCGTCCTGTATGTCCTTATCCACAGGTAGCGCGGTATCGGGGCTCTGGGGATGAGAGAGCAGCCGCCAGCTTCTTCTGCGCCGATCCCATGTCGTCCGGAAACTGAATCTGAATGAATCGGCGATGGTTCCCGACAGTAGCCCGTTGCTCTCCGTAACGGACTTCGAAAGCGTACAGAATTCTCGACCCATTTCGCTTCGTGCGGTTGCCAGTCGCCGGGTGGATGAACCAGCGCCAACTGCATGTCGTTGACTACCTTCGCGAGAGGCGCTCGGTGGCCGGCGAGTGCAGTTCGATGACGATCAACGCCGTCGATTAGCCCGTAACGTCAAAGCGCTGGGGCGGACGGTCCTCGCCCGAGATCGCCACAATTGTCACGCCGGAGACCTTGCTGGCTTGGCATCGGAAGTTGATCGTCCCAGAAGTACGGTGGAACGGCCCAGCATGCATCGGGGCGACCTCGCACCACTGGAGAGATCGAGGCGTGAGCAATGCACAATGAGGTCCAACTCCTCCAGCGTCTGGGCGCTACGGCTGAACTACTGCTACCAACTTTCCCCTCGCCTTGCCGCCGTCGCGACGACCGAGGCCGATCAGGGGACCGGCGTTCCCAGGCGGGCCTCAGCGGATCGCTATTTCTCCATGGCCCCAGACAGTCTGGCGTCCCACGCCGGTAGAGCATGCCGCGCGCAGCAGCGGGACGAACTCAGAGAGTTCTCCTTCATATATGACCGAGCCGGTGAACCCGGAGAGGGGATGCGTCTGGCCTGTACGGGAACTTGTGCGCTGCGCGCGAACAGCAGCCAACTCGCCGGAGGCGGTATGTACCTCGCGGGCGCGTTCAGCCAGTCCGCGGAAATCGAGCCCCGGCTCACCGGAACCATACAGGGTGCAAAGAGCGCTGACGCGGTCGCGGACGCGAGCCGCAAGAGTCTCGAATGGAGGCAATCCATAACCGGCCCAACCCTTTATTTCCGTGGGTGTTAGAAATGTAACTTCAAGTTGTTTATATGGTTCCTGAGCCGCCAGATCGAAACGCCTCTCGACCACATCCAACGCTCCAGCTTCGAGCGGAATCCGCCCGGGACCGAGACCGGAAGCCGACAGTTCCTGAAGGCTATTCCGGAAGACGGGGAGCAGGGACGGCGCAAAAAGATTGACCCCGATCTCAAAGCTCTCTCCCGCGGCAAAAGTCAGCCCATCCAAGTGCCGGACGCGCAGCACGAAGGGGCGCGGCGCGTCCCGCAAGCCGCTCGGGCCAGCGTCACGATGAGGCCGGAAGATATTTTCGGGCAGGCAGAAGCCGAGCGCGCCTCGGATGGGCACAGCGGCGCTGAAGGGGAAAGCGAGTTGGGCGCGGGACGTGAAGTGCGCGCGGAGTTGCAGGATGTCCAATCTGCCCGCCGGGGGGGTTGGATCACCCACGCCGAACTCCTGTGCCGCGACGCTGCCAGACGGGGGAGAAACCGCCCGCCCGAAGCAACTTTGCAGCCGCGCGGCAGAGGAGACAGGAGTTCAGGCCGAGCTTTAGAGATGCCTTGCTAAATGCCTGTAATTTAACGACATCTTCGGTATTCCTGGCAGCGCCCCTGAGGCTACACCGCCACAGATAGGGCACCTCGCCAGACCAGTGCCTCAGATCTAACACGAGATGCCTGAGCGGGGCCTGGAGGCCCCGCGCGGCTCTGGAGAGCCGCCCCACAACAGAGCGCACTAATTGTGGCTCACGTAGATGTAGGAACCGTAGGCAGCGCGAATATTGGCGGTGCTGGCGGCAGGATTCCAGTCGGCGACGATCTCCTTGTAGAAAAGGCCGACCGGAGCCGCAGGCGCCGCCGCTGTGGTGGGAATGGTAGCGGTGATGCGCCACACCCCAGGTGTGTTTGGATCAAGGATCGAAGAACTCACGGATGCGGATACCCCGTTAATGATCAATTCGGCCTTGCTCGGATCGATGGGCACCGGAGTGTTGCCAGCCGTACCGTCAGCGGGAGCGCCCTGGACGAAGCCGCTGCCGGTAAGCAGCAGAGTGATATCAGAGCCGACCTTGGCCGGATTGGTGGAAGAGTTGGCCGAGTTATCGCTGTTGAGCGCCTTGACCGTGTAGGCCGTCGTGGTGCTGGTTGAAATCGAGTGATCCTGGAGAAACGCGGGAGCGGCGATGTAAACGGGGTTCCGCACGTAAGATATCACCGCGCCGGTATCGGAGCGGACGATCATGAAATCTACCGTCTCATTGACCGGAGTTGCATTCGGCACGATGAATTTCACGGTATCGCTGGTGACGGCATAGATAGGGGCGGCGACGCCGTTGACGAGAAGCGAATAGCCGCCGAGCGAAGTCGGATAGGGCGCACCACTCGAATCCACCTCGGCCGAAACCAGTGGTTGAACGCCCGGCGTCTGCATGGCCGCCATGGTTAATGGTGCGACGATCTGGAATCCGTTCGCCCCGTTGGTCACAACCGCCGAGTCATAATGCACCGCGATTCGATTGGCCGAATCGCTGGCGTAGATATTCCCCGCGGAATCGATGGTGATAGAACGCGCGCCATAGGAGCCGATGACGGCAGACGTATTGATCGCCGCGCCGAGCACCATGCTGAGATAGTCCGGCATCTTCACGAGCCGGCCCGCGGCATCGGCGTAAAGAATCACTTGATTGTTGGGATCGGGGTGGATGGTAACCGAAAGCGGGACATAGCTATTGTCGAGCAGACCCACGGCGTAGCCCTGCTCTCCACTCTGCGGATTGTCCGACGCGGATACGGGCCAGACCATGATGCGCGGCTGTGACGTGTCGGTGACGTAGAGCCGGTCGGAAGCGTCGGTGGCGATGCTCAGAGGAGCGGCCAGCGTCATGTAAGCCTGATCTCCGGTACCAGTCCCCGGGGTAACGGTTACGAAATCAGGTTGTCCCAGAACCCGGTCGGCAGCCGATCCATTGGCCAGGCCGTTCGCCTGAGGAAAGCGCAAGACGCGGTTGTAGGCCACGTCCGAGACCCACAGGTCGCCGGTAGAGGTGAATGCAAGACTCACCGGCCTGGACATGCTAGTCGCGGAACTCTCGGTCAGCGTGGAGCCGAATTCCGCCTTACCCAGCACCAAATCGGCCGTGGCCGGTTTGTCGCGGTTGGCAAAGGGCGCCGGGAAGCGCACCACGCGCCCGTTACCGGTGTCGGCGACCCACAGGTTTCCAGCGGAATCGACAGCCAGGCCGCTGGGGGTGTTCAGACCCGTATTGCCCGGCGTCGTGGAGCTGTTGGATGGGGAATTGACCAAATTGCTGGACAGGTCGGTCTGCCCGATGACGAAGTCCGCGATTTGAGTACCGTCGAGTTTCCGGTAGTCGGAAAATGCGAGAATCCGGTGGTTTCCCGGATCTGAAACGTAGACATAAGCATTGGCCTTGTCGATCGCCACCGCGGGCGCCATCGAGGTCCTCTTCGCTGTGGTTCCAACGGTCCAGGAGATGGAGCCGAGTGAGAACTCACGTCCTTCAATCAGGTTGACGGCGTTGTAGGTGAAGCCAGGCTGTCCGGCGACGCGGACGGCCGGCGGCAACGTGGTCGCGGTGGCGAAGCCATCGAAAACCAGAACCCTGTTATTGCCGGCATCGGCGACGTAAAGCTCGTTGTTGGCATACGCGAGCCCTCCCGGGGCCAGGAGAGAGTTCGCGGACGGCACGCCGTTGGCTACGCCATTGCCCAGGTTGGTGGTAAACCCGGTCTGGCCGAAAACAGCGATTGCCACGGGCGACATGGCCGTAGTTGCCTCCGCGGCCCAACCTGCCGCCGGCGGGAACTGCAGGATGCGGTGAGAGTAGGTATCGACGACATACAGGTTGTCCGAGATGACCAGCAGTGCGCCGGGCCCGCCGAAGAAAGCATTGCTGGCAACCACCGCTCCAAACGCGTATGCATTGACACTGGTGAGCGCGGGCTGGCCGCTCTGCTGCTGAGGGGGGACGCCGAGGATCCGGCTGGCCGCACCGCCACGGACCTGGGCAGCGCTGGGATAGACCAGAACCCGCGCGATCGCGTCCGCCACAAACAGATTGCCCTTGCTGTCCATAACGACTGCCGACGGGAATCGGAGCTTCGTCTTGTCGGTGAGATTGGTGTAAACCGCGTTGCCGGTACTAGGACCAGGATTGGCCGTGGCCGTAACGAAGTCGGGCTGGCCGACCGCTTCCTTGGCCGGTATGTTCGCGATGGGGTTCCCCGTATCGCCTGGCTGGGAAACCAACGTGTGATCGAAGATCAGGATCCGGCTGTTCGCCGGGTCGGCCACGTAGAGGTTGCCCGTAGGATCGAAGTACAGGCCGCCCTGCATCACGCCGAGTCCCGTGGCATAGCAGTTCAGCGTAAATTCACTCGGAGCGGTGTTTCCCTGATTGGGGGCACCCGAAACCATGTCTTTTTGCCCGAGAATCAGGTCGGCCCGCTGCGTCTGCCCAATGTACGCCATCGGCGTTGGAAAACGCAGAACGCGATTGTTGCCCGAGTCGAAGACCCAAAGGTTGCCATGCGCATCGACGGCTATGCCGGAAGGCCCGTAAAGACCACTCGAAAAAGCGGAGAGGGCTTTGCTGCCATTCGGTCCGTAGGGAATGGTGGAGTAGAAGTCCAACTGCCCGATGACGATGTCGGCGTGCGCACCCCACTTCCCGCTCTGCGCATCCTGCAGTGCGGTGGCGTCCTTCCAGCCAAGTATCCGATTGTTCTGGCTATCGGCCACGTACAAAGCGGGAGTTGAACCAGCGGCGTCCACGGCTACACTCTGCGGCGAGTAAAATTCGCGGCCCTCCACCAGGTTCGGGTTGGTGCTGACCGGCGAGAGGTAGCTCTGCACGGTGGCTGGTCTCGCCAATTGCCCCCAAATGCGGCCTGGTAAGGCGCCGATTTGTCCCTGGCCCGCAGCCGTCCCTCCGAAGCCCGCAAGAAGGGCAAAGAAAATGTAGGTGATTTTTCTCATTATCCGATACAGGCGCGCGCCTATTCCTCCATTTGGAACACTATCATGCATCGGAATTCGTTCCAACTATCAGAAGTACCAAACGTCAGGCATTCCCGGTGTTTACGCGGCAAGAACAAGGCCGGGTCCGGAACGGGTGATGTCCAGCGGGCGTGCGGCCACTGGCAAGCGAAGGGGAGACTCTCGCAACCCCCAACAACGCCGAACGTGCCTGAGCTGGGATGCCGAAAGGGACAAGGCAGCCATCCGGCTTCGCTATCATGGCTCTTACGATGACAACGATGACCCATCTGGAGTGCAGCCTGTGCGCCCGGCGCTACTCCGCCGCTCAGCTTTTGAATCTCTGTGAGTGCGGCGGCCCTCTGCTGGTCCGCTACGATCTGGCCGCGGCCCGCCAGAACTGGAGCCGGGAATGGATCGCTTCGGGCCCGTCTTCCATGTGGCGCTACGCTCCGGTGTTGCCGGTTTCGAAGCCCGCGTCGATGATCTCGCTCGGCGAAGGGTGGACTCCGCTGATCCACGCCCAGGGCTTTGCCAAAGCCTGCGGCGCGGAGAGCCTGTGGGTGAAGGACGAAGGCCTGAACTCGACCGGGTCGTTTAAGGCGCGCGGCCTGTCCTGCTGCCTGTCGATGTGCCACGAACTGGGCGTGAAGAAGATCGCGATCGGGTCGGCCGGCAACGCAGCGAGCGCGGCGGCAGCCTACGCGGCGGCGGCGGGCATCGAGGCGCATATCTTCATGCCGAAGGATGTCCCGCAGGCTAACTATATTGAATGCAAGAGTTATGGAGCCCAGGTGACGCTGGTGGACGGGCTGATATCCGATTGCGGGCGAATCGTTACCGAGCGCAAAGCGGCCGAAGGCTGGTTCGAGGTCAACACGCTGAAGGAGCCCTACCGCGTCGAGGGAAAGAAAACGATGGGTTACGAGGTGGCGGAGCAGTTCCGCTGGACCCTGCCCGACGCGATCCTCTACCCGACAGGCGGCGGCGTGGGGCTGATCGGCATGTGGAAATCCTTCGACGAGATGGAACAGCTCGGCTGGATCGACTCGAAGCGCCCCAAGATGATCGTCGTCCAGGCCGAAGGCTGCGCCCCGGTGGTGCGCGCCTTCGAGCAGGGCGCGGAGCGGACCGAGTTCTGGCAAAATGCGGCGACCATCTCCAGCGGGCTGCGCGTGCCGAAGCCGCTGGGCGATTTTCTGATCCTGAGAGCGGTCCGGGAGAG
>Ga0181528_10000668_pt1 | contig 23106 bp, 15 predicted proteins | sample PEATcosm2014_Bin_47_FD_119742 | JGI IMG/M metagenome (GOLD analysis project Ga0181528, IMG submission 119742) | Peatland microbial communities from MTU Mesocosm Facility, Houghton, MI, USA - PEATcosm2014_Bin10_10_metaG | ecosystem: Environmental > Terrestrial > Soil > Wetlands > Peat | place...
CAGGCGAAGGCCAGGGCGGTCCCCCACTGCCCGGCACCCGTCTCGGTGGTCAGCCGCCGGATTCCGGCCCGGGCGTTGTAGTACGCCTGGGGCACCGCCGTGTTCGGCTTGTGGGAACCGGCCGGTGACACCCCTTCGTATTTGTAGTAGATCCGGGCCGGCGTCCCGAGGGCCTGCTCCAGGCGACGGGCCCGGTACAGCGGCGTGGGCCTCCACTGCCGGTACACGTCCACGACGGCGCCGGGGATGTCCACGTAGCGGTCCTGGCTCACCTCCTGGAGGATGAGCTCCATCGGGAACAGCGGGGCGAAGTCGTCGGGACCGGCCGGCTCCAGGGTGCCCGGGTGGAGAGCCGGTGGGGGAGGTGACGGCAGGTCGGGCACGATGTTGTACCAGGTCGTCGGCATCTCGCTCTCGTCCAGCAGGTACTTGTGCTGGTGGACGGACTCGTCGATGGCCATCGCTCAGCCTCCTTGTCGGCGGATGTGCTCAAGATAGCCAGGATCGACGACTCCCACCGCCGTCCGTCGGTGCGTCAACCGGCGAACGGGTACCGGTCGATCCACGGGTCGGCCGCCTCGAGTTGGGAGGCCACCCGGATCAGCTGGCCGTCGCGGGACGCCCCGGCCACGATCTGCACCCCGACGGGGAGTCCGGACGCCGAGACATGGAGCGGAAGGCTCACGGCCGGTTGGCCGGTGATGTTGAACAGCGCCGTGAAGGCGGCCATCGCCACGATCTCCATCGGCGGGAAGTCGGGCTGGGCGTGCACCTGGGCCAGCAGCCCCACGGGCGGCGGCTCGATGGCCATGGTGGGCGTGAGGAGCAGGTCGAACTCGTCGTCGAAGCGGGCCAGCTGCCCCCGCGACAGGAGCTGGAGCGAGGAGAGCGACCGGACGTACTCCAGACTGTCGAGCGACCGGCCGCCCTCGTAGGCGACCCGGTTGTGGGGTTCCATGCCGGCCGGGTCGAGGTCCAGGTGCCCGCCGAAGCCCGACCGCATCAGGTTGAGGAAGTGGACGAGCTCGGCGGCATCGAACAGGTCGGCGTCGAGGTGCACGATCTCGTGGCCGAGCGACTCGAGCAGCCCGGCCGCGTGGTCGACGGCGGCCAGGCACTCGGTGGCGACCTCGACACCCAGGGCGGACACCGTGTTGACGGCCACCCGCAGGCGACCGGGGTCGGCCCCCACCTCCTCGGTGAACGGTCGTTCCTTGGGGGGCGAGCTCCACCACGCCAGGGGGTCCGGGGCGCTGATGACCTCGAGGATGGCGGCCGAGTCGGCGACCGTCCGGGTCAGGGCACCCTCGACGGACAGGCCGGACCAGCCCGGGACCCGGTCGGGCACCCGGCCGCGACTGGGCTTGTGACCGACCAGGCCGCAGCACGACGCCGGGATGCGGATCGAGCCTCCGCCGTCACTGGCGTTGGCCGCCGGAACCATGCCCGACGCCACCGCGGCGGCCGCCCCGCCGCTCGAGCCGCCCGGCGTGAATCCCGGGTTCCACGGGTTGCGCGTCACCCCGAACCGGTCGTTCTCGGTGATGCTCACCGAGCCGAACTCGGGGGCGTTGGTCCGGCCGCAGAGGATGAAGCCGGCGGCCACGAACGCCCGGGCGACCAGCTCGGACTCCACGGCCGGCGTGTCCGGAGCGCCCGCACAGCCGTAGGTGACGGGCTGTCCGGCCACCTCGAGCAGCTCCTTGATGGGCAGGGGCACCCCGGCGAAGGGGGGAAGGTCCGTGTCCCCCTTGGCGATGCGGTCACCCAGCGCCCGAGCCTGGGCGCGGGCTTCGTCGTCGTTGCGCCAGATGACGGCGTTGAGGGCCGGGTCGCGGGCGTCGATCCGGGCCAGCGTGGCGTCCAGGACCTCCAGCGGGCTCACGTCCCCGGCCCGGATGGCGGCGGCGGTCTCGATGGCGGATGCGTGCTCGTCCATGCCGCGACCCTAGGTCGCCGCCGGTCCGGTCGGGCGCCGATCGTCACGGGGGCGGCCCCGGTGTGGCACGGTGGACCATGGTCGCCTACGAGCGCTTCGCCGCCTTCTACGACGTGGTCATGGACGATCCGGCGCCTCGCGCCGCCCGGGTGAACGCCGCCATCGACCGCTACCGCCCCGACGCCGCGACGGTGCTCGAGCTGGGATGCGGCACCGGATCCATCCTCGCCCGGCTGGAGACCGGGGCCGCGCTGACGGGGTTGGACCGGTCCCCCGAGATGCTGGCCGTCGCCGCTGCCAAGGTGCCCGGGGCGGAGCTGCTCGAGGGCGACATGGCCGACTTCGACCTCGGCCGTCGCTTCGACGTGGTGGTCTGCGTGTTCGACTCCCTCAACCACCTGCTCGACGTGGACGCATGGGCATCGTCGTTGGCCTGTGTCCACCGGCACCTGCACGACGACGGTCTGTTCGTCTTCGACGTCAACACGGTAGGTGAGCTGCAGCGCCTCGGCGAGGAACTGCCCTGGGTGTACGACTTCGAGGGCGGTACGGCCGTCATCGACGTGTCCTTCGCCCGCGACGGGGCCGGCCTCGGCGTCACCGACTGGGACATCCGGATCTTCGAGCAGGTCACCGACACCCGCTACGAGCTCCACCACGAGTGCATCGGCGAACTGGCCCTACCGCTCGAACGCGTACGCGAGCTCGCAGAAGTCGGCTTCGTCGTCCTCGAGGAGGTCGACGAGGACGGCCTGGTCGCCACGGACACCTCGGTCAAGGCGTACTACGCCGCGCGGCGCCGGGGCTGAGCCTCCGCCGCCCCCGGTCAGGGGGCCGGCCACAACCGGTCGCGTAGGCCCGAGGCCCGGGCGACGGGCCGGCCGACGGCGACGCGGATCATCTCCTCCGATCCGATCACGGTGACCTCGGGCTTCGCCCGCGTCACCGCCGTGTACAGCAGCTCGCGGGTGAGGATCGGCGAGTCCACCGAGGGCAACGACACCACGGCATGGGGGAATTCGGAGCCCTGGCTCTTGTGGACCGTCATCGCCCACCAGGCCTCCCACTCCCCCAGCCGGGCGGGGGCGAGGCGGCGCAGCCCGTCCGAGCCACCCATCACGACCCACCGCGCGTCGGGGGACCGGACCACGACGCCGACGTCGCCGTTGGCCAGGTCGTTGACGCGGTCGTTGCGGGTGACCATCACCGGCGTGCCGACCCTCGGTCGACCGCCCCGCTGTGCCGGGGGAACGGCGGCCAGGACGGCGTCGTCGATCAGGTCGTTCCACTCGAACAGGCCGAAACGCCCGCGGCGGACGGCGGCCAGGACCTTGATCCGGGTGGCGGCGGCCAGGGCGGCCCCACCGTCGCCGGCCAGGGCGGCGGTGACGACCGCGGTGGCCGCCGCCACCACCTCGGCGCGGACGGCGGTGAGGGCCGCGGCGTCGTCGGGCCGGACCCAGTGCACCTCCGGCCCGGCCGACACCAGCTGGTCCAGGACCGCGTCGGCGTCACCGTCGCGGATGGCCAGGGCCAGCGCGGCGGTGTCCGACCCCTCGTCGAAACGGTGGCCGCGGCGGAGTTCGGTGACCCGGCCGGCGAGTGGCGCGGCCGGCGGCCCGGCCGACGGGTGCCGGGGACCGACCATGTCGCCCATCACCGTCCCGGCCTCGATGCTGGCGAGCTGGAACGGGTCGCCGACGAGCACGAGCCGGGCCTCGGGCCTGACCGCGTCGAGGAGGCGGGCGAGGAGCGGCAACGACACCATCGAGGTCTCGTCCACGATGACCAGGTCGTGGAGCAGCGGCGTGTCACGGTCGTGGCGGAACGACGTGCGCGACCGGTAGCCGAGCAGGCGGTGGATCGTGGTGGGCGCGATCTCGGCCAGGGCGCCCGCCGGCACCGTGCCGATGCGCTCCCCGGCCACCAGCGCCCGGACCTGCAGGTCCACGGCCTCGGCCATGCGCGCCGCCGCCTTGCCGGTCGGGGCGGCGAGGGCCGCCCGGAACACCTCACCCCGACCGGACGCCAGCAGGTGGGCGGTGGCGAGGATCCGGGCGACCGTGTGGGTCTTGCCGGTGCCCGGTCCCCCGGCGATGACCGACACGGGGCTCGTCAGGGCGCGGCGGGCGGCGACGAACTGCAGATCGGGCGAACCGTCGGCGTCGGTCGGCGTCCCCCCGAACACCGTGGCCAGCGCCGCGTCCACGGCGACGTCGTCGGCGGCCTCCGGTCCGCGGCTCCGGGCCATCAGCTGCCGGGTCACGTCGACCTCGTACCGCCAGTAGCGCTGCAGGTAGAGGCGCCCGCCGTCGAGCACCAACGGTCGGACGGGGGCCGTGGTCGTCCCGGGCCCGATCGACCGGCCCGCCACGTCCGGGGGTTCCGCCTCCACGATCCCCGAGGTGGCGAGGGCGTGCCGCCAGGCGGCCGCTTCGGGCAGGTCGAGCCGGTGGACGACGCCCGCGTCCTCCTGGGCGGCCCCGAGCTGGGTGCCGACCGACTCGAGGTCCAGGCACACGTGGCCGAGACGGACGGCGCGGGCCGTCAGGGCCAGGGCCAGGAGGACGTCGTCGGACACCGGCCCGGGCGACCGTCGTCGGACGGCGGCGACCAGCTCGACCTCGTACCGGTCGAGGACACCGGCGTCGGTCCAGGGTCGCAGCAGGACCTCGACCGCGGACGTGTCCCACCCCTCGGGCGCCACGCGTCGCGGGGCCGCGACCACCGCTACCGTTCCCGTCCGTCGAGGAGGGAACTGAGCGCGTCCAGCAGGCCGGGGCCGAACTCCCAGGTGAACACCCCGTGGGGATGGGGACCGTCGTGGGCGACCCGGGCGCCGGTCATGCCTCGCACGAACAGGTACGCGGCGCCGAGCACGACGTAGGGCTCGGCGCCGGGGCGCCGCCTCGAGCGCAGGTAGCGGTGGAGGGCGACCCCGTAGAGCAGCGCCTGGAGCGGGTAGTGGTGCTCGACCATGGCGTCCACCAGGTGCCCGGCGTCGTAGTCGGCGGTGCTGGCCTCCTCACCCCGGGCCGTCAGGCGGTTCGTCTTGTAGTCGGCCACCACGAATCCCCCCCGGTCGTCGTCGCCTCCCGTCCGGGCCACCAGGTCGATCGAGCCCGTCAGGTAGCCGGCCAGTCGGACGTCGATGGCTCCGCGGGCCAGCCCCTCGGCCCACGGGGTGAGGACGTGGCCATCGGGCAGGTGGGCCACGACGACCCTCCCGACGTCCCGCACGGTGGGAGGGCTTCCCGCTCCGCCGAGCCGCATGTCGAAGGCGAGTTCGTCGAGCCGACGGCCCCGCCGGAGGTCGGCCAGCCGCGTGGATCCGAAGAGCGGTCCGAGGGGGGTCTCGATGGCCTCGCGCAGTCCGTCCACCAGGAGGGGCAGGCCGTCCGAGCCGTCCCGCACCAGGGTGTCGAGGTCGAACCCCGAGCGCGCCGCCTGCTCGAGGGCCGCCGCCCGCAGTTCGGCCCCGAGGTCCGGGGCCCCGAAGTCGGCCCGCTCGAGGACGCCGTGGACGAACGTCCCGAACTCGGTTCCGGCCTGCAGACCGGCCAGCCGCCCGACGGCGGCCGGCGGCACCGCGTCCGCCGGCGTCCCATCGCCGTCGGAACGCCCGGACCCGGTCTCGTCGGACGCCCCCCGGTCGGATCCCGACGCGTCGAACGGGTCGATCCACCCCGCGTCGGACCCGGAGGTGATCGAGCTGAACGACCACCGGTACGCCGACCGGTCGAGTCGGCGGCTGAAGGCGGCGGTGCGCAGGTCCTCCTCGGACACCGCCTCGTCGCCCGCCACCCACACCGGGCCGCCGGAGGCGCGCGGCGCCACGGTCGTCACCCGGATCGTGCCCTCCGAGGCCACCGCCAGGCCCCGCAGTGCATCCTCCACCCGGTCGCCCTCCGGCACGGGGCACGACGGGTCGACGAACACCGACCGGTCCAGGCGTCCGTCCCCGGGATCGCGGGCGAACAGCAGGCGGGAGAGCACGTTCTTCGAGCTGGACTTGCCCGGCGCCCACCAGACCGCCGTGTAGTGCTGGGCCCGGGTCAGGGCGACGTAGAGCACCCGGAACTGCTCCCACGTGATCTCCTCACGGGCGAGCTCCTTCCTGGCCGCCGCGGTCCGCCGGTCGGGCCAGTTCGTGCCCTTGGCCAGGTCCAGCCGACGGGTTCCGTCGATCGGATCGGAGTACACGACCTCACGCACGGTGGCCTCGTACCGCCAGAGCATGGGAAGGCAGACGACCGGGAACTGCAGTCCCTTCGCCTTCCACACGGTCATGATCTGCACCGCCTGGGCCTCCGACTCGATCCGTCGGGCCACCAGCTCGGCGTCGGTCTCCATGTCGGCCTCGGCCTCGGGGGGGTCGTCGAGGACGGCGAGCAGTCCGGCGACGCCCGACATCCCCTGCAGCGAGCTGTTGTGGAGCAGCTCGGCCAGGTGGTCGAGGTCGGTCACGTTGCGGTCGCCGTCGAACTCGCCGAGCACCCGGGCCACCACTCCCGTCTCGGTCCAGATCGAGGCGAGCACCTCGGCCACCGGACGGGAGCCGAGGTCCGACGACCAGACGGCCAGCCGCTCCTGCAGCACGGCCAGGTCCTCGTCGGACGCGTCGGCGACCTGACGGGCGGTCCAGGGGACGAACCAGGAGAGCGCATGGGCCCGGACCCTGGCGACATCGGACGGTCGCTCCATGGCCGCCAGGAGGAGTCGAAGCTGGTCCGCCGCCCAGGAGTCCAGGACGCTCCCCGCCCCGGCCACCACGGCCGGTACCCCCTCGCGCCGGAGGGCCGCCTGCGTGACGCGGGCGTGCTCCCCCGAGGTGACGAGCACGGCGATGTCGGAGGGCCGCAGCCCACGGGAGCCGCCCTCCTGCTCGTCGGGGATCGAGGCCGTGTCGAGGAGCTCGCGGACATGGGCGACCAGGTCGCGGACCACGATCCGGGCCAGCCGGGGGACGCCGGTGGTGGCCCCCGGGCCCGTGACCGACGGATCGACCGCCAGGCGGACGGAGAGCCCGGAGAGATCGACGCCCGCGGGGCCGGTCATGCGCTGGTCCGCATGGGTGGGTGAGGGGTCGACCCGCGAGAAGGCGATGGCGTCGGCGCCGAAGGTCACCCCGTCGAGGAGTGCGCGCGTGGCGCGCACGGATGCCCCGTCCGAGCGCCAGTTCGTGGCCAGGGTGAAACGACGGTCGGGAGGGGTGGATGCCACCGCGTCCAGATACACCGAGACGTCGGCGCCGCGGAACCGGTAGATGGCCTGTTTCGGGTCACCCACCAGGACCAGTGTGCTGTTGGGTGCACCCGCGCCGAACACGGTCGAGAAGATCTCCCACTGCACCCGGTCGGTGTCCTGGAACTCGTCGATCAGGACCACCTTGAACCGACTGCGGAGGGCGTCGACCACCCCGGCCGACGAGTCGTCGACGAGCACGCCGCGCAACTGGTTGAGCACGTCGTCGAATCCGATGGTGCCGGTGTCGCGCAGCAGGGCGGCGAGGTTGGCCTGGGACGCCAGGACGAGCGCGTAGAGGCGCGTCTGCTCCGGCGTCGCCCCGGGGCACCCGGGCTCCGGCTCGAGCACGAGACCCGGGCCACCCACGTAGGACTCGGTGGCGGCGATCAGGCGGGACAGGCCGGGGAGCTCGTCGAGGGGGACCCCTCCGGTGGAGGCCGTCGCCAGGGCGTCGGCGCAGGCGTGACGGACGAGCCCGGCGACGTCCGCCGTCAACCGGGCGTCCGGATCGATCGCCGGGGTCATCCCGAGCGTGCTGCGCACCTGCGCGGCGAAGCTGTGGATGGTCGAGATGGCGGCCGCGTCGAAGTCGGCGACGGCCCGTTCCAGACGGGCTCGTCGCGTTCGGACGTCAGCACCCGCCAGGAACGCCGACAGCCGGTCGTCGGGGTCGGCGGCCGCCCCTTCGGCCAGGGCCGCCGCGCTCGCCACCAGCTGCCCGCGGATGCGGGACCGGAGTTCGGCGGTGGCCGCCCGCGTGAAGGTGACCATCAAGAGCTCCGAGGGTGCGATGTCGCGCTCGGCGAGATACCGGGTCGCCAGCGAGGCCAGGGTGAAGGTCTTGCCGGTGCCGGCACTCGCCTCGATGACGACCTGTCCCTCCGGCAGCGCCCCCAGGACGTCGAACTCGGGCGCGGTCACCGGCGCTGCTCCGAGGTGGCGTCGACCGTTCCCCACAGCCGCTCGGCATAGCGCTCGACCCGGCTGCCACCGTCACCGGGGTCGCCCTCGACCGCCTCCAGTTCCGAGAGCTCGTCGGCGTCGACGTCACCGAAGACCAGCCGGACGGCCGGACGGGACCCGTCGCCCCGTCCGCCGTGACCCCGCCAGGCATCCTCGCGGGGCGATCCCTCGTGGACGTCGGCCGAGTACTCGGCGAACAGCGGGAGGGGCTCGCGCATGCCGCGCCGGTAGAGATCCACGACGACCTCCAGGGCGCCCACCGCCTCCTCGCGTCGCGCCGCCGGCGGCGCGCTCGCGACGAGGTCGACCGGTTCCAGCTTCTTCGAACCGCTCTTCGACCGGGTCACCACGACGGAGCGCCACGCCGTCGAGGGTTCGCAAGCCGTCAGTACCAGGAGGTCGAGCCACGCCTCCAGGCGCTGGGCCCGCTTGGGCCGCGAGAACACCACCCGGCCGGGGCCCGGCGTCGCCCCATCGAGGACGAGGGGAACCGCCCCGACGATCCGGACCCCCCGGGGGAGGGTCACGTCGATCTCGCGCACCTCGGACACCGCCGGTCGGACACCGCGGTTCCGGCCCTCGACGATCATGGCGTCGACCTCGTCGGACAGTTCGGCGAAGAGCCGCTCCTCGAGCACGCCCGGGGGCAACACCCCGCGGGAGCGCTCGACCGCCCGCCACTCGGCGTCCCCCACCCCGCGGGAACGGGCGTCGAGGAGCTGCTGGCCGACCCGGTACCGCTCGAGGCTGCCGAGCTCGACCGGGAGCACGTCGTCGACCGGTTCGACCCGCCGCGGCAGGCGGACCCCGAGGGTCCGGCGCACGAACGCGTCCACCGGGTCACGGAGGAACCCCCGGAGCTCCTCGAGTTCGAAGACCTCGTCCTCGTCCACCTCGAGCGGCCGGTCGAGGAACGGCTCCCGGCCGACCGGACGCCGACGGCGTCGGAGCGCGCCTTCCAGATCGGCCCGGGAGTAGCTCCAGACCGTGCCGTCGACCAGCCCGCCCTCGACCAGGCACAGCTCGTCGAAGGGGTGGCGGGGGTGGGCGATCTCGAGGGACCCGGCCAGCCGGGCCCGATCGGCCTCCGGCGCCAGGGCGACCACCGAGTCGAAGAGCTCGGCGGCCGGCACCACCTGGGGAACGGTGTGGTTGGAGCGGACGTCGCGCCCTTCGCGCACGACGAGCAACCGGTCACCCGCCGCCAGGACGGCCTCGAGCAGCCGCTGCCGCGACTCCGCCCTCGGATCGGGATCCCCGATCTGCGGCGCGGCGGCCAACAGGTCGGCGGCGTCGGGCGCGGCGGACGAGGCGGTGTCCTGGTCGAGACCGAGCACGCAGACCACGCGGAACGGTACCCACCGCAACGATGCCGTCGAGGTGACGGTCACCCCACCCCGGAAGAAGTCGGGCCGACCCGGCTCGCGGTCGAGTCGACCCTCGAGCAGGCGGCGTACGTCGATCAGGTCGAGCGTCGTCCCTGACCCGCGCACCGACGACGACGCCGTCTCCACGACGTCGGCGAGCACGCGGTCGAGGGCCTCGAACTGCCATGCCGACCGGTCGGGGGCGGCGAAGAGGTCGTCGCAGGCGCCGCGGACGGCCGTCACCCAGTCGACGACGGTCCGGTCCGGTCGACCGGCGTGGGTGGCCAGGTCGGCCAGTCGGCCGAGGACGAACGCCAACGAGCCCAGGAGCTCGGTGTCCCCACTGTCGACACCGAACGGAGCGACCCCGCCGACCGCCAGCCCGAGCTCCTCCTCGGTCACGGCCGAGCCGATGAGGAGACGGTCGAGCGCCATCTGCCACGTGTTGCCGACCACGGCGGTCGGGACACCGAACCCGGAGCGGTGTACGGGATCGAGTCCCCAGCGCACCCGGGTCCCGGTGACCCACTCGGCGAGTACGGCCAGGTCCGACTCATCGAGGCCGAACCGCGTACGCACGGGGGCGAGGGAGAGGAAGTCGAGGACCCGGGTGACCTCGAACCGTCCGGCCACCAGGTCCAACAGGGCGGTCGTCGCGCCCAGTACCGGGTTGGAGGATCGGATCGACCGGTCGGCGATCCGGTAGCGGAGGGCCGGGCAGCCGCCCACCGGTCCGTCCCCCGGCACCCCGAAGACGGCCTCGACGAGGGGGGCGAACCGTTCGAGGTCGGGACAGACGACGAGGATGTCCTCCTCGGTGACGCCCAGCTCCTCGTCGTCGAGGAGATGGAGGATGGCGTCCCGGGCGACCTGCACCTGACGCATGGGGCCGAAGCAGGCGTGGAACCGGACGGAGCGGTCGTCCGGGTCGACCGGACCGGCGACGGCGCCCGCGTCGTGCCGGATGTCCGACTGGAGGCGGCCCAACAGGGTCACCCGGGGCGCGTCGGACGACGGCACCCAGGTGGGACCCGGGGCCGGGGGGAGGATCCCGTCCGCCAGGAGCGTCGCCGCCTCGCGCGGGAGGCGGCCCCAGGAGCGCAGCAGGGGCTGGCGGACCGTGGCACCCGTCGGGTCCTCGGAGCGGAGCCGGGGGCGCCCACCCGGCGGACGCGGCCACGTCCCGAGCAGCCTTCCGGCGTCGAACCGGTGGGGCTCCAGCAGGAAGAGATGGACCTCGCGATCGCGGGCGACCGCGTCGACGAGCGGGAGGAAGTCGCGCCCGGGGAGGGAGGTGAAGCCGAAGAGGAGAAGTCGACCCGGGAGGTCGAGCTCGAGCCCACCGGATCGGACCAGGTCCAGGACCTCCGCCATCCGCTCGGGTGGACTCGGCCGGTCGATCGTGGCCCGGAGCATCCGCCACAGCCGGGGCTGCCACCGGGCATGGACCGCCAGCGGTTCGAGGGAACCGTCGACCAGGCCTTCGTCGGGCTTCGACCGGTCGGCCCAGGCCCGGATCATCTCCGGCCGGTGGAGGTGGTAGCGGTCGAAGAGGTCGGCCACCGCCCGGACCCGGGTGAAGCGCGCGGCGCCGTCGGGCAACGCCGTGAACGCGGGCATGTCGCCCCGTCGGGTCAGATCGTCGAAGAGGCCCAGCAGTGGCCACACCATCCGGTCGATCGACCAGGGATCGGCGCCCCGCGGCGCCCCTCCGGACGCCGCGGACGCCGCTTCGAGGACGAGGTCGCGGAGTGTCCCCGGGTACGCCCGCCCGATGTTGGCGGCCACCCCGTCGCCCGCGTCGGGACCGCTGGCGCCGAGGTGCCGGGCGAGTTCGAGGAGGACCCATCGGCGTATGCCGTCCGAGGGGACCGCCAGCCATTCCGGCTCCATCGGGTCGAGCGGGTCGGCGAGCAGCACGTCGGCCAGCGCACCCACGAGGGGCTGCGCCCGGTCGGACGAGTAGAGATGGAGACCACTGGTCCTTCGCGCACCGCCCACGGTTGGCGACCTTACTCAGGGGGTGCGACGGGACGAGTCCCCGCGGATCGCCTCGGGAACGCCGGTCCCGCACCCGTCGTCGCCGGCGGCCATCACGGCATCGTGGACTCCCGGATGGCAGCATGGGGCCGGCCCCGAGGGGGGTCGGCCAGCCGAGGAGTCGCCATGCACCCGCTCATAGCCGCCACCCACACCTACCGCTTCAACGGTGGCACGTTCCTCGTGTCGCTCGTCTTCTACGTCGTGTTCTACCTGGGGGTGTGGGGCGTCTACAAGAAGGCTGCGCCCCAGGGTGAGCCGGCCTGGGCCGCGTTCGTCCCGATCTACCAGTGGATCGTCCTGCTCCGGGTCGCCGGCCGACCGAAGTCGTGGGGCTGGTTCCTCCTGCTGTACCTCATCCCCTACCTCGGATGGCTGGCGCTCTTCATCATCGCCATCTTCGTGATCCACGACGTGTCGAAGAGCTTCGGACACGGCGGGGGCTTCACGGTCGGACTCGTGTTCTTCCCGATCCCGATCATCCCCCTGGTCTTCTGGTACATCCTCTGGCTCGGCGACAGCCGGTACCTCGGGCCCAAGGGCCCGGCCGCCCTGCAGACGTCCGGCTACGGACCCGGCGGCTTCCAGGAGCCCGGGTACCCCGGCCAGAGTGGCTATCCGCCGCCTCCGGCCGGCTATCCCCAACAGGGTGGCTATCCCCAACAGGGTGGCTACGCTCCTCCGCCGCCCCCCGGGGCCGGCTACCCCCCGCCCCCCCAGCCGGGTACCGCGTACCCCCCGCCGCCCCCACCCCCGCCGGCCGGATCGGCCCCGCCTCCCCCTCCCCCCCCACCCCCGGAGGGCACCGGCCAGTAGGGCTCGGCCGTCGGGACCGTCGCTACGAAGGGATGAGTCCGGCAGGCGCGGAGTCGAGCATGTCCAGGATGGCCAGGGCGAGGGCCCGGGCCGACGCCGGGTCGAGTTCGACGGCCACTCGGGCGGACGCCCCCCGGTCGGGGTTGCGCAGGTCCACGTTCAGCGTGTGGTCCGCCGGCGCGTGGACGGGGTGGTCGAAGTAGACGGAGGCGTCGGTCAGCGGGAACCATCCCGCACCCCCCTTGCCGCTCCCCGCCACGGGAAGGGTCGTCGTCCGGTAGGTGCACATGGTTCCTCCTAGGTCCCGGGTGGTGGTCAGTCGGCCGACAGGTGGCGGCCGAAGAAGGACCAGATCCGCTCCCAGCCGTCCTGGGCGGCTTCGGGTCGATAGCTCGGCCGGTCGGTGTTGAAGAAGGCGTGGCCCGCCCCCTCGTAGGAGTGGAACTCGAACTCCTTGCCGGCCGCGGCCAGCCGACGTTCGAGCTCGGCGACCTCCTCGGGCCCGGGGTACTGGTCGTCGGCACCGAACAGTCCGAGGAGCGGGCACGAGAGGGCGTCGATCCGGTCGCCCAGCGGCTGGATCTTGAGGGGGAATTCGTCGGGCGGGGCCGTCAACGCGAAGGCGCCGTAGCAGTCGACCGCCGCGTCGAGATCGAGGCTGCAGGCGGCCAGGAGTGACTGGCGCCCTCCCGAGCAGTACCCGATCGTGGCGACCCGACCGTTCGATCCGGGTAGCGAGCGCAGATGGGCGATGGCCCCGGCGACGTCGCCCACCAGGCGATCGTCCGGCACTCCCCCGTTCGCCCGGGCCGCGGCCGCGGCGTCGTCGGGACTGGCTCCGGGTGCCTCGCGACTGTAGAGGTTCGGACACACGGCCGCGTAGCCGTTGGCCGCGAACTTGCGGGTGAGCTCCTTGGAGGCCTCGTCCCACCCGGGCATGTGGTGGATCACCACGACACCCCCGGTCGGGGGGGCGTCGGGCGGCCGGGCGACATAGGCCTCGATGGCATCGCCACCGTGTCCCGTGATCCCGGTCGTCGTGGCGGTGAGGTCACCTCTGGTCATGTCGTCCCCTGTTCGGTCTCGGGTCCTGTCATCCGGTCTCGGGTCCTGTCGGTGCGTCGAGCTCGGTCAGCAGCAGTCCGAGACGCTCGGACTTGGCCGCCTGTTCGTCCCGGAAGGCCTGGATGCGGGCCAGGGTCTCGTCCAGTCGCGTCAGGAGGCGGTCGTTCGCCTCGACGGCCTCGGCCAACAGGGCGCGGCGACGGTCCGGGCCGGCCTCGCCCCACCGGAACTCCGAACGGAGGCGGTCGAGGGCGTCGATGTCGGCCGTGTCCAGCACCACCCGGACCTCGGCCAGCGAGAACCCGAGCAGCTCCTGGAGGTCCCGGATCCTGGTCACCCGGGCCATGTCCGTCGGGAGGTAGAGCCGCTCGCCCCCGCCACGATGGCCACTGGGCCGGATCAGGCCCAACTCCTCCCAGTAGCGGAGGGTGCGGGTGGTGACTCCGGTGCGTTGGGCCAGTTCGCCGATGCGTAGGACGTCGCCGGACGCGAGGGTCGCCCCGCCCGCCTCGGTCGCGGTCACGGCAGCGCCTCGGTGTCGGCGCCGACCGCCTCGTCGGCGGCCACCTCGGCCGTCACCGCCAGCTGGACGACCTGGTCGCCCTCGGCATCGGCCTCGTCGCCCGCGTGGTACACGTAGCGCCCACCCCGCCGCCAGGACGCCCAGGCCGCCAGGAGACTGGCGAGGATGGCGAAGTCGAGGGCGGCGTGGAGGCCGGCCCGGAAGGGCTGGCTGATCAGTCCCGGGAAGAAGCTCCGGCCCGTGAGCGCCGCCTGCTGGGCCGGGGTGAGCTGCGACAGCACGTGGGGACCGACGAGGTGCTGGACCGGGTTGTAGCCGAGGAACGCGGCGAAGAGCGTGGAGATCGGTGACAGATGGGCCACCCGCTCGGCCACGTCGGAGGGGACCCCGTGGGCCACCAGACCGTGCAGGAGGTTGGCCGACAGCGAGGCGGTGAGACCCACGATCATGAGCGTGAAGAAGATGCCGATGGACAGCACCTGGGCCGAGTTCTGGAAGGTGGTGTTCATGCCCGAGCCCGCGCCCCGGTGCTCGGCGGGCAGGCTGTTCATGACCCCCGCCCGGTTGGGCGAGCCGAACGAAGCCATGAACATCCCGGTGGCGAACAGCAGGGGGGCGAACAGCCAGTAGGGGAAGTCCACCGGCAGCAGCTCGAGGAGGAAGAGGCAGACGGCGGTGCCCAGCATGCCTCCCGTGGCGAACGGGCGCGAGCCGAACCGGTCCGACAGGATCCCCGACAGGGGACCGGCCACCAGGAATCCCAGCGTGAGCGGGAGCATGGCGATCCCGGCCCACAGCGGGGTCACCGTGAAGGCGTAGCCGTGGAGGGGCAACCAGATCCCCTGGAGCCAGATGATCAGCATGAACATCAGCCCGCCCCGGCTGAGGGCGGCCAGGAAGCTGGCCAGGACGCCGGAGGTGAAGGCCCGGATCTTGAACAGCTGGAGACGGAACATCGGCTGGGCCACGCGGGTCTCCACCACGCAGAACACCCCCAGGAGCACGACACCGAACGCCAGCGCACCGAGCACGAGCGGGTTGGTCCACCCCATCACGTGGCCGCCGTAGGGCTCGATGCCGTAGGTGATCCCGATCATGACCAGGATCAGCCCGGCGGCGAAGGTGATGTTGCCGGGCCAGTCGATCCGGGCCGGTCGACGCGGGCTGGTCTCGTGGAGCTCGAGGTAGCCCATGACCGTACCGACGAGCCCGACGGGTACCGAGACGAGGAAGATCCACCGCCAGTTGAGCGGCGCCAGGAGCCCGCCGAGCACCAGGCCGATGAACGTACCGCTGAAGGCGGCGGCCTGGTTCACCCCGAGGGCCAGGCCCCGTTGGTTGTCCGGGAAGACGTCGGTGAGGATGGCCGCCGAGTTGGCCATCAGCATGGCCGCGCCGACCCCCTGGAAGATCCGCATCACGATCAGCCACACGCCCGCGGCATGGCCGTACATCCACGTGATGGACAGCATCAACGAGAAGAACGTGAACACCGCGAATCCCATGTTGTAGATCCGCACCCGGCCGTAGATGTCACCCATCCGGCCGAGCGTGACCACCAGCACGCTGGTCACCACCAGGAACCCGAGGATCATCCACAAGAGGAAGAAGGTGTTGCCCGGCTCCAGGGGATCGATGCCGATGCCCCGGAAGATGTTGGGCAGCGAGATCAGCACGATCGAGCCGTCGATGGTGGCCATCAGCATCCCGAGGGTCGAGATGAACAGGGCCATCCACTTGTAGTTGGGCGGCAGGGTGGAGAGGTCGCCGCTGAGTCGCTCCTCGCGGCTCATGCGGTGCCGCCCGGCACCGAGCCGCCCCGGTCGGCGACGACCGTCGCCCGAAGGTGCGTCCTGCTCGATGACAGCCATGCTGCTCCCCGACGTCGGGCCCGACGTCCGCCAGGTCGGACGGATGGACCGGGTCCATCTTACCGCATACGTCAACGTCAGCGACAGTCAGGCTCCGATTGGCCACCGCACACAGGCGTGGGGGCCTATCGTCAGGGGATGACGCGCGGCACGAGGGGTAGGCGGGTCCGCTGGCTGTCGGCGGGGGTGACGGCCGGCCTGGTGGTACTGACCGGTTGCGGGAGCAACCTGCTGTCCACCTCCTCCTCCGTCGGCGACAGCACCACGTCGACCACGGCGGCCGGTAGCCCGTCCACCACGGTTCCCGTCAACGGCGAGGTCGCCGTGGCGTTCCCCGTCGTGGCCTGCGTCGACCCCGCGTTCGGCACCCAGGTCAAGTCGTCGTCGGGATGGAACCCGAGCATCCTGGTGGCCCCGATCCCGACCTCGCTCGTCGGGAAGGTGACCTTCTACTCCGACGGGGTCCACACGCTGCTCGGCCCCGCCGGATGGACCTGTGCGCAGGTGGCGTCCGGCTCCTCCGGGCAGGGGTACCCGGGGTCGACCACGACGACCACGGGCCCGACGAGCACCACCGGGTCCACGCTGGCCGCCGCTCCCCCCATCGGCCAGTCGGCGGCCATGACCGGCAACGGCGCGACCACCCTGGTGCTCTATCCCCCGAACGACCCGACGCCACCGACGTCCGGCGCGCCGGCGGCCGGGGCGGAGGGGATCTTCGCCACCTACGCGTCGACCGGCTCGTCGGCCGGGGTCGACCTCGTGTGCCCGTTCTTCACCATCCCGTCGTGGCAGGCGCACTCGGCCGGATGCTCCACGACCAAGCCGACCGGCGAGCTCAGCAACTCCCTCACCCCTGACGTCACCGCGGTGGCCGACCCCGCCGGGGTGGTCGGCACCCTCGCCGCCTCGGGCGGCCAGGAGACCGTGACCGGGGTCGTGATCTTCCCCCAGGTGCCGTCCGCCGTCTCCTACGGCCGGTCCGAAAACGTGGTGGCCGAGTCGTGCGCGCTGGTGGACCCGTCGCTGTGCGCGACGATCGTGTCGGACTTCGAAGTGCGCGAGTTCCCGGTTCCGACGTAGGTCGGCCACCCCCGGCGGGCGTCCGCCGCGCCACCGCCCACGGCGTCTGAGCGTCCATGGGTGACGGTGGGGAACCGTGGCGGTCGCTGACAGTCGTCGACGTTCCGTCGGGCGGCAACCGGGCGGCACCCGAACTGCAACGCCGGCATCCGCTTCTCTCACCATGGGTGGGGTTTTTCCGTCGGGGATCGGGAAAGTACGCAGTTACGGCCACCCTCCGTGGACTCGGTTGACCATCCGACGGCCCCGCCGTAGGTTCGCCGCAGGGCAGGCGTCGCGCAGGGGCGTCGGCCGCACGGAACCCGCACAGGACGGAGCGATCGCATGGATCCACGGCAGACAGCAACCGTCGACGGGTCGGGAGGCCCGGTCGGAACCGTCGCCGCCCCGGGCGAGCCGAACCCCCACGGACTCGGTGCCCTGTCGGGCGCCGGGGTGGCCCGCATGGACACCACCGACGTCGGGGCCCACCGCACCCGGGCGCGCTCGGCCCGCCTGCGGCGCCTGGCGCTCGTGCTCGGACTGGTGGCCGCCGTGCTGGTGCTGCGCGACGTCCTGTCGTCGGGCGCTCCCCTGCCCACCCCGTCCGTCCCCTCGGGGCTGACCCCCTACATGCTGCCGATCGGCCTCATCGTCCTGCTCTCGCTCGTGATGATCGTCCCCCTGCTCGGCGCCGGGCGGTCGCCGCACATCCTCTTCCGTCCCGACGAGCTCACGATGAGCTTCGACGACGTGCGCGGCTCCGAGGGACTGGTCGAGGAGGTCACCAAGACCCTCAACCTCTTCCTCGCGTACCGCACCTTCAACGAGCAGATGGGGGGCACACCCCGCAAGGCGATCCTGTTCGAGGGACCGCCCGGGACGGGCAAGACCTACATGGCCAAGGCCATGGCGGCCGAGGCCGGCGTGCCCTTCCTCTTCGTCTCGTCCTCGGCCTTCCAGTCCATGTTCTACGGCCAGACCAACCGCAAGATCCGCTCCTACTTCAAGGAGCTGCGCCGCCAGGCCCGTCGCGAGGGCGGAGCCATCGGCTTCATCGAGGAGCTCGATGCCATCGGCGGTCGTCGGGGGAGCGGGTCCAGCCACGGCGAGGGAGTCCCCGGGGTGGTCAACGAATTGCTCATCCAGCTCCAGTCGTTCGAGCAGACCCCGTGGTCCGTCCGCGTCCGCGGCAGGATCGTCGAGGCGGTCAACACGTGGCTCCCGGCCGACCGGCGGCTGCGCAAGCCCACGGCCGTGCCGGCCAACATCCTGGTGATCGGGGCCACCAACCGGATGGACGACCTCGACCCGGCCCTCGTGCGGCCCGGCCGGTTCGACCGGACCATCTACTTCGGGCTGCCCGGCCGTTCCGGGCGGCGCGACATCCTCGACTACTACCTGGGCAAGAAGGCCCACGAACCCCTCCTCGACGATCCGGCGAGGCGCGACACACTGGCGGCCATGACGGCGGGCTACTCGCCGGTCATGATCGAGCACCTGCTCGACGAGGCGCTCGTGTGGGCCCTGCGTCGTGGCGCCGACAAGCTGTCGTGGAACGACGTGCAGCAGGCCAAGATGACCGAGGAGATCGGTCTGGCGCAGCCTGTCGAGTACACCGAGGCCGAGCGTCGGACGATCGCCACCCACGAGGCCGGCCACGCCACCGTGGCCTGGCTCGTCGGGCGCGGCCGCAAGCTCGAGGTGCTCACCATCGTCAAGCGCCGGGACGCCCTGGGCCTGCTCAGCCACTCGGAGACCGAGGAGCGCTTCACCAAGACCCGCTCCGAGGTGCGGGCCATGATCGACATCGCCTTCGGTGGGATGGTGGCCGAGGAGCTGTTCTTCGGCGAGTGCTCGACCGGGGTGGCGAGTGACCTCCAGGCCGCCACCCTCAACGCCTGTCAGATGGTGGGGCAGCTGGGGATGGGATCGTCACTCGTCTCGGTGGCGGCCATCGAGCACCAGGGTGGTGGCATCGTGGGCAAGGTCCTGGCCGACGAGCAGAGCCGCTGCGAGGTCGAGGCCCTCCTGGACGGCTCCAAGCACTCGGTGACGCAGATGTTGGAGGAGCACCGCCACATCGTCGAGGCGCTTCGGGATGCCCTGCTGGTGCGCAGCGAGCTGATCGGCGACGAGATCCTCGACGTGATCGGCCGGGCGGTCGCCGACCCGGACGTGCTGCCGGCCAACCTGCGCGACCGGCCGCGCCTCGCCGACGGGCGCGTGGCCCGGGTGGGCGACGGCGCCGGGCGGACCACGCCGGCCGACACCGTGGAGTGACGGGCCACCAGCGGCTTCGTTGACCCCGCCGCCCCGCCGGACGACAATGCAGCGGTGGGTGGCCCCGGGGACAGTGACACGCCCACGGGAACGGGCGTCGGGAGCGGCCGGGGCACCGTGATGCGGTGAGCGGGTCCGGTACGTCGCCTCTGCGGGGCCTGCGGTCGGGCCAGCTGGGCACGGCCGACGTGACCGCATCGACCGTGGCCAACATCGGCCCGGGCATCGACTTCTACTTCGGATTCGGCGTCGTCGCGGTGACGGCCGGCATCGGTGCACCGCTGACCATCCTGGCGGCGGCGCTCGCCGTGTTCCTCCTCGCCATGGGCGTGGCCGAGTTCAGCCGGACGGAGCCCTCGTCGGGGAGCTTCATCGAGTTCGTCGAGAGCGGGCTCGGCCCGGTGGCCGGCGTGGCCACCGCCGTCCTGGTGGCCGTGGGCTACACGATCGCCATGGCCGGCGTCTTCACCATGTCCGGTGGCTTCATCGCCATCACCCTCGCCCACTACGGGGTGGCCGATGTCGCCTGGGGGCCGCTGACGGTGGTGATCACGCTCGCCGCCCTCGCCCTCATGGTGCGCGGCATCCGGCTCTCCACCTCGGCGGTGGCCGGGGCCGTGGTGCTCCAGGTGGCGATCATGGTGGTGGCCTGCGCGCTCATCCTCGTGGACCACCGGGGGGACCTGACCGGTGCCCCCTTCCACTGGTCCGCCGTGACCGGGGGCCTGCGCGGACTCTCGGCCGGCTTCCCCCTCGCCCTGTACATGTTCATCGGCTGGGAGAACGGCCCGGCCCTGGCCGAAGAGTGCCGGGAGCCGCGCACGACCGTCCCCCGGGCCCTCATGGCCTCGATCGCCATCGCCACCGTGCTGTTCCTGCTGTTCGCCTACGCCACCGTCACCGGATTCGGTTACGACGTGTCGTCGATCGGGCGGTCGTCGATCCCGTTCCTGACGGTCGCCGACCGGGCCCTCGGACCGTTCGCCGTGGTGGCGTGGCTGGCCGGCATCGTCTCGGTGCTGGCCACCCTCGTATCGGGCAGCAACTCCCAGTCGAGGATGCTCTACGACGCCGGACGCACCGGCAAGCTCCCCCGCTGGCTCGGTGAGGTGCGGCCGTCGAGTCAGACCCCGGCTCGGGCCCTGACCGCCTTCGTGGTGGTCGCCCTGGGCGTCATCGCCGTCTGGGCGCTGGTCCACGCCGTGGGCGTGGGAACGGGATCGATGGATCCGGTAGGCCTGTACGCCGAGTGCTCGACCCTCGGGACCATCGTGATCCTGTTCGTGTACGTCCTGACGATGGCGTCGCTCCCGGTCTACGCCTGGCGGCGCCATCGTGACCGGTTCTCGGTGGTCCGCCACGTCGTGCTGCCGCTGCTCGGCACCGCGGCGCTGGCCGTGCCCTTCGTGACCCTCTGCACACCGGGCCAGCCGTCGCCCTACGACGCGTTCCCCTTCGTGGCCCTGGGCGTCGTGGTCGCGGCCTTCGTGGCGGGTCGGGTGGTGGTGGCCCGGCGTCGTCGGGCGTCCGGGCCGGCCTGACCGGGTCGCCCCGGGTCGGCCTGATCGGCCGACGCGACGGACCCCGGAATTGCCCGAGGGCGCACCCCTGGACACCGGTCCGGGGGTGCGCCCTCGTGGACGCAGTTGCTCGCCTACCGGTCAGTCGGCGGGAGGCACCACGACCTGGACGGCATGGGCAGCGCTCGTCCCGTAGTCCGAGTCGCCGCCGTAGGAGGCCTGCACCGTGTAGTCCGTCTGCGGCGGTGTCAGGTCCGTCAGCGTGCCCGGCGGGAGGTAGCAGGTCACCGAGCCCTCGGTCTCGAACGGCGCTTCCGGCAGGGCGATGACGTTGCCACCCTGGCAGCTCACCGGGTTCCCGTTGGGATCGGTGATCGTGAAGGTGACGTTGCCGGTCGGCGGACCGACGAGGGACGACCCGTCGGCGCCGTCGGGCACCGCCACCGTCGCCGTGATGGCGACGGGGGCGCCGTCGGTCGACGCGAACCCGCCCGCCTCGCTCAACGACGTCGTGGTGTCCGACTTGTCGATGAACATGGACTTCGCCTTGGTGTTGCTCGAGTAGAAGTTCGTGTCACCGGTGTAGACGGCCGTGTACGTGTACGTGCCGGGGAACTCGCCACCGCCGACGGTCAGCACGGCCACACCACCGGGCCCGACGGCGGAAGCACCACCCTCGCAGCCGTCGTTGCCGTTCGAGTTGCCTCCGCACACCAGGATGTTCACGTAGCCCGTCGGGACGTTCGATCCCGTGTAGCCCGCGATCGGCTGGACCACGGCGGTCACGTTGAACGTCTGACCCGCCCCGACGTCCTTCGGCACCGACGCGGTGACCGAGGTCGAGGCCAGCGATGCGTTCTCGTACAGCGAGGCCACGCCCGGCTGGTACCCGGTGGAGGCCAGCGTCGCTGACACCTTGTAGTAGACGACGGCCGGGAGGCCGGCGCTGATGGTGCAGGTGGCGGTGCCATCGACCAGCGGGATCACGTTGGAGCCACCGTCACACGGGTACGAGGTCTTCGACCCGGGCTTCAGGATGGCGAAGGTGAACGTCCCGCCGGGGGTACCCGAACCGGAGTCGGTGCCCGACGCCGCCGCCGTGGCCACGAAGTTGACCGCCGTTCCGGCACCGATCGTGCAGACGTCACCCGTGCAGGTGCCGGCCGACGGGGTCAGCGTGATGGTCGTGGCGGCCGGGGTGACCACCTGGCTGCCGGTGCCCGTGCTGGCCGCGAAGTTGGTGTCGCCCGAGTACGCGGCGGTCACCTGGTAGGCCGCCTTCTGCGAGACCAGACCACCGCTGACGCTGCACTGGGCGGTCCCGCCCGACAGGGTCACGACGTTGCCGGCGTCACAGGTGACGCCGGTGAACGTGACGGTGCCGGTGGGGCTGCCGGTCGAGGCGCCCGAAGGGGCCACCGCCGCCGTGAAGGCGAGCGGCTCGCCGGTGACCGCCGGGGTCACCTGCGGAGTGACGGTGGTCGCCGTCGTCCCGAGGTTGACCACCTGGGTCTTCGTGACCGACGAGGACTGGTAGCTCGAGTCGACCGTGTCGGCGTACTGGGCCACCACGGTGTACGGGCCGCTGGCGGCCAAGAGGCCGGCGGCGACCCCGCAGGTGGCGGTGCCGCTGGCGACCGCCTGCACGTCACCGGTGTCGCAGTTGACCGTCGATGCGTCGGCGCCGGTGATCGAGAAGGTCACCTGACCGCCGGGCGTGTGGTGCGGGGTGGAGGTCACGGTGGCCGTGAAGGTCACCGCCTGCCCCGTGTGGAGGTTGCTGATACCGGTCGTGACCGCCACCTTGGTGGCGAGGGGACCGCTGCCCGCGGCGCCGGCGGGGAGGGCGAGCGCCCCGGCCAGGAGGACCGTGGCCGACCCGACGAGGGCGGACGCGGCGAGGAGCCGCTTGAGCGGACGGTGCTGTCGGTTGTTGGTCATCGTCGTCACGCTCCCACGGTCGCCGTGGCGGAGCCGACGGTGACGGCCTTGATGCCACCGCCGTTACAGGTCGCCACCGTCTTGTACGGGTTCTTCTTCGCCGCGAACGTGCCGAAGGTGAGGTGCTGTCCGTCGAACGAGCCGGCCGACACCGTGGTCGTACCCAGGAAGACGTCCAGCGTGTTGGCGCCGGCGTTGTAGTCGAGCGTCTCCGAGGCGACCGACACGGTGGAGGTCACGATCGAGCCGCCGTGGCCCTTCCAGCTGATGGTGCCGGTGGCGGCGGGCAGTGAGTCCGAGCCGCTGAGGATGGGCTCACAGGCATTGGTCACGGGCACCGTCGTCGTGGCCTTCAGCGTCCCCTTGGTGAGGGTGATGGCGCCGTCGGTGTCGCCCGCTCCGCTGCAACCCGTGATCTTGAACTTCACGCTCACGGTCTCGGGGGAGGTCCCCCCGTTGGTGATCTTGG
>Ga0181528_10000669_pt1 | contig 23068 bp, 11 predicted proteins | sample PEATcosm2014_Bin_47_FD_119742 | JGI IMG/M metagenome (GOLD analysis project Ga0181528, IMG submission 119742) | Peatland microbial communities from MTU Mesocosm Facility, Houghton, MI, USA - PEATcosm2014_Bin10_10_metaG | ecosystem: Environmental > Terrestrial > Soil > Wetlands > Peat | place...
ACCGGATCATAAACGTAATTAAAGGTGCCAGCCGGAGAGGTGGTGGCCGTGAGGCGCCGAGCCAAGTCATACCCGTAGCTCTGAGTCCAAGCCGAGCCATTGGGCGTTTGCACGCTCAAGCCCGTCCGCAGCCGGTTCTGGTACGTGTAGCTCACTGTGTCACTGGGCCATGGGCCGTCCTCACTCAACAACTCGCCCACGCTGTCATAACTGTAAACCGTCGTCCAATCTGCACCTTCCAGGTTCCAATTACTTGAAACACAACCCAGGCTCCCAACCCAATACTTAGTCCCGATGGCAACTTTTCGCCCAAAAGCTGTACAATGCAGAACTCCGCAAATTGTATGGTGACTAAACCAAAACCCACCTGCAATGTCAACATAAATATTAAAATACTTGTGCTTGAAGTATCAGCTCCCTTATATTGCTCTCCGTAGGGCAAGATCGGGTTAGTTGCGGAGCAACAGACGCCACTTTACGAACAAAACAGCGCCTCTGCCTGGTTTTGGATTCTCGGACCATCGCGCAAGCCAGGCATGCACTCCCCCGCCTCGTTGACTATCCACCCAGAGGAACGGGAGGAATTTCATCCTTGTTGACGATTTCAGGGCAACCGATCGAAGCTCACCCACCTGGAGACTAAGCAAGGCGCCGTCGTGCCGGTGGCGGAGCGACTTAAAGGCCACGATGTAAAATGGAATGTAATCATTAAGGAAAAGTGACCTGACAAACAGCTCGTCAAACCATTGGGAGCCACCAGGGCGGAGGACGTCCAGGAAGCCACCTGAGGGCGACCTATGCCCAGGCGAACCGGTTGCGGAAACCAAAATGAGACGATCAATACGCGATTGTGCGACGCCGCTTTTCGGGGAAAAATTCTTCAAAATAGTTGTTGACTAAACAGTCGTCTATGGTATGCTGGCATCGTGATTTGACGAATTGATGCGTCAGCGAACTTAACTGAAATACGAAATTTTATGGGCCGCGTGAGTGATGCCAAACAGAGATTGATGGACGCCGTGCTGGAGTTGATCTGGTCGGGCTCGTATGGCAGCACCACCATTGACCATATTTGCGAGAAAGCCGGCGTCAAGAAGGGGAGTTTCTATTATTTCTTTGACTCCAAATCGGCCCTGGCGGCCGAGGCCTTTGAAGAAAGCTGGAAAGACCGGCGCGCGGAACTGGACGCGATTTTTTCGCCCACCGTTCCCCCGCTGGAGCGCCTGCAGAAATATTGCGATTTCGGCTATGCGTTTCAGTGCGAGATCAAAAGGAAACACGGGCGTGTGCTGGGATGTCCGCAGGTTTCGCTGGGATCGGAAATCTGCACCCAGGAAGCAGCGCTGCAGAAAAAAATCCAGCAGATCATGGATCAGAAGCGCAAGTATCTCGAATCCACCATCCGCGACGCCCACGCGGCGGGCCTGCTTGACGCGCCCGACGCGGCGGCCAAGGCGCGGATGATTCTGGCCTATTACCAAGGCTTGCTGACCCAGGCTCGCATCCAGAATGATGTTGAAGTTTTGCGCGAAGCCCACAGTGGGATGCTGACAATCTTGGGGGTGAAGGAAAGCGAAGCCGCTGCGGTCTGATCATTTTTTTGACCATATACTTTACTAACCAGACAACTATTAATAAAACTATGAACACCAACCATGTCAAAGAAGCCGTTTCTGCCCAACCCACCATCGCCGATCACTGCGTCCAATCTTGCCGAAAGTTGCTCGCCGGGAGCGAACAAGCAAAAAATAAAATTGCGAACGAGTTTCAGGAAACTCTGGACTCGCACGCACAAATATTCCAACTGGCTCTGAAAGAAGCCGAGGCGCTGGCCTTTCAGACCGACTATCCGCATCTCTTGTTTCCGGCGCTCGCCCTGGAAAAAATCCAAGCGGTGTCGGTCTGGCAGGCCCGGCAACAGTCCTTGCGCCAGCAGCGTGAGTTATTTGCCGAAGCCGCCTGATTGGCGCCGATTAAATCCAACCAAACCCAAGCTGATTCAACCAAGACCAACATGAAACCAAACTTGTATCTAATTTTGACGCTGACCCTCGGCTGGCTGGCCGCTGGTTGCAGTCCCAAAACCACCCAGCAAAGCCCGCCGCCGCCGCCCGTGACCTTCGCGCCGGTGGAGCAAAAAGACATTGTCGAGTGGCGCGAGTTCACCGGCCGCACCGAGTCGGTGGAGTCGGTGGAAATCCGCCCGCGCGTGTTCGGCTATATCCAGGAAGTGCGTTTCCATTCCGGCCAATTGGTGCGGAAAGGCGACGTGCTGTTCGTCATTGATCCGCGCTGGAATCAAGCCACGTTTGATCAGCGCCAGGCCGAATATGCCCAGGCCAAGAGCGAGGCGGATCGCACGCTCAAATTGCTGACCAATAATGCCATCTCCCAGGAGGAAGCCGAAGCCCGCAAGTCCCGCGCCGAGGTCGCCAAGGCGGCGCTGGATTCGGCCCGGCTGGACCTGGAATACACCGTGGTGCGCTCACCGATTGAGGGCCGGGTGAGCCGCGCCCTCTTGACCGAGGGCAATTTTGTCAGCGGCACGCCCGGCTCGGCGTCCTTGCTCACAACGGTCGTTTCCGTCAACCCGGTTTATGTCTATGCGGACATTGACGAAGACACCCTCCTGAAGTTCAACGAACTGGTAGCTACCAAGAAATTGGGAAACACCGATGGCGGTAAGATTCCCGTCGAACTTCAGCTCGCGGATGAATCTGCATTCCCGCACCAAGGCTACCTCGAGTCGTTTGATAACCGGCTCAATCCGAACACCGGCAGCATTCTGTTGCGCGCGGTATTTACCAACGCGGACGACCGCATCGTGCCCGGCTTGTTTGCGCGCATCCGCCTTCCGTTGAGCGAGCGGCATGCCGCACTGCTCGTGGACGAACAAGCCATCGGCACGGATCAGGCCAATAAGTTTGTGCTGACCCTCACCTCCACCAACACGGTGCAATATCAGGCGGTCGAACTGGGGCCGCAGGTGGAAGGCAAACGCATCGTGCGCTCCGGTCTCGTCGCCGGTGAAAAAATCGTGGTCAATGGTTTGGCTCATGTCCGTCCGGGCATGCCGGTGACCCCGCAACCGGATATGGCCAGTCACGAAGTCGCCAAAGTCGCGAGCCGCTAAGTCAACGATTAACATTTTGGCGCGAGGAGATGCTCAACGTCGGGAGCTGCACGCCCTCGCCCTGCCCAACAACCATATGAACTTTTCACATTACTTTATTAAACGCCCGATTTTTGCCGGGGTCTTGTCCATCGCCATCTTCGTCATGGGACTGTTGGCCTTGTTCAAGCTGCCGATCAGCGAATATCCCGAAGTCGTGCCGCCCACGATTGTCGTGCGCGCGACGTATCCGGGCGCCAATCCAAAAACCATCGCGGAGACCGTCGCGTCGCCGTTGGAACAAGCCATCAACGGTGTCGAAGGTTCGATCTACATGTTTTCGCAGGCGACCGGCGACGGCGTGATGACGCTGACCGTGACGTTTAATCTCGGCACGGACATTGACAAGGCGCAGGTGCAGGTGCAGAACCGCGTTTCGCAGGCGCTGCCGAAATTGCCGGAGGAAGTCCGCAACCTTGGCGTCACGACCACCAAGCAATCGCCCGATCTCACGATGGTCGTCCATCTTTTTTCGCCGGATAATCGCTACGATAACATTTACATCCGCAATTACGCCACGTTGCAGGTGAAGGACGTGCTCGCGCGTCTTCCCGGCGCGGGCGACGTGGAATTGTTCGGCTCCGGCGACTACGCGATGCGTGTCTGGCTCAACCCGGACAAAATTGCCGCGCGCAATCTCACCGCGAGCGATGTTGTCGCCGCCATCCGCGAACAAAATGTGCAGGTCGCCGGCGGCGTCATCGGCCAGCAGCCGGTCAGCAGTCCGGTGAATTTTGAAATGCAGGTAAATGTCAAAGGCCGGCTGATTTCGGAGGAGGAATTCGGCAACATCATCGTCAAGACCGGCGCGAACGGTGAAAAAACTCTGCTGAAAGATGTCGCGCGCATCGAACTCGGCGCGGGCAGCTACTCCTTGCATTCGTTGCTCGACAACAAAACCGCCGTGGCGATTCCGATTTTCCAGACGCCCGGCGCAAATGCCTTGGAGCTTTCCAAAAACGTCCGCGCAACGATGGTGGAGTTGAAGAAAAATTTCCCCGAAGGCCTGGATTACAGCATCGTTTATGACCCGACGGTTTTCGTGCGCCATTCCATCGAAGCCGTCATCCATACGCTTCTCGAAGCGATTCTGCTCGTAGTCCTCGTCGTCATCATTTTCCTGCAAACCTGGCGCGCGGCGATTATTCCGCTCGCCGCCGTGCCCGTGTCGCTCATCGGCACATTCACGATGATGTTGCTGTTCGGCTTCAGCATCAACGCGCTTTCGCTCTTCGGCCTTGTGCTGGCCATCGGCATCGTGGTGGATGACGCGATTGTCGTCGTCGAAAATGTGGAGCGAAACATCGCGCGCGGTTTGTCGGCGTTTGACGCGTCGAAACAGGCGATGAACGAGGTGACCGGGCCGATTGTGGCGACGGCGCTCGTCTTGTGCGCCGTGTTCGTGCCGACGGCGTTCATCACCGGGCTGACCGGCCAGTTCTACAAACAGTTCGCGCTGACGATTGCGATTTCCACGGTCATCTCCGCGTTCAATTCGCTGACGCTTTCGCCCGCCTTGTGCGCGGTGCTGCTGAAAGATCATCACGCGCCGAAAGACTGGCTGTGGCGCGCGATGGAAAATTCACTCGGCTGGTTTTTCCGTCCGTTCAACCGCGTTTTCACGTGGGCGGGAAACAAATATTCCACCGGCGTCGCCAGCGTGCTGCGCAAGAGTGCCATCGCTTTGATCGTTTATGGCGGACTGGTTTTGCTCACCGGCTGGGGTTTTAACAAAGTGCCGACCGGCTTTGTGCCGACGCAGGACAAGCAATATCTCGTCGCGTTCGCACAACTGCCGGACGGATCGTCACTCGACCGCACCGAAGCCGTGATCCGCCGGATGTCGGACATCGGCTTGAAACAGCCGGGCGTGGAATCGGCGGTGGCGTTTCCCGGATTGAGCATCAGCGGATTTAGCGTCGCGCCCAATCAAGGAATTGTGTTCTTCACGTTGAAGCCGTTTGAAGACCGGCCCACTCGCGACTTGAGCGGCCCGGCCATTGCCGGCGCGTTAAACCAGAAATTGAGTGTGATCCAGGACGCTTTCGTGCTCACCGTGCCGCCGCCGGCGGTGATGGGTCTTGGTCAGATTGGCGGATTTAAACTCTACGTCGAGGATCGTGCCGACCTCGGCTACGACGCGCTCTATCAAAATTTGCAGGCCGTCATCGGCAAGAGTTATCAGACGCCCAGCCTCGCCGGAACCTTCTCCGGGTTCACCGTCAACGTGCCGCAACTGGACGCGGACGTCGATCGCGAGAAGGCGAAGACCCAGGGCGTGCCGTTGCAAAATCTTTTCGAGACGATGCAGATTTATCTTGGCTCGCTCTATGTGAATGACTTCAACCGTTTCGGGCGCACTTACGAAGTCATCGCGCAGGCCGACGCGCCGTTTCGCGCCCACGCCGAAGACATCACGCAACTCAAGACGCGGAATGACCGGGGCGAAATGGTGCCGCTCGGTTCCGTCGTGAAAGTGACGGAATCGCACGGGCCCGACCGCGTGATGCGCTACAACGGTTATCCGGCGGCGGAAATCAACGGCGCGCCAGCACCTGGATACAGTTCCGGTCAGGCCGAAGCCGCGATGGCAAAACTCGCGGAAGAAAATCTCCCGCGCGGCATGGCGTATGAATGGACAGAACTGACTTATCAACGCATCCTTGCCGGCAACGCGGCGATTTATGTCGGGCCGCTGTGCATCCTGCTCGTATTCCTCGTCCTGGCCGCGCTTTACGAAAGTTTCCGCCTGCCGCTCGCCATTATTTTGATTGTGCCGATGTGCCTGCTGTTCGCCATCACCGGGGTGTGGTTGAAAGGCAGCGACAACAACATCTTCACCCAGATCGGATTCATCGTGCTGGTCGGCCTTGCGTGCAAGAACGCGATTTTGATCGTCGAGTTTGCCAAGCGCAAACAGGACGAAGGCATGTCGCCGTTCGACGCGGCCATTGAAGCGTGCCGGCTCCGTTTGCGGCCGATCTTGATGACCAGCATTGCGTTCATCGCGGGCGTTTTTCCGCTCGTAGTCGCCAGCGGCGCGGGTGCGGAAATGCGCCAGGCGATGGGCATCGCCGTGTTTTCCGGCATGATCGGCGTCACGCTGTTCGGCCTGTTTCTGACGCCGGTGTTCTACGTCACACTGATGAAGCTTGGCTTGAAGAAAAAGCCTGCAACGACGGAAGCCAAATTTATTCTACCCGGCTCCAGCGGCGCGGTCGCCGGAATCGTCATCGCCGCTTTGCTGTTCAGCATTCCGTCTGCGAATGCCAACTGGCTGACTATCGGCCCGGATTACAAACAGCCGACCAATCCGGTTCCGGCAAATTACAAGGCGGTTGATTTCGGTTCGTGGAAAGAAGGCCGCCCGCTCGACAATGTGCCCAAGGGAAACTGGTGGGAGATTTTTGGCGACACGAATTTGAACGCGTTGGAATCGCAGGCCGTGCAGGCCAATCAGCAGCTCAAAGCCGCCGTCGCGCGCGTGGATGAAGCGCGGGCCACGGCGCGCATCGCCCGCAGCGAGTTGATGCCCAGCTTGAGTTTGGATCCAAGTTTTTCGCGCCAAGGATATTCGCCCAACGCCAATCCCAGCTTCGGCAACATCACGGCGAACACGTTCAGCACGCCGGTGGATTTGAGCTACGAAGTGGATTTGTGGGGCCGCGTGCGACGCCTTTTTCAAAGCGCACGCGCCGACGCACAGGCGTCGCTGGCGGATTATTACAACGTCCTGCTCACGCTCCAATCCGACGTCGCGCAAAATTATTTCGCGCTGCGCTCGCTCGACGCGGAAATCGCCACCGTCAAGGGCACCATTGATTTGCGTCACGAACAGGTGCGGCTCGTGCGCAGCCGGCTAGAAGGCGGCATTGGCAGCGAACTCGATGTCGCCCAGGCCGAAACCGAACTGGCCAGCACCGAGGCCGAAGCCGCCTCGCTCGCGCATCGCCGCGATGAACTGGAAAATGCCATCGCCATTCTGGTCGGAGAAAATCCGTCCAGTTTCAAGCTCGCCGCAGTGGACGACCCGAACTGGAATCCGCAGCCGCCGCAAGTTCCCGCCGGCCTGCCGTCCGATTTGCTGGAGCGCCGTCCAGACGTGGCCCAGGCTGAACGTCAGCTTGCCTCGGCTAATGCCAAGATTGGCGTTGCCAAAGCCTCGTTTTTTCCGGTGCTGACGTTGACCGGTTCAGCGGGATATTTAAGCGGCGACCTTTCATCTTTATTTAATTGGGACAGCCGCACCTGGTCGATCGGGCCGAGCCTTTCGCTGCCTATCTTCACGGGCGGACGCAACCGGGCGAATTACAAATACTCGCAGGCGGCGTTTCAAGAATCCACCGCGCTCTATCGCCAGCAAGTCCTGATCGCGTTTGGCGACGTGGAGAACAGCCTGTCCAGGATTTATCATTTTGCGATTCAGGCCGAGGCTACGCAACGCGCCGTCACCAGCGCCCGCCTCGCCACCGAACTGGCCACGGACCGCTATCGTTCCGGCATCGTGGCTTACATCGAAGTGGTGGATACCAGCCGGGACACGCTGACGGCGGAACGTGCCAACGCTCAGCTCGCCGGCCAGCGCCTGATTGCCAGTGTTCAGTTGATCAAGGCACTTGGCGGCGGCTGGTCCGACCAACAGTTTCTGGCAAACACCAGCCGGTGATGCTTGATCACTGGAACCACGAATCCCGGGCCTCCGGCGTAGCTGCTTGACCGCGAGCGAAACCGCGCTGATGGACATGGTCATGACCTGGCCGACTGGTTGCTGGCGGAGCGGGAAATCAATGAACGGCATCCAGAACGGCTTAAAATGGCTTGAATCATGAACCTGTTGAAAAATTCATGATGGTGGAACCGAACGGCACGGCAGCAAGATTTGGGCGCTTCTGCCTCCGGGTTTCGGCAGGACTGATGACCTTTTACCTTCACGGCTTGCACAAACGTGAAGGCTGGATTGCCTGTCTTCAACCAGGCACGCCCTGGACTTTGGTCGAGGAAGTGGCTGGAATGCACATGCCGGCACCTCTCGACTCAGCAGCCGCGGCCGCCACCCCTGCTTGTTTGGTGACGTAGATGGCGTGACTGCCCGGCACTCTTCCGTTATCTGTCGGATGTTCGAGCAGGGGATCGAATTGCAAAGAATGAGAACAAGGTTGTGGCTTCATCCAAAAAAAAGAGAGCGGGGGCGGCAAAACCAAAAAATTCAAGTGAGCGGTCAATTGTCCATGTTGTTCGGTGAGTTGTCCATTCCCATCAGCAGTCCGGGTGATAAAGTGAACAGCATGACCAACAAGCCCGATCTGAAAAAGGTCGGCTTGCAACTCGCAGACGTAAGACAATAAACAGATTGAAAACAACCAACAAAACAAACATCAAATGAAAAGCGAACAACTTTCAATTATAATTGCGACTATGATGGGCTTTGCGCTGGTGACTGCCGCATCGGCCCAAACAGTCAACGGAGACCAAAACAATAACACCCAGCTTTATCTGCCAAACGTCAGTTTGACGGGCCTCAGTCAAAACAATTTTAGCGGAATTGTCGGCGGCATATTTTACACCCCTTACTATTATAATGTGAGCGAAAACTATCTTGGTTACGCCGACCCCAATGATGCGCCCTTGGCTATGAGCCACACCATTACGATTTGGGACCAGGCCAACGGCAGTGTCGTTTCTTCGGCTGTCTTGCCGGCGGGAACTCCAACTCTGTGGGCGAATGGCTATGCCTGGGTGTCAGTGCCTGCGGTGACACTATCGTATCAGCATTATTACTGGCTTGGCGCCACGGTGGTTGGTGGTGTGGACTCTTGGGGAGACCTGATTAGCAATACTTCGCCGGACAATGGCAACAACGGCCAGATCACATGGAATGTGGAGAACGGGGTCCAGAGTCCAAGTTCCCCTAACGGTCCATTTGTCCAGGGATCAGCCGGTTACGAATTCACGCGCGCTGGAATATACGATGGCAACACAAGCGACGCGGGTAATCCAAATCCCTCGTTTGGCCAGACGAGCGCGCAAGATTCAATTTATCCGGCTCCAAATGTGGGCTATAATTTAACCTTCGCGCCCGTGCCTGAACCTGGAATTCTGGCTTTGCTTGGCGTCGGAGCGGTTGCACTTGTCGGGTTTGCGCGAAACCGGAAAAATTAAGGGTTGGGTTTAGCAGGGGAAAAAGCCGCCACTCGAAGTGGCGGCTTTTTTTTAACTTTATGACCAGCCTCATTGCATGGCATGCTGATGAATAAGTTGCAATGACGCGACGTTGCTGGTAGTTGTTTTTATCAACCTCTTGAAGTCCCATTATGAAGTGGCGTGAGAAGCACGAAGGGTTTGCGGGGCAGCGCCTCGTGGTTCTGCCGCGGCCCACCTTTGGCACTGCCTTGCAGAACCCGCTGCTCAAGCAACTTTTGCCTACGGATGCGGGGTATTACCCCAAAGCCAGCGGTCACATTTGCGCGCGGGAAAAGGGATGTCCGGAAGTCATATTCATTTATTGCGCCGAAGGGAAAGGCTGGTGTGAAATCGGCGGACGGAAACATGATGTAACCAAAAACCAACTACTGGTGCTGCCAGTCTCCACGCCGCATGTTTATGGGGCCTATAAAAAAACACCGTGGACCATCTACTGGTTTCATGCGGTGGGGCTAAATGTGCCGGTTTATCTTGAGCTGCTCGGAGTCACCAAGGAAAAACCAGTGGTGTCCTTGGGCGGGGATGTGCAGCTGCTTTCACTATTTGAAGATGTATTGGAGGGGCTTGAACACGGCTTTACCCTGACCCACTTGATCTATGCTGCGCACTCGCTCACGCACCTGATGGGCTTGATCTTGCGCCACAAGGATGAGTTTGGATATGGAGAGACCAGTGTCCGCGATCGGATCACCAAGAGCGTTGATTTTATGAAAGGGCACCTGCGGGAGCCCTTGAAGGTGGCGACGCTGTCTGCGCTGGTGAACCTGTCGCGATCCCATTATACGGCCTCATTTCAGCGGGTGACAGGTTATGCGCCATTAAGCTATCTAAATCACCTGCGCATGCAACGCGCGGTGCAGTTGCTGAACACCACCGGTTTGCCCATCAAGCAAATTAGCGATCTGCTCGGTTTTTCCGACCAGTTTTACTTTTCCCGCGCCTTCAAGAAAATGCACAACCATTCGCCATCGGAACACCGGCGGCGTTATGGCGCATAGTTTCCCTAATTGAGGGGCAAGCATGACAGGTCAATTGTCCATGCACAGCGTTAGATTGTCCATTCCCATTTCTTTCGATGCGATGTAGTGTTTCTTAAATAGCCTCTGAATTGCCGCACCGGTGCATGCTTTTGGAAAATGATGCGTGAGGGATTCCGAAGGCAGACGAAGTGGTGAATCGCGATAGATGGCCGCTGAACAGAGAAGAGAATTGCATAATGTGCCGGACAGTTTTTGCCTGAAGACCCATTAAATAAAACACAAACCTAGTCACGAATATGAAGATAGAATTCAACTTTGCCAAGTTAAGGACGAAAGTAAACGCCGGAATGTTGTTGGCACTTTTTGCCTTTGCTGCGTATTCAGGATCGGCCGCGAGCGAGCAATGGATCGGCGTGCCCGGCGTGAGCGCGACCACCAATTGGACGGACGCAGCCAATTGGGGGAACTTTTCCGGTTTTGGATCGTCAACTCCGCCGCAAACGTATTACAACCAGGTTCAATTCACCGGCACGGGAGCAAACCTTAATTCAGTTTTTTCCATCAACAACGTGCTTGACAGCGCCACCGGCGTCGCCCAGATGCCGGTTTGGGAACTGGACTATACCCCCACCAACGGTAATTATACCACGCTGATTAACCCGGGTGTCACCCTGACGGTTGGGGTGGGCAATCACGGCTTCCTGACCGTGGGTGCCGACCAGTTAAGTGGAAGCAGTCCTGCTCCTGCCAACGCTATGGAGACGATCGCCTTTACGGGCAGTGGCGGAACATTGCAATTAGCCGGCTCGAGCGCCAACCTTTGGGTGAGCCAGGGATCACCAACCCCGGGCGATATCCATAACATCACCCTGGACCTTTCGGGTCTGGATACCTTCAACGACTATGCGGGCGCGGGCAGCGGTAATTTCATCTACGTGGCCTATGGCAACCAAACCGCAAACAGCTATACGCCCAACGAAAACGGCACGTTATATCTGGCCAAGACCAACGTAATTTCCCTGGGGAACGATTTTCAGGTCTGCAACACGCCTGGCACTAATTCCGTGGCCTGCGGGGTTTATCTGGGGATCTATAACTATATCCTGACCGGCACCGGCAACCTGGTTGTGGGCGGCCCGGGCACCGGGTCGGCCGGGGCCGTGATGGCCTTCAACCCAGCTTTCGTGGGCGGAGCGAATGCGCCGGTGGCCTATTTGGGTGGCAATGGCGCCGACGGACGCATCGTTAACTTTTATATTGGCAACGCCAACGGCAATTCGCAAGTTGCCGGCACCAGCCTTTGTGATTTTACTGGCGGCAACGTCACGGTGATGGCCGACACGATGCAGTTGGGCCAGGGTGGCAACGCCGGAGCCAATTCCCAGGGCACGTTGAACTTTAACAGTGGCAACGTCAACGCGAACAACGCCACCATCGGCAATCAGGAAGTCAGCAGCGGCGGCACGGGCGTGGGTGTCGTCAATATCGGCACTAACGCGACGTTGACGGTCAATAATGTTCTGACCTTGGCGGCCGTTACTGGCACGCTGACGCCGGGAAGTGCTGCCACCATCAACGTCAATGGTGGTGCGGTGGCAGCCAATAACATTGTCAGTGGAGGTGGGGTCAGCACTATCAACCTCAGAAACGGGGCGCTGGCGCTTTCAGGCAAAGCCGGAACACTCGCCGCCCCCATCAGCACTTTGACCGCCAGCAACTCGGCGCTTAGCTTCGCGTTGGCGTCCGTTTCATCATCCAATGACATTGTGGTCACCAGCCTCACGACCGGCGGCACAACCAACATCATCAACATCACATCCGCGCCTGCCTTCCCCAGTTATCCGGTGCAGATCCCGCTGGTCAAATACTCCGGCAGCATTGGTGGCGCGGGCTACAATTTCGGCATCGGCGCGCTGCCACCGTTGTATGCAGGCCACCTTGTGAATAATTCGGCCAGCTCCACCATTGATTTATTGTTGACCGCCGGCTCCGGCACCTTGACCTGGGCGGGATCGAGCAGCGGCAACTGGGATACCAGCACGGCAAACTGGATTTCCAGCGGCCCGGCTGTTTATGCCGATGGAGATTTTGTGCAATTCTTAAACGGAGCGAACAATAGCACCGTCAATCTTACGACAACACTCTCGCCAGCCGGCATCACTGTCAGCAACACCTCGCCGGCCTACACGTTTAACGGCAGCGGCTCCATCGGCGGTTCCGGCAGCCTGGTAAAAGAAGGTTCTGGAACGTTGATTTTAGACAATTCGGGAAACAACAATTTTTCAGGCGGAGTCACCATCAGTGGCGGCACGTTGCAAGTCGGCAATAACGATGCTGCGGGCAATTTGCCGTCCGGCTCCATCACTGATAATGCCAATCTGGTTTACGCTCGCTCAGACAGCTTGACAGTGAATAATACCATTTCCGGAACCGGTTCTGTATTGCAAGCGGGTGCCGGTGGCATGCTCACCCTGAGCGGCGCAAATACTTTTGCCGGAAACGTGGTTGTCACCAACGGCAGCACGTTGATACAAGGTGGCTCATCCGCGTTGGGTGGCGGCAGTGGCAGCGTCATCATTGCCAGTGGATCGACGCTCGACATCAACGGCAATTATGGATCGGAACCGGTGGTGGTTTCCGGCTCAGGCGTGGGCGGCAACGGTGCAATCACCGACAACGGCGGCGCGGTTTACGGCTACACGTCCAGCGTGACTCTGGCTGGTGATACGACTTTTGCCATGCCCAATCGCTGGGATTTGAGCGGCGCAACTTTGAGCACGGGTGGCCATCCTTACAATCTGACTCTGAACGGCTCCGGTTATTTCCAGTGGAACAACGTCGCTGCAGACTCCGCGCTCGCTAACATCAGCCTGCTGGCTGGCCAATGGGGATTGGTTGGTTCAACGACTCTTGGCAACCCCGGCGCTACGCTCACGCTGACAGCCGGCGCCAAGCTGATTTTCTATGGGGCGAGTGTCTATGCCAACAAGCAGGTGGACTTTCAAGCTAACGCGGAAATCGACAACCCCAGCGGAAACAACACGATGAATGGCGGCATGACACTCGAATCCGGCTTTTGTTCGTTCGACATCACGAGCGGCACCTCGTTGACGGTCAGCAATATTTTGAGTGGAAACGGCACCATTTATCTGAACAGTGACACTGGAACCTTGGTGCTGGGGGGCAACAGTCCATCCTACACGGGTAACGTAGCGCTTTATTTAGGCTCAGTGGTGGTGAATGGCACCCTCGGCGGCACCATCACTGGTCAATCAGGAACCACGGTCGCAGGCAGCGGCGCGGTCAATGGGTTGGCTGACGTCAGTGGCGCGCTTTTACCTGGAACAGCGGGTGTGGCCGGAACTTTCCATGCCCAAGGCGGTCTGACGTTGGAAAGTGGCGCTGCTGTGACGATGGACCTGGCACCCAATCTCGCCATTGGCGGCGGAACCAATGACCTCGTGGCAGTTACCGGTAATCTCACCGTAAACGGCAATAACATCACCATCAACCCTCTCGTCGGCACACTGGCGACCGGGTCTTACACCTTGTTCACCTATACCGGCAATCTCATCGGCTCATTCGGCACGGCTGCAACCGTAGCCCCGTCCCGTTACAGTTTCAGCATTGACACCAGCACGGCCCACCAGGTGAAGCTGGTCGTTTCGGGCGTAGCCGACACCCTCGCTTGGAACAACGGCGCCAACAATGGTCAATGGGATGTTCAAAGTTCCTTCAATTGGACCAACTTGACGACGCATGTCGAAGACCAGTTCTACACTGCGGACATCGTGCTGCTGGATGACCGAATCCTCACCGCACCAAATCCGGCGACGAATTTGGTGATCGGCAGCGGACAAGTGGTTGCGCCCAGCGTGATGACGAACAATTCGAGCGCGAACTATTCCATCAGCGGCGCAGGCAAGATCAGCGGCGCGGCGAGCATCGTCAAGCTCGGCAGCAGCACGCTGACCATCAGCAACGTCAATGATTTCACCGGCAACTTCACCATCGCCTCCGGCACTGTGAAACTCAGTGGCGTCACCGCCGCCGCGGGTGCCTCCGCTGGCACCCTGATCATCAGCAACGGTGCCACGCTGGCGGTGAATTTGTCCGGAAATTATCCGGCTGGCGACGCCGGCTTTGGCAACAAGCCGATTGTGGTGTCCGGCACCGGTGGCAACGGACAGGGTGCCATACAATTCACGGGCGGCTCGCTTTACAATGATGGATCGACGCTCGGTCTCGGCCAAAATATCAAATTGACCGGCAACACCACGTTCAGCGGGGCTGGCCGGTTCGATTGGGGCTACCCCGGCGCCGGCACGACGTTAAGCAGCGGCGGCAGCAATTACAACCTGACCGTCACTGTCGGCAGTTATTCGCAATGGTATGACATCGGCATTGATACGAACCTGGGTAACATTGATCTTTATACAAGTGCCGGAAGCCAGCAAACCATGCGCATCCAGGCGTTGGGCGCCAGCTTGGGCAATCCCGCCAACGTCCTCACGTTGCACTCCAATATTCTCTTCAACATCCAGCATGGCGATACTACTGCCGGCGATAACGGATACGCGAAAGTCGTCCATGTCCTGCCCACCGCCGCCTTGCAATACCAGCCCAGCGGCGGCGCGGGCGATTACCGGCTGAAGACCTCGTTCGTGCTGGAGGACGGCGCGGGGCTGTATTTCTTCAGCGTGGACGGCGGCAGTGGTAGCGGCGTCGCCATCGCCGGAACGGTCACGCTGAACGGTTTGGCGAATGTCCAGATCGGCAACGCTCCGGTTACCTTCAGTAATGTCATCAGTGGCACGGGCGGTTTCTACCTGAATCAATACGGCGGCAGCCCGCTGGTCTTCGCTGCGGCCAACACCTACCAGGGGATTACCGACATCCGTTCGGGCATGGAACTCACGTTGATTGGCAATGGTTCGATTTCAGGCAGCACCAACATCAGCCTGGCGGCAAGCGCGACCCTGGATGTGAGCGGTCGTGCTGATCAGCGGCTGACGCTTGCCCTGGGCCAAACTTTGCAGGGTAATGGCACAATCAATGGAAACTTGACGGTTGGCGCCGGGGCGGCCGTTCTGCCCGGTGGCGCTGGAACCATTGGAACGCTGACAGTGACCAACGCCGTGGCCTTGTCGGGCACAACCTTCATGGATTTGAACCAGTCGGCTGGAACGCGCGATCAGATCACCTGTGCCAGCATCACTTACGGCGGCACGTTAAGCCTGAACAATCTCGCGGGCACCCTGGTGGCGGGCAACAGCTTCAAGCTGTTCAATGCGTCGAGCTACAACGGTTCCTTTGCGAACGTCACGCCGGCCACGCCCGGATCAGGACTGGCATGGGATTTGTCGCAGCTGAGCAGCGGCTTTGTGAATGTGGTTGCCGCCTCGGGCGTGGTGTTGAACAATCCCAAGATCGTTGGTAGCAATTTGATCTTGAGCGGCACCGGCGGGACGGACAATGGCACCTATCATGTGTTGACCACAACCAATCTGGCCACGGCATTCGCCAGTTGGAATGCGCTGTCCAATGGAACCTTTGATGCCAGCGGCAATTTCTCCTCCACCAATGCCATCGGAACTGCGAAACAACAGTTCTTCATCATCAAGCAACCGTGACGTATGCGGCAATTCGATCCAAAGAAATGAACATGGAACAGCAAATGAGAAAAAAAGCCGGATTTACTCTGATTGAACTGTTGGTGGTGATTGCCATCATCGCCATTCTTGCAGCGATGTTGCTGCCCGCGCTGTCCAGTGCCAAGCGCCGGGCGCAACAAATCAGTTGCATAAATGGCGTAAAAGAATTGACCTTGGCCAATATCATGTATGTTGGCGACAACAAGGTTTGGGTTGGCCCGTTGAACTCAAATCCTTCGCTTAGCCAGGGTGATTGGATGGGTGCCATGCTCGCGTTTTATGGCAATGCAACCAACATTTTGTTTTGCCCCACCGCCCCGGACAAAGGGAATCCAAGCGGCGCGAATACATGGGGCAAAGCCGATTCCGCCTGGCATTGGGCGCTTTCTACTCCACCCTATGCCAGCAGTTATGGCTATAATTCCTGGCTTGCCGGCGGCATCGGCAACAGCAACACCTACCCGAGCGGGCCTTACGTAAATGATTCGTCAGTTCAAAATACGGTTCTCACGCCGATGTTCATGGACAGCGCATGGATCAATCTTGATCCGACGGAGAAAGACCAGCCCTCCCGCAATTTATACGATCCCTTTTCGTCGCCGAATAATTCTGGGACCACCAGTGAAGGCATGTTGCGCATCTGCATTGCCCGACATGGCAACGCACCGCCGGGTGCCGCACCAAGAAGTGTTGCCATCGGCGCTCCTTTGCCGGGCGCGATTAACATGGGATTCACCGACGGGCACGCGGAACAGGTGAAGCTGGAGAACCTATGGACTTATTTTTGGCACCGCAACTGGCAAACGCCTTCACCTCGCCCGCCGTGACAGCTATTCCAAACTTATATCAGCTGCCCCATAATTGCTCCATGACAATTTGCGATAAGATGGGCCAAATGACAAATATTTCATTTGGGCCCATCTAATTTATAATGGCACCATACATTGTCCGGATTGCAGGAAATTAACACAGGATGAATAGAAAGATTAACAATCTTCCGCGCCGGATTTTGCCGGTCTGTATTTTGGCATTTTCTCTGGCGACTGCCTATGGCCAGCCTGTGTTTCAGCAGGCGGGCAATCTGCTCATCATGTCGAATGCCGATGTGACGCTGCAGTATAATCTAAACGCAGGCACGACGGATTTTTACTGGCAGAACTCAAAAAAAATATACGCCTTCTATGCGGGTGTCGGCTTGAATACGGGATATATCACGGGCAACAACGCTGGTTATAGCAACCGGACTTATACGGTCGTCAGCAGCAATCAGGTCGTTGTTACATCGCAGGGCGGCAATTTGCCCACGATGAAGCAATATTTTACGCTTGATCAAAACGGCAGTTTTCTGACAAGCGTGGTCATGGTCGGTGCGGGCTTGAGCGCCAATTGGATGGGGCCGGTCGTCGTGAGCACGACCGGGGGAGTGGATATCGGAATCACGAATGATAATCGGGCGTTGTTTGTCCCGTTTGATAACGATGACTTTGTTACCTATAATGCCATGCCCATCAACAGTTCCAGCACGAGCTACGAGGTGTCCGCATTTTATGACAATACCACCCGCAACGGCTTGGTGGTTGGATCGGTTACGCATGACACCTGGAAGACCGGCGTCTATTTCAACGGTGCGAACAACAAATTAAATCAAATGAATGTCTATGGCGGCGCTACCTCGCCGTGGGATGTCGCGCCGCATGGTTACGTTTCAGGAACTACAATATCTTCGCCAACAGTCTTTGTCGGTTATGGCGCCGATTGGCGGACAACCATGGGGAATTACGCTGCCGAAAACACGAAATACGCTCCAAAGCTGCCCTGGACCAATGCTGTGCCATTCGGATGGAACAGTTGGGGCGTCACCAATTACCAGAACAACATCAGTTATGCCGCCGCCATCGCAGTTTCGGATTTTTTCCACACTAATTTGGAAGTGGGTGGGTTTACCAATCAGGGGACGGTTTATATCAATCTGGATTCTTACTGGAGTAATTTAAGCAACACACAATTGCAGCAGTTTGCGAGTCATTGTCACGCGAACGGGCAGAAAGCAGGAATCTACTGGACGCCCTTTGTTTATTGGGGCACTGCCAGTCAGGGGTCAAATTCGCTGATGACCGGCAGCACCACCTATTATTGGAGCGATGCCTATTTGAAAACCGCAAACGGAAACGTGCAGACGGTTGACGGCGCTATTGCCCTGGATCCGACCCACCCCGGCGTCAAGCAATTGATCCAGTATTATGTGAATCTTTTTACCTATTTTGGCTTTGATTACCTTAAATCCGATTTTATGTCACACGGCGCGCTGGAAGGCGTTCACTATGACCCCAGCGCAACCACCGGCATTCAGGCTTACAACGAAGGAATGTCGAACATCATCAGCCAAATCAACGGCCGCATGTTCATGAGCGAGTCGATCGCCCCGCTTTTTCCTTATCAATATGGCCATGCCCGACGCATTGCGTGCGATTCGTATACCTCCTTGATCAGCAATACCGCCTATACCATGAATTCCGTTTCGTATGGTTGGTGGCTCGACGGCTTGTATCAGTTTAATGACCCGGATATCATGGTGTTTAATGGATATGGCGCCACCACCAACGAAAACCAAAGCCGGCTGATCTGCGGTGCGGTGACCGGAATATTTCTCGACGGTGATGTCTTGACCAACTCCGTCAGCCAGGCCGCCGCGCAAATGTGCCTGACCAACGCCGCCATTAACAATGTCGCCCGCGTCGGCCAGACCTTTACCCCGGTCGAAGGCAACACGGGGACCAGTGCGGCCAATATTTATGTTCGCCAGGAGAATGCCTCGACTTGGAGCATGGCCGTTTTTAACTATACTGCCAAAGCGACCAATGAGATTGTTGGTTTAAGTCGCGCTGGGTTGCCGACAGGCAACTATATCGAAACAAATTTATGGGATGGAACCACTACCGTCGTGTCCGGATCTTTTAACGTGAGCTTGAATGCCAAGCAGGCGAAATTGTTCCGCCTAACTTTTGATTCGCCTGCCAGTCTCCAATGGAGCGCGAACGGAAACAGCGGGATATGGGACACGGCCAATTCGGCCAATTGGATCAACATGGGCAACAGTCAGAAGGTGGTGTTCAACGCCAACGACCAGGTTTTGTTTGATGACACGGCGGGTGCGCCGACCACTGTGACTGTCAACGGCACGGTTTCCCCGGGGGCTATTACGGTAAATTCCAGCACGGACGATTTCGTTTTCAGCGGTCCCGGCACGATTAGCGGGTCGGGTAGTCTGCTTAAGGAAGGCACGAGCATTTTGACCCTTGGTGTTCTAGGCGTTTTGACTGGTCCAGTAACCATAAGCGGTGGCACGGTCGCAACCGCCAGCAACACTCTGACATCAGTTTCTTCCATCACGATTACCAACGGCGGGACGCTGGATTTTGAAGGCACTTCATTGACCGGCAACAAGCCAATCACCATCTCCGGTGCGGGGGTGAATGGCGAAGGCGCTCTCTTCAATAGCGGCGGGGTGCAATATGATCAGGTATTGGACATCACTTTGGTTGGCAACACAACATTCGGCTCCGCCAGCGGTGGTGGCAGCCGCTGGGACCTGGGGGATGGTTCGATGCTGACGGGCCCTTACAAGGTGACGATCAACAACCCAAATGGCGGGTATGGTGAATGGGATTCGGTGACCATGGCAACTAATGTTGGCGACCTGGAACTTGCCCAAGGCAGTTGGGGGCTTAAAGGGCTCGGGTCTGGTCTGGGTGATCCAACCAAGACCCTGACAGTTGACGCCGGCACGGCGCTCACCGTCTGGAACAGTTCCTATGGGCCGAATAGCGGCTATGACAAGAATATCCATGTGCTGACCAATGCCAGCATTGCCATCCGCACCTCGCCCAGCACATTCTTCAACGCCAACGTGACTTTGGAAGGTGGGGCGCAATTGAGTTTTTACAACGGCAGTGGTTCGGGGCAGACCATGAACGGAACCTACACAATGAATGGTGTGGTAGCCATGCAAGTTAGCGACAGCACAATAACTTTCACCAATGTAATCAGTGGCCCCGGTGGATTTGTCTGGAACATTTATACCAACGAAGTTGTGTTCACGGCTTCAAATACCTACAGTGGGCCGACTGTCATTGGCGGCGGATTGACTTTAGGGTTGGGCGGCAACGGTTCCATTTCTCACAGTGCACTCATTTTCTTTGGCGGAAATAATCCTGACAACAATTCCTTGGACGCGAGCGGGCGGCCAGATCAAACACTGACGTTGGCCAGCGGCCAAACTTTGAGCGGCATAGGTAGTGTCAACGGTAGTTTGGTGGTCTCTGCGGGTGCGACACTCTCTCCGGGCGGCACGAACACTCTGATGGGAATCAACTCCGGCGCTTACAGCACGGGCATCATCGCCGCGAGTGGGGCCATCACCCTGAACGGCACGACGATCATCAAACTAAGCGGCTCTGGAACGAACGATGAGGTTCAGACGGCCGGCGTCATTACCTACGGTGGGACGCTGAATCTGGCAAACATCAGCAGTTCGCCGCTGGCCGCGGGCAACAGTTTCCAAATTTTCAGCGGAGCAAGTTGTTCCGGTTCGTTTACCGGCATCACGCCAGCCACACCGGGAGCGGGCTTGGCGTGGGATGCGACACAGTTGAACCTCGGCGTTTTGAATGTGGTGGCAGCATCAACTCAGCCGGTGATCGGCAGCATAGCGGTATCGGGTGGCAGCCTGATCTTGAACGGCACGGGCGGGACGACAAACGGCACCTATTATGTGCTGACTTCAACGAATGTCTCCATGCCATTGGCCAACTGGACGCCTCTGACGACCAACATGTTCGATGCTGGCGGGGACTTCAGTGTCACTAACGCTGTTGACCCGAACTCCACCCAACAATTCTATCTCTTAAAATTACCATAAACAGAATGCTAACGGGCAAAACCACCACAGAAGAATTTTGACATGATAACCGCAGCTCAAACCCAACCATCCACGCTGAAGGCCAATTACAATCTCGCCTATGTGTGGCTTATTTCCATTGTCGCCGCGATGGGCGGTCTGCTCTTCGGCTGGGATTGGGTGGTCATCGGCGGCGCGAAGCCTTTTTTTCAGAGGTATTTTCAACTGACCAGCGAAGCGCAGATTGGCTGGGCGAACAGTTGCGCACTCATCGGCTGTCTGGTTGGCGCGCTGGTTGCGGGTGGAATGAGCGACAAATTTGGCCGCAAACGATTGTTGATTGTCGCGGCGTTAATCTTTGCGGTGACATCACTGGGCAACGCATTGGCGAATAATTTCGACATTTTCATCGCGTGGCGCATTTTTGGCGGGGTGGCCATCGGCCTGGCGTCGAGCCTTTCGCCAATGTATATCGCCGAAATTGCGCCCGCGCAGATTCGCGGCAAGCTGGTCGCCATCAATCAACTCACCGTCGTCATCGGCATTCTGCTCGCACAATGCATCAACTGGTTTCTCGTGCGCGACCTGCCCGCCGGCGCAACGGACGACTTCATCCGCAATTCCTGGTTCGGCCAGCAGGGCTGGCGCTGGATGTTTGGCCTGACTGCCGCGCCGGCATTGCTGTTTTTTATCGGGATGTTGTTCGTCCCCGAAAGTCCGCGCTGGCTGGCAAAAAACGGAAGGGCAAACATGGCCCGCGGCATACTTCAAAAGATCGGGGGTGAAAATTACGCGAACGCAGCCGTCATTGAAATTCAATCTACGCTCGCCAGCGAAGAAATCCAGCGGGTCCGCTTCGCCGATCTGTTGGAACCAAAGATGCGCAAAGTCATTGTTCTTGGCGTCGTGCTCGCGGTGTTCCAGCAATGGTGCGGCATCAATGTCATTTTCAACTATGCCGAGGAAATTTTCCGTGCGGCGGGCTACGATATTTCGAGCGTGCTCAAAAACATCGCCTGGACCGGGTCGGTGAATCTGGCCTTCACGTTTGTTGCGCTGGGCGTGGTGGATCGTGCCGGACGGCGACCGTTGATGTTGTTTGGTTCGGCGGCGCTGGCGGTGATCTACCTCGCGATGGGTTTCTGCTATCACGGAGGCGTGAAGGGTTTGCCCATGTTGCTCCTCGTGCTGGCGGCAATCGGCTGTTACGCGATGTCGCTCGCACCGGTAACGTGGGTGGTCATTTCCGAAATCTTTCCGAACCGCATCCGCGGCGCGGCGATGGCCGTGGCCGTTTCCTCGCTGTGGATTGCCTGCTTTCTGCTGACTTACACATTTCCCATGCTGAACGCAAAGCTTGGTTCGGCGGGAACGTTCTGGCTTTACGCCGCGATCTGCGTGGCGGGATTTGTATTTATCAAGTTCAAGCTGCCGGAAACGAAAGGCAAGACGCTGGAGCAAATCGAACGCGACCTGGTGGAGTGATTTTCTGAGCGATGAAACGAACCAACATTTTGGAATCAAACGGAAACGCGGGCGCCGAAACTTCACGCCCGCGCGACGGTGACTTGAAGGCCGCCGCGGTCGAGGTGCGCGTGGAAGATTTGGTGATCCCAACTTATCTGCCCGCGCCACCGGACAAAAATCCGATGTTTCTGGAAAAACGTGTCTATCAAGGCAGCAGCGGCAAGGTGTATCCATTGCCATTTACGGATCGTATCGCGGAAAAGCCTGTGGACCGGAAGTGGCAGGCGGTATGGATTGAAAATGAATTTCTGCGCGCTCTGGTCCTGCCGGAAATCGGCGGGCGCATTCACGCGATTCAGGACAAGACCAACGGCTATGATTTGATTTACAACCAGCATGTCATCAAGCCCGCACTTGTCGGGCTGGCCGGCCCGTGGATCTCCGGCGGCATTGAATTCAACTGGCCGCAGCATCATCGCCCGGCGACGTTTCTGCCGGTGGATTTTGAAATCGAACAACACACGGACGGCTCGAAGACAATCTGGTGCAGCGACCACGACCCCATGAGCCGGATGAAGGGAATGCACGGCGTCTGCCTGCATCCGGGCAGGGCGTATCTGGAACTTAAAGTCCGCGCCTACAACCGCACCCCTTTCACGCAGACCTTTCTGTGGTGGGCCAATGTTGCGACGCGCGT
>Ga0181528_10000671_pt1 | contig 23020 bp, 25 predicted proteins | sample PEATcosm2014_Bin_47_FD_119742 | JGI IMG/M metagenome (GOLD analysis project Ga0181528, IMG submission 119742) | Peatland microbial communities from MTU Mesocosm Facility, Houghton, MI, USA - PEATcosm2014_Bin10_10_metaG | ecosystem: Environmental > Terrestrial > Soil > Wetlands > Peat | place...
AAGCAACCGGCGTTCTTTGCCTCTGAGGAGCAGGCATTTGCTCGATTTTTCGCGCTCTGAAGGCCCACAAGCCTCCAAAGGCACAGCGCATCCGCTGAGCATCCGAGTTTTCACACAGCCTCGACCCGAAGGAGACGTTGCCGCGATACGCACCCGTAGCTATATCTACCTCGCTACGCCTATGGAGCGTGGTTTCATGGCAATGCTTTCGGCGCTCATCTGATTCCATGCTACTCGAATTCCCGACCGAGATAACTTACAACGCGATTTTCGTGCTTTCGTCGCTTGCCGAACGTCAGAAAGGCACGACGACGCGCCTGCTCGAAGATTTGGAACTTTACGCGAAGACGCACGACATCTTTTTGTTCGCCGCCGAACCGCAGTCCGCCCAAAACTTTCGCGAGCTGATGGCCGGCATAATCGCGCGAATGCCGCCGGGTGTCGGCGCTTTGCTGCATCTCGATATGCATGGTTCGATCAAGGACGGCCTGCATATTGCGGCCTCGAATGAGTTCATCCCGTGGGCCGAACTGGCGCGCCTCTGCGAGAGCGTCAATGTGCATATGCGCAACAATTTGGTGCTGTTACTGCCCGTCTGCTATGGACAGGAAATGTTGCGGCACGTTGATGTTATGGGACACGCGCCGTTTAATTTGTTCATCGGTTCCCCGGCCGAGCTGGACGCCGGCTTTATCGCCGATCATTTCATGCCGTTTTATCGGGGCACGGTCGAGGGCGGCAATATCACTACTGCCTTTGACGAACATCTGTCCGCGAAAATGATGATGACTTCTAGCGAGAAGATTTTTTTCGTCGGAATCGGCCGGTATTTTCGCTATCGCTGCTTAGGCCAAGGCGGCGCAATACGTCGCGAGGAATTGCTGACGGAAGCCCTGCGCGTCGTCGGCAACAACCGGCACAACCGCCGGGCAACCCGCTACAAGATCAAGGCGCACGTTCGGCCCCGTCCCGAGACTTTCGTCAAATATGCGAGTAAGTTTTTGTGCGGCAAGTCGCCCGGTTATTCCTTCGATGATGTTTTGAAGATGGCCCGGCTTAAGTGAGACGAGTTTATGGGCGCTCCTTCCATCGTGCCCGAGCCAAATTCTTGAGTCGTCAAACCACGACTCCCGTTCACTCGCCTATTGAGTCGTCTTGCAAAAGGTAGTTCTTTCGCAATGGGTCTGTCGCGCTGATCGCTATGTCCGCTCTCCGCCCATCAGCGACATTCGCAGCCAGGCGAAAAGCGCCAAGCTGACGCCGCGAGCCATCCCCCGCCCCTCTCCCCTCACGGGACAGTTTTCCACACCCAACCCGCTGAAATCCCCCGCGCGCGGACTGTCCCTCACGCCCCCCTCAGCCTGCCGCTCACCCCCTCGAACGCCCCCTCGACCAGCTCGCACACCAGCACCCGCGCCGGGTCGACCGGCCCGGGCATGACCACCCGCCCCGCCCCCGCCGGCTTGAACCCCATCCGCCCATAATACGGCTCGTCGCCGACCAGCACGACCAGCCGCGCGCCCGCCGCCTTCGCCGCCTCCAACGAGGCGTTGACCAGCGCCTCGCCGATGCCGCGGCTGCGGAACACCGGCTCGACGATCAGCGGCCCCAGCAGCAGCGCCGGCGTCTGCCCGATGACCACCGGCGTCATCGCGTTCGCCCCCATCAGCAGCGGCCCGATGCGGGCGACGAAGCTGAGCGTCAGGTCCGGCGGCGTCGTCTCGCGCACCCGGTAGGCGGTGCGCGCGAACCGGCCCGGCCCGAACACGCGCTCGTTGAGGCGCACGATCGCCTCCGCGTCGTCGGCGGTCTCGGGGGTCAGGGCGAAGGTCAGGTCGGTCATCGGGCGGCGTCTATCATGCTCACCACGTCGGCGACAAAGGCGCGGCGTCGAGGATCTCGGCCAGCCGCGCCCGCGTCGCCCGCGTCGTCTCCGCCGGCAGCGCGTCGAGCGCGAAGAACCGCGCCTCCCGGATCTCGCCGTCCGGCCTGCGCTCGCCCGTCACGCGGAACCGGCGCACGACATAGACCGCGACATGATCGCGCGACGAGGCGTAGGCGTTGTGGAACAACCCATGCAGGCGCAGCGGCGGCTCGACGACGACGCAGGCCTCCTCCTCCATCTCGCGGGCGAGCGCGCGCTCGCAGGTCTCCCCCGCTTCGACGCCGCCGCCGGGGAAATGCCAGCCCGGCGTGTAGCCGTGCCGCACCAGCATCACCCGGTTGTCGGGATCGAGCGCGACCCCGCGCACGCCTAGCGTCATCGGCCGCGTCAGCAGGAAGCTGGCGTGCATGATCCGGTCGCGCAGCCGCTTGGCGCGCCGCGGCGCAGAAATGCTCGACGCGGTCATGGCCTTCCCGCCCTCTGGCCCGCTATAGGGCTCACGCTATGAGTTTCACGATCGCGCATCTCACCGACCCGCATCTGAGCCCGGCCCCGTTCCCGGGCGGGCGCGAACTGCGGTTGAAGCGATTCCTCGGCTGGGTCAACTGGAAGCGCGCCCGCCAGCGGCTCAACGACATGGACGCGCTGCGCCGCATCGTCGCCGACCTGCACGCCCACGCGCCCGACCACATCGCCATGACCGGCGACGCCGTCAATCTCGCGCTGCGTTCCGAGTTCCAGCGCGCCGCCGTCTGGATGCGCGGGCTCGGGCCGGAGGCCGACGTCTCCTTCACGCCCGGCAACCACGACGCCTATGTGCGCGACGCCCTCCCCTCGCTGGAGGGCGCCTTCGCGCCCTGGACCGAGGGCTACCGCTTCCCCTACCTGCGCCGCCGCGGCGAAGTCGCGCTGATCGGCCTCAACAGCGGCGTGCCGACCTGGCCGCTGCTCGCCACCGGCCGTCTCGGCGCCGCCCAGCTCGACGCCTTCGCCCGCCTGCTGCAGGAAACCGCCGGCCTCGCCCGCGTGGTGATGATCCACCACCCGCCAATGCGCGGCGGCAAGGCGCCCTTCCTGCGCGGCCTCGACGACGCGCGAGCCTTCGAGGCTGTTGTCGCCGAGCATGGCGCCGAACTGATCCTGCACGGCCATGCGCATCGCGTCATGGCCTGCCGCCTGCCGTCGCGCGCGAGCCGCAACGCCGCCGGCGGCGTGCCGGTGCTCGGCGCCCCCTCGGTCACCGCCGACGCGCCGGACGCCGCGCACCGCGCCTGCTACTATCTGATCCGGCTGGAGCGTGAGGGCGCGTTGTGGCGCACCCAGTGGCGCGCGCGCGGGCTGGCGATCGACGGCCGGGAGATCGCCGAGCGCGAGGCGCCTGCGATCTGAGCTTCACATTTCCTCGAAGCCGCCACCGGTCAGCCGCAGCCGACCCATCTCGCAACGGATCCATCCGCGCCCCTCGGAGTAGCTGACTGCGGCGGCGTAGTCGAAAGGCCGGCCGAGGTTGCGCAAGATGAACTCGCGGCTCACCTCGCTGGCGCGCAAGCTTTCGCCGGGCCGCATCGCGTGGGCGCTGAAGATCGTCAACAGGCCCTTGGCGTAATCCTCGTCGGCGGGAAGCATGGTCTTCTCCTCTCCGAAGTTTTGGCGATCAGACTGCGGAGCGCTTGCGTCGGGATTGAGGCGAGGCTATCAGCGCGCCGCGCCCGGCTGCTCCGTCCCTTCCCACTGCAGCGCGCGCCGGCGCGTTGCAGCAGCAAAACCAGTTCGGCCGGAGGCCCGTAGCGCCCCGCTTCGCCCTTGCAGGTCAGGAGGCGCCTGACCTCGCAGGTTCCGGCCGCCGACTGCGCGAGGCAGCAGCGCTGCAGCTCCAGCTTCGCTGCGGCGATCCCGGCCATCAGCTCGGCGAGGGCGAACGCTCCCTCGGGCCATTGCGCCGACAGCGTCGCCCCGCGGCTTTCGCGCATCCGCTCCTCCAGTGGCCGCAGACCGCGCAGGATGGCGAAGGCGAGCGCCGCGCCCGCCAGCCCCAGCGCGTGGCGCCTGCCGCCGAAACACAGGCGCACCATCGTCGCGATCCACAGCGTCGCCGCCGTCGTCAGGCCGAGCACTTCGCCCTTGTGCTTGAGGATCGCGCCGCCGCCGATGAAGCCGACTCCCCGTCAGCACGCTGAGCGGCAAGCGCATCAGGTTGAGGGTCACGAACGAGCCGGGGGGCTTGCCCGTCGTGTCCGACAGCCAGTTGGTCTGGATCGTCGCCAGACAAGCCGCCAGCCCGACCAGCATCGTCGTCTTCAAGGCCGCCGAGTGACCCTTGGCGCTGCGGTCGAGCCGAGCGCGGCGCCGCCCAGACGTCGCCGTCTCTTCGGATCGTGTTGGAAATCGTCATCATCGCCCGCCTCGCCGTTTGATGCTTGCGGCCCTATTGCCGGCTGATGGAGACGACGAGCAGACAGAGCACCAGCGCGACCGCGATCAGCAATCCGACAATGCTGCGCACGACCTCGAATTGCAGCGCGGCTGCTTCAGACATGGTGAACCTCTCGCGAACCTCTTGGCGTTCCGGCGCAAAGCCTTCAACGGCCGAAGCGCCCCAGGGTTTCCTCGCCGGCGCAAATTCTCCGAAGCTTTCGGGAACAATTGCGCGAGCGCGCACGCTATCGCCGTTGCGCGGGCAGACGAGCATGATCGGCTGCCAGACCTGGGTCATTCCCGACGGCTACATTCGCGCTGGCGGCTTCAGCCAGAGGCGCGACCTCGTCTCGTACTAGGCGGCCTGCATCCTCAACTGCGGCGACGCCGACGCCGGGATCGAGATCATCTTGTATTTCGAGGATCGGGAGCCGATCGGCCCCTATCGCGTCGAGGTTGCCGCCTGGCGCACGCGGCGTCTGCGCGGCAACGATTTTGCGATGCCCGAGCCGGCGCCGCGCGATACGTCCTACGCCTCGGTGATCCGCTCGAGCGTCCCCATCTCCGTGCAGCATACGCGGCTCGACTTGCGCGATCCGCGTAGCGCTGATGACGACGATGGCCTGTCCGGTCTCCGACGGCGCCTAGTTGGCGAGGAACCCGGGGGCGACGACGCGGTTGAGGCGAGGAGATGACTACAGACCTTCGTGACAAGTCCGTCGTCGTAACAGGCGCCGCCGCCGGCGTCGGCCGCGCCGTCGCGTTGCAGCTTGCGCACGAGGGCGCCAGGCTCGGCCTGATCTCCCGCGACCGCGCGGCGTTGGAGGCTCTGGCCGAGGAGATCCGCGGCCAGGGCGGCCAAGCGAGCATCGCCGCCATCGACGTCAGCAACCCCAACGACGTGTTCGACGCCGCCGACCGCTTCGCGCGCGAATTCGGCGGCATCGACGTCTGGGTCAACGATGCGATGCTGACGGTGTTCTCGCTGGTGCGCGACATTCCCGCCGAGGAGTACCGGCGCGTCACCGACGTCACCTATCACGGCTTCGTCTACGGAACGATGGCGGCGCTGCGCCACATGCGCGCGCGCAACGCCGGCCGCATCGTCAATGTCGGATCGGCGCTCGCCTATCGCGGCATTCCGCTGCAATCCGCCTATTGCGGCGCCAAGCACGCGATCCGCGGTTTCACGGCTTCGCTGCGCAGCGAGCTGAAGCACGAGAACTCGGCTATCACGGTTTCGCTGGTCGAACTCCCGGCGATGAACACGCCGCAGTTCGATTGGGCGCGCACGCATCGCGCGCACGAGCCGCGGCCGATGGGCGCGATCTATCAACCCGAGGCGGCGGCGCGGGCGATCGTGCGCGCGGCGCGCACCGGCGCGCGCGAATATTGGGTCGGCGCCTCGACCTTCATGACGATCGTCGGCAACATGGTCGCGCCGAAAATCCTCGACTGGCGGCTCGGCCGTACGGCGGTCGCGGGCCAGGAAACGCAAAAGCTCATTGCGCCGCAGCGGCCCGACAATCTGTTCGCGCCGGTTGCTCCGCTGCACCGCACGCGCGGCTCGTTCGGCGACGCGAAACCCGATGCGCTCATCCTTGACGGCGACCTCGCCCGCGTCGCCGTCATCGCCGCGGGCGCAGTCCTGTTTTTTGCGCTCGGCCGCCTCGCGGGGCCGCGCCGCGCCCATTGAGCGGCGGCCGGGAAGCTCGACGCGACGCGCGGAAAGTGCTCTGTGCGCGGGAGCCCGGTTCGGTCGCCTGCAAGAACAACCCGGAGGCGCGCCATGGCTGACTTCGCCGCCGCCCGCGAGCGCATGGTGGAGACGCAGATCGCCGCCCGCGGCGTGAGCGACCCCGCCGTCCTCGCCGCCATGCGCGCCATTCCGCGCGAGGCGTTCGTCGACCCCGAGCTTCGCGCCTCGGCCTACCAGGACCGCCCGCTTGGCATCGGCGAGCGGCAGACGATCTCGCAGCCCTATATCGTCGCGTTGATGATCGCTGCGGCCGGGTTGAAGCCGGCGGATCGCGTGCTCGACATCGGCACCGGCTCGGGCTACGCCGCGGCGGTCATGAGCCGCATCGCGTCGCACGTCTACACTGTCGAGCGCCACGCCTCGCTCGCCGAAGTCGCCCGGCGGCGCTTCGCCGAGCTCGGGCTCGACAACATCGAGACCCGCGTCGGCGACGGAACGCTCGGCTGGCCGGAAGCCGCGCCGTTCGACGCCATCCTCGTCGCCGCCAGCGGCCCCGAGTTTCCGCAAGCGCTGAAGCGCCAGCTTGCCGTCGGCGGCCGTCTCGTCATGCCGGTAGGTTTCGACGCCTCGCGGCAGGAGTTGCGCAAGCTCACGCGGCGCAACGAAGACGATTACGAACTTGAGGACCTCGGCGCCGTCGCTTTTGTGCCGCTGATCGGCGAGCAGGGCTGGGCGTCCGCAACGCCAGCTTGACGCGCGGCGCGGCGGAACTGATCGCGCGGCCGGCCGAGCCGTCGCCGGACCCCGCCTTCGCGCAGGCGTTCCAACGCTTCGTGGATCGCCGCGTCGTGCTGCTCGGCGAGGCCGGCCACGGCACGCAACAGTTCCGCCGCGCGCGCCGCGATCATCCGCCGTTTGATCGAGCGCCACGGCTTCAACATCGTCGCCGTGGAGGCCGACTGGCCCGACGCCGCGACCGTTGACCGTTACGTCCGCCACCTGCCGCCGCGGGCCGGCGAGCCGCCGCCGTTTCAGGCGAAGTCGTAAACTGCGACGGCTCGCGGGAACCACGCGGCGCCCACGGCGTTGGCTTGCCGACGTCCTCAATTTGAAAGACGCTCATGGCCGCTCCCGAACAATTCCCTGCGACGCGCGTCTCGGCGCGCCCGTTCTATCGCCCGTTGCGTGGGTTCGCCGCCTCGTGCTTGATCGGCGCGCTGGCGACCGATCTTGCTTACTCGTTCACCGCCGACTTCATCTGGGTCGACTTCTCGGACTGGCTGGTTTCGATCGGAGCGGCAGTCGGCGTCGTCGCCTTCCTCGTCGGCGCGATCGAGCTTCTCTCACGCCGGGGGTGGGCGCGCCCGCGCCTGCCGGCGCTGGTGTTCGACCTCGTCGCCTGGGCCGTCGCCGTGCTGGACGTCATGGTCCACACCCGCGATTCCTGGACTTCGGTCGTTCCCTGGGGATTGGCGCTTTCCGCCATCGCCGTTCTCATCCTGCTGGTGTCCGAATGGACGTCACGCACTTTGCGCGCCTCCCCTGCGCCGGTCGTCAGCGAAAGGGCCGCCTGATGCAGCACACTCTCCTGTCCCGCGCCTCGCTCGCGTGCGCCTGCCTGCTGATGGCGGCAGGCTCGGCGCTGGCGCTCGATCCGAAAGACCAGATCGGCCCCGATCCGGTCCTGCCGGCGCCGCAGCAATATCTGCTGCCGCCGATGCATCTGGCCAAGGTCGTCGGCTGGAAGGACGGCGAGACGCCCGACGTCGCGCCGGGGCTGAAGATCGAGGCGTTCGCGACCGGCTTGCAGCATCCCCGCAATCTCTACGTGCTGCCGAACGGCGACGTGCTGGTCGTCGAGTCGAAAGGCCCCAACGTGCAGCCGATCCGCCGGCCCAAGGATTATGTCATGGGGCTGGTCGAGCTCTGGGTTACGAGCGGCGGCGACACCGGCGAAAGCAACCGCATCACCCTGCTGCGCGACAGCAAGGGCGAGGGCAAGCCGGAGCTGAGCAGAACGTTCCTGCGAAGCCTGTCGTCGCCGTTCGGCGTCGCGCTGGTCGGCTCCGACCTCTACGTCGCCAACACCGATTCGCTGATGCGTTATCCCTACAAGGACGGCGACCAGCAGATCACCGATCCCGGCCAGCCGGTGCTCAAGCTGCCCGGCGGCCCGATCGACCACCACTGGACCAAGAGCCTCGTCGCCAGCCGCGACGGCAAGCTGCTCTATGTCGGCGTCGGATCGAACAGCAATATCGTCGAGAACGGCTGGGAGGCGGAGGTGAACCGCGCCGCCATCTGGGAGGTCGATCCCGCGACGAAACGCTGGCGCGTATTCGCCAGTGGGCTGCGCAACCCGAACGGGCTCTGTTTCGAGCCGCAGACCGGGGCGCTGTGGACCGTCGTCAACGAGCGCGACGAACTCGGCCCCGACCTAGTGCCCGACTATATGACCTCAGTGCAGGACGGCGGCTTCTACGGCTGGCCGTACAGCTACTACGGTTCGCATCTCGATCCCCGCGTCGAGCCGCAGCGGCCCGATCTCGTCGCCAAGGCGATCGTTCCCGACTATGCCCTGAGCTCCCATGTCGCGCCGCTCGGCATGGTGTTCGACACCGCAGACGGCCTGCCGGCGAAATACAAGGGCGGCGCCTTCGTCGGCGAGCACGGCAGCTGGAACCGGCCCGTGCTCAACGGCTACAAGGTCGTGTTCGTGCCGTTCAAGGACGGCAAGCCGAGCGGCAAGGCCGAGGACGTGGTGACCGGCTTCCTCGACGGCCAGGGCCAGGCGCGCGGCCGCCCGGTCGGCGTCGCCATCGACAAGACCGGCGCATTGCTGATCGCCGACGATGTCGGCAATACGGTCTGGCGCGTCACCGCGGCGCAGCAGCAAAGCCAAGCCGAACCGAAGCCGGAGCGGGCCGCGGCCGAACCGGCGCCGCAGGGGAACCGAACCGAGCCTACGCCGCAGCCGAGCGAGGCCGCGCCGAAGTCCCCGTGAGCCTCAGTTCATCCGCGGCTTGCGCAGGTAGGCGATCCGGTCCGCCGACTTGACCCGAACCCAGAAGCTGCGCCGGTCGCGCACGATCTCGATCGGGATTTCCGCGCCCGCCGCGCCGCATCGCCACAACTCGCGGTAGAAATCGGCAAGCGTGTCGATTGAGGCGTCGCGCACCGAGGAGATGATGTCGCCCGCCCGCAGGCCCGCCTGCGCCGCGGGCGCGGTCTCCGTAACGTCGGCCACCACGACCCGGCCGCCGCTCTCGGTGGAGTAGAGCCCGAGCCAGGGCCGCGCCGGCTTGTTGCGCCGGCCGTGCGTCATCAGTTCGTCGAGGATCGGCGTCAGCAGGTCGATGGGCACGCTCATGTTGACGTCCTGCGAATGGCCGCGACCGTCGGACTGCTGCACATGCAGCGAGCCGATGCCGATCAGCCGCCCGTCGGGGCCGATCAGCCCGGCGCCGCCCCACAGCGGATGCGCCGGCGCCGTGAACAGCGCATCGTCGATGTGATATTCCCAATAGCCGGAAAATTCCTGTTTCGCGACGATCCGCGCTTGGCAGGCGTGGCGGCGCGCGCCGCCGCCGCCCGCCATCACCACCGGCTCGCCGACCCCCACCGCCGCCGAGGAGCCCAGAGGCAGCGCCGGCAGGCCGAGATCGCCCAACGCTTGCACCAGCGCGAAGCCGCTCTCCTGATCGATGGCGATCGGATGCGCCGGGGTCGCCCGGCCGCGGTCGTCCACCAGCATGACGTTATCGGCCTCGGTCACGAGATAGCCGATGGTCAGCACGAGGCCGCTGTCGCGAATAACGACGCCGCTGCCCGCCCGCTCCTGGCCGAGCGTCGCGGCGGTGAAGGCGTCGGCCGGGACCTCCGCCTCGATATTGACTACAGAGCGTAGCGCCAGATCGAGATCGAAGTCGACTTCCTCGGGGCGCGGCTGTTGCGCGTCCGGCACTTCCCAATGCGGCTTATCGACCATGGCCCGTGCTCACGACGCTGTTGACGAGAACTGGGTAGAGTAAAAAACCGCGGCGAGGTCAAGGAGCGCCCCCGATTGATCGGCGTCAAGGCGTCGTGAAGACGCGGCGGCCAAGGAGTCAAGCGCGGTAGACAATGGTCCTCAGCTCTCTCACACTCGGCGGCGGCCTTCTGCTCGGATTGGCGAGCAGCCTGCATTGTGCGGGCATGTGCGGGCCGATCGCGACCAGCCTGATGTTCGGCTTCGGGCCGAACCAGACGCGCGCCCTGGCGGCGGCGCAGGCCGGGCGCGCGCTCGTCTATGTCACGGCCGGCGCGCTCGCCGGCTCCGCGGGCGGTTTGGCGCTTGGCGCCTCGCCGCATCCCGGCGCCTTCATGCTCATGCGCGTGGCGGCGGCGCTGTCGCTGGCGTGGATCGGCTTTTCGCTTCTGGGGCTCGCCCCCTCGCTCGCCGGCGTCGACCGGCTGACGGCGCCGATTGCGCGCGTGCTGTCCGGCTTTCGCGCGCCGGGCGGCGCTTTTGCCGCGGGCATGGTCTGGGGCTTCCTGCCCTGCGGTATGGTCTACGGCGCGCTGTTCTACGCCGGCCTCTCCGGCGGGACGCTCAACGGCGCCCTGGTCATGGCGGGATTCGGCCTTGGCACGCTGCCCGCGGTGACGGCGGTGGCGCTCGGCCTCGGGCGCTTCCGGGCGCTTGCGCACAAACCCGGCGCGCGGATCGCCGTCGGGCTCAGTCTCATGGGGATCGCCGCCGCCAGTCTCGCGGCGCCGGCGGTCGCAGCAGGGATGTTCTGTCTGCCGTGAAGCCCGAACCCGTCGATAGCCAACCTCAACCATGCGGCGTAAACGACAGCCGCCCGGCGCCTGCCCGTACAGCGCCCAAGGGAGCCATGATGTCGGAACCGTTTCCGTTTACTGCGATCGTCGGCCAGGACGACATGAAGCTGGCGATGATCCTGGCGGCCATCGATCCCACGATCGGCGGCGTGCTCGCCTTCGGCGACCGCGGCTCCGGCAAATCGACCACCGTTCGGGCGCTGGCCGCGCTGCTGCCGGAAATCCGCGTCGTCGTCGGCTGCCCCTATAGCTGCGATCCGAAGTCGCCGGCGGGCCTGTGCGAGGCCTGCAAGACCGGCCACAAGCCGAAGACCGCATTGCGCGCGCCGCTGGTCGTCGACCTGCCGCTCGGCGCGACCGAGGACCGCGTCGTCGGCGCGCTCGACCTGGAGCGCGCGCTGGCGCACGGCGAGCGGCGCTTCGAGCCGGGGCTGCTCGCCCGCGCCCATCGCGGCTTCCTCTATATCGACGAGGCGAACCTGCTGGAGGATCATCTCGTCGACCTGCTGCTCGACGTCGCCGCCAGCGGCGTCAACGTGGTCGAGCGCGAGGGCCTGTCGTTGCGCCATCCCGCCCGCTTCGTGCTGATCGGCAGCGGCAATCCGGAGGAGGGCGAGTTGCGGCCGCAGCTGCTCGACCGTTTCGGCCTCTCGGTCGAGGTGCGCACGCCGCAGGACATCGTCACCCGCATCGAGGTGGTGCGCCGCCGCGACCGTTTCGACCGCAACCCGGAAGCCTTTCACGAAGAATTTGCGCCCGAGCAGAAGAAGCTGCGCAAGGCCGTCGCGCACGCCAAGAACCATCTCGGCGACGTCGCGACCCCCGAGGCCGCGCTGGAGCGGGCGGCGCAGCTCTGCATCGCGCTCGGCGCCGACGGCCTTCGCGGCGAGTTGACGCTGATCCGCGCCGGCCGCGCGCTCGCCGCCTTCGAAGGCGCCAAGGCGGTCGGCGATCCGCAAATCAAGCGCGTCGCGGCGATGGCGCTGAGCCATCGCCTGCGCCGCAACCCGCTCGACGAATCCGGCTCGACCGCGCGGGTGGAGCGCACGCTGAGCGAAGTGTTCGCATGAGCGGCGAGGTCGACGCCCAAGTACGAGAGATACTGGCGAAGGTCAAACCCTTGGCCGCCAAATATTATCGTCTGACTGGCAAACCCTTGGGCGTGACTGGCGAAGTAGCGGAGTATGTCGCGGCTGAAATCCTCGGCCTCACCCTCGCAGATGCGCGCACCCCCGGATATGACGCCACCCGGCAGACCCCGACAGGAGTGCAGCGTATTCAGATCAAGGGCCGCGCCTACGGCGAGGATGCGAAGCCCGGCCAAAAAATGTCCCGCATCAAAGTCGGTTCTGCGTGCGATACGGTCCTATTGGTTTTGCTGGACAATCGAACCCTGGACGCAAAGGAAATGTGGGAAGCCCCGATTTCCGAAGTGGAGAAGCTCCTCGTCCTGACTGACAGCAAGGCGCGGGCGCGAGGGGCGCTGGGCGTTACAGAGTTTAAGCGAGTCGCACAGCAGATTTGGTCTGCCAAAGGCGCAGTCGCATGAGCGGCGAGGCCGCCTCGACGCCGTTCCGGCGCGCGGCGCTGGCCGCGGCCATGTTCGCCGTCGACCCCGCCATCGGCCTGTGGCTGCGCGGCGGCCACGGCCCCGCGCGCGACGCGCTGCTGACGCGGCTGCAGGACTGGTTCGGGCCCGACACGCCCTGGCGCAAGGCCCCGCTGGGCGTCGGCGACGACCGCCTGCTCGGCGGCCTCGACGTCGCCGCGACGCTGAGCGCGGGCAGGGCGGTCGTGCAGACCGGCCTTCTGGCCGAGGCGCACGGCGGCGCGCTGATCCTGCCGATGGCCGAGCGCATCGCGGCTTCGGCGGCGGGCAAGATCTCGGTCGCGATGGATCTTGGCGTGGTGGCGATCGCGCGCGAAGGGTTCGAGCGCGAATGGCCGGCGCGGTTCGGCGTGATCGCGCTCGACGAGGGCGTCGAGGACGAAATTCCGCCGACCGCTTTGACCGACCGGCTCGGCCTCGTCGCCGACGTGACCGGCATGAGCCTGCGCGACATCGAGCCGCCGGTTTTCGACGCTGAGGCGATCGCCCGCGCCCGCGCAATGGAGGTCTACGCCGACGATCGCGCCGCCGCGACGCTGACCGCGGTCGCCGCCCGCGTCGGCGTGATCTCGCTGCGCGCGCCTTTGTTCGCGCTGCGCGCCGCCCGCGCGCTCGCCGCGCTCAACGGTCGCGCTGCGGTGACGGACGAGGATGTCTCGCTCGCCGCCGCGCTGACGATTGCGCCGCGCGCGACACAGTCCCCTGCGCCTGAGGAGCCGCCGCCGGACCAGCCGCCGCCGCCGGAGCCGCCGCCCGAGACGCCGGACCAGCAGGACAATCCGGAGGATCAGCCCACCGTCGGCGAGCTCGACGAACTCGTGCTGCAGGCCGTGAAGGCGGCGCTGCCGGCCGATCTGCTGGCGCGTCTCGCCGCCGCCGAGCATGCGCGCCGCAAGGGCGCGAGCGTCGGCAAGTCCGGCGCGACCAGCCTGTCGAAACTGCGCGGCCGGCCGATGGAGGCGCGGCCGGGCAATCCGCGCGAGGGCCGGCTGGCGCTGGTTGCGACGCTGCGCGCCGCCGCGCCCTGGCAGCGGCTGCGTTCGCGCCAAGAGGGTCGGCTCAGCGTCCAGGCCGACGACCTGCGCATCACCCGGTTCAAGCAGAAGCGCGGCACGACGACCGTGTTCATCGTCGACGCCTCCGGCTCGCAGGCGGCGCGCCGGCTGGCCGAGGTCAAGGGCGCCGTCGAGCGGCTGCTCGCAGACTGCTACGTGCGCCGCGACAGCGTCGCGCTGGTGGTGTTTCGCGGCAAGGCGGCGGAGATCGTGCTGCCCCCGACCCGCTCGATCGCCCGCGCCAAGCGCACGCTGGCGGGCATGCCCGGCGGCGGCGGCACGCCGCTGGCGAGCGGCTTGATGCTCGGCCTGGAGCTTGCAGAGCGTATCCAGCGCAAGGGCGAGACGCCGCTCCTCGTGCTGATGACCGACGGACGCGCCAATATCGCGCGCGACGGCTCGCCCGGTCGCGAGAAGGCCAACGCCGAAGCGCTGGAGGCGGCCAAGCTGGTGCGGATCTCGGGCGTGCGGACGCTCACCATCGATTCGTCCGCGCCATCGCGGCGCGGCGAGGCGCGGCCACTCGCCGAAGCGATGCGCGCGATGTACATGCCGTTGCCGTTCGCCGACTCGGGCGCCATCGACCGGGCGGTGCGCGCCGCAGCGAGGGCGTAGACATGCTCGGCCTGGACCGCCCGTCGTTCGCGCGCGAGGGGAGGGACTGGCCGCTGCGGCAGTACAGCCGCTTCGTCGAGGCGGGCGGCTTGCGCTGGCATGTTCAGCGGCTCGGCGCCGGACCGCCGATGCTGTTGCTGCACGGCACCGCCGGGGCGACCCATTCCTGGCGGGATCTGGCGCCGCTGCTGGCGGAGAGTTTCGAGATCTTCGCCCCCGATCTGCCCGGCCACGGCTTCACCGACGCGAAGCCCGCCACGGATTTCTCGCTTCCGGGCGTCGCCAAGGCGGTGGCGGGTCTGCTGAACGAGACCGGCTTTGCGCCCGAAATCGTGGTTGGCCATTCCGCGGGCGCGGCGATCGCGGCGCGGCTGTGCCTCAACGGGGTGATTGCGCCGCGACTGCTGGTCGGGATCAACGCGGCGCTAAAGCCGTTTCCGGGCTGGGCGGGCGCGCTGTTTCCCTCGCTCGCCAAGATGATCAGCGCCAATCCGTGGCTGCCGCGACTGTTCGCGTGGTCGGCGGCGATCGACCGCGAGGCGGCGGCCCGGCTGATCGCCGGCATGGGTTCGCGGCTCGACCGGCGCGGGTTGGATCTTTATGCGCGGCTGCTGGCGAAGTCCGGCCATTGCGCCGGCGCGCTGGAGATGATGGCGAACTGGCGTCTGGAGCCGCTGCTGGCCGACCTGCCGCGTCTGGCGCCGCGCCTGCTGCTGATCGTGGGGGTGAACGACCGGGCGGTCTCCCCTGCCGAAGCGTCGCGCGTGGCCGCTCGTCTGGCGCGCGCGCGCGTCGAAGCGCTGCCGAACGTCGGTCATCTCGCGCACGAAGAAAACCCGAAGGCTGTGGCGCGGCTCATCTTAGCGGCGGCCGCCGAGCCTTGACCCCTGCGGGGCGAAGCTGTACGCGTGGCGCGCACTGAGCGCCGAGCGCGTAGCTCAATAGGTAGAGCATCTGACTTTTAATCAGAGGGTCGTGGGTTCGATTCCCACCGCGCTCACCAAGGAAATCAAAGACTTATATGCGGTTTTGCGAACGCTAGCGGCCTCGTGTGCTCGGCCGGTAAGCGCCCGGTAAGCGATAGCTAGGGCTCGCCGCCCCCGACGACGGTAACGCGCGTGGCCAATTGGAGCCCCGCCGCCGCCACTGCGAGAAAGTTCACCAAGCCGTTTGCGATGAACCCAGGTTCTCGCGTCTGTTTCCGCCCGTGCCTCGAATTGGCGAGGTGTGCATAGCGGAGCCAACCCATGCGGTCTATCGATGCCGCCTACCTCAACCCCAAGGAGACCGTCGCCTACACGGGCGTTGCGTTCTCGACCTTGGCCAAAATGCGGATGAGCGGCGACGGCCCCGAGTTCTGCAAGATCGGCGCAAAGGTCGTATATCCACGCGACGGCCTAGACACGTGGATGAACGCGCGCCGGCAGCGCTCCACCTCCGAAACGACGCCGCGTCTGGCGCGCCGCTGACGGAGGGCGGACAAATGGCCGTTGTCCGGCTCCGCCCCGACGGCAAACTCACTGTCATACGGCACGTGAATGGCCGCCTGGCGGTGGTAAATTTGCCGTTGCCCAAAATCGGCGAGGCGAGGGGTGGGGCCCCCGGATCGCCGACCGTCCCGCCCCATGTAGAGGACTTACCCACGGCGGGCCTCGCGCGCGGCGACGCGCGCGAGTCTCCGGCCGATCGCGCCGAGGCGTCAAGCTCGCTAAGCGGTAGCGACGCCGCCGAAGGGCCGCCTATCGCCTCTGCGGGCGGCGGCGGCTCGCGTGAGCCGCCCCCTGGCCAAGTCGCCGCCGAAGGGCCGCAGTCGCCTCGGAGAGCCGCGCCGCCCTCGCGCGAGGACGTCGAAGCGCTGGCGCTGATGACGCCCGATCAGCTTCAGAGCTTCCGCGACGACGCGAGGGGCTGCGATGCCGCAGGCGTCCACCTGACGCCCTCAGCCTGGCGCGATGGGGAGGCGTTCGAAACTGCCATGGCCATGCTCCGGCTCATCCCGGACAAGCATTTGTGGCAGGATGCATATTGGAACTGGATTCGCGCCACCGCTGCGATCTGGCCGCCGCTCGCAGGTCTCGCATTCGACGGCCGCTCAATACGTCGGCGGCGACACGATTACGCGCGCGACTTCGGCGTATGTCTTTGGCGGCCGCACCACGAAGACGAAGCCGAAACGCTGCAATTCCTCGCGGACAATTTGGGGCCTGACGAGGTAGCCGTCTATTTCGTCGAGCCCACCGGCGCCGCCCCCGGCGACACATTAGGGTTTTGGATGGCGAAGCCGCGAGGAGGACGGCAGCCGTCCGACCGGGTGCTGCGCGAGTTGTCGCCCGCGGGGCGTTGCCAGCTTTTCCACGACTTGGGGTTTAGAAGGGTTTAGCGGCGCGGGCGCTGGACGCGGCCCGCGCCGCAGCTTGGGGGTGGTTGATCGAAGCAAATGCGGGCGTGGCGCGCCCGAATCTCCCCATACGAAACAGGTTTCACGACATGGAAACTATCACAGCGGCGCGCGCTGACAAGGACGCGCCTACGGTCGACAGTGCAATTGGGCTGGCAAATCCAGGGTTTCGCGTCTTTCCCTTGCTGCGTTTCAGCAAGCGGCCTGCGGAGGCAGGATGGCCGGACAGCGCGTCGAACGACCACGATGCAATTCGCGCGGTGTGGCGGCGCGCCGGCGAGGGCTGCAATATCGGCGTGCTGTGCGGCCCTGGTGCGCTCGCGGACGGCGACGGCCTAGTCGTGGTCGACGCTGATCTGCACAAGCCCGGCGCGGCGGCGGCGCTTGCCGAGCTAGAGGCCTGTGGAGCGCTCCCGCGCACGCGCGCCGTCTCCACGCCACGGGGCGGCAAGCATTTCTATTTCCGCACGGCGCCCGGGCTGCGCATCGCCAACGGGGCGGATTGCCTGGGGAAGGGAATAGACGTGCGCGGGGAGCACGGTTACGTGGTTGGCCCCGGTTCCTATGTCATCGATCTCGAAAAGGGCTTCGCGGGCGCCTACAGCGTCATTGACGCCGCGCCCCTTGCACGGGCCCCGCCCGCCCTCTTGTCGCGCCTCAGCGCTGCCCCTGAGCGACGCCGCGACGCTGACGACGCGCCAGCGTGCGAGCCTGACCTTCCCGACAATATCGAAGCGGCGCGCCAATATTTGCGGCGTGACGCGCGGCCCGCCATCGAAGGCGAGCACGGCAATGTGAGAACCTACACCATCGCGTGTCAGGCTCGCGCCTACGGCTTATCGGAGATGGCTACGCTCGAATTGATGCGCGAGGAATACAACCCGCGCTGCGTCCCGCCCTGGGATGACGAAGGCTTGGAAACCATTGTCGCGAACGCGCACCGTTACGCGAAAGACCCGTTGGGCTACGATGCACCGCAGGTAGTTTGCGCACGGCTCTGCGCAGGATGGGACGCCTCAACAGCCCTCCCGCCCGAGACGGCCTCGCTTAGGCTGCTGACGGCGGGAGGCGTCGCGCCATCGCCGCCGCGGCGCTTCCCGTTGCTCAACATGGACGCCGTGCGGCAACAGTTGGTCTCCGACTACCTACTAAAGGGACTCCTCCCCAAGACAGGCCTTGTCGTCATCTGGGGCGCACCGAAGGTCGGCAAGACGTTCGTCATCGTCGATATGCTCATGCACGTTGCGTTCGGCTGGCCTTATCGAGGGCGGCGCGTGAAGCAGGGAGTCGTCGTCTACTGCGCCCTGGAAGGCGTGGCAGGCTTCAGCAAACGGCTCGCGGCGTTCCACCAAGCTAAGATCGCCGCCTTGGGGCAACCCGTGGACACGGCGGCGTTCAAGATCATGGCGCAGCCGCTGTCGCTTGTTGCCGAGCAGAAGAATTTCGTCGAGGCGCTCGCCTCGCAGCTAGGCGAAGGCAACCCGCCCGCCGTCGTCGTCATAGACACGTTGAACCGCAGTTTTGAGGGGAGCGAATCTGAGGACAAAGCCATGACGGCCTACGTGCGCGCGGCTACCGCCATCATTGATCGGTTCGGCTGCGCTGTCGTCATCGTCCACCATTGCGGGCTCAAGGAGGATCGAATGCGCGGCCACACGGCGCTGAAGGGCGCATTGGACGTGGAGTTGCAGATTGAGCGCGACTCGGCGGGGAGCATCGTCACTCGGGTGGCGGTCGCGAAGGATATGGCCAAGGGAGCGGAGATCGTGAGCCGGCTTCAAGTCGTGACTGTGGGTCTGGACGAAGATGGCGACCCTATTGAAAGCTGCATCGTCGAGCCTGCCGACGCCGCCACGGGCGACGCCGAGGGCGTGCGGACCGTCATGGACTGCTTCGCCGAACTGCTCGCCGCTGACGCAGTGGCGGCCCCGGGAGGCGGCGTTCTCGGCGTTGCGGAGAAGGCCCTACGCGATAGGTTCAAGGCAGCGTGGCGCTCGACGCGCGGGGCCAGCGACGACACGGCGGCTAAGGCATATCGACGCGCCAAGGAGAGGCTTGAGCGCGAAGGGCGGCTAGCATTTCTGCTAGGAGGCGTCGTGGTCGAGCCCCAGCACGAAGGGAGGGCCGCAGGGGTTTCATTCTGACGGCGGACGTGCGCCGGGACGGCGGACGGACACTGCGCCTCTATAGAGAGGCGCGCATGTCCACCCGTATCCGGACGCCCGGACAAGGGGCCGATGTCCGGGCGTGTCCGGCTGTCCGGCTCCAATAGGTATTGGGTCAACCGCGATCTGCCGGTCATTTTGCGCCGATTCTGACGGGCTACCGCTTCGGCGCGAGGGGTGTTCAGTGCATTAGTGCTTCAGGGGGATCGGGCGAGCAGGTGGCGCGGGGCCTCGGATCAGGGAGCGGCGGCAAAGGACGTGGCCAAGCCTACGTTGCGAGACGGGCGCGCGCAGCGGCTGGCCGATTTGCTATGTGCCGTAGGCAACCATTCGTCCGCTGAATAGCAATTTTGCTAGGTGTATTTTACCGATTGAAGAAGCCTTAATTTGCGGTATACTACAAACGGCGCAGGTATTGCGCTGCGCGGAAATTTCAGGCGGAGGCGCAGTCCGTGGCCGAATTCGATCGATTGAGCGATGCTGCCGCGCTTTACGAGGAAGACCTTGAGGCTCTTTGGCGAGAGCTTGCCGCCGAGGATGCGCGGTTCTGGGTCGCCAAGTCGCGACCGCAGCGGCTGCGCCTTGAAGCGCTTGGGGAGGAGCTAGAGGCGTTAGAGGCGGCGATTTTCGCGCGCCCGGCCGGGGCCGCAGACGAAGCGAAGCTGAAACTCGAAATCGTCGCGCGGGCGATCAACGGCGGCGCCGACGCCGATCATATCGTGAGCCTGTTTGATCGTTGCCGCGCCGATCTGCTCCGCTATAACGTTTCGCTGCTCTGAGCCGCATTGCGCTCGCGCCGAATGTTCGGCCATCCGTGCCGCTGGCAAGTCGACTGCGCCAGCTGCGGCGCTCCGGCGATGCTTACTGGCCAACGTAGGAAAGGCACTGCCTGCTTGACGGACACTTTATTCTCATTCGCAAAGCGGGAGCGAATTCAATGATGCGACTTTGCGTCAAAACGACAATCAACGCCACTCATTCGCTTTTCCTAGCGGGAGGGCTATTTCTTGCCGCCTCAAATTCTGCCCTGGCCCTAAAACTCCAAATTGTTAAATTGCCGGACGGAATGCGGGCAGTGTTGGCAAGCGGTTCGATTGTTCCCGGCGACGCAAAGCGTTTTGCCGCCGCGCTCGATTCAGCCGACAAGGATCATTGGGGAAACAAGAATGTCGCACTGAATAGCGAAGGCGGCTTGGTGTCGGAAGCGTTTAAGATTGTCGAGATAATGGACAAGCAGGAGGTGTCGACTATCGTTCCGCCCGGCGGTTCTTGTGCGTCCGCGTGCGCCCAAATTGTTTTCCTTGCGGGCAAGCATCATGTAGTTCTTGAGGGCGGGCGTTTGGGCATTCACTCTTGCTCGCGCGCCGGCATATCCGATCAGTTGTGCAACAAGGCAATCGCGCAGCAGGCCCTTGAGCACGGCGTAGAATACGGATCGGTCATGGCGTTCGAGCAATACGCCGCCCCATCCGATATGGTGTGGCTCAACGGGGATGAGGCCGATTGTTGGGGGCTGTCACGTTGGCCGCCTGATACCGGCAAGGACAGAGCGCCGGGCGAAGCTGCTCCGTGCGTCGTCAAGGCCGTCAAGGCGTTCAGCAATTCGTCAGGGCAATAGGGACGGCGCGACCCGTTGGTGATTTCGATTCGCGCCGATCTAATTCGCGCATGATCGTGCGTCGCTTTCCTGGGAGGCGGCGCGCGGCTTTGTCAGCAAAGACCCTTGGCAAGTATTTAGCCGACTGCGTTATTGTTGAGTGCGCCAGATCGGATACAGGCGCGTCAGGTGCAAGCGGATAACGTGGCGCACGATGTCCGCGCGGCCTTGTGCGTCGAGGGGAAGCACGTCGGGTTGCGCGAGCCGTGCATCCACGGCTCGTTTGTAATTCGCCTTCGCGTCGCGATATTCAGCGTTAATCGGGCTTTTCTTAGTCCGAACGTGCTTCGCCCAGCTTGTGAAATTGCCGAGCCTCTCCCCATGGGCTGCTGCGATCTCTTTCTCCGCGTCCGACTTTGAAACGCCGCCCTGCTCGTGGAGTAGGTCCGCGAGCGCGAGGCCGCACGCCAGTCGTTTACTTGTCGCATCGTCTCGGCTCTTTCTTTTGTGCCCCGGGGACGTCTTGTCGGCGCGACGCAAAAGTTCAGAGGGCCGCTTCTGGTCCACCCCCGCGAGGGCTTCGCTCAGATCGCGAAAAGGACGCGCCAGGGCGCTGCCCCCGCCGAAGATGTTTTGCGTTAGCAGGATGACAACGCTTAGGGCGTCGAGTACGGCGGCACGCTGCAACTGAGGGTCTTGAGTTTCCCGACCTTGGTCGTAACCCCGTAGCGCGAAACTCAACTGCTTATGCGCAGCATCCCAAACTTCCGGCCCCGGTAAAACGTGCGTCACCTTGGCGGCTCGTTCATCGGCGGCACCGCCTTTTACCTCCCCAGCCATCACGCGCCTCGCGCCTTGAGCGGCACGATTTCGGCGCCTTTCGACCTGTTCATTGCGGAATTGATCTGCGCGCCGATGGCGTCGGCGGCGCGCTTCAACGGGTCTGCGTCAAGGTGCGCGTAGCGCTGCGTCGTCGCGGCCTGCGTATGCCCTAGGAGCTTGCCGACGATGGGAAGCCCCAGGCCAGCGCCGGCGCCATAGCTCGCGAATGTGTGGCGCAGATCGTGAAGCCTGACGCCCTCAAGCTGCGCGGTGCGGCAGATCGCGGCCCAAGGCTTCTTTAGGTCTGCCCGCGGCTGAGCTTCGCCGGCGCCAGCGATGATATGCGGGTTGGCCTTGAGGCGCGGCTGCTCGGCCTTCAGCTTGGCCAAGTCGGCCAGCACGGCTTGCGCTGGCGCGGACAAGACAACCGGCTTCTTGCCGGTTTTCGAATCGGGCAGAAACATCACGCCGCGTTCAAGGTCGACGTATTGCCACTGTGCATCTAGGATTTCGCGCAACCGCGCGCCCGTGAAGATGAGCAACCGCAGCGCCGCGACGGCGTGCGGGTCGAGCTTCACGCGCCGGTTTTCGGGCTTGGGCGCGTGCTTGGCGCCGGCCTTCGTTTCGTCGATCGCGTACGGCAAGCCCTCATCTTCAGCGAGCGTTAGCGCGTCGCCAAGGCGCGCCAATTCATCGGCCTTCAAGAACCGCTCGCGCCCTTCCTCGCGGTTGCGTTCGATCCCCTTGGCTGGGTTCTTGGCGAAGTCTACTTCGTCGCGCCGCGCCGCCCAATTCCAAACAGCAGAAACGACCGCGACAGTCCGGTTTGCCTGATAAGGCGTTTCCGCCATATGCGCGTGGAGGCGCGCCACGTCGGCGCGCCGCACGTCCACGACACGTCGCGAGCCGATGGCTGGTAGGATGTGCGACTTCAACAGCGCCTTGTATTCCGCGCCGGTGCGGCCCTTGCGTTTCTTCTCGACGTGAAGCGACAAAAAGTCGTCGGCGACTTCGGCGAAGGTCCGCACGCGGCGTTCGGCTTGGCGTTGCGCGATAGGATCGGCTCCGTTCTCAACGGCGCCCAAGAGCTTCTTGGCCGCAGATCGCGCCTCGTCTGGCGTCAGCCGTCCATGTTCGCCGAGCGTGGCGCGCCGCGTCCGCCCATGCTGACGATACTGCGCGACGTAGAACTTGCGGCCAGTCGGGAACACGGCGACGCCAAAGCCTGCCAGATCATCGTCCCATAGGAACGCGCGATCCTTCCCCAAGGGGCAGGACAAGCCGTCAACGGCTTTCTTGGTGATGCGGCCCTCTGGCATGGCGCGGCCCCTATGCAATCTGTTCGGGTAAGCGGCTGGTAAGCAGCCGGTAAGCGGTTCGCAGAGTGCGCCAGATATTACCATAAATCAAGAGGAATTGCATAAGTCTTTATACACAGTAGGTTAGGATCAGATTGAAATTTGTGGAGACGGCTCGGAATCGACAGCCATCAAACTTTTAATCAGAGGGTCGTTGGTTCGATTCCCACCGCGCTCACCAAGGAAAACAGATACTTAGGCGGAATCCTCGGAGGGACCGCTTCCCAGAACCTGCAGTTTGGAAGCGCATCGGGCGCACAGACGCTATCCGCCGAGCGCACCGCACTGCGGGTCGCGGCGAGGTCCACTGGCCGAGCATAAGCGCTCAATTGGGACCATTCTTGCGGCGCGCAGCGCGGGGGTGGTAGCGGTCGGACATGGATATCAACATCTATGTCTACGCCTATGCGCAGAACTGGTCCGAACCAGTTTATTGAGGTTCGCGCGGAGCGACTTGAAGGCGCGCCGGTGGGCGAGCGGCGGCGATGGTCGGACGCGTTCAAGGACCGGACCATCGTGGCGTCGCTGGAGTCTGGCATAAATATCTCGGCGCTCGCGCGGTCGCTGGAGATCACGCC
>Ga0181528_10000672_pt1 | contig 22980 bp, 18 predicted proteins | sample PEATcosm2014_Bin_47_FD_119742 | JGI IMG/M metagenome (GOLD analysis project Ga0181528, IMG submission 119742) | Peatland microbial communities from MTU Mesocosm Facility, Houghton, MI, USA - PEATcosm2014_Bin10_10_metaG | ecosystem: Environmental > Terrestrial > Soil > Wetlands > Peat | place...
TCATGGAATATCTTCTGCGCATCGAACGGGCCGTAATAGTCGCCAACTCCAGCATGGTCACGGCCAACAATCAGGTGCGAGCAGCCAAAGTTCTGGCGGAACAACGCATGCAGCAATGCTTCGCGCGGGCCGGCATAGCGCATTTCCATGGGGTAGCCGCCCTGAATCACGCGCTCTTTGCGGAAGTACTTGCTGACCAGCGCGTCGATGGCGCGTACGCGCACGTCGGCTGGAATATCGCCGGGTTTCAATTTGCCCAGCAGCTGGTGGATGTACACGCCGTCGCAGATCTCGACGGCAATCCAAGCCAGGTAGGCGTGCGAGTTATGCATCGGGTTGCGGAGCTGCAGGGCAGCCACCGTGGTCCAGCCGCGCTCTTCAAACTGCTTTCGAGCTTCTGCCGGACGCTCATAAATTCCCTTGAAAGTCTCCGGGAAATCGAGTTCGGACACAACTTTGACGGGGCCAGCCAGATTGATCGCACCCTGCTCCATAACCTTCTGCACGCCCGGGTGTGCCGGGTCATTGGTCGCGAAGATCGTTTTGCACTCGTGAGCCTTGTCAATGCTGTATTTCTCGGTGACCTTCATCGTGGCCACCAGTTCCTGACTCTCCGTGTCGATGAGCGCGATTTCTTCGTTCGGGCCGATCGATTTCGCGATTTCTTCGGTGGTCGACAGAGTGATGGGAATGGGCCAGAACAAGTTATTCTTGCTCGGCATCTGGAAGGTGTCGCAGACACCCTGCCAGTCCGCCTTGCCCATGAAGCCATCGAGTGGGGTGAATGCACCAATGCCCATCATGATGAGGTCGCCGCTCTCACGGCTGGTAATCGGCACCTTTTTCATTGTTTGCGCGCGCTTGATTTCCGCGGCTCTTGCTTCTCCCTCAAGGAGGAGGCATTTCAGTTCGGCGCTTCCATGTGGCGAAACTAGCTTGCTCATAAGTTCTCCTAAGAATAAGAATATGAAATCCCGTTAATGCCGCGATGGCCTAGGAATCTCGTCAGGAGCGGCATACACTAGACGGCCTTTTCTCTACACCACCGCCCTTGCCTTTACCGAGTTAAGAAGACGGCACGCACGGTGGCAAAATAAGTGCAAAACCCGAATCACGCATCAGCGGCTCAAAGTGCCTGGAACAAAAAAAACATGTCCTCCTTCTCGATTCGATCCTCAATCATTGCTAGCCAGGGCCTGGCCGGCGGCTGCTCTCTCCGCGCTCGCGGATTCCAGCGCCTTCCTTTGAACCGAGGCAACGAAGATTCCGAGCGGCCTATATAACAGGTGCGACCATTTGCCGAACGGAACTTCCACCACTAACATCGGCACTGCAATTGCCATGTGTACGACGTACATAACATAGGTAGGCATGGGCAAATTCAGAAGCCGAAAAACGTTGACCAGAATCCCGGTCATCGCCGTTAGAAAAAGCAGTATTGGAAACAACCAGTCGGAAAGATGGCTGAAGCGGTGCATCTCGGTCCGGAGGTTGATCCTGTCAAGCACCATCCACGCCGTGGTAACCAGCAGTACGACGGTCGAGTAGTAGCCCAGAATGCTGGTCCAGTGGAAGCTGCTGTCTTCGACCTGAAACCAGGGCAGGAACACGACCACGAGAGTAAAGATCGTCGCATAGCCGCTAACTAGAAAGAGATGGCGTATCCAGTTTCTGCTGGCATCGCTGTCGTTGCAGTTCTTCCACTGCAGTTGCGTCACGCCGTGAAGAATCAGGGTGCCGATCTGCGTGAAATAGAGGCTCGCCGGGATGTGCTCGTCGCGGGTCAGTCCGATAAACATGCGGGCGGCGTTGATTAGCAGCAGCAAACTCAGCATTGCCGCCATGATCGCGTCGCCAATATGCACGATCTCTTTTGGGGCGAACTTGTCGAGCATCACCTTAGCCAAAGGCAGAGGGCCGGAATGGCTAAGGAGCCCAAAGCCAAAGCTCTGCGGCAAGGTGAACAGGGCTACCACGATCGCAGCCACGAGGGCAAGTATTCCGAGCTCCCAAGCCGCCGAGCTATACATCAGGCGCGACAGCCCCGTCCAGTCGTACTGCGTCGTCAGATACCTGCGCAGCGCCATCATGGTCTCGCCCGGGTTGGCCTGCCGGGGACACGTCTTTGAGCACTCGCCGCAATAACAGCAGAGCCAGGGCGCGGGGTCTTTAAGTAATTCATTTTTCAGTCCCCATTGCGCCATCAGCATCTGTTTTCGCGGAAATGTGGCATCTTCTTCCGAGAGCGAACAGGTGGAAGCGCACGTTGCGCACTGAAAACACTTCTTCAGGTCGCCTCCGCCTGCCTCCATCACTTCGCGGACAAATTCCTTATCGGGTTCCACTACGATCGGGTTGCGGATTGGATTTCCCATGCTAAAAGCCCTTATAAGGATTCGGCCCAATCTCACGAATACGGGCCGCAAATTCGTTAATGATCTCAGGCAGCCGGCCGTAATCATCCATACCGAGTTGTTGCAGATGAATGCGCTCGGACTCTAATTGCAGCCGTTGCAAGGTTTCCTTCACATTTTCCAGACGGCGGTTGGCCAGTTCGCTGCCACGCATGAAGTGGCACTCATAGTCGTCGCCAAACCTGCATCCCAGCAGCAGCACGCCGTCAATCCCACGCGACAGTGCGTCGGCGATCCATACGATATTCATCGATCCCAGGCAGCGAAGCGGGATAATGCGCACGGATGGGTCATAGAGTTGGCGGCCCTGGCCTGCCATGTCGAGAGCGGGATAAGCGTCGTTCTCGCATGCCAGCACAAGGATGCGCTGCTTCTCTTCGAACTCGTCAGGGACTTGGATTGCCCTCACCATATTGGCGATCATGTCCACCGAGTAATTCTTGAAGGAGACAATTCGTTCTGGACAGGCACCCATGCAGATTCCGCAACGGCGGCATCGGTACGGATTAAATTTGGGCGTGCCCTTTGCGTCTTCGTCTAGCGCGCCGAAGGGGCATTCTTCGGTGCAACGCTTGCACTGCGTGCAGCGTTGCAGGAAGAAGCTCGGGTAAGAGAGATCGCCAGTACGCGGTTGCACCGCCTGGCCATGGGTTGCCAGTTCGATGCACTGAATCGCCTTCATCACCGCGCCGCCCGCGTCCTCTTCCGTCAAAGCCGCATCCATTGGCGCTCGAACCGCGCCCGCCGCATAAATGCCGGTGCGCATACTCTCATAAGGGAAACAAACAAACTTGGAATCCGGGAACCCATCCTGCAACACAGGCAGATCGGGACCCTGCCGGTAATTGAGGTTCAGTATCTCCGTCCCCTCGTGGTGCTTCATTTGCGCGATCACAACCTCCGCATCCTTGCATTGGGTCGCGCTCTCATTACGGGCAAGCTTGGCGTTGGCATCACGCAGGGCGCGAATCGCCGGACCATCGGCGGAATTCGGCACCATTCCGGTTGCCAGGACTAACAAGTCAACGGTCACCTGCATCGGCGCTCCGAGCAATTCCCCGTCGAGACTTACTTGCACGCGGTCATCTGCCGCAGACTCAACCTGAGTTACCTTGCCTTTCATAAAATAGTTCAGTGGATGGTCCTGAACCTTGCGGTAATACTTCTCATAAGGTCCCGGGGTAACCATGTCGCGGTAAATAACAAAGACCTCGGATTCCGAATCCTGCTCGCGTATGTACTCAGTTTGCTTCAGGGTAGTCATGCAGCAGACCGAGGAGCAGTATGCCAGATGCTCCTGTTCGCGAGAGCCGGCACATTGCAAGAACAAAATGCGTTTCGCTGGCTTGCCATCCGAAGGCCGCGTTATTTGGCCGCGTGCAGCCATCTGCTCCAACTCAACATTCGTGACCACGTTCGGCAGTCCGTACCCAAGCGATCCCAACTTGGATGCATCGTATGGTTGCCAGCCGGTGGCCATGACGATTGCGCCCACCCGCTGAACCGACGTTACAGACGGCCCCTCGATGGTTACGTCGAACATTCCAGGCTGGCCTTCGGTCTTCAATATCTTGCTCGAACAGAACACTTTTATATTCGGGCTCGAAACCACCGCCTGAAGCTTATTCGCGATTCCGTCGGCAGATGCTTCCGTATATGGAGCGCGTGTCGGGTATGCCCTCTTGAGGCCTTTCATGAATCCGCCGAGTTCGGGCTGCTTTTCGACGAGAACAACTTCGAATCCAGCCGCGGCCGCATTTAGCGCGGCACTGATGCCGGCGATGCCGCCTCCGACCACCAGTACGGTCCTAGAGATGGTTTCTTCCGGTAATGGTTCTAACCGCTCCATCTTTCCGGCTTTCACCATTCCCATTCGAACGCTGTCTTCGGCTAGCGCCTGTGTATCCTCGTTCTTCGCTTCGTGAGACCAGGCAACGTGCTCTCGCAAATTCACGCGGTCAAGCACCATCTGCGGATCGAATGAGAAGACCTCGGATTTGACCCGCGGCGAGCACGCGGCAATGACCACTGCGTCGACTGCACCGCGTTCGATGTCGCCGCGAATCATAGCCGCGCCTTCATCGCCACAGAGAAATGCGTGGGTTTGGCACACCGCTGGCTTGTACTCCGCCTGCGCCACTTTCGCCAGCTCGGCTACGTCCACCGAATCGCCGATCGAACATCCGCTGCAAATATAGAGTCCTAGTTTCTTATCCATTGTGCGGGGCCCCTAGTGCGATATGAAGTGCCTTCAGTGCCGCTCCGGTCGCATCGCGCACGGTAGCGGAAACTTCCGCCGGCCGCTTAGCGCAGCCAGCCCCAATGAATCCGGATGAGCCATTCATCACGAAGCCAAACTCATCCAGTTTGCAATCCGCGGGTAGGCCATCGGTCTGGGGCACAAGCCCGGTAGCCAGTACTACCAGTTCGAAGGTTCGCGTCATCTTCTTGCCGCCCAGCACATCCTCCACCGAGACCCGTAAATCCTTTGTCTGCGCGTCCTCTTCGACCTTTGACACTTTCCCTTTAACCAGTTCTATCGCTCCGTCGGAGCAAACCTTGGAAGCGAACTCCTGCAATTGTCCGGGCGTCCTTACATCGATGTAGAAAATTGTGATTTTGGCATCCGGGTAGAGTTTGCGAAAGTAGGTGGTCTGCTTGAGGGAAGCGGAGCAACACACCGTCGAACAATAGGGCAGGTGGTTCTGGTCGCGCGAACCTGCGCACTGCACAAAAGCGATCGACTTGGGCGCGTTGCCGTCGGAGGGACGGACCAGTTTTCCACCGGTCGGACCATCCATCGCGGCTAGCCGCTCCAATATCACGTTGGTGACTACGTTGGCGCACTTGCCGAAGCCAAGATTGTCGAGCTTGGCAGCATCGTACGGCTTCCAACCGGTTGCTACGATCACTGAGCTGACCTGAAAAGTCTTGCGCTCTACTCCCTGTGTAAGGTCGATGGCACCGTATTTGCAAACGTCCGCGCAGGCATGGCAGTCGGTTGCACATGCGGCGCGATCCAGTACATAGGTTGCGGGAAAGGCGGCTAACCGGCGCGCATGGACTGCCTTCGTCTTCGTCAATCCGAATTCCAGCGGATCGGCAATTTCCGAATGGCAGACGTCAACGCAGTCGCCGCACAACGTACAAGCCGGGGTCACATATCGCGGTGCAATCTTGACCGCCGCTTCATAATGCCCTTGCGAGCCTTCCAGTCTCTCCAACTCCGCCTGAGTCAGAACGGTGATCCGAGAATTGTTTCGCAGGCGCTTGAAGTTGATTTCCAGCCCGCATGAGGGCGGGCAGAGCTTGGGAAAATAGTTATGAAACCCAGCCACCCGGCCACCCAGGTAAGGTGACTTCTCAATCAGGATGACATCCAGTCCCGTCTCCGCCGCATCGAGCGCGGCAGTCAGTCCCGCTATGCCGCCGCCGATCACCAGGAGGGCTTTGCTGTTTCCGTTCGCGCTTTCCGTAATCATAGACATGATGGTTTAGGCCGGCGATGCTTCATTGGCGCTGACTGGCCCAGTCGCGCTCTGTTGTTGGGCTGCGGACTTGTTCATCCGCATCGCTTTTCGTTGGAACAAGCTGAAGGCTAGCCACTCCACCGCCAGTTCGAGTAGTTCTTCGTCGTCGGTCCGGAGCGCATTGATTCGTGCTTCGTCGAGATCAAACAGGCTGAGGAAGCGGGTCTCGAAAACAAACCGCCGGAAGCGGTCAAGGTCGTAGAGCGCCATGTAATACATTGCGCATTGGTCTGTCGTCAGTGCTTCCTTGTGCTCTGCCGCCGCCGCCAGCAAACGACGAAACGGCGACTGCATCACGTCGTAGGGCTCGACTCGCTGGCTGTCAATGAACTCGCTTACTGAGCATTCGCAGCCTTTGCCGTGACCGTGGCACAGCTCTTCCTTCACCACAAAGTAGAACCGCTCCGCAGCGCCGTCTGAAGTTGACCTCTCGGCCATTCCCAGCGGATACATGCGGCATGCCCAGGGACGGTTGGAGTAAATCCCGCAACCTTTTTCGCTCACAAACTGACACTTCTTGTCGCCTTCGTTCATCTTGAGAAAGACCACAGGAACCCGCTTTTCGGCGGAGTACGCGATCGAAGTGTATTTCTCCATGAACTCGGTGGAACTCATTTTCAGCGCTGTCTTCATGCGCAGTACGTCATAGGGCGTCAGCAGGATGGAAACGTCCTGGCAGCAATGTCCGAAGCAGTCAATGGTTGGATCGCAATGGAAGGTAAACCGGTCGTCAGGGCCCAACCGAGGCGTGTTTTCGATTACTTCCGGTACCAGGGATTCAGCCTCAGCCATAGCAGGGCCTCCTAAGGATTCATTCACTTTCGAGAATGCTGGTGCGTAATGCGTTCTTCGAATACACCGGCAGCGGACCGTATTCTCCAGTTGCCGGATCGAGGCGGTAACGGTAGGAAGCGGTAACGTTGTACTGCTCCCGCATCCAATCCCAGCCACGTACAAAGTATGGACACTCATCATTGAAGCAAACGTACTGATAGTCGCCGGTCCATGAGTTCATTTCCGGGTTTTCCCACTTCACCAGCGGCTGGTCGCAGTGGGGACAACGGGTTTCGGTCAAATTATCCAAGGAACCTCTTTGAAAACCTAATGGATCGCGATCGCCAGCGGGTTGCGCTCGCTGGATGGCTAAGAACGGGCGGAACCTACAACGCAGGTTCCGCCCTTGAAACTAAACGGCAGCCGTCTTTGCTTTATCTTCGAATACGCGGATGATGGGCCGTGTAAAGACTTCCCACTTTCCGCTCTTCGGATCGCAACGACAGTTGGCGAATACATGCCACTTTTCGTCGTCCAGCTTTGGCGTGTCGGCCCTGAAGTAGTAGCCTGGCCAACGCGTTTCTTCACGGAAGAGCACGGTGTGAACGTGAGCTTCGGCCTGCCACATGCGGTGAATATTTTCCCAGCACCGCATCAGTTCGTTCGCGTCCGCCGCCGCTAGTTTCTCTGAATCTTCCTTCAGGAAAGCCAGCAGTTCCAACGCCCGCTCGAGAGAAGGCTTGTTGGTGGAGAACTGCGCCGAAACTCCGCCGGCGTACTCGTCCATGATCTTCTGCAGACGCAGCATGAACATACGGGGCTTGATGTAGTTGGGGTTGACTTCCGGGTCCGAAGTACCCTTCTGGAATTGTTCGAAAGTCTCCAGAGGCTTCAGCATTTCAACGATCTGCGCATCTACCACAGCCTGATCCAGCTTTGGCGCGTTGTTATTTTCAACAACGAACTTAATTGCGGACTTAGCGGCGATGCGGCCTTCCGCATGGGAGCCGGATGAGAACTTATGGCTCGAAGCACCGGAAGCATCTCCAGCGCAGAACAAGCCCTTCACGGTCGACATTTGCGAGTAGCCCCAGAAGTACTGAGACTTGGTCTCGGCAGTCTGGAGATCTTCGGAACCGCTGACCCATGCGCCGGAAGCGCCGGAGTGAGAGCCGATAAAGAGCGGCTCGGAGGGAGCGATTTCAGAAGACTTCTGTTCGGGCTGCACATTGGTTCCAGCCCACAGCAGAGCCTGCGAAATCGTCATATCGAGGAAGTCTTCCCAAGCTTCCGATTCCAGTTCCTTCAGCTTCTTGGCGTAGGCTTTCGGGTCGCCCTTGAACTGCTCGGAGATGGCCGCCATGGCCTCCTCGGTGCGCATGTTCAGCGGTCCTTTGCCCTCTTGAATATCGAGCATTCCAAGGTAGTTGCGCAGGTTCGCCGGAACGGGCTTTACCCGTGCGTACGGTCCCCACTTCAGCAACTCGTCCTTGCGCTCGATCATGTAGTTCCCGCCCATGGCGTTGGTCGCACGTGCCTTGAACAGCAGGAACCATGCGCCCACTGGACCGTAAGCGTCCTTGAAGCGGACCGGGATGAAGCGTACTTCCTGGCAGGTCATTTCCGCGCCAGCCTTCAGCGTGAAATACGCCGATGAGCCGGTGTTGAACGGCGGATACCAGGCGCGGCCGAAGCCCTCGCCCGAGCTCCGCGGCTTGAACACGTGTACGGCTCCGCCCATGGCCACCAGCGTGGCTTTGGACTTGAAGACATACACTTTATTCTCACGCACTGAGAAGCCGATTGCACCCGCGCAACGCTCGCCGTCCATCAACGGACCGACGATGAAAACGCGCTCGTAGATTTCTCCAACGCCGCTCTTCAGCAGTGCATTCTTGGCTGCTTCCGCCACCACGACCTTGTAGGATTCGCCATTGATCATGAGCTGCCAGCGGCCCTCATGAACGTATGCGCCCTTCTCGTCTTTCCAGATCGGCAGGCCCCATTTTTCGAACAGGTGCACGCTCGAATCGACGTGACGGGCAATGTCTGCCACCAGGTCTTCACGTGTCACGCCCATCAGATCGTTGCGGACATAGTCCACATAGTTCTGGATGGTGTTGGCGCCGTCCTTTAGGCCGACATACTGGTTAATGGCCGAGAGGCCCTGTGATACGGCACCGGAGCGGTCTATTGCGGCCTTATCGACCAGCGTGACCTTTAGTCCGTTTGCCTTGGCCCAGTGAGCTGCTTCAACGGCTGCACCGCAAGCGGCCATGCCGCCGCCCACAATAAGTAGATCGGTTTCGACGATAACTGTTTCGAACTTAGGCATTGGCGTCTCCCTTCAGCGTGAAGACCGCAGGCAATCCCAGGGCCTCCGGCTCGGTACTTAGCGCGGTGCTGTTGAGATCGAGGTGAGTCTTAAACCCGCCGGTTGGCTCTGCAACGCCTTCCTGCGTGGTGCGGATGGGGAACTTAAAGCGCTTCAGATTTCCATTCCGGAACTTCACGGTCCACATGATGGAATCGGTCGAACGCAAGGGTGTCGCGGAAGCGCCGAGGGGAACGAAGTCCGCATAGCCGCGAACTTCCACAGCCTGCGTCGGGCAGATCTTGACGCAGTTGTAGCATTCCCAGCACAGCGAAGGATCACGATTAAACGCCTTCATTTTCTCTTTGTCGAGAGCCATAAGATCATTGGGGCAAATGTACTGACAAGCAGTTTTGTCGAGTGCTTTACACCCATCGCATTTATCAGGAAGTACGTAACTTGGCACTTGTCACCTCCAGGCCATCGTATGATCGATGAAGCCTTTATAAGACCGGCCGAATAACATTGAGCCTCGCGTTTCCTAACGTCCGTGTTACCCCGAGGCATGAAGTGTGCCCACTGCCAGCAGCCGACAGCAACAAAAGGAGAAGCGAGGGCTGCCGCCATTGTGGTTGTTTGCGATTGCGTTACGGAGGGGAGCGGACTGGATCGCCATCTCCCTGCTTGGGAAGCGTCAATTTATACCATCCCCTCATTCCTGGGTCGGAATGAACGCCGCGGAGGCAAACTCCGCGTCGGGCGAACTTCGGAAATTGCCCGCACATAACGGACATCCAAGTCTCCGGTGGTTAGGTTGACCGACACATCATTTACCGATTTCCCTAACATGTCCGTGCGCTACATCACGTCGTAATGTGCTACTCGTGTCACTTTTTTGTGCGCTCTGAAATGAGGCGTGTGACAGGTGCGCATTCGGTGTTAATCTTGTGCGCATTCCGAGGCCTTGGAGAGAGAAAGCATGGATACGCTAGCATGGTTACCGTCGCTCGCCGCCTTTGTCATCTGCTTTTTTTGCTCCATGGTCGGCATCTCGGGCGCATTCCTGCTGCTTCCTCTCCAGATCAGTCTTCTAGGTCTCAACAGCCCCGCCATAAGCGCCACCAGCTTACTGTTTAACTTGATTGCGATTCCGGCCGGCGTTTACCGTTTCTGGCGTGAAAAGCGCATCCTGTGGCCATTGGCATTGATCGTGGTCGCCGGCACGACGCCAGGAGTTATCGCCGGCGGGTTCATCCGCCTTTCCGTATTTGCCGACGCCGGACGATTCAAGGCGTTCGCGGGTTGCGTGTTACTGTGGGTTGGCTTTCGCATGGTGCAAGACATCGTTAAGTCGCGCAACAAAGTCGATGCATCCATCGCGCATGGCGAATCGTCCGTCCGTGTCCTGACGCTTACCGCCCGCGACCTAGTCTTCGAGTTCCGCCAACGGCGATACCGATGCAGTCCTCGCAGCATTTTCATACTAAGCCTGGCTGTCGGCTTGGTTGGCGGAATCTATGGCATCGGCGGAGGTGCGATCATCGCTCCCTTCCTGGTCGCCATCTTTGGCCTGCCCGTCTATACCATTGCCGGGGCGACACTGCTGAGCACCTTCGCCACGTCCGTGGTTGGAGTAGGTTTCTACCAGGCCGTCGCGCCCTTCTATCAGGCTCATGGAATGCTGGTAGCCCCGGACTGGGTTCTGGGTATCCGCTTTGGTCTGGGTGGGATTGGCGGCATGTATCTGGGCGCACGCGCCCAGCGATTCGTGCCAGCGCGCTACCTGAAAATTATGCTGGCTACGATTCTGCTTGGCTTGAGCTTTACTTATACCTGGAGTTATCTGCGGACGAGGCCCCAACTATGGTATGCGGCTCTACTGTTAGCGATGTTGGGACTGACATACCTGTGGATCGGGCGCAAGCACACCCGGCAAGAAGACAAGCTCGCCACACAAGAAAAGGCACGTGCCGCAGCCGCGAGCAAGTTAGAGTAACAGACCGTCCCCAAAGATAAGGATAATTATCCTGCGCCGACTCTAGAAACAGGTGACGTTGCCGTCTTTTTATCGTGCTCCGAAGGCGGCCACATGAGGCTGCTTCTCCATCGCGTTCTCAGCGCCCGGAACGAACAGGACGTTGGCGATCGTGCTTACCTCCCGTATAAACTCCGGCCATGTTTCAAGCTTCTGACGAGTGCATGGACGGTAGATAAAAACCCAATCGGGGCTCGATTCAATACAGAAGTTTTTTGCAAATCCTTCCAACCCCTGAAGCTTGGCAGGCGTGAGAAAGTCATGCGCATTGTCTTCCGCCGCGCATTGCAGCAAGCAGCGTTTACCGAACTCACATTCCGTCTCGCAGTTCGCATCCCGTCCGGCGATTCGAGCCTGCAGACCTTGCAACAGCTCTTTTCCGCCAATCCGGAAGCGTGGGAGACGTCCCATGGGAGACCGAAAGGCAGCGATGGTAACCGCGTTCACCGACTGGCAGAACTGGCTATAACAAATCAGATTGAAAACGACCGCCGGACAGCCGCCGATGCTACCGGTCATCATTCGGCTCACAATGGCGGAGGGATCGCACCGTAGGACCGAGAGCCCGCGAACTTCCGAGCCTTCAAAGGGAGTGCTGTTATCGTCAAACGAAAAACCCAGTTTTTGGGCGCGCTGATCTAGCGTTTTCAAGCGCCAGTGTTGATACCTGCAGATAACGATCGCTGCCGCGATGAGCAGGACCATCCAGCAACCGATAAGTATGAGGCCTAGCATCTGATCCACTCCACCGTAGTTCCTCCAGCTTGGCGAACTCACACCCTACAGAGTCTCGGTGCTTCAATCGGCGCGGTATAGATCGTGCTTATCTATATACCTCCCGCCTGCCCATCACCGTGACTATAATCACAGCCGGATGTGACTGGCGCGAGAACCAATGGGTTATGGATCGGTTGGGCTGGGACGAGAACCGCATTGCGGACAATTTGGCAGCGGGTAAACGGCAGTATCGTAACAAAACGCGAGAATCAGAGGAAATCCGAATGGTAGGGGCGCGGCTCGATTCTCTCAGGTGCAAAGCACTGGCTTACAGGTACTTACATCCGATCGAGGGAACCAAACCACGCCCGTCGCGCCCCTGGGTGCGCAGGGCCGCGGAAGACCAGTTAAGAAGACCGCACGGAAACGGGACCCACTCGAGCCTCAGTAAAATGATGCAACTCGCTCCGGTGGCTAGGTTTGTGACGCAGACTGATCTCAAGTTCGCGGAGCTTATCCCAGAAATTTCCGCCCGGAGGACAAGTGTTCAGTTCGTGACGCAGACTTAGCCCGACCCTCTCGTTCTCAAGATTCCAATCTTCTATTTTGTCGGCCAAACGATTCAGGGCGTACTGTGCCTGATCCCCGGTAGTATCCGGCAACAAGACAAAGAACTGATCGTCCGAGTTGCGCACGACATAGTCGGAGCCGCGAAAATTCGACCGTAAAACGAATGCCGCCTCGACGGCGATCTCCTCCGCCGCCGTTTTCTGCCCTTCCTCCGTGAGCACCTCGAACAGCAATAGCGTTGCCGTACTCCCGCTGCGGTTCATCCACCTTAATTGCTGATTGAACAGTTGGTCGAGGTATCTACGGTTGAACAGCTGGGTTTGCGGATCAACGAACGAAAACTGTTCCAGCCTATCGACATACGAATTCGCGGCTATGAGGGCCGCAGAGGCGTGGCCTAGTAATTTGCGCTGCGACTCCATGTGTAAATAGAAAACCAGTGCCAGCACCGCAAACCCAAATAGCAGTAAAGGAAAGACGGCACTCCTGTTTTCCAACCGACTTGAGATTCCGGGCATTAACAAGAAGATTGCTCCTCCCAGCACCACAATCGATAGGAGGATGCGGATGCTCCAAAGCTCCCAGTCATTTTCGCTTGTAACCGACGCGTGATGTTCCGAAGCCGTCATATCTTGTTTACCTCGCGGGTACCCGGTTTTCGAAGAACTCAGAACAATTCGAAGCAATCATCGTGCCAAAGCGATTTGCACCAAAGCGCGGGCATAATGGCTCGGTTCACGACGCCCCGAAAAGCTACAACTAGCCCTGTCTATAACGGATCTCCGCGCACTCTTCAAAGCTCATGTCTGGCTTGTCTCGATTCAAGGCAACGAGGCCATGAAGCGCGCGGGAAGGAGAGGGGAAACTCGTCCAGATTCTGGAATCCAGACTTGGAATTCAGACGGTAACTTCCAAATGAAGCGGGTCAAGGCTCGGACACAAGTCAAAACAAGCGGGCGCGTTTGAGAGCATCATGGGGTTGAAACTGTCACGTTAGGCGCAGATCGGCCAGCGCATTGCGGCTACAACGCCGGGGCCGAGGCTGCTATCCGCGAAGTGAGGGAAAAATGCGAACTTGTGAGCTGGCGACGGCGGCGGCCGCCACGTGAGGTTCCTGTGAGTCCATGCGCCGCTGCACGATGAGAAGTCTTTGGATCATTTCGGCGCAGCCTTCACAGAGTTGACTCTTATTCGAATGTACATGCTGCCTCGCACATAGGTCACAGTTCACTAACGCCTCCCGGCAAAAATCCAGAGTCTCTGCAGTTGTGTTTTAGATGCGCATCATACTTACTGGTCGCAAGCAAAATTGACGCTGACTGCCCTCTCCGTTGCTAAACGCCGGTTGAGCCAAGTGAGACGGAGGCCATACGTAAAGCGTTTCCTGGTTACGAAAGTCCCACTCCTGGGACGATTACCGCTTGCCTTTTGCTTTGAATTGGCCGATTCTCCGCATATGACGAGCTAGGATAAGAGCTGATGGCACAAAGCCTTTGACCACATATTGGGAGATTGACAATGACCTCCGTCACGACCTCCACGGGTAGGAGGAGAAAGCTTTCAATCCTGCAAATCGAGAGCAGCCGCGCCGATGTGGAATTGGCATCGCTCGAACTGTCCGGGGCAGGATTTGAGGTGACCGGAGATGTGGTCGCTAGCCTTAGTGAAGTCGCTAGCCATATGTCGGCCAAGTCCTATGATTTGGTTTTGTCCGCCTACCATCTACCCGGGTGGTTAGGGATAGACGCACTGCCGATTGTGAGACAACATCAGCCGGATCTCCCATTCATTCTGGTCACCGGCACGCTGGGAGACGATCACGCAGCCGAGTGCATGAAACAGGGAGTCACCGACGTTGTATTGAAGGATCGTCTGGCGCGCTTGCCTTTCGTTATTCAGAGGGCGATCGAGGAAATGGGTTTGCGCGAGGAGCGCGAGATTGCCCGAAGAGCGCTGAGGGATAGTGAAACGAGGTTTCGCAGCGTTGTGGAGGCTTCTCCCGACGCAATTTTCGTTGAGTACGAAGGCAAGATTGCCTTTGCAAATCCCGCCACGCTGAAGTTGCTGGGCGCGGAAACCTCTGAGCAAGTCATCGGCAAGAATGCCTCCGATATAGTTCGTCATGACGACCTCCCGGCAGTCATGCGCCAAATCGAGACCGACTATCAACTCAAGACGGCTTCTCAAGCCCTGGAGTGTGTTCTCATCCGGATGGATGGCACGCCGGTACAAGTAGAATGTGTCGGGATTCTTATTTCCTGGCATGGTGGCTCGGCGCTCGAGGTTGTGGCGCGTGACATCACCGTGCGAAAGCAGGCAGCGAAACAAATCGCTCATCTCGCCAGCTTTCCGGAATTCAACCCAGCCTCGGTCTTTGAGACCGACTTGGAAGGAGCGCTCACCTACGTCAATCCAGCGGCGGTTCGGAGATTTCCGACTCTTCTTCAATCCGGGCTGACACACGCGTTGTTGAAAGACTGGCTTTCACTCGTTGCGATATTCAAGAAGGACAATGAACACCAAGTTACGCGCGAGATCGAGGCTGACGGCTCGACCTTTCTCCAGACGGTTTATCTTACGCCTGGGATCGGAACGCTCCGCGCCTATCTGCTAGACATTACCGAACGCAAACGGGCGGAAGAGCGGCAGAGGACAAGCGATAAGGTCATTCTGGAGTGGAAACAACGCCTGCAATTGGCGGAGAGTGCCGCGCTTCCCATCAGGTTGTGGGAGTGGAATCTCAGCGGCGCTATTGTCAAATGGTCACAAGAGGATCGTACTGAATACGGATACACCGACACGGTTTTTCAAGGCTCCCAGGACTTCTTTGGGAGGATTCATCCTGAAGACCGGCCCAGAGTCGAAGCCGCCGTGCAGTCGGTTCAATCTGGTTCCAGCCAGACATTTGAAGAGCAGTTTCGCCTGATCAGACCTGACGGGACCACTTGCTGGCTCGATTCTCGAGGCGTAATAGCTCCTGGCGAATCTCCCCGCATGGTCGGAATCGCGATCGATATTACAAAGTTGCGCCGCTCCGAAGCAGACTATCGTTCAATCATCGAGACTGCCCCTATCGGAATTTTCCGATCCACCGGCGGTCGCTTTTCGATGGCAAATCCGGCGTTGGTTGCAATGCTCGGCTACGGGAACGAAAGTGAGTTGTGCTCCCTCGACATTGCCAGGGACGTGTACTGCGAGCCGCGGGAACGAGACCGGCTGACGGCTCTGCTGGTCGCGTCCGGGTATCTCAAGGAAGTTGAGATTGATTGGAAACGGAAGGATGGGCAAACTGTCACGGTGCGCATGAACGCAATCGTCATGCGTAACGAAAGTGGCAAAGTTGCGGGATTTCAGGGTTATATTAACGACATCAGCGACCGTAAGACCCTCGCGAAGCAATTGTGGCAATCGCAGAAAATGGAGGCCGTTGGGCGTCTGGCGGGCGGCGTTGCTCACGACTTCAATAACGTTCTAATGATTGTCGGCAGTTACGCAGACCTGATTAAGCAGCGTGCAGTCCATGACGATCAGGTCAATCATTATGCGGACCAGATTCGGCAGTCTGCAAAAAGGGCGGTTTCCATCACGCGGCAGCTCCTTGCCTTTAGCCGCCAGCAGATATTGGAACCTGAAGTTCTCAACCTCAACACGGTTGTGACCGAGTTGGGCAAGGTCTTGCCCAGGCTCCTGGGAGAAGACATCGAGGTTGTCACAACCCTCGAACCCGCGCTTCATCCGCTAAAAGTGGATCGTGGCCAGATGGAACAAGTCCTGATGAATCTGGCGGTCAATTCGCGCGACGCAATGCCCAAAGGCGGCCGCTTCGAAATCAAGACGGAGAATGCCGTACTGGACGCTTCCCATGCTGCGTCACATTTTCCGATGAATCCTGGAGATTACATCAAGCTGACGATTTCCGACACCGGAACCGGGATGAGTGCCGAGATCCAAGTGCAGGCATTTGAACCTTTTTTCACTACCAAGGAAAGGGGCAAAGGAACGGGACTGGGATTGGCAACGGTGTACGGAATCGTGAAACAGAGCAGCGGATTTATTTGGCTGAGCAGCAAAGTGGGGAAAGGCACTACGTTTGAGATCTACTTCCCTCCAGTCGTCGAGGAACCCACAAGACCTGCCGAGCCGCGCCCGCTGGCGGCTGCCGCGAAAGGTTCGGAGACGATTCTGCTCGTAGAGGACGAAGCGCTCCTGCGCGATGCCATCTGCGAGTTCCTTGAGTCGGTTGGATATAACGTGTTGGTGGCAAGCGGTGGAATGGAGGCCAAGCATATTTGTGAGCGGCACCCCGCCAAGATAGACTTGATACTTACGGACTTGGTGATGCCTGGGGCGGATGGAGTTGAAGTGGCGAACGCCGTGTCACTGTATTATCCGGGTATCACTATCATGTACATGACTGGCTACACCGATCGTGCCGCGGAATTACTCGATGCAGGCGCCATCATGCTCAAGAAACCATTCAGTCTTTCGGAGTTGGCAAGTAAGTTACACGCTGCATTAGGCGATGCAGCCTGCTAAGCGTCGCAAATTTGCAAAATCCGAATGTCCGCAAGTCTTTGGAATTGTCCGCCGTTCCAGTTCCATGAATCGAGTTCGAGAACTTTTTCCTGGCTTGATTGACAGTTAGGTGCGAAAGTGTCAAATTTTCTTGCGGATACAAATCTCTCGGGTGACTCATGGCCAACTACACGATCTTAGTTGTTGATGACGATGAATCGTTGCGCAGCGCCATCCGGTCTTACCTGGAGGTCAAGGGCTTTTCAATTGCGGAAGCGCGCTCAGGCAAGGAGTGCCGCGACTTTCTTGAACTGCAGCGTCCTGACGCGGTCGCGATGGATTATTTGCTGCCCGACACGAACGGGCTACAACTCCTGCGCGAAATACATGCCGCTGACTCTTCCATCCCCGTACTCATCATGACCGGGGTTGCGACTATCGATTTGGCGGTGCGCGCGATGAAAGAGGGCGCCGAGCAGTTCGTGGCAAAGCCTTTTGAACTGTCCGTCTTGTTACAACTTCTTGAGAAGATATTCGAGAACAGTCGCTATATCCGCCGCGAACAGGCCGTAACCCGAAGCGTCGTGCGTTATCGGCGCGACCCGTTCATGGGAACCTCCGACAGTATTAAACGCCTGGCGACATCGGCAAGGAGTATTCTAGGCACTTCATTACCGATTCTGATTCAAGGCGAAACCGGCACCGGAAAAGGCGTTCTGGCCGACTGGCTCACCGAGCAGGGCCCCCGAGCAAACGAGGCTTTCGTTGACCTGAACTGCGCCGGGCTGAATCGTGAACTTCTGGAGAGCGACTTATTCGGTCATGAGAAGGGAGCCTTCACTGGCGCAATCACCCAGAAGATGGGACTGCTGGAAGTGGCGCATCGGGGAACTTTGTTCCTGGATGAAATTGGCGACATGGATCTCGCTATCCAGGCGAAACTTCTGAAGGCATTGGATGAAAAGCGCTTCCGAAGAGTCGGCGGCGTTCGAGATCGCATGGTGGACGTTCACTTGATCGGCGCCACTCATCAGGACATGGGAACGCTGGTGGCCGAAGGGAGGTTTCGTAATGACCTCTACTTCCGGATAAGCACCATTCCGCTGCTGATTCCCTCTCTTCGCGAGCGGATCAGCGACATTCCGATCATGACAGAGTGGCTCTTGCAACGCTTGCGGGAGGATCTGAATCGCGGCCGCCTACTACTTGGCAGCGGCGTGATGACGGCTTTACAGAATTATGATTGGCCGGGAAACATCCGAGAACTGCGCAACGTGCTGGAACGCGCGGCCCTGCTTTGCAAAGATGGAGTGATCCGCCAAGAGGATCTGCACTTTCAGCTTGCCCGACCGAGCTCGAAGCCAACGTCAATCATTCACGATGCCGATATGACGCTGGAAGAACTCGAACGCCAGCACATCAGTTTCGTGTTGAATCATGAGCACGGTAAGGTTGACCGGGCTGCCGCCAAGCTTGGCATTCCCCGCAGCTCGCTCTACGTAAAAATCAAACAGTACGGAATCACAACGAACTAAGCTGCCCCCTGCTTGGTATTTCTCAATTCCAGACACTGGACTCGCCACGCGTCCCAAAAGCGCCAAGAAATCCGTTCGAGGACGCTTATGCCTCGATTTAGCGCGTCGAGAGCTTGGCATGAAACGTGCTCTATTTGAAGCATGGCACAGAAACTACTATTGATCGACGAGAACTGTCACCTGCTTACGTTGGTCGGCGACTACCTTGCCAATCTCGGTTATGAAGTGCATCGGGCAAGCGAATCCGACGAAGCCGAGGCGCTGTTCAAGAACTATCATTACTCGGTCGTTGTATCCGGGGCGAATTGGGAGAATTTCGCCGGCTCCGGGAAAACCCTCAACCAATATATTGAGGAACTGATATATCATCCCCGAATTGTTCGCCTCGAAGAACCCCATTCGGAACCGTGCGCAGCTCCCGAGCCGGATGATGATGCACCTCTGGTCATCGAGAAACCAAATTCACTACTTCTTCTCAGGGACCTAAATATTCGCGGCGGACAGGATGCCCTATGACCGGCACGCAGGTCATTTCGGAATCAATTCGGTTTCTTACGCCGCTACCCCGGAAAACCTGCCGCAGGCGGAACGGCAGTAACTTGTTCCCGGACAACAAGGCGCGAAACGAGCTGAGCAAGTTCGTTGCCCAGCTCCCACAAACCGATGAAACAAAGGTGATTCTCTATTACATCAATTCCAAACGAAGTCTGGAGTGAACGAATGGTTTGCACTTCTCCACCCCAAGAACGATCTGCTTGACGCTTCCGTTGCGGCATGAAATAGTCAACGTCATGATTTCTTCGCTGCGCCGTATCGTCATCGGGTTATTTTTGATCGTAATCGTGACGCTTTCGTCCACTGCGTTTGGGGCCGAGATACGCGTCTTTTGTACCTTCGGACTTCAGGGAGCAATCACTCAATTGGCTCCCCAGTTTGAGCGCGAGACTGGCAATAAGCTCATTCTTACGTTCGGGCCCACTGGCGGCATCGCTGCGCGTGTCAAGAGCGGCGAGCCTTTTGACGTGGTCATCGTCTCAAAGGCAGCGATGGCGGACCTCGTTAAGCTGGGAAAAGTGGTTGAACAAGGTCGCACGGAGATCGCCCGCGTTGGTATTAGCGTTGCGGTTCGTCGTGGTGGTTCACGCCCTGACATAAGCTCCGTGGAATCTTTCAAAGCAGCTTTGCTGGCGGCAAAATCCATCTCGTACACCAATCCGGTAGACGGTGGCTTTAGCGGAGTCTATTTCGCAGAACTCATCAAGCGGCTCGGGATCGCGGAAAAGCTTGCACCTAAGACCAAGCTTGCCCGGGGTGGTACTTCATCAGGAGTGCTTGTCGCTTCCGGGGAAGCCGAGATTGCGATTCAGACGACCAGCGATCTTGCTCCTACCCCTGGCATCGAGATCGTCGGCCCTTTGCCTGCGGAGATACAGAACTTCACGGTTCTCTCTGCAGGAATTAGCGCCCGGGCCGCTGACCCGGCTGCCGCCAGACGTTTGATCTTGCTGCTATCTTCGCCGGCAGTGTATCCGGTCCTGCGGGAAACGGGACTGGAGCCTCCGAAATAAAAGACTCTGGCGAGTTTCCCTATTTCTTGGCGAACGTATGCAGATGATCTTTTAATCAGGCGCTCGGCCCCGTACTTTTGCACGATACCGAGCGATACCGATGACCGATATCTTCCCTGCTCTCTTGGGGCTCGGCACCCAACCCCAAAAGGCCAAAAGACTGTAGCAAACAAGCCACGCTGTTTCTGCCGAGACCGGGCAAAAAGACCAATGAATTTAGGGCGGCGGCATCCGTCAGAATGCGCTTCAGGACCGGTCTTTGGGCGCAAGTTCGATGGCCTGCCGCAGGGCCTCCAACATGCTTCTCTCGTCTGCTTTGCCCGTCCCCGCAATATCGAAAGCCGTGCCGTGATCCACTGAGGTGCGCACCACGGGCAGTCCTACCGTGATATTTACACCTGCCTCGATGCCTAGAACCTTGATCGGTCCGTGTCCCTGATCGTGGTACATGGCGACAACGCAATCGAAATCTCCGCGCCCGGCCCGGAAGAAGAGTGTGTCGGCGGGCAAGGCGCCTTCCACATTCCACCCGCGCTCCTGGCATTTGCGAATTGCCGGCTCGATCTTCTCTTCCTCTTCTCCATGGCTGAACAGACCATGTTCTCCGGCATGTGGATTAATAGCGCAAACCCCGATGCGCGGATTCTTGATGCCAGCTTTTACGAGGGTATCCTGCGCCCGGCCAATGGTGCGCTCCACCAGACCGGGATTGATCATGGCGATTGCATCGAGCAGCGCCATGTGCGTGGTCACATGAATGACGCGGAGATTCGGAGCCACCAGCAGCATGGAAACTTCCTCGATGCCGCATAGGTGTGCCAGCATTTCGGTGTGTCCGGGAAAAATGTGCCCTGCCATGTGCAGAGCTTCCTTGTTCAGGGGCGCGGTGCAGATAGCGTCTGCCGCTCCATCCATGGCAAGTTTGGCAGCACACTCGATGAAGCGGTACGCAGCTTCTCCTCCGGCAGGCGACACCTTTCCAAACGGGAGATCGGCCGGAACTACCGCGATGTTGATCACGTCCACGGTGCCCGGCATATATTTTCCATCCGCGGGATTCGCAACCGGGTTCATTGCTAAATCGACGCCAATAATTTTGCCTGCCTGTCGTAAGCGCCCTATATCTCCGATAACCAGGGGCCGGCAACGCTCAAACAGCTCCGCGTGGGCAAGGCTCTTCATGATGATTTCGGGACCTACTCCCGCAGGATCGCCCATCGTGATGGCAATAATTGGACGCGACATAAGTTGATCCTATCCGTGCAGCCGTTCCAGGCTGCGCTGCAAAGTTTTGGCATTGCCGAAGGCTCCGGCTTTAGTGACGACCGGAATTGACACCGCACCTGCGGTTATTCCCAGAGGCACACCGGGCTCAACCTCATTGAGCAACCGAATGCTATGAACTCCCAACTTAGACAGCAGTGCATAGACCGTGTCGCCACCAGTGGCAACGAGCCCGCCGAAAGCCCCGGCACCTTCGACAAATTCGGCCAGGCGCTGGGCAAGCAGGGCTCCGCGCGAAAGGTCAGGGTTGGGTGTAAGTTCCAATTCCAGCAGCACATCCTCTTCGGCAGACAAATGTCCGGCCAGTTGCACGCGGCCCTGTTGCCATGCTGGCGTGGATGAGCCTCCAAAGAGTGCGTCAGGAGAGATCATTACGTGACGTACCAATCCACTCTCGACCAATGTCTTTGCCTGTAAACGCGACGCCTCGGCAAGAGTACCAACAACGACCAAGACATTGTTTCGCCGCGTCATGAGCGTGGGGCTTTGCACTGGCTGCGCAGGGCCGGTTGCCGCCGTCACCAAAGCGGAGGCCAATCCCGCCGAACCAACCCAGATAACTTCGTCTTCTAAGCATAGCGAGCCAGCGGCAACAACTGCCAGGTCCGATTCGGTCATGGCATCGCAGATAACCGCGGCCATGCCACGTTTGCGGGAACTGTCAAGAAAAGCCTCTACTGCTTTCGAACCCTGGGCCGTGGTGTCCAGCGGCAGCACCTCGGCACTCAGTCCTGCGCTGCTCAGAATCTCCACCAGGTTGGCGCTGGCATAGGTGTGGTCGCGCGCCCACAACCCGGTCTGCTCCAGCGGAGTTCCCTGGACGACGATGCTCCCGTTTATAGTTACGCGCCCGGTGGCGGGAAAAGCGGGTGCCACAATGGCAATGCGTGCGCGCCCGTCGATTCTGGCGGGTTCGAACGCCAGCAGAGCCGCCAACTCAGCCGCAGGGTGCCCTCTTAAAGTCGAATCGATTTTCTTATAGAGACGCAGCCCATGGCTGTAATGAGCGGCCAGAACCTCCACCTGCCGCTGGGCAGCCTGCTCGGGCAGTAAACTGCGCGTCCCTGCATCCACCGAGAGCACCGGCACACCACCAGCATCGCGGTGCTTATCCCAGGCGACGACAGGTTCCAGGCCATGTTTTGCGAAAGCAATGGCGCAATCGGCAGCGCCGGTCAGGTCATCGGCAATAATGAGCCACCGTGATGTCATGCGGCCCTCCGTGGGCTTTCCAAACAAAAAATTGGTTCACCGGATATTTGTCCGATGAACCAATTTACTATGTTGCGTTCTAGTACGGTCAACGATTCTACTTATTGACCATTGCTTTGGGCAACGCCAGCACGGTGATTGCACCGGCGATCACAACGCTTGCAATCACGATCATAGGAATCAGGTTGGTGTGTGTAAGATCCTTTAGCCAGCCAACAATGGCTGGGCTGACGAAGCCGGCGAGGTTGGCAACCGAGTTGATTGCAGCGATACCCGCCGCCGCCGCGCTACCAGCAAGGAACGACGTGGGCAATGCCCAGAACATTGGGGCTGAAGGAATAATGCCGGCAGCGGCGATCGACAACAATAGAACGGCCAGAACGATGTTTGTGCCACCAACTACCATGGCTAGAACCAAGGCCACGCTGCCAATTATCATCGGGGCAGCGACATGCCAACGCCGTTCACGCCGTTTGTCGGCACTGGCTCCAAGCACCACCATGGCGATGGCA
>Ga0181528_10000673_pt1 | contig 22940 bp, 22 predicted proteins | sample PEATcosm2014_Bin_47_FD_119742 | JGI IMG/M metagenome (GOLD analysis project Ga0181528, IMG submission 119742) | Peatland microbial communities from MTU Mesocosm Facility, Houghton, MI, USA - PEATcosm2014_Bin10_10_metaG | ecosystem: Environmental > Terrestrial > Soil > Wetlands > Peat | place...
AGTATCCGCAAATCACGAATCCCGCATCGGGATTTCTTCAAAACTGCAACAACCCGTATTGGGTCTCCACGCGTCACTCGGGCTTGAAGCCGCTCGTCCCCGCACCTTACTACCTCTCGTATCCCGTCAAGGGCGACGAGGGCGAGGAGTCATTGAATACCCGCGGCGAGCGCGTCACTCAGGTACTCACGCAAGAGAAGAAGTTTACGCTGGACGAGATGACCGATCTCGGGTGGGACACCTATATGCTGCCGGCGGACGTGATCGTGCCGCTGATTCTGGAAGCAGCTGCGGGCCGCTCGACCGACGACAAGACAGCGGCCGCGCTCGATCGGTTGCGGGCGTGGAACCGGCGTTCCGGCGCTGATTCGGTCGCGACGACGTACATGTATTACTGGGCCAAGGCGTACGAAGAACTCTTCACCAAGGCGAAGTATGAGCGCTTCACCAGCTACGACCGCGGCAAGCTCGACATCCACTCCACGCAAGAGCAGGACATGGCGTGGCGCGCGCTCGCGCAGGCTCTGGGGCAGATCGAGAAGAAATTCGGCAAGCCGGAAGTCCCCTGGGGGCAGATCAACGTCGTCGTGCGCGGCGGAGAGTTTCCCATGGATGGAACCAGCGTTGAACTGTTCGGCGTGCTGCATCCCGACGAAGGCCCGGAAGAGGACAACGGGCAGATCCACTCGAACGACGGCTGGGGGCATCTGATGATCGTCATGGAGGACGACCCCGCGAAGGCCGAGCCCAAACAGATCTGGAGCCTGCTGCCCTACGGCGAATCCGAGCACGCTTCTTCGCCGCATTTCAACGATCAGGCAAAACTGCACAGCCAGCGCAAAGCCAAACGCTTCTGGTTCACGCCGGCGGAGATTCAGAGTCATACCGAGTCCGTCTGGGGCGACAAGAACCGGATCGGCAAAATTGCATCCGCGGGCAAGTAGGTCACATGCCGCGGGCAACGTCGAGGAGTGACACGATTTGTATCCTGCGGGAGAGTGGGTGCGCATCTCGAATGCCGGCGGGCGGGCCTTTGCGGTTGTGGCTACATGTTAGCTGTGTCCCCAGATCGGGGTTTATGACTGGGTGCGATTCGCAAAGGCCAACACGGCTCAAAGGCAAACGGCGAAAGAGAAAAGCACAGGCTTGTATGCACCCACCCGCCGCGATACCATAGCCGCGAAGGAACGACCCAAACATGCTCAACGATCCGACGAGCCGCCGGGATTTCATGCGCGCCAACATTGTTGGCGTTTCGGCCGCTGCTGTTTCCGCTGCCGGAGTCTCCGCTGCTGGAGTTTCCAAAGCCGCGGCCCTTTCCGCGTCCGGCCAGACCGCGTCCGCGCAACCCGTGGAGGGGCCGATCCGGCTCGGCATTGTCGGCGCGGGGATTCGCGGACTCGAATTGATGCAGGCCGCGCTCAACGCGGGCGGGAAAATCGTGGCAGTCTGCGACCTCTACGATGGTCATTTTCGCCGGGCCCAGGAGATCCAGCCCAACACGCCCACCACGAAGGACTACCACGAGATCGTCAACCGGAAAGACATCGATGCAGTGATCATCGCCACCTCCGACCACTGGCACGCGCCGGTGGCGATTGCCGCGATGAAAGCCGGCAAGGACGTGTATTGCGAAAAGCCGATGGCGCACACGATTCCCGAGGCGCTCGAAATGGCGCACACCGCAAAACAGACCGGCAGGCTGGTGCAAGTGGGCAGCCAGAGCTTAAGCATGGAGTCCACCAAGAAGGGCAAGCAGTGGCTCGACGCGGGAGAAATCGGGAACGTCTACATGGTCCAGTGTTCAATCTTCCGGCCGAGTGCGATCGGCGCGTGGCGCTATCCGGTGCCGCCCGATGCGTCTCCGCAGACTGTGGATTGGGCTCGGTTCCTGGGCAATGCTCCCCAGCATCCCTTCGATGCGCAACGGTTCTTCCAGTTCCGGAACTGGTGGGATTACGGAACGGGCATCGCGGGTGACGAATATGTGCACCTGCTGTCGCGCGTGCACTACTTGATGGGAGTGCAGTTTCCGTTGAGCGCGGTGGCCAACGGGGGCATCTACAAGTGGACGGGCGATCGCGAGGTGCCTGACATTCACAACACGCAGTACGACTACGGCAAGTTCCAGGTGACCGTCAGCGCAAACCTCGTATCGAACTTCGAAGGCGGCGAGATTGTTCGCTTCATGGGCGATAAGGGGACGATCGAGCTGACTGAGGAAGGCGCTCGCCTGCTGCCCTACAACCCGGTGGAGGACTACCTGTATCCGCTGGAAAGCTGGCCGAAAGACACGAAAGATCGGTTTGCGGCCGAGCATAAAGACGACCCGCTCGCCGACCTCGGCACCGCGCGGCAGCAGCCGCAACGCCAAAACGTGGAGTTCAAGCAGGAGCGCGAGGGCACGGAAGACCATTTCAAGAACCTGTTCGCCGCGATGCGAACCAGGGAACAGCCGGTGGAGAACGTCGAGTTCGGCTGTGGGACCGCGGTCGCGTGCCATATGGCAAACCTGTCGTACCGGCAGGGCGGCAAGCGCATGGTGTGGGATCGCGAGAAGCGCACGGTATCCGTGAAGGCCTGAGATGGCGTGAGTTTGTCGGCCCTGCTCGCTCCGGCGCCGGCCCAAGCAAGCGGCATGGAGTAGCCGCGGTCAAACGTTGCTTTGGCAAGAACCCGGCAGAACCGTTTCTAACCAAAGTGCCCGATCCAGGATTTGACCGCGGGCCGAGCCATCTGGCCGGGCGATCCTGGCGGCGCGCCTCCGTTCTCGATAGAATCTCCGGCATGACCAGACGCATGCTTGTCGGCGCAGTGGCGCTCGCCCCTCTAGCCATGGCGCAGCGGAAAGTTCGCAAGGAGTGGAAACCCAAACTGGGCGTACTCGGCGACTACACGCCCGCGAATGTCGAGTTCGCGCATTCGCTCGGCTACACGAACATGATTCTCAATGGCGGCCCAGGCTCGAGTATCGATGCTCTGAAGGTCACGCCCGAACGCGCCCGGACGATCAAGGACACGCTGGCGAAGAACCAGATGTCCGTCTCGGCCCTCGAAATCGCCATCAACCACACGGACGCCGACCCCGCCAAGCGCGCGCAGGTCAACGAATACTTCGTGAAGGCGATCGAACTCGCGGGTCTGTTAGGCGTGCCCTACATCGGCACCATGTCGGGCAAGGACACGAGCAAGCCTTTCCCGCGGCAGGTTGACGAAGTTGTGCGCGTCTATACCGAGAAGTACTTCCCGGCGTGCGAGAAGTACAAGGTGCGCCTGTGCTGGGAGCCCTGGCCCGAAGGCCCGAACGTCGCCACCAGTCCGGTCGGCTATGACGCTCTGTTCAAAGCGTTCGGAAATTCGCCGTTCGTGGGTCTGCAGTACGATCCGTCGCACTTCGTGCGCCAGTTCATGGACCCCATGCAGACGGCGCGCGACTATGCGAGCTTCATTTACGATGTGCATTTGAAGGACACCGAAATCCTGTGGCCGGTGTTGCGCGCGGGCGGCATCACCCCGGTCAATCACGCATCGTGGTGGCGCTATCGCATTCCAGGCATGGGCTCGGTCAACTGGGTCGAGTTCTTCAGCATTCTGCAGGATGCCGGTTACCAGGGCTCCATGAGCGTCGAGCATGAAGATCCGCTCTACGGCGGGGACAACAATCCAGGCCCCGATTTCAGCGAGGAATTCAAGGTCGGCTTTGTGATGGCCAAGCGATATCTGTCGCAATACGTGCCGTAGAGTTTTTGTGGAGCGGGGCTCCGGACAAACTTGCGGGGCCTGGAGGCCCCGCGCGGCGCTGGAGCGCCGCCCCACTTCACGAGCTTTAAGGCGCGACCGTCAGCACTCCCTTGAGCGGCAGGTCCTCCGACGACTTCCCCACCATGATCTCGAAGTCGCCAGGTACAACTCGCCAGTGCATGTCGCGGTCGAGCAACTGCAAATCTTCAGGCGTCAACGTCAGCGTGACGCTCTTCGTCTCGCCCGGTTTCAGGTCCAGGCGCTCGAATCCGCGTAGTTGCTTTACGGGTGTGGCAACCGGCCCCGTCGCCTCGTGAATGTAAAGCTGCACGGTTTCCGTTCCCGCGCGATCACCCGTGTTCTTTACTTCGACACTGACGCGCGCCGTGCCTTGCGGATGGATCTGCGGCGGGTCGATGCGAAGGTTGCTGTACTCATACTGGGTGTAACTCAAGCCATGCCCGAAGGGATAAAGCGGCGAAGCGGGCATATCGACGTAGTCGCGTTTCCACTCCCGCGTAAAGTAGCCTTTGCCGGGCTTGTAGTTATAGTAGACCGGCAACTGGCCTACATGGCGGGGAATCGTAATCGCCAGCCGGCCGCTGGGGTTGTAATCGCCGAACAGGACATCGGCAACGGCTTCCCCGCCCCGCTCGCCGGGCCGCCACGCCTCTACGATCGCGGGCACGTTCTCAGCGATCCAGCGGGTGGAAAGCGGCCTGCCGTTCACCAGCACGACGACGGTGGGCGTTCCCGTCTCGTAAACCGCCCGCACCAGATCCTCCTGCACGCCGGTGAGATCCAGGCTGGCTACGTCGTGGCTTTCTCCGTCCGTGGGAGGATCCTGCGCCTCGTCCACATCGTTCTGGCCCTGGTTCTCTCCCACCACCACGATTGCCACGTCCGCACTCTTCGCTGCGCGCGTAGCTTCTGCAAACCCGCTCTTGTCGTTGCCCAGCACTCCGCAGCCTTTCACCGCGACGATCTTGGTTTCCTGGCCGGCCTTGGCCTTGATCCCTTCCAAGATGCTGGTAACGTGTTGCAGGACCTTCTTCGGCGAATAGTCCCCGAGTTGGTTCATGAGGTTATCCGCGTCTGGGCCGATGACAGCAATCGACTTCAGGCCCTTCTTTAGCGGCAGAGCGTTGCGTTCATTCTTCAGCAGTACGATTCCTTCGCGGCCGGCCCGCAGAGCGAGATCCTGGTACGGCTGCGAGTGAACAACGTGCGTGGCGTGCTCCACGTCGACATAGGGATTCTCGAAAAGCCCCAGGCGAAACTTGAGATCCAAGACTCTTCGCAGCGCGCGGTCCACCAGCGCGATGTCCACGCGCCCCTCCTCCACGTTTTCAATCAGCGGGCCCATATAGGCGGGTTCATAGGTGATGTTCACATCGACCCCCGCCTTCAACGCCAGGGCGCCGGCTTCCTTCTGGGTTCGAACAAGGTGCTCGGAGATCAACGTTCCGAATCCGCCGCCTTCGCTTACTACCACTCCCCGGAAACCCAGCTCATTCCGCAGGACATCGTTCATCCACTTCTCGGAAGCGTGCGCGGGGATGTCCTCGACCTCCGGGTATCCGGCCATCACGCCCAGGCCGCCGGCTTTGGTGATGGCCGCGGCCCAAGGGAGTAAAAAGTTCTCGCGCAAAGCGCGGTCCGACAACTCGATGGCGCCGCGTTCCAAACCGCTGGCGGGCTCGCTCTGAGTGGGGAAGTCAGTCAGCACCGCGACTACTTTGTCCGCGGCCGCGATGTTGTTCCCCTGCGTGCCCTGGACAATGTTTTCCGCGATACGCGAGTAAAGGTAGGGGTCTTCCGTGTAGGCTTCTTCGTTGCGGCCCATTCGCGGATCGCGGTCCAGTTCCAGCACAAGAGTTGAAAGCATGTGGATGCCGACAGCTCTTGCCTCGGCCGCCGCGGCGGCATAGACGGATTTCACCAGGTCGAGATCGAATGAACTGCCAATGGCCAAACCCTCAGGAAAGATCGTCCCGCCGGGGAACATGGCGCCGTGTGTGCCTTCTTCGTCTTCCAGCAGAGGTATTTTCAGGCGTGTCTGCGTGAGAGCGATCTTCTGCAACTCGTTGAAGTACTCCGCTTGCTGGCGGGCGCCATTGCGCAGGATTTCATTCGCCAATGTGAAGAAACCGCAGCCAGGGCCGATCTCCTGCGTGTAGGTTCCCGCGGCGAATTTCCGGCACCCCTCCTGCTTCGAAGGGATGTCCTTCCCCAAATCCTCCACATAGACGCACGGCAGATTGAGCTGCCCGACTTTCTCTTTGAGCGTCATGCGGCCCATTAAGTCGTTGACTCGTTCCTCGACGGGTCGCTTCGCGTCGAGGTATGGCGGCAATCCACCGCCGGCCTGCGCAGAAAGCGCCGGAGCATGGAACAGCGCCGCGCTGACTGCCATGAGAAACAACAAGCACGAATGTTTCACAGTCATCCATCACCCCCCGCACCCATACAATGAACGGTGCCTGGCCAACTCTGAACCACCTTGGCCAAAGCCGATCCTTCGTAACGCGAGTGAACCTCTGCAGTATACCCGCCAGCCGCGGGAAGGTGCTTCGCGCTGGCGATCGATCCCACTCGCGCGCCGGCGTCCCTCCCGGTGATTCCCCCGAGGATCGGCGGCAAGTTGCACTGCGTTCCCCGCGGCCATCATGCTCCAGAACTTAGAAGATGAAGCGTCTCGTTCTGGACGAGCGGACGCGCCCAGAAGCCAACTCCGAGAACCCATCCGAAGGTGAGATACAGCAGCAGCAGGCCGGTGCGCAGCCCGAAATGGTCGCCGATCTGGCCGATCCAGAGCGGCACCATGGCTCCGCCGACGATCGCCGTGCAGAGTATCCCGGCGAAGGCGCCGTGCGAATGTGACAGGGAGTTCAATGCCAGCGACATGATGACCGGCCACATCACCGAAGCGAAGAAGCCCACCGCCGGAAAGGCCAGCAGCGCCGTCGCCGTGTTGCCGAAGAGCGCCGCCGTGAGCGCGGCCATCGCGCCGAAGGACGCGCCGATCAGTACCTTGCGGCTGTCCAGAAGTTTCAGCAGGCCAAGACCCAGGCCGCAACCGATCGTGAGCAAGCCCCAGAACCAGGCCACTTCCATCGCCCCTTGGGTGTGCGGATTGACGCCGTGGTACTTCGAGAGGAACTCGGAGATCCAGTTGGCCGTCCCCTGCTCGCAGCCGACATACGCGAAGACGCTCACGAAGTAGAGCAACACAATCGGGTTCCCGAACAGCTTGCGGTGCAGCCGCAACGAGCCAATCGCTTCCTCCTCGGTTCGCTGCACCGGCGGGAAACGGAAGAGCACGACCAAAACAAGCATCGTCACAGACAAAACCGCGAAAAGCCAATACAGCGCGATCCAGGGCCATTCCGCCGGAGTCACGGCCGCGAGCAGCGCCAGTGCGCCCGCCTTCGGAGAGTGCGCCGCAAGGGCCTTGACCAGATATGAGTACACTTGCGGACTGACAAACGAAGCACCGCCGAACAGCAGTTGCGCGAGCGCGCAGTTGAAGGCGAAGTGCTCCTCGCCCCCAGCCACGCGCAGCAACGGATTGATCGCCACCTGCAAGACGGCCATGGCCACGCCAATCAGAAACACCGAGACCAGCGCGGTGGAGTAGCCGGGCTTGGACGCGACCAGTAATGAGCCTGCGAGACTGAGTGCGAATGCTCCCAGAATCACCGGCTTCTCGCCGTAGCGCTCGACCAGCAAGCCTGCCGGAATCGACATCACTCCATAGGCGATGAAGAACGAGAAGGGCAGCAGAGCCGCGGCCGAGAGGCTCAGCGAGAAGCTTTGAATGACATCGGGAATGATCGGCCCCAGGATGTTGGTCAGCAGCGAAATCGCGATGAAAATCAGGAACACAAGGGCCGCCACTCTGCGCGAGCGGCCCGCGGGATGAGAGTTCATTCCACCTCCGTGACCTTTGTGGCGCGCTCGAACCGGCCGGGTTCCCTGCCCTTGATGGCAGCCAAAGCCAGCGTCAGCATTTCGACCGGCAGCATCTCCATCAGCGGCTGGATTCGCTCCGCGCATTCCGGGATGCGGAAAATGCCCTCGGCCGTTGCGGAGACGAGTGCGCTCCTCCCGCCGGCTTCCCGAATGTCATCGACGAGCTTGCGGCTGAACGGGGCCGAACGCGCGTCGCCCTCCAGCACGAGAACGAACACGGCATCGCTCAGCATCTCGAAGGGACCGTGGCGGAACGCCGCCGCGCTGAGGCCCTCGGCATGGTAGTGCGTGGACTCCTTCAGGATCAGCCCGCCCGTTCCAGCGGCGGAGATGGACGGTCCGCGCCCAACGATGAAGATGTCGTCGACGCCTTCGAGCAGCGGCATCAACTGGCCTACGTGGGCGGGCCACTCGCTCAAGTAAGCCCGCGAAGTCTTCACGGCCGCACGCGCCTGCTCCAGCAGCGGCGCGCGGTCTTCGCCGCTCAGCAGATCGCCCAGCCAATCGAGCGCCAGCAAAGTCGCGAGATAGGTTTTGCAGGAGACGGTGTGCTCGGCGCCGGCACGCGTCAGCAGTGTAGCCGCGCTGCCAGTCGCCAGGGGCGAATCCGCCGTGTTTGTTACGCCGATGATTTCGCTTCGCCCCTGTGCACATTCCAGCAGCCGCACGATCTCCACGCTGCGTCCCGACTGCGAGACGGCTATCACCAGCGTGTCCGGGGTCAGCCAGTCTCGCTCGTAGTGGATTAACTCGCTGGTCTCGACCATCACGGGCGTGAGGCCTTCTTTAAGCATGCGCAAGTAGAGCGGGCGGCACGCCCAATAGGACGAGCCCATCCCGGTCAGCACCACGCGCCGCCAGCGCGCACCGCGCAAAGCGCCCGCCAGAGGGTCGAGGCCGTGTTCGTCCGACAGTCCTTCAATGGTCCGGCTCAGGGCGTCAGGCTGCTCGATCAGGTCGTGCAAGTAAGAGCACTCCCGCCATTTCACTGCAAGGTCCACTGCAATCTCTCCTTCATCCAGATCAATTGACGCCCGCCTGGTGAAACCACACGCACGCCCCGCCCAGCAGGCCGCACTGCGCACCGAGTCCGGCGAGCACGATCGACGTGTTCTCCGCCGGCACTTGCGTACAGATGCGCTTCACGAGGTCCAATGCCGGGGCAAGCAAAAGATCGGCGCTGCGCATCATGCCGCCGCCCAGGACGATGGTCTGCGGGCAATACATCGTCACCAGGTTGGCGAGTCCCAACCCGATGTAAAGCGCCTCGCGCTGGATAGCCTCGAGTGCTAGAGCGTCGCCGTGGCGAGCCAGTTCGCAGATTTGACTGGCGCTGAGCGCACCGTCGCGCCGTGCGCCCATCCAGGCTTCCAGGGCCGGACCGCTCGCCAGAGTCTCCCAGCAGCCGTTCGCCCCGCAGTAGCAGAGCGGGCCGCTCCAGTCGATGACGTGATGACCAATCTCGGGGTGCGCGCCCCGCGCGCCGCGGTAGAGTTTCCCGTCCAGGAGAATCCCGACTCCAATGCCGGTGCTGATGGTGACGTAGAGCAGGCTGCGGCTGCCGCGACCCGCGCCCCACGCGGCTTCGCCCAGCGCGGCGGCGTCGGCGTCGTTCTCCACGGCAACGCTAAGACCAAACTCGCGCTCGAGATCGGCGGCCAATGGAGATCCCTCCCAGCCCGGCAGAGTGCCCACTACGCCGTAAATGCCGGTCTCGGGATCGATCGGTCCGGTGCTGCCGATGCCTATCCCGTCCACACTCAACCCGGACTCTTCGAGCAGACGATGCAGGATCGAAACGGTGCGCGCGAGCGCCGCCGGGTAACCCTGTTCGGGCGCCGTGGGCGTCTCGCCCTGCGCCAGGATGCGGCCCTGCGCGTCGACGATCCCGATAGCAATCTTGGTGCCGCCGACGTCGATGGCCGCGGCTACTCGCTCGTTCATTGTTGTGACTCCTGATACTCCACGATCTCGCCGCCAAAGGGCGCCACTCGCACGGTGAAGGCGTTGCCGTGCAGTTCGAGGGGCGCGGCGGCGTCCGTCGTAACCAGTCCAACCCGGCGCGGAGCCTTGCGCGCCGTGACGGTCACCGTTTGCGCGACGTCGCTGTGATTGGTAAGCACGACGTAGCCGCGTCCGTGGCCTGCCAGCGTGGCGGCTTCGACTTCGGCACGGTCCGAACGGAACAAGGGCTGGACATCCGCCCACGCGGCCAAAGCCTGGTAGATGCGATGCGTGTTCTCGCCTTCCTCGTATGCCGACGGTACGCGCGAAAGGTACTTCTCAATCGGGAAGGCGCAGGTCAGCACCTTACCTTTGCCGAGCGTGTTCACGATCAGCGCGGGGCGCCCGTTTTGATCTGTGGCGATCACCTTGCCGCCGCGCGGCTCCAGCAGCGCGCCCCAATCGCTGGCGCCGCCCCCGGCCGCGAAGGCGAACTCGTCGCCAGGCTTCAACGCACCCAGCGGTTCTACCATCCGGATCTTCAGATCGTGCGCCGGAATGCGGTCCGCCAGCCGGGCTCCGAACAACTCCTCCATCTCCGGAATGGCGCTCTCGCCATTGAGGGAAACGTACAGCACGCCGCCAGCGCGCACGTACTCCTTGGCGCGCTGCCAGAAGATCGTGTGGACATGCACCAGGTTCGGCTTGGAGCTTGTCAGGGGCGAAGGCAGCAGCAACATCGGCAAGGCGCTCCAGTCGCTGTATTCACGCGGGAAGCCGGCTCGCAGCCCGGCGCGGCGCGCCAGAACGAAGCTGTTGAGCCAGGTTGCGGCCAGCTCGGCACTCAGCTCGCCGTAGTCGGCGTCCTGCTGGCCAGCGACTGAGCCGGGTTCCTGGTTCGAAACGTACGGCACGCCGCCGTATTGGGGCAGGCCGAGCGAGCGCATGTCCCCATACGTCTTCGACCATTCGAACGGCACCACGATCCCAGCGTCGCCATGGGCCGGCTCCACGCCGGTCAGATCGAGCCGTGCAATCAGCTTGCTGAAGTTGCGGAACTCGGTCCCGGAAGGGCGGTCGTGTCCGTCCCAGGTGGTCAGCCCGAACTGAGTCTCGTGCGGCGCACGGCGGTACGGAATCCGCTGGTAGGTCTCCGGCGCCGCATCCGTGAAGCACCACAGCAGGAAACCGTTGGCGCCGGCTCCCAGCGCGGAGTACAGATTGGCGCGCAAGAAGAGTGCGATCCGGTCGGGCGTCTGCTGCGCCGAAGAGGCGCCCATCTCCTGCACCATGACAGGCTTGCCCGCGCCGCCGGAGAGAGCCACCTGGAAAGCCGCGGCGTACGTCGTTCTTTCCGCCAGCAGCGGATCTGGAAAGAGCGCCGGGTTGTAGACCGGATACGGATGGACGCTGAGGAAGTCGACCTCGCTCAGGATGTTGTCGGGACGGAATGGACCGTGCCCGATCTCCTGCGCGTCGGTCCCCACCACGATCGGGTGCAAGGAATCGGTGCGCCGGATGGCGCCCGCGATCAGCCGCGTCCAGTTGATGGCCATCGCATCGGTCGTTTTGCCCGCGTTCCAGAACGGCGGCTCGTCGGTGAGATCCCAACTCTGGATCGCGGTCTCGTTCGCGTAACGGCGTCCGAACTCCGCGGCAAGGTTGGTTTCCAGGCGCAGCATCTCCGGATCCGCGTGCGGATGACGCCCATTGCGCCAGGGCACGTCCCAGATCGCTTCGCCGACCTCGTTGCCGATGAACAGGCTGGGTTGCAGGTAGATCTCATAGCGGCGCGCCAGTTTGACCAGTTCATCGAGCTGGGCGAACGCCGCCGGGTTGTAGTCGCCTGGGCGCGGCTCGAACCAGGCCCACACCAGGTCCAGGCGGACCGTGTTCACGCCCAGTTCGCGCATCTTGCGGAAATCGGCTTCCACGCTTGCCGGATCCCATTCCATGGGCCACTGCATGGCGGCCCTGGCGGGCACCCAATGCACGCCCGTGGGGACAAACGGCCGGCCGTTGCGCTGGAAGTAGTTGCCGTTCAAACGGACCGGGGGCAGGGGCCCCTCTGCCGCGGCCCGAGACGGCAGCAGGGCCGCCAGCGCGCACGCGCCAATCGCCAACAGTGGAAGTTGTCGCATCGTTCTATCTCAACGCCTTGGTCATAGATCCGTGGGCCTCACCGATCGTGGCTCGCCGCCAGATGAGCGCGAGCAGCATCGATTGGACTGAGTCTATATCGAAGCGCAACATGCCGTCTTCCATCCGCGCCGGGATGCAGGCAACCGTCCGAAAGTCCCTATTGCGAAACTCGCCCGCTCTGACGGCATACTCTGCCGGCAACCGGGGTCGGACCATTCGCCCCTCGCTGCCGCCAGTGCGGACGGCCAGTGCGGACGGGAGGTACAGGGGTTCCCGCGGATTGAAGCGAAGATCGCCCATCGTCTCACCCTATGTGGCGCATCCGGGGAGGGAGGGAACCTCAGCCCAGAAACCGCCCTGTTCGGCATTGTGTGCAATCGCATGGATCGTCACTAGAAAGTGGTGGAGGCGGTAGGAGTTGTGCAAGCTTATCATGCTGTTCCTAATGGACTTCACGAGTTACAGATACGCGCGAACGGGTTAAAACTATGCTTTGACGGGTCTATCGTTCAAAACCCCGTACAGGGTCATATTGGGGACAACCGTATCTGAAGGTGCTCTAATTGATGGCATGAATTTCATCGTCATCCCGTTCAGTTGCGAGGCGTGTGATGCGAAATTGGAAGCACACGTCAAAGCCGCTCCCGGCTCCTATGTGGGAGATTTCTTGGCACAATGCCGTACTGCGGAACTGCGAACGGAAACGGAGAGGTTAGGTTCCCGGCGCCGGTGCTGCAAGTGATCAAGCTTGGGCCTTCCGAAGATGAGAAGAAGGCTGTTGAGATACTCGTGGCGTCCGGCGTCGCTGCCGGCAGAAACATAGGGATTCGTGCCGTCGTTGACGCGATGCCCAAGTCACTAGGATCTACCAGTGAAGCGGAGAAGATCGTTAACCGTCTGATGATGCGCGGCCTCGTGAACTGGTACCCCATCGTGAGCGAGAAAGTGCAATACGACCCGAAAGGCCAATGGAAGATTCCTGAGGATTGAAGCATCGTGTTGACCGATTGGAAGGGTTGGCTCCTCATTGCCCTACTCGCGGCTACGGGATACGCCCAAGACGTCGGCTTTCACTTCGAGAAGTTGACCGGGCTTCGGCGCATCTCAAGCTTCCAAACTTACCGACTGATATTCGGAACGGCTTACCCGTTGTTTCGATGGGGCGAGTTCATTCGCATCGCTGGCGTGGGAACCATTCTGTGGCTTTACGGCTGGCGGACGACAATCTTCGTGATCGCTGGTATGCTGATTTTCTGTCTTGCGCTGTGGCGTGTCACGCGAGGACATGCTCAGATCATGCTCGGACAGGTTAACGACTTGATGGCCCGAGCCGATTCCCCACGAGGCAAATGAGCATCTGGCGCAGGGAGTATGCGTTCGGCTATGGGTTGGTCCTACAGTAACAGCCCAGCCAATTTCATGAGGTGGAGTTGAAGGCCCAGTTTGAGGGGCGCATTGCCATGGATAGGAACAGAAATGCGGACCGTGCTGCCGGCCTTGGCGTAGATATGGTGACTGCCGCTGATGCGTTGCAGCGACCATCCGTGCGACACGAGCAGGCGGGCGAATTCCTTGCCGGAAAGTGCCTTCACAGCACTAATTCAATCACCTGATCGTCTGTGTGCGTGGACGGAGCCTCCACCGGAACTGACAGACAACCTTCGATGGCTTCCCGCAGATTGAAGCGAAGCTCGTCCATCGTCTCGCCCTGTGTGGCGCACCCTGGAATGGAGGGGACCTCCGCCCAGAAGCCGCCCTCTTCGGCATTGTGCACAATAGCGTGAATCGTCATTAGAAAATGGTGGAGGCGGCGGGAGTTGAACCCGCGTCCGAAATGGCCTGAAATGACAAGACTACGTGTGTATCCAGTTCACAATCTCAACCCCACCCTCGGAACCGGCAAGAAGTGGCGGAGTCCAGCCTGATTGGGTTTAGATCCTCTGCCCCAGGCGGAGACTTTGGACCGATCCTGTGAGAAGACGCCGTATCGATCAAGCGCAGGCACTCGACCGGCGGCGGCTACCTATTTAATTAGGCAGCGTATGCGAACTGCTGATTATTGGCAGTTGTGTTGATCCAGTCGTTTTACGGGAGCCTGGAACCCGACACGCCTCATCACACCAATTCCATCCCGTCGAAGCCGTTACGCCCCCTTCCTACCTCCAGGATACACCCGGTGGGAAGCCGCCCCGTCGCAAAGGGTGTGCGATATAGAAGTGGACACCAGCGCGATTGCTTGGCCAAATGGCCGGAAGCCGGGCGTATGGGCACGCAAAGCGGAGGGCGCCGTTGTGGGGCAGCTTGGCAAGCTGCGGCCGATTGGCAATCGGCCAACTGGCGCGCTCAAGCGGGACGGCGGCGGTAGACAACCGCCGCGCAGGCTGCCAGACTGCCCCACGGCTCCGGCAGCGGTTCCAATTCTATGTTGCACCCCGCCGCAAACGAGAGGGCGGGCGACACGGTTCTTCGAAAGGAAGTTGGGAAACTTGCAGCGATATCGCGTAACCGCCTGCCCGCTGAGGCCGTTGAGATGAGACACTAGTGAGTTCCAATATGGGTTTTCAAGCGCCCGCTCCCATTCAGGAAGTGCGCGAACAGCAGCAAACGCCTCCGCTGTGGAACGTCGTCCTGCTCAACGATGACGATCACACCTACGACTACGTCATTGAGATGCTGATGCGGCTGTTCCTCAAGAGCGCCGACGAAGCTTACCGCAACGCTGTCGAGGTGGACACTCTGGGCCGGACGATTGTGATGACCTGCGAGCACGAAGCCGCCGAGTTTGCGCGCGACCAGATTCATGGTTTCGGGGCCGACTGGCGATTGCCGCGCAGCAAAGGGTCGATGAGCGCCCTGATCGAGCCTGCGGAAGGCTCTAACGGGTAATCAGTCTAGCCGCCAGAATTGCTTGACCCAGGGAAATCCCACCGTCATTGGCCGGTACCCGCTGGTGGACGAAGACGGAGCGACCCGCTGCTTCGAGCCGCTCCGAACAACGTGCGGTGAGCCACGCGTTCTGGAAACAGCCCCCGCTCAGCACCACGCGTCGCATGCCGGTTCTTAGAGCCACATCAACAGTCCAGGCCGCCAGAGTCTCATGGAATCGGGCGCTCATGAGTGAGGCGGGCGCCCCCTGTTCGATCCCGGCGGCGATCTCCCGGATCATCGGCCTCCAGTCGGCTTCGAGTCCGGAGCAAGGAAGCGGGTAGGGCTCGGCGGGACCGTGCGCCATCGCCTCGGCTTCCAGTCGCAGGCCGGATTCACCCTCGTAACGATTCCTTTCGCATACGCCGGTGATCGCCGCCACGGCGTCGAAAAGCCGCCCCATGCTGGAGGTCGGGACGCAGTTGATGCGCTTCCTGAGCAGATGCTCCACGCCGGCCGGCTTGCCTTCCAGCTTCATGCCGGACTCGAGCAGCACGCTGGCGGCGCAGCGCCACGCATCTTTGACGGCAGCTTCGCCTCCGGGCAGGAGAAACGGGCGCAGGGAGGCCACGCGCCGGATGCCAGAGGAACGGGACCGCGACCGTGAGGGAGCGGTTGTATCCGCCTGTTCCTGATGAATGAGTCCCGGCGCGGGTTCGGAAATATCCTCGCTCCATGCCGGTCGCGATGCTATTAAAGCGCTTTCGGAGGAAAGTGGCGATAAATCACTCTCAATACGTGAGTTGTATGATACAACCGCCCCCTCGCGGTCACGGCTCCGTTCGGATGAGTCGCGGCTCCGATCCGGCAAGACTCCTTCCTCGAACAGGAAGATCTCGCCGCCCCAGATTGTGCCATCGTGGCCATAGCCGGTGCCGTCCCAGCTCACTCCCAGGAAGGGCCCGTCGATGTCGTTCTCGGCCGCGCAGGATGCCGCATGCGCCTCATGGTGCTGGATCGCGACCACCGGCTTGCCTTGCGCCTGCGCCCAGCGCGTGGACCAGTAATCCGGGTGGAGATCGCACGCGATCACGTCCGGCGAGAAGCGGTACAGGCGGCACAGATCGGCGACGACGCGCTCGAAGCACTCGCGCGCCTGCGGCGTGTCGAGGTCGCCGATATGCTGGCTGACGACGACCTGCCGTCCCAAAGCGAGCGCTACAGTGCTCTTCAGGTGGCCGCCGGTCGAGAGGATGCGCGGCAGGGTGTGACGCAGGGGAATCGGCAGAGGAGCGTAGCCGCGGGCGCGCCGGATGAGTGACTCGTGCCCGAGTACGACGCGCGTCACCGAGTCGTCGCAAGGCCGGGCGATCGGCCGGTCATGATCCACGAACAGATCGGCGACCTGGCCTAGTCGCTCGTGCGCCTGCTCGACCGATGTGACGATAGGCTCGTCGCTAAGATTGCCGCTGGTGGCGACCAGGGGCGCTCCGAACTCACTCAAGAGCAGGTGGTGCAATGGCGTATACGGGAGCATCGCCCCGAGCCACGGGCTGCCCTGGATTACCGATCCGGCGAGCGGGTGCGTCTGCGGCGTCTTCGCCCGCAGCAGCACGATGGGCGCGGCCGAGGATTCGAGCAGACGGCGTTCCTCGGCACTGGCCTCGGCGTACTGCGTGAGGATCTCGAACGACGGCATCATGACCGCGAGCGGCTTCCACTCGCGAGCCTTCCTTTCTCGCAGCCGCAGGACCGCGGGTTCGCTGCAGGCGTCGCACAGGAGCTGGTAGCCGCCGATGCCCTTCAGCGCCACGATCGCTCCCTTCCGCAGCGCCTCCGACGCTTCGCGAATGGAGACGCTGAGCCGCGGGCCGCAGACCGGGCAGGCGATGGGCTGGGCGTGGAAGCGGCGGTCGGCGGGGTCCTCATACTCGCGCCGGCACGCGGGACAGAGCGTGAAGCGGTCCATCACCGTACGCGGGCGGTCGTAGGGCAGGTCGAGCACGATGGTGAAGCGCGGCCCGCAGCGCGTGCAATTCGTGAACGGATAGCCGTAGCGGCGCTCGCGCGGATCGCGCATCTCCGCAAGACAATCGGGGCAGGTGGCAAGGTCTGGCAGGACCGCAGCGTCAATACTGCCGGATTGCTCGCTCTCGAGAATCTCGAAGCGCGTCGCGCCGGCCGGTTCAAGCCAGGACTCCTCGGCGCCCAGGATAAGCGCTGCCGGCGGACGTTCGCGCTCCAGGCGATCCCTGAAGACTCGCAGGCTTTCGTTGCTGCCTTCCACCTCAACGTGCAGCCCGCTCGTTGTATTGCGAACGAAGCCGGTAAGAAGCAGTTCGCTCGCCAGCCTGTAGACAAAGGGGCGGAAGCCGGTTCCCTGAACCGCGCCGGTGAGCAGGATGCGGAGTCGAGTGTGCATGAGCGCCCGCGGAATGCACTATCGTACCGCTTGCGTCACAGACCCCATGCGTCCGCCGTGGCCCGCTTGCCCTCCGGGGTGCGCGGGGCATACGCTAGCCCTTGCCGGGAGATGTGCTGGTTGTGTGGATAGGAGGGCCGATTTGCGATTCGATTCTAAGCTGGAAGATCGTACTAGACGTGAGTTCCTGCAGCGTGCGGCGATTGTCGCGGTAGCGGGGCCAGCGCTAGCCCGGGCAAGCGCGCAGCGCCCTGTCCTGGCCTACGTAGGCACCTACAGCTCACCGCAGGGGCCGGAGGGCAGCAAGGGCTACGGACAGGGGATCCATATCTTTGAGCTAGATCCGGCGACCGGCGCGCTGAAGCCGTACGCGGTCGCCGCGAGCGGCCTAAATCCCTCCAGTCTGGCGCCGGATGCGTCCTGGACCCATCTTTACGCGGCCAACGAGACCGCGACATTCGAGGGCGAAGCGGCCGGTTCGGTGAGCGCCTATTCGGTCGACCGCGAGAGCGGACGTCTGGTTCTCATCAACACAGTCAGCTCGCAGGGCGCGGGGCCGTGCTACGTGAGCATGCACCCGTCGGGCAAGCACGTGATGGTGGCCAACTATCATGGCGGCACCTTCGCCGTCCTGCCGGTGCTTTCCGAAGGCGGCCTGGGCAAGGCGAGCGACGTGAAACGCCTGACCGGCCCGGTGGGTTCCACCAAGGCCGCGACCGCCCCGCAAGGCAGTTTTGCCATTAGTGGGCACGACCGCACTCATGGGCACATGATTCAGGCTGATCCCTCGGGGCGCTTCGTGATCAGCGCGGATCTGGGCTCGGACCGCATCTTTGTCTGGCGGTATGACGAAACCCACGGGACCCTGACAGCGAACGCCCCCTCGGGCGTGTCGCTCCCTCCGGGAGACGGACCGCGTCATTTCGCGTTCCATCCTAATGGCCGGTGGATGTACTCGCTGCAGGAAGAGGGCTCGACGTTGGCAGCGTTTGATTACGACGCGAGCAAAGGAGCTTTGTCGGCGAAGCAGACGCTTTCCAGCCTGCCACCGGGATTCGCCGGTTCGAACTTCACGTCGGAGGTGATGGTCTCCGCCGATGGCCGCTTCGTCTACGCCGCGAACCGGCTGCACGACAGTATCGCCTGGTTCGCCATCAGCCCGGCAGGCACGCTGAAGTTCGCCGGCGAGGCCTGGACTCGCGGCGATTACCCGCGCAGCTTTAACTTCGATCCGGCGGGAAACTTCCTGTTCTCGTGTAATCAGCGGGCCGATGCAATTGCGTCGTTCCGGGTGAACAAGCAGACGGGCGAGCTGAGCTTTACTGGGCGCTACACGCCGGTTGGCACGCCCTCGTGCATTGTGTTCCGGTCTTAAGCGGTTCTGGGATAAGCACTGACTGGCACAGAACTCTCCATGAGCGGGGGGAGGGCATCCGCGACACTGAGAACCGACCACTTGTTCCCCAGCACAGAATCGCGAACGAGAGAGAGCGGCCAATGCCGGGGAGCAGTGGGAGCGCCCGATGGCCGCTCTTTCCATTCGCGGTTCTGTGCTGGCGGTGCGTAGCCCGCGGGCTGGCCGTTGGTGAACGCCAACCGGCCGCGGATCATGGAAGCTGTGAAACCGCGCGCAGATGCACAAAAGCCGCAAGGCTGTAACACCTTGCGGCTCTTGGCACGCAAAAATCCTCTCCGCGTTCGGCTCTTCCGGCGGGCCGGCTCTCTGACCTTAGCTTTGGATTACGCGGTTGCGCTGGTTGTGCGCTTGGGCGCTATCGAGGGCGCAGGAGTGGAAGGGAAATGCCGCCCAAGCCAGTCCTCGATCGACTTTCTGTCGCTTGCCGGAATGACTCTCTGCCACACCAGTTCGCTGGTGTTCTCGCTGTAGTGGCCGAGGGTATATCCGCCCGTATTCATCACCAGAATCTGACCGCCCACATCGCCACGCAGGCAATAGTACATGGCATTAATAACGCAGCGTTCCTTCATTAAGAGCAATTATAACATTTTGTGCGGATTCGTGCAGGAAGTCCTTGCGAGCGCGAGGTTTGCCCTATTCGGGGGATGTATTGGCGAGGGTTCATAGCCGCGAGACGTGCACTTGAAGGGCGATTGAGACGCTGATTCGCGTGGAAGACTTCCACTCGAATCAGCGCTCGTTTGGAGCAGAGATCGGGCTGGCCGCGGTCAGAGCTTTGCGCCGGCCCGCTTCTTTTCGTAAGCCTCGTATTCGGCCTTGTACTCGTCATATCCCGCACGGCCCATCAAGGCGAAGGTGTAATGCTTGCCGAGTTCGACGCCAGGCTGATCGAACGCGTCAATGTTGAGCAACTCGCCCACGAACGCGGTCTGGAACTCAAACATCTGGAGGAATGCGCCGAGGTGCCAGGCGTCCAGCTTGTCGAGTGTGAAGGTGCAATTCGGGCGGTTGGCCGACGTGAGGGACGCGGCGGTAGCGAGCCGTTCCACGTCGATCAACTTGGCGAGGCTTTGTCCGGCCAGATAATCGAAGCTCTCGTAGCCCGTTTTCGCCTTGGGGATTGCGCCCGAGTCCGCCCACTTGCCGACGGCCCAGAAGCTGTACACCTTGTCGTTCGGTCCCTCGCGGTAAAGCTGAACCTGCGAGTGCTGGTCTGTGGCGCCGAGCGCGGCGATGGGGGTCTGCCCGACGTTGACGACGCGCTGCTTGCGGTTCTCCGCCTTGCCGAGCGACTCGGCCCAAAGCTGGCGGAACCAGAAAGCGGCGCCCCACAGCCGGTTGGCATACGGGAAGGCGACCTGGATGCCCTTCTTCTTCTTCGTGAGAATCAGCCAGTGCAACAGAGCCGACTTGAGCGCGACGTTCTCCTCCAGGTCTTCCGACCAGCTCAGTCTGGTGATTGCGGCAGCGCCCTTGCAGACAGCGGCGATGTCCAGACCGGCCAGCGCCGCCGGGACCAGACCCACCGCCGAGAGCACACTGAACCGTCCGCCTACGTTTTCCGGGATGTGGAACGTCTGCAGTTCATGTTTGACCGCGAACGCCTTCAGTTCGCCCTTGTTCTCGCTGGTGACGACGACGATTCGCGCGGAGGCTTTCTTGCCGCCCAGCTTGGCCTTGAGCCACTCGTGGACGATGAGGAACGCGCTCACGGTCTCGGCGGTCGCTCCGGACTTGGCGATGGGCACCACAATGGTCTTGCCCGGGTTCATCGAGGCCAGTGCGGATTGGATGAAGACGGGGTCCACATTGTCCAGGATGACCAGCCGGGGGTTGCTCTTGGAGAAGGCCTGCTGCACGGGGTGCGGCCCACGCAGGCCGCAGTCGAGCGCCCAGGCGCCCAGAGCGCTGCCGCCGATGCCTACCACGCAGACCGTGTCGTACTTGCCCTCTACGCTCTTCGCGTAGGACTTGATCTCCCGGATCAACTTCGTTTGAAAGGGCAAATGCGGGAAGCCGTACGCGTTCTCGTCCACGCGCTTGTGGAAGCCGGCGAGTGCGGTCAGTGCAGCGGGGCGTGCCGCGGCCACCTCTTCCGGGGTGAGACCGTGTTTTTCTCCGACCATCGCGGCGGAGAGATTGGTTGAATCGAAGTGAATGGACATGAGGAGTGTTTCTGACGGCGCCAGCGGGCAGCATCCGACAATCTCAGGATATCTTGGTTTGAAGCCGGCGGGACAATTCAGCCATCGGGCGGGCCGCCCCTGCTACGAAGGAGCCGCGAAGGAGTGCGCGCGTCAGGAACCGCGGTTTTCGAGCAGAGCGGCAAGTCGCTCATCCAGCGTGATCAACCGATCATATAGGTCTGCCGCTCGCTGGCCCGCGGCGCCTTCCTGCTTGGACTGGTCTTCGTGAGTGACGCGTTCCAGTTCTTCAAGCGCCTTTTCCGCCGTCTCTGATCGCTTGCCGGCATCTTGCAAACGCTGCCGGAAATCGTTAAGACGCTCTTCCATCGCATCAGCCCGCGTTTCCAGAGCGCGGACTTTGTCGGCTAGATGCAATGCCGCCAGCACCGCGACGCGAGCGGGATCGTTCGACGACGAGCGGTCGGCAATCTGGTTCATCAGATCGTCCACACCGCGAGCTATGGCTTCGGTTTCCGCCGGGTCGCCGGAGGCACGGAGAGAGTAGGGCTGCTGGAAGATCGTTACTCGAACGACTCGTTTTTCAGTGCCCTGGGTATCCACGAAAGTCAGGACTCCCGGTTCTGGTCGAAGAGGCCCAAGCGGTCAATCTGCTCGAGCAGCGCGCGAACCCGCGCGGCGGCTTCGGTCTGCCGGGTGCGCGAGGCGCTCGTCTCTTGTTGCAGTTTTTGGACTTCGGCTTTCCAGCTCTGCGCCTGGCCCAGCGCCAGGTCGCGCTCCGCGCGCGCATTGCGAACTTCCGTTTCCAGTTGTTCGCATTGCGCACGATGAGAGCTGAGAACTTGGGACAACTGTCCGACTCGCGCCTCAAGGCGCGCTATGAGGTTTTCTTCGTCGTCCAGGAATGGCAGCATTGCCGTGGGTGCCTCAGGCTGCGGTCAGAGCGGCCTTGGCCTTTTCGACCAGGCTCGTAAAAGCGGCGGGCTCGTTTGCGGCGAGATCCGCCAGGATCTTCCGGTTCAGTTCGATGCCGGCCTTCTTGAGACCGCCGATGAACCTGGAATAGCTGGTTGCATTGAGGCGGCAGCCGGCGTTGATCCTCACAATGAACAAGCGGCGAAAATCCCGCTTTTTGCGCTTGCGCCCGACATAGCCGTAACGCAGCGCCTTTTCGACGGCCTCCTGCGCGGCGCGGTAGAGTTTGCTCTTGGTGAGGAAGAATCCGCTGGCGAGTTGCAGCGTCTTTTTCCGGGAATCCCGGCGGTTGGTCGATCTTCTAACTCTCGGCACGTTTCGTCTCCTTCATTTCGTTCGATCAGCGGAAGCTCATAGCGAGTTCCGCGATTGGCGGCGGCCCGGGCACGTGCAATGGGCTCCGGCGCGCACACCGTTTCGTTCGCGCTCTAATAGGGGATCATTACCTGCAGCTTGGCCTGATTGGACTTGTCGGCGACGACGCCCTTCTTCAGGTTGCGCTTGGACTTGCGGGTCTTGCAGGTCAGCAGGTGGCGGGCATACGCCTTGTGGCGCATCACTTTACCGGTACCCGTCTTGTGGAACCGCTTCTTGGCCCCCGTATGAGTTTTTAGCTTGGGCATTTTCTGTCCTTGGAAACACCTCGGGCTTGAAGCCCGGGGAAATGGCGATCTTTTTCAGGTTAACACATGGAAACGAAAGACCCGAAACCTGGGCGCAGCTTTCTTCGCCAGGCGTTCGGGGCGGGTGGCTGGCAGAGGCGGAGCGTCCCCTCCGCCAGCACGATCAACAAGCGCGTTATGCGTTCAGATGCGTGTTGATCCGTGCGATGGCCTCGTCGATCTCCGCCGGACTCTTGAAGCCGATGGTCACCGCGTCCACGGTTCCCAGCTTCATCACGAATTGGATGGAGGCGTCGCGTTTCTCCGGCGTGATGAACTGGCCTTCGCCCATGATCTTCATGCCAATCGTGCCGGTGCCCTGGCCGTGTACAGACGCGAGATGAGACGTCACTTCGGGCACGTCTCCCGTGCCGTCTTCGTCGCCACGCAGGTTGTCCATCCTCGTGCCGTCATTGTTGATGCGGTTGAGGGAGACGTCCAGCCATTTCTGATTCGGGAAAGCGCGCAAAGGCAGCAAGCCATGGCAGGACGCGCCGTGGGCGAGAATGATCTTCTTTTGTTTGGCCTCGTCGAAGGCATCGCGAGCCGGCTTGAACTGTTCCGCCCAGTCGGCCGACCGGACGCAATGCAGCAGCAGAATGTCGAAGTACTCGGTGTTGAGCTGTTTCCGGTAGCGGTCGATGACCACG
>Ga0181528_10000675_pt1 | contig 22879 bp, 11 predicted proteins | sample PEATcosm2014_Bin_47_FD_119742 | JGI IMG/M metagenome (GOLD analysis project Ga0181528, IMG submission 119742) | Peatland microbial communities from MTU Mesocosm Facility, Houghton, MI, USA - PEATcosm2014_Bin10_10_metaG | ecosystem: Environmental > Terrestrial > Soil > Wetlands > Peat | place...
AAGCTGCCGCTGCTCGTCGTGCATACGCACCGGCACTATGACCATCGTTTGGGAGATGGGCAGTTTGCCGGCCTGCCAAATGTTCAGGTTGTGGGATTCGATCTGGACAGCGTGCGGCATTTTTATCAGTTCACGGACTGGCCCAACGGTGTAGCGCAGATTGATCTGGGAGGGCGGGTTGTCGATGCGATCCCGACGCCAGGACATAACGAGACGGAAGTCTCGTTCTACGACCGTGAAACCGGACTATTCTTTTCGGGCGATTTTCTGATGCCAGCGCGGTTGCTGATCGAGGATACTTCGGCGGATCTTGCCAGCGCGGAGCGCGCGGCTGCCTTCCTGAAAGACCGGCAAGTCAGCTATGTTCTGGGCGGGCACATCGAAATGGACGCCGACGGCAAGATGTTTCCGTGGGAGTCGCAATATCATCCGCACGAACACGTGCTGGAACTGTCGAAGGGCGATGTGCTGGCATTGCCGGACATGATCCGCAAATTCAATGGCTTCTACACCATGACCGGCGGCTTCTTGCTGATGAATTCGATTCGGATCCTGATTGTCATGGCTGCCGGAGTTGGGATTCTGCTCATCGCCTTGGTGGTGATGATCATCCGGTTTATGCGGCGCCGGCGTCGGAACGTCTTGCAGCGCAACTAGCCCCAAAGCGTAAACCACGAAGGTCACGAAGTATCACGAAGGCAAGTGGCGCCAACCACACCCTTCGCTCCGGCTACTGCTCTCGCAATGAGCGCATTGGATCGATGTTGGCAGCGCGCAGTGCGGGCACGAGGGCGGCGATCATCGAAACCAACAGTAGTGTCGAAGCCACGATCAGAAATACGGACCGATCGAGCGGGGCGACTCGGAACAAGCTGCTGGCCACGAGTCTCGTGGCGAAGATTGAAGCGATGGCTCCGCCGCCGATCCCAAGCACCGCCAGGATCAAGGCGCGGCGCAACACCATGCCAAGCACGTCGGCGCGCGAAGCTCCCAGAGCCATTCGCAGGCCAAGTTCGCTCGATCGTTCCGCGACTATGTAAGAGAGAACGGCGTAGAGGCCGAGAGCGGACAGCAGCAGCGCGATCGCGGCGAAACCGGAAATCAGGAATACTTCGCACCGCGGTTGTGCGGACTGCAGAGCGATGTTCTCGGCAAAGGTGTGGTAGCCGAATTCGGGATCGTCCGGGTCGAGAGTCGCAGCGATCTTGCGAACTGCGTTCTCATAACCGTGGGGGTCGCCCGAAACCCGCATCACGACGTCCGGGCGCTGGTGTGATGGGTCCTGGGCGTAGGGCAGATAGAACCGCGGCTGGGGGGCCTCCGACGGGTCGTCGGTCCTGGTATCACCGACAACGCCGACAATCTGGCGTGCGAGAATCGGCTCCGTGGTGTGCTCGAACGTGGGCGTGAAGTAGCGGCCGACGGGATCTTCCACGGGGAAATACTTGCGCGCGAAGGACTGGCTGATCACGGCCACTGGAGCCGCCTTCGGATCGTTGTCGCGGGGGACGAAAGTGCGCCCGTTGAGAAGAGGAATGGAAAGTGTCTCGAAATAGCCCGGAGTAGCAATGGCCGCAGTAGCGGCGGGCGGATCCTGAGGCGAAGCTACGAAACCCGGAATCGCGATAGGGGTCCACTGGCTCCATGCGGAAGAGTCGGGGCGGGGATGGCCGGCAGCGACTTGTTCGACGCCGGGCAGCGCAGCAATTTGCGGAAGAAACCTGTCGTAAAACGCAACCTTGTTTGGAACGGGATAGCGTTTGTTCGTAAGCGCGACATCGAAGAATAGGGTCCGCTTCGAGTCAAAGCCCGGATCAAGGTGAAGAATCTGAAACATGCTCTTGATGAGCAATCCGGAACCGATGAGCAGGGCGAATCCCAGAGCGGTTTGCGCGACAACGAGACCGTGATGCAGGCGGTTGCGACGACGGCCGGGAGTGGTGTTGGATGAAAATTCTCGCAGCGCGTCGGCTGGGTCGGGACGCGACATTCGCCACGCGGGAAGCAGACCGAAGATGAGGGCGGTCGCCGCCGAGAGCGCCACTGCAAAGGCCAGGACGCGGCCATTCATCGTGATGTTGTAAAGCCGGGGCAGGTCTTGAGGGATGAAATAAAGGGCTGCCCGCAGCAGAACAACCGACAGCAAGATGCCGGCGGCTCCGCCGATGAGCGCGAGCACCAAAGCTTCCACCAGAAGTTGACGCACGACGCGAATGCGGCTGGCGCCCAACGCTGTGCGCAAGGCAACTTCGGGACGGCGCCCGTTGGCGCGAGCGAGGAGGAGTCCGGCGACGTTGGCGCAGCCGATGATGAGAACTGCTCCTACCGCGGCGAACAGGAGCGCTAAGATCGGGCGCACGTCGGAGACAGCCCGGTTCAACAATGGAGCGACGGAGACACCAACCTTTTCGACATCTTCCGAATATGTCTGCGACAGGCCGCGCTGGATGATGTTCATCTCGGCAAGGCATTGCTGCAGGCTCATTCCGGGCTTAAGGAGTCCGACAACGTCCAGGCGACCATCGTCGCGAAGCGCGGTGCCTGCCTGCGGACCTTCGGCGTCGATTGAGAAGGTCGACCAGTACAATGCCGGCTGCCCGATCGGATAGTGAAACCCGTTCGGCATGACGCCAATTACGGTGTAGGGCTCATCGCTGATCTTCACGATTTGGCCGATCGCGTTCGGCGAGGCACCGAAGTCCTTCACCCATAGCTCGTAGCTCAGTATGGCGACACGATGGCCAGGCTGCTCTTCGTCGATAGTAAAGGTGCGGCCGAGGGCGGGAGGCACACCAAGCATGGGGAAGAAATTCGCGGAGACGCGTCCGCCTTCGATCACTTCGGCATCTTCGCCATTCGCCTTGCTGAACAAGCGATCAATGACGTTATAGGAAGCGAGCGATTCAAACGACCGGACTTGACGCCGCCAGTCGAAGTAGTCGGGATAAGAGGTTTGTAGCGGGCTTGCGGTGGCAAGATTCGTCGAGGACGTGCCCGGCGGTATTTCCAGGGTGTCGATCGCGACCAGGCGATCCGCGTCCGGGAACGGAAGCGGGCTGAGGAGAATGCCATCGACGAGGCTGAAGATGGAGGTCGTCGCGCCGATTCCGAGCGCCAAAGTCAGGATGACCGTGAGAGTGAACGCAGGGCTGCGGCGAAAATAGCGGAGGGCAAATCGCAAGTCCTGCAGCGCCGACGGGAACATGGCGTGATTATGACAGGACAGGGCTTCGCGGTTAAGTGTTCCGCCGTGTCCATCAGAAACCTGAACCACAAAGGGCACGAAGGTTCACGAAGGAGGTCTCTCCAACAAAGCGTGCCGCAGTCTTCGCAAGATCCCTCCCTTCGCCTGAAAAGCGGCTCCGTTCGGGATGATGCCAATGCAGTGTGGGGTTGTTAAAAGGCAAAATACCCACTACCAACGGCTCAGGCTGGTTGACCGAAAATCGTGAACCACCTAGTATTCGGCTCAGTGAGCGGCTCGCCTCAATTCATCGGCCAAACCATTTCGCACTACCGCATCGTCGAAAAGCTCGGCGGGGGCGGGATGGGCGTCGTCTATAAGGCAGAAGACATCAAGCTGGATCGTTTCGTCGCGATCAAGTTCCTTCCTGAAGACGTGGTGAAAGATCCACAGGCTCTCAGCCGCTTCCAGCGCGAGGCCAAGGCCGCATCGGCGTTAAACCATCCGAATATCTGCACCGTACACGAGATTGACGAAGAGAACGGGCGACCGTTCATCGTCATGGAGTTTCTCGACGGCGTGACGCTGAAGCACCTAATCGGGAATCGCGCGTTGGAATTGGACCGGGTGCTGGACATCGGCATTGAGGTGGCCGACGCGCTCGACGCCGCGCACGCTCAAGGGATCGTTCACCGGGACATCAAGCCGGCCAATATCTTCGTGACCAAGCGTGGTAACGCGAAGGTTCTCGACTTTGGTTTGGCCAAGATGACGCCGGAGAAACTTGAAGCGGCGGGATCTGCGCCAACCCTGACTGTGGCTGAGGAACATCTGACCAGTCCGGGAAGCACACTGGGCACGGTCGCGTATATGTCTCCGGAGCAAGTGAAGGGGCAGGAACTCGACCAGCGCACGGATCTCTTCTCGTTCGGGGTCGTGATGTACGAAATGGCGACCGGCACTCTGCCGTTTCGCGGCGACACCTCGGGAATCATCTTCGATTCGATCCTGCATGGAACGCCCGTAGCGCCGGTGCGGCTGAATCCCGACGTCAGCGCGAAGATGGAAGACATCATCTCGAAGTCGCTGGAAAAAGATCGGGAGGTTCGCTACCAGTCGGCTACCGAGCTGAAAGCCGATCTCAAGCGGGTGAAGCGGGATAGCGAGTCGCAGAGGGTTCTCGCATCTTCCGGAACGCGCGCGGCACCAACTGCGGGACGAACAAAGCGCACAGGCTGGCTCCTGGCAGCCGGGGCGCTCATCGTCGCAGTTCTCGCGCTGCTGGGATATCGGGCGTATGACAGTGCGGCCCACAAATCGCTAACCAGCACCGTTGATTTGAAGCCGGCCACCGAAACTATCGCCGTTCTTCCCTTCCGGGATATCAGCGCTGCAAACGCCGACAGTTGGGGCATTGGGATTACGGACGCCATCATCAGCCGGCTCACGTCGTTGCAAAACTTAGCCGTCCGACCGACTACATCCGTCTTAAAGTATGCCAAAGAGGCGCCGGACCCGGTGGAAGCGGCCAAAGCCCTGGGCGTGCAGAGCGTGCTAGAGGGAACGTATCAACGCTCTTCGAATGTGATCCGTGTAACCGTTCAATTAATTGATGGACACACTGGGACGACGAAGTGGTCCCAGCGCTACGACCTGAAAAGCGCCGACATCCTCACCTTTGAAGATGAGATGGCCACGAAGGTGGTCGAAGGATTACAGATCCAGATCTCCCCCACAGAGCAGAAGGCGATCCAGCAACCGGTAACGACGAACGTAGACGCGTACAACGATTATCTGCAGGCGCGCTTTTACTTGAACGAATATTTCGTCTACTCGGGGGTCGACAGCCTTGAAAAGGGGGAGCGCCTCCTTCTGCACGCGGTGTCACTGGACAATAATTTTGCCGATGCGTACGCGTTGCTGGCGCAGATGTATTCCCTGCAGAGCGCAAACTTTTTCGTGGAGGCCGGTGCAAATGTAAAACGGGGCGAGGCGGCGGCGAAGAATGCGCTGCGAATCAATCCTCAGTCTGTTGAGGGGATGGTCGCCCTGGGAGGGATTTATAGCGAGGAGGGCCGCGAACAAGAGGCGATTCGCATCACGCGACAGGCGGTGGCTCTGGCTCCAAACAACGAGAATGCCTGGCAGATGTTGGGATATTCGTATTACTACGCGGGGCTGAACGAACTCGCGGAACAGGCGTACGGGCGGCTCTTACAACTCAACCCGACACTTCTGCAGCCTCGCTGGATGCATGCGCGAATGCTTCTCTATGGAGGGAAAACCGACGAAGCGGAAGCGGAAATGCGGGATGTCGTCACAAAGAATCCGAACCAGTTTAAGGCCCTAGCGTACTTCGGCTGCATTCTCTATTACCAGGGAAAGCTGGATGAAGCGGAATCGAATCTGAGCCGGGCTGTCGAGTTGGAAGGCGATTCCAGCGATAACTCCGCACGCATGCTGGCGGCGTTCGTCTATGCTGCGCGCGGCCAGCGCCAGAAGATTGATCCGCGGCTCTTCAACTATCGTCCGAATGAAGTCATTGACGGCGATGCCGCGTATTGGCTGGCGGGTATCCACGCTCTGCTAGGAGACAAACCGAATGCCCTGCTCTGGCTCAAGCGAACTGTGGAACTCGGAGACGTGAACTTCCCCTGGTTTGAGCGGGACAAGAATTTTGAAAGCCTGCGGGCAGACCCTGAGTACAAGGCGATCATGGCCGGGGTTCGACAGAGGTGGCAGGCGTATAAGGATGAGTTTGATCCGGGTCGGTAAAACGAGCACACGGTCGAGAAGTGAAAATGTCCTCCGTACAGCTGTTGAAAACGCCTCTAGGGGGAACTGTCGTGGGGCGACCTCAGCGACTCATTCACCACGGCGCGTAATTGCCGCAAATCGGCGAAGAATTGTTGTCCCAAGGTTCTTGCATCGTTGTTGCTCTGGCCTCCTGCCGCGAGATGAGCAATGTTTATCAGCCTCTGGAGGGGATCGTTGATACCGTTTGCCAACTGGTTCGCCATCGCTGAGGCGGCGGCAGCTTTCGTCTGCCGCAATAGCGCGTGCTGTTGTCGGTGATGCCGAACGGCCATGGCTGCGAAGTCTGCCAAGACTCGCATCATCTGTCCGTCGTCCTTGTCGAAAGCCGTGGTGCGGCCATGAGCCATGATGAAAATAGTTCCCCGGGTGTTGTCCACCCGCCACGGGAGGAGAATGCCGTCGGTCACGAGTGGGGCCTTAATCCCCATGATGTCGAAGAAACGCTGGCTGACTCTGAACAGTTGTGGCTTGCCGCGTTCCAGACAGATGCCACAGGCGCTGGGATAGCGAGGAAGCACAGCATTCAGGAATCCGTTGTACTGACCCGCCGTTGCAACCCAGTGGTAATAGTTTGTGTCACTTTTTTCTTCGGTTTCGAGGCTGATGCCCGCGCTGTCTGCACCGCACAGGTCCACTGCGGCATTCACCAACTCTTGCAGGATCGTGTCGGGGTTCTGCACGAAGGAGTGAGTAAGCCGGCGCAGTCCCTCCATCTGCAAGGTCAAGTCGCGAGCATGCAGTTTCCGCGCATTGAACTCTGTGTGAGTGTCGAGGTCAAACACCTCGAGTCCAGTATCCTCCGAAAAGTTTGGTGCGGCAGCAGCCTCGTTCCTTACGGCAGACAAAGCGCGACGAAGTCTGCTCGGGATCATGTCCACTCGAAGGCCCGTTTCTTCGGCAATCTCAGCCGGGTTCTTGCCGTCAAAAAACGCCATCTCCAGCATTCGACGGTCTGCATCGGGCAGTAGTAAGACCAGCGAATGCGGCTTCTGCATCAATTGGCTTACTTCTGTATGGCTGACGGGATCGTAGAGACGATTAGGGGAACGCTTCTCGCTGGAGTTGCGTTGCCGCATACGTTCGATTGCGAGATTCCTCGACAAGATTCCAAGCCCTTCCCTCAGACCTCCTAGTTCCGACGCAAACTGCTGCGGGGCCAGCCAGATCTGAAGGAAGACATTTTGCAATACCTCTTCTGCCGAGACTGAATCTCGACACACCCGAAGCGCGACTGAATAGACCAAAGAAGAGTGGCGATCGTAAAGCGAGGCCATTGCTCCCTGGTCGCCCAATCCGACCCGGGCGAGCAAATCTAAGTCCTCTGAGTTCATGTCGTGCGACGCAGGGATTCCAGGAGCGTTTCGAGAAGCTGCCGCGATCGTTTCGCTACCCGACTCAGACGCCTCACCCGACGTGAGCGATGGTCCCCGAGGAACCGAATCGGTTCGGGCGGGACGTCTTCGCGGCTTGCGTAATTCGACCGTCCAGACGTAACAGTTCTCGTGAACCGCTTGGCCAGATTCATCCGTCTTGCTTTCTTCGAGGTTTACAGATTCGTTGCAGATGGCGCAATGCGGAAGCCAACCGTCGTAAGACATGGGATGCCTCCTGGGAAAGGGTGATTAAACTTATCTTCGTTGGGGATTGGAGTCTGAGCAGAAGTGCTCACAGGGGGAAATAATGAAAACCGTCCGTGCGGTCCAAATCGCACTGCGAGGAAGCAGCTTCTTCCTCAATCCTTCGCGTGAAAATCATGTATCGGCCATTACCAGCGGCTCGTTCCATGAACCTCCGCGCTCTTGGCACGATCCGGCGGAGAATCCTGTCTGTGCGGCCGCCACACCTCATTGTGATTGAAATCACAGATCGTCCATCGGCCCAAGCTATACCGTTAAGGGGAAGCAGTTTATTGATTGTGAGGAGTTACCCATGAGTATTGCCTCGCCGACGACCACCACGCGCATTTTGAACCCCAAGCTAGAGCGGAAGATCATGAGCGCCGAGACTGCGGCGGGACTGATTCAGTCTGGCGATCAGATTGGAATGAGCGGGTTTACCGGGTCGGGATATCCCAAGGCGGTGCCGCTGCAACTGGCGCATCGCATTGCAGACGCACATTTCCGCGGGGAGAAATTCCAAGTCAGCGTGTTCACGGGTGCTTCGACGGGGCCGGAGTTGGACGGGGCGCTGGCGATGGCGGGCGGAATTCATCTGCGGCTTCCCTACCAGTCGGATCCCGAGACGCGGAAGCGCATCAACGCCGGCGAGATGGATTACATGGATATCCATCTGAGCCATGTCGCGCAGTTCGTGGAGTATGGATTTCTTGGGAAGCTGGATGTGGCCCTGATCGAGGTCACTGCGATTCTGGAAGACGGTCGGGTCGTACCGAGCTCCTCGATTGGCAACAACAAAACGTGGATTGACTGCGCTGACCGCGTGATCCTGGAGGTGAACTCGTGGCAGCCGATGGCTCTGGAGGGAATGCATGATATTTACTATGGGCTCGAACCGCCTCCGAATCGCAAGCCGATTCCGCTGGTGCGGCCGGGGGACCGCATTGGATCTCCGTATCTCAACATTCCAGCCGAGAAGATCATCGGGATCGTGCTGACCGATTCGCCGGATCGGAATAGCGCGTTCAAGGCCCCAGACGAAGCGTCAAAGAAGATTGCCGGGCACATCCTTGAGTTTCTCAGCTGGGAAGTGAAGAAAGGGCGGATGCCGGCGAACCTGCTGCCGCTGCAATCGGGCGTGGGAAACATCGCGAACGCAGTACTGTTCGGGCTGGAGGAAGGTCCATTTGAGGGGCTGACTTCGTACACAGAAGTGATTCAGGATGGAATGATCCGGCTGCTGAAGTCGGGCAAGCTGACTTCGGCGTCAGCGACAGCTTTTTCTCTTAGTCCCGACATGCTCAACGAAGTCAACGCCGACATGGCATCGTATCGCGAGAGAATCGTGCTGCGTCCGCAGGAGATCTCGAACAATCCGGGGATCATTCGGCGGCTGGGCGTGATCGCGATGAACGGAATGATCGAAGCCGACATCTATGGCAACGTGAACTCGACGCACGTGATGGGATCACGCATACAAAACGGGATCGGCGGCTCGGGAGACTTCGCGAGGAACGGTTATTTGTCGATCTTTATGGCGCCGTCTTGCGCGAAGAAAGGTACGATCTCGACGATTGTGCCGATGGTTTCGCACGTGGATCACACCGAGCACGATGTGCAGGTGCTGGTGACGGAGCAGGGCCTGGCAGACCTGCGGGGACTCTCGCCGAAAGAACGAGCCAAGTTGGTGATCGAGAAGTGTGCAAGTCCAGAATATAAGCCGCTGCTCAAGGACTATCTGTCGCGGGCGGAGCAACTGTCCTATGGAAAACACACCCCTCATCTGCTGACGGAGTCGCTGAGCTGGCATAGCCGGTATTTGCGCGGCGGGAACATGCTGCCGAAGGAAGAGCAGTAAGAGCGAGTTGCGAGTTTCAAAGTTTCAAAGTTTGCACGGTTTCACAGTCTCAGGGTTTCCCCGAGTGAGCGCACCTTGAAACTTTGAAACCTTTTCACTTTGTAATCTTGCTTAATGCGGCCAGAGCCAGCCGAAGGTGCCTGCGGTCAGCAGCGCGTACACCAATCCGTCGATCGCTTCCAAGGTGACGAAGCCCCACGGCATTCCCTTCCAGATGGCGTTGGCTAGCGGTCCCAGACCGTAGGTGAGAAACGCCGCCGTTCCAACGACGCGAAACACCGCTAGATAATCTGTGCCAGCCGGTACTGTGTGCGCCGTGAGATAGGCGACGAAAAAAGAAATCACCAGACAGTATCCGAACCACAGGCCGAGAAACTTCGGGATGAAGGGCGACCCGCTGGGGAACACAGTCATCATACCGACCGGTCCCTGCTTGTATTTCTCGATGGCTTCCGGCGTTTTCATTTCCTTATGAGTGCAGAAGGGGAATACATATAACCCTCGCTGCAGCCCGGCGGAGCGGAGGGCCGGGAGAACTTTGTCTTCATCCGGCAGCTTCTTGTAGTCGTTACGGTGATAAGGCAGCGCCATGTGCATGAAGGAGCTGGCGACGAAGACGATGACCGCCGACAGAAGGATCGGCAGCCAGAGAGCGGAGAGTGGCGGCATACAGGCTCCTATGAGAAGTCTCAGACCAGTGACTTCGGGAGGCTACCTTCTCAAATGCAAGAGGTCAAGAGTTTCGCGTTCTGATAGGAATGTCTGCCACGGATTCACACGGAGCTTCACGGATATGTCCTTTTCAATTTTTGTCCACCTTGTTTTATCTGCCTTAACGGGCGCGAATCTGCGGGGAAAGAGCGGCATTCAGCCCTGCCCGTGCATCTAAGAACATCATGACAGCCGAAGCCAATCCCATCAGCGTGCAAATCATTCATTCGGAAACTCGAACCGATGCCTCCTCCCGCTTTCGAGAATGGCTGGAGCAGTTAGTGTCACGCCAGGGCAGCGATCTTTTGCTGGTACCACATGCGCCGCCGGCGATTCGCATCGAGGGGGCGCTAGAAGCGATCGGAGAACGCGCTCTGAGCGGCAACGAGATCGAATCGGCCGTGCTGCCAGTGATGGCAGCGCACGCGCGCGAAGAGTATAGACTCAGCGGGATTGCGGATTCTTCGTACCGAGTCGATGGTATCGGACGATTTCGCATTAATCTGCACCGCGAACGCGGTCGCGCGGCAGCCACGGTAAGGGCGCTGCCTTCGGCAATTCCAAGGATCGAAGACCTGCACTTGCCCGCGGGCGTGGGCGCGCTGGCGAAGTTGCGACGCGGATTGGTGATCATTGGAGGAGCGACCGGGTCGGGTAAGAGTACGACTCTGGCAGCGCTGGTGAACGAAATCAATCGCAACGATGCGCGACATATCGTGACCATCGAAGATCCCATCGAGTACGAGCACGTGCATGACCGAAGCCTGATCGAGCAGGTGGAGATAGGAATTGATGCTCCCGACTTCCCTACCGCGCTACGGGCGGCGTTGCGCCAAGCGCCGGATGTGATTGTGGTCGGCGAGATGCGCGATCCGGAGACGGCTCGCATTGCGTTGTCAGCCGCTGAAACGGGCCATCTTGTATTTACGACGCTGCACACGACAGATGCGGCTTCCACTGTTTCCCGCATAGCGGATTCATTCCCGCAGGAGCGGCAGCATTCCGTGCGCGCAGAGATGGCGATGGCGCTTGCCGCGATGCTGACGCAGACACTGCTTCCACGTCGCAACGGAGGACGCGTTCCCGCGGCGGAGTTACTGATCGTAGGATATGGGGCGCGGCAGCACATCCGAAAGAATGCTTTGCAACATCTGCATCAGGAAATCACGATTACGCGAAAGCAGGGATCGTTCACGATGGAAGAATCGCTGGCGCAACTAGTCTTCCAGCAGGAACTCAGCCGTGAGGAGGCAATGACACGCGCGCTGCATCCCGACGATTTGGACACAGTGTTGAAGGCGAAGGGATTCTAGGAGTAGTAGAGGCGCGGCTTTTAATGCTTCAGTTCGAGTGCCTCACGCAGCGCCGGTTCAGGATTCTGGCTGATGGCGACAGCCCGGGAACCGAGTTGCTGCTCCAATTGCTTGCGCGCTTGGCCGGCTGCCGCGGCTGCTTCGTCGTTAACGTGAGGCGATAACAACGATTGCGACTTGAGCAGGCTCGCGTAGGCGAATCGCGGCGGAAAACCGTTGTCCCGCAAGAAAATCGCGTACATGTACCAATCGACAGCCTCGCTATGCCGGTCGGCCAATCCAGCATCAAGTTGAAGCGCCCGCTGATACAGCGGCAATGCCTTGCTGGTTTCTCCGAGTCTGGCTTGCAAGGAAGCCTCCCCGACATCGGAAAGGCTTTCCAACTTCATCTCTCCTGTCCGAGCCGCGAGAGTTCGTGCCATTTTGTAATCTCGCAGGGCGAAATCGGCGTTATTCGCTCGGACGTTGCAATCGGCAAGTTTCAACGCCACGGTGATGATCGTGGCGGCAGGCGGAACATTCGATGGCGGCCGTTGCGCCACCTTTCGGATGAAACTTTCGTAGTGACTAATGGCGTCCTCGAGTTTGCCTTCTTTATCCAGATCCAGCCCTAAATACAGATCGGCCTCAGCCTGCGACGGATCGAATTTGAGAGCCCTCTGCCAATTCTCTTCCGCCTCGTCGGTGTGCCCAAATTGCTGGGCCAGGATTCCGTGATTGACCAGCAAGGCTGCGTCCCTGGGCGCTAATTGCAGCCAAGTGCCAGTCAGCTGATAGGCCTCATCGAAGCGTTTTTCCTGGGTCAGGTATCGAAGCCATGCATCGCGCGGCGCCGGATCGGTTGGATTCGCCGTGATCGCATATTGCCAGGCAGCAACCGATTCATGCGGATTTCCATCCTCCAGCGCTTTGCGTGCCAAGCGGACCTCGACTGGAGTGTCATAGGGAGCCAGTGAAGCCGCGCGCTTGAGGTCGGCCAGACTCGTACTGTGCATGCCGAAATAGTAGTGCGCTTGGTCGATACAGCCCCAAATAAGCAGAAGCGCGGCGGCCCCGACGCGCAGAGCGCGAGCGACCGGGCTCGGTCCGGCCAGTCCACGTAATGCCTTCATCGTCCGACTGCCAGCCTCCATTGCGCCTTCCGCAATCTGTGCACGAGAATTTACCAACAATGCAGCGATGCGACCGTCGCGCAATTTCCAGATCGCTCCATCCAGGATGAAGTGGTGAATGTTCACCAGAGCCGTGAAAAGCAGGAAGCTGCGCGTGAAATCAAAATGGAAGATCAGGCTTGATATCCAGGGTCCGGGAACGAAGAGAGCAATGCCGCCAACGACGAGAATCGCAAAGTACGAAAGAGGCCGCCACGACCGGTTCGGCGTAGTCGCCGCTTCTCGCTTCGCGTAGTAACTCGTTATCCATAGATATTGCGCCGAGTGCATGATCGCGAGCACGCCGGTACTGTAACGGCTCCGCGGGATTTGAAAATGTTCCAACAGCGAAAGCAGCGTAGGCACCAGAAACCAGATGCATTGCGTAGAAAACAGGGTCAGCGAAGGAACCATCCGGCGGAAGGTAACCTGTCGGAGAAGCCCGGATAGTCCGAAGACGGAGCACGCCAGAAAAGCGATGGCGAGGGCAATCTGCACTGGCGAGCTGATCGCTGCGGGAATATTCAACGAGACGAACAGAGGATCGCCCGAAGGACCGGTGTGAAGGCTCAGCAGCAGGACTGCATAGGAGATCAGGAATGCTGAGTACAAGGCGCGCCGCTCCGTGGGCGTCGGCTGAGCGCCGGACCGGCGTGCAAACATCATGAAGATTCCGTAGTTCTGCCCACTGTAGTGCCAGGGACTCGCGGTCAGATAAATTGTGAAAATCCAAGGTAGAGCGCGAGGCCAGAAGTGCGAGAAAACCAGAGTCAACACTACGAGCAGCGTGATGTGGACGGTAAAGATGCGGTATTTCTCAAAATCCGCTTTCGTGTGGTAGGCGCGATAAATCGTCGCCATGTAATGCGGATAGTTGAAGAACAACGCCAGCACATAGAAGAAGACCGCCCACGCGAGGGTGCTGGCGGCAGTGCAAAAGTACGCGAGCAGCAAGAGCGGAACCGACCATGCGCCACATCCGACGATTAAGTCCACCGATGGGTGATAGATCCAAACGGATTCCCCGGGACTTGCATTGTTTTTGCTCATTGGCATAGGTGCCGGATGCCGTCGACGGGACGCCGATATCCTCTTTAAAATTGTAGGGGGAACCTTGCCCGTGCCGGTTACCTAGAGTCGTTCGGATGGTTCCGGAAGTAACATGGCCGCTGCTGTTCCGGCTGCGATCGATTCCGGTGGTGTGATCGTTATTTCTTGGATCTAGGGCATCCGGATGCCTATGCCCAGTACGTGCGATCAAGGCTGCGGTATTGGATTGCCTCGGCGATGTGCTTGGGCTCGAGGTTGGGAGTGTCTTCGAGGTCCCCGATAGTACGGGCTACTTTCAGGATGCGGTCGTGGGCGCGGGCGCTAAGACCCTGCTGAGTCATGGCGCGCTCGAGGAGGCGTTCGCAGTCAGCGGACAGTTCGCAGAAGGCGCGGATGTGGCTCGAGGACATCTGGGCGTTGCAATAAATCTTTTCACGCGAAGAAGCAAAACGCGCCAGCTGTTTTTGCCGTGCCTGCATGACGCGCCCGCGGATCTTGGCCGAACTCTCAGGTTCATTCGTCGACCGCATTTCTTTGTAGTTCACCGCTGGGACGTCGATGTGGATATCGATGCGGTCCATAAGCGGCCCCGAGATTTTCGAGATATAGCGCTGGATCATTGGAGTCGTGCACTGGCAGTCGCGGGTGCGGTCATTGTGAAAGCCGCAGGGACAAGGATTCATCGCAGCGGCCAGCATAAAACGCGCGGGGAAAGTGAGCGACATGGAAGCGCGAGCGATGCTCACCGTACCGTCTTCCAAGGGCTGGCGAAGAACTTCAAGGACATTGCGGGGAAATTCCGGCAATTCATCCAGAAAAAGCAGGCCATTGTGAGCGAGCGAAACTTCGCCGGGACGAGGAATGACTCCTCCGCCGATCAACCCCGCGTCGGAGATTGTGTGATGAGGGGAGCGATAGGGGCGCGTCCCAACTAATCCTGTACCTTGATCCAGAACGCCAGCCACACTGTGAATCTTGGTCGTCTCCAGCGCCTCTTCGAAGGTAAAGGGCGGCAGGATCGTCGGCATGCGCTTGGCCAGCATGGTCTTCCCAGACCCTGGAGGACCGATCATCAGAATGTTATGGCCTCCGGCGCAGGCAATCTCAATTGCCCGCTTGGCAGTCTGCTGTCCGCGGACATCTTTGAAATCGACGAAGAATTGCTGAGACTCGCGTAACAGAGAATCGCCGTCGGCCTTGATCGGAGCGATGCCGTTACCTGAATTCACGAATTGGATCACGTCCAGGAGCGAACGCACGGGGTAGACATCGACTCCGCCGACCATAGCCGCTTCTTTCGCGTTGGCTTCAGGTACGACCATGCGGGAGATTTTTCGTCCACGGGCCTCTATGGCAATGGGAAGGGCGCCGCGAACACCCCGAACGCCGCCATCGAGGGAGAGTTCTCCGACAAACAAGCAATCCGGCACTTCCTTCTTTGTGAGGCCTCCGTAGGCGCCGACAATGCCGAGCGCCATCGGCAGGTCGAAGCCAGATCCTTCCTTCTTTATGTCGGCCGGTGCGAGATTGATGGTGATGTGGGTGGGTGGGATGTCGTATCCGCAGTTCTTCAGAGCGGCACGGACGCGGTCGCGGCTCTCGCGCACCGCGGCATCGGGAAGGCCAACAGTGTGGAAATGGTCCTGATCGCACTTGATGCCCGAGCAGTCGACCTCCACCTGAATAATGTTGGCATCGATACCGTACACGGCGGCGCTGAGAGTTTTGTAGAGCATGAGTGACCGCTGGCGCTTTCCCCGTCTGGTGGACAGTCGAGGAACAGCCGCCCGGACACAAGAAGTCCTGAGCGACCAGATAACCACCTTACGGATTAAGGTCCATGAAGGCTGTGACGGATGTCACCACGAGCTGTGGAAAACTGGACGACGTCCGTATGCGGCATGCAACCTTGGCGCACAGTCGCGGGCTCTTCCTTCTTCTTTGGTGCCGTCTATTGTTCCTGTGTACCAGGAAGTCAATAATCTGGTTGTTTCAGCGGAATGTAACCAATTAGGATGGCTTTCGCCCAGAATCGGTAAGCCTTATGACTCCGGACCCCAATCAGCCCCCGCGCGTCCCCCAGGGAAATCTCGACCGAGAGGAATCGCAACTGTGGCGATGGGCGCTGATGTTCATGATCTTGCTCGCTGTCGCCCTGGCGGGTTTGCTGTGGGAACGACTCGAAAGTATCCCCTACCAACTGCGCGCGATCCCGATCGGAGTGTTGGTCCTGTCGATCCTGTTCGCAGTCTACGCGTATGGACGTCGGCGCGAGGTCAGCGAACTGAAGGGCGTACTCCGTGGATTGCAGGAGCACGTAGGCGCTGCGCCTTCGGAAGAGCAACTTGACCAGCTGAGCCAGGTCATCATGCGCTCGCAGCGCAACTTCAAGGAGCTGATCGATTCCTTTGACGACCCGGCTTGCGCGGTCGCACTCGACGGGACTTTGCGCACTGTCAACAAGCGCGTAACAGAACTGACGGGACTCACCTATTCGGACTTGGTGGGGCGCAAGATCTATGAATTTGTCGAGGAACCGACCCGAGAAGAAGCCGAGAGGAGCTTGGGACGCTTTCTGGATAAAAAGCGCTGGGCTGGTACAGCGCGTCTGCGGCTGAAGAACAGCTCGCGTCCGCTGTACTTCGATTGTGTCATCAACGGGATCATTAAAGGCGGCGAGGTGGTGGGCGCGAGCGTGTTGGGACGCGATGTCACCGAGCAGCGCGAAAAGGAACTACGCTTTACCGAGCTGTTCGAAACCTTGCAGGAGGGTGTGTACTTCAGCACGCCCGATGGCCACCTGCTCGATGCGAACCCGGCGCTGGTCAGCATGCTGGGATACGACGATAAAGGCGAGCTGCTCGCGGTGGAACCCGCCGCCTTGAACTTCGATCCAGGGAAGCCGGTACTGGGCAGAGCCGTCGACGATCGCGGAGGGTTGCGAACGCGCGAGATCAGGCTGCGACGCAAGGATGGAAAGGCAGCGGTCTTCCTCGATTCGTCACGCGCCGTCTGGGACACCTCGGGAAACATCATCCGCTACCAGGGCACGCTGGTCGACATCACCGATAAGCGGAGCATGGAACGGCAGATCGCGCAGCAAGAAGAGTTTCGCCGCCGGTTACTGGAGAGTTTTCCGGATCTCATCCTGGTGGTCGACCTCGAAGAAAGATATACATTCGTGAGCTCCCGCGCACGCGACTTGCTGGGGTACGAACCCAAAGATATGTTGGGGAAGAAGATTACGGATTTGGAAGATCATTCCCCGGAGCTGGCCTCGCTGTATCACGGCGTCGTGTCAGGGCAGGAAGCGCTGGCATCGGCAGAATTCGGAGCACGGCATCGGGATGGCAACTGGCGAACCATGCGCGCCTCGGGAAGCCAGCTAGTTGACGCGGAAGGCAAGATCACGGGCGTGATTATTTCCGTACGGGACATCACGATCGAAAGAAAGCTGGAACAGCAGGTGGTGCAGAGCGAGCGGCTGGCCGCGATGGGAGCAATGATCGGCGGCGTGGCCCACGAATTGAATAACCCGCTGACCAGCATTCTGGGCGTAAGCGAACTGCTGCAGGATACGGAAACGAACGAAACCTCACGGAAGCAGCTGGCCATGCTGCAGCAGCAGGCGCGGCGCGCGGCTGAGATTGTACAAAACCTGACCTATTTCGCGCGGCCTCCGGCTCCCGGGAAGAGCAGAATCAATTTGGTCGAAGTGGTCGAGCGAACGCTGAACCTGCACGCTTATTCGCTGCGCAAGAACAACATCACGGTGGACTTCCTGAAAGAGCAGGGAGTTCCTTATGCTTTGGGAGACCCGCACCAACTGATGCAGGTGTTCCTGAACCTGATCGTGAATGCGGAGCAGGCCATTCGCGAGGCGCGAGATAAGGGCACGCTGCGTATTCGCCTGGGTAAGGGCGACAATGCGGTCTGGGTTAGCTTCCATGACGATGGGCCGGGAATCGCGAAAGAAAACCTTTCGAGTATTTTCGATCCTTTCTATACGACGAAACGGCCGGGTCGTGGAACAGGATTGGGGCTGAGCATTTGCAAGTCAGTAATGAAAGAACACCACGGCAGCGTGGAAGCGGCAAATTCTCCTGAGGGCGGTGCGGTGTTTACGGTGACGCTGCCGGTGTCGGCGGTGAGTTGATCCCCTACTAGCTCCGGGCTTTTGCCCTGGCTTGTGCGGCCGGGGCGGCCGTCGCCACATAAACTCTTAGCGTTCCACGGCCATCGCTACTGCATTCCCACCGCCGAGACAGAGGGCGGCGATGCCGCGCTTCACATCGCGACGGATCATTTCGTAGATCAGGGTCACGAGCACGCGCGCACCGCTGGCACCAATCGGATGGCCGATTGCCACTGCGCCGCCGTTCACGTTTACCTTGTCAGAATTCAATCCCAACTCCCTCATCACCCCCAGCGCCTGCACGGAGAATGCTTCGTTCAGTTCGTAGAGATCGACATCTTCGTTCTTCCAGCCAGTCTTTTCCCAAATGGTGCGAACGGCACCGACGGGGGCCATCATGACCCACTTGGGCTCGACGCCGCTGGTAGCCTGCGCGATGATCCGAACCATGGGTTTCGCGCCAAGCTCTTTCGCACGCGAAGCGCTGGTCACGACCAACGCGGCTGCTCCATCATTCACTCCCGGAGCGTTGCCGGCGGTGACGGTGCCGTCTTTCTTGAAAGCCGGCTTAAGAGAACGCAAAACTTCGATCGTCGTATCTTCGCGCGGGCTTTCATCCTTATCGAAAATCGTTGGAGGCGCGCCTTTCTTCTTTGCTGGAATCTCAACCGGAACGATCTGCGATTTGAATCGGCATTCCTTGATTGCAGAGACCGCCTTGCGATGCGAGTGCACAGCGAACTCGTCCTGCTCTTCGCGGGTGATGCCGTATTTCTCGGCGACGTTCTCGCCCGTGATTCCCATGTGGTAGTCGTTGTAGATATCCCAGAGTCCGTCGTGAACCATGGAGTCGACGATCTGCGCATTGCCGAGACGGTATCCTTTGCGCGCCTGCGGAAGAAGATAGGGTGCATTGGTCATCGATTCCATTCCGCCGGCGACGACAATGGAACTGTTTTCGGTCTGCACCGCTTGCGCTGCGAGAGCAACGGATTTTAATCCGGAGCCGCAGACCTTGTTTATTGTCATGGCACCTGTCGACGGAGCGAGTCCGCCGTAGATTGCTGCCTGTCGCGCAGGATTTTGGCCGAGTCCGGCAGAGACGACGTTACCCATGATGCACTCGTCCACGAGTGCGGAATCGATGCCGGCACGCTTGACCGCTTCGCGCACAGCGATGGCGCCGAGCTGCGGCGCAGTAAAGTCCGAGAGGCTACCCTGGAATTTTCCCACCGGTGTGCGGCAGCCGGAGATGATGACAACATCGTCAAAAGAGGCCATGAATCAAGCTCCCGCGATGATTTCGCTTTCATCATTATAGATGTTTGCGGGAAAGATTTGTTTCGCGCGTCCAAGTGTTGCGATCATCCTCGCACCATTCTCGAGGAAGAGATGTGCGTTCGTAGTTTGCCAGATCGCAGACGAAGAACATGTGTGCGGAATGAATTTTCGAGGAGAGATTGCACGCATCGCGCAAAAATTTGGTTGACAATCGCCACAAGAATTCTTTCATCGTGACTTTGGTGTCACAACTTGCGCCGATTGATCATCATTTTTTTCTTGACTTCATTTTTCAATAACTCTATACATCAACTAGTTGCAGTAAAACACCACTGCACATTTTCCATGAAGAATGGAAGGGAGAATAGGAACAATGGCAACCAAGAAAAAGGCAAAGAAGAAAAAGAAGCACTAAGCAAGTTCAGTACGAAGTCAAAAAGGGGACGCTCAATGCGTCCCCTAAGTTTTTTGGGATGGACACTTGCCTCGCGATTTCCGCGTCGATTTGGACCGAGCTCGCGGTTAGAAATTCCCATTCGAGGATCAGACACTGTCCGTGGGTATGGGGTTCTTCGCTTCGCTCAGAATGACAGCTTAGTTTTGATTTGACTGGGCGGTGGCCGCTTTTGGCCGCCGTGGAATGCGCTTCTCTTTTTCCGGGCACAGGCTGCGGTACGCGCAGAAGTTGCAATGGATTCCTGGCTTCGCGTCGAACACCCCCTCAGCGATTCCCTTTGCAGCCTCCTCAACGCGCTGGCTGGCTGCGACTAGTTCTGAGTTCGCTCGCCCGGTGACCACTGGAACGTTCTCTTCCAGGTTGTGAAAGATCAAGGCGCCGACGTCGTATCCCCACTTCTCTTTCGCAGCGATGGCGTAGAGGGACAACTGCAGACTCTCATCCGCATCTTCCTGGTCCCGGGCCTTGCCGGTTTTGTAGTCGATGATGGCCACCGTTCCATCTGGACGGCTATCGATGCGATCGATTCGTCCCACCACCGCGGTTTCTCCTACGCGAATCTCGAACGATTCCTCGGTGTGCAGAACCTGCGACACCGGAATTGAGCGGACCGATGCCAGGAATTCCCGCAACTGAGTAATTCCCTGCTTTTCGTAGAGCTCGTGCTGGTAGGTTTCTTGAATTTTCGCGTCCAGCAGGTCTTTGCGGAAGAGATCAATCAGTTCTTCGTCGGATTTCGGACGTCCCAGACGGACAGAATCAAAATAGGTTTTTAGGACGCGATGGATCGCAGCGCCGTACTGCATGGCTGCGGCAGGCTTGGCGGGAATGCGCCAGTCGCGCTCTAACTTGAAGCGTAGGCCGCAGCGTTCATAGGTATCGACCGCAGAGGCACTCAGCCGCCGGTGCAATCCTTCGAGCACTGGCAGTTCGAACCATGCGTTGGTTTGGGATTCATCCGGATAAAGAGGAGAGGTGGCGGCGGCCATGTCGAGCGTCGCCTGAGCGCCCCCGGCCGGAATCGCGCGGAACCAGGGCGCAACGGTACGATTTGCGATCAGCTCGCGGATGTAGCCAGCGGGCGTCTTGTCGAGTTTGCCCGTGCCCTCGCGGGCGTAGATCCGCAAGGTGTCGCGAGCGCGGGTCATGGCAACGTAGAACAGCCTGCGCTCCTCTTGATTGTGCAGCGTCTTGTCGTCTGCCTCGGTCAACGAGTCCTGATCTCGCAACTCGCGCGGGAAGGCGACCAACGTCTCCCTGTAGTAGCAAGGGAACGCGCCGGAGTTCGCGCGCAAGATGAATACATGCGGAAACTCCAGGCCCTTCGCACCGTGGACGGTCATGAGTCGAACGGCGTTCTCGGAATCGTTCGCCGGCAGCGGGATGACACCGCCCGCCTCACGGAAGAGGGCGAGATAGTCCACCAGTTCTTCCAGATCTGTGGTCTTATTCACCTTCTTCTGCTCCCAAGCTTCGACGAAGCTCAAGGCGGCTTGCAAGATCGGCGACGACGGATCCAAGGCAAATTGCCGCACGATGATGTCGAGAGCTGCTCGAGCCTTCGCTCCACGCCGGCGAATCTCCTCGCGCGCACGTTGCAAGGCGGCTGCGACTTCTGAGCCACCCGCAACCCGGTCGAGCGCGGAATGGAGCGGGACAACCTGGCCTTCCCGATTGTCCCGGGCAATAGAGCGCATTGTCTGACGCAACTGTTCCGGATCAACGTGGAAACAAGGCAGCGCGGCTACACGGAACAGGCTGACATCGTCTCCGGTTGAAATCACCGCGTTCAGGCAAGCGAAAAGGTCGCGAGCCTCGGGCGTGTCGGAGACGTCCATGCTCTCAATGACGAATGGAATATCGGCTTCTGCCAGCTCCTGGACGACTTCGTCTCGCTGGTAGTGCGAGCGATAGAGGACGCCGAAATCGGACCACTTGCACTTCGCCTTCTTCTGGGCGCCGCGTAAGTAGCTGACCAGATCGGGCCCCTCGGAATCCTTCGTCGTAAGAACGATCGCCGAGACGAGCGGGCTCGGCAGATGTTCACCTGTCCTCTGTGCCTCCTCTTCGCGGGCCGATTGAAGCGGAGCGCGCCGATACGCGAGCGCGCCGTCTGCGTGCTTCGCAAAGACTGGCGGATTTTGGTCGATGAGAGCAAACGCGGTTCGGAGAATCGGTGTCGTCGAACGGCGATTCTTTTCGAGCACTACCAGCTTCGCTGCTGGAAAGTTTCGGTGAAACAGCTCGAAGGCCTCGCTCGATGCCCCACGAAAACGATAAATCGACTGATCGGGATCGCCGACCGCAAACAGATTTCCTCCCGGCCCGGCAAGGCGCGCCAGAATCTTGATCTGGGCGAAGTTGGCATCCTGAAATTCGTCGGCGAGGATGAAGCGCGCGCCGCGACGAGCCTCGGCCACCACGCTGTCATCGCTAGTCAGCAGATCGTGCGCCCGGGTGATCATATGGCTGAAGGTTCCCAGATTGTCTTCCTGCAGCCAACGCTCCATCGTCGTGAACACGCGGGAGATCTCTCGGCAGCGGCCGAGAATCTCGGCGTCATCGAGGGCATTTTTGGATTTCGCTACGCGCGGCATGGGGACCTCTCCGCGCTCCAGCCGCTCCACATATTGGGCGTATCGTTCCGGAGTCACCAACTCGTCGTGACAGCGACTCACGAACTCCAGCAGATCATTCAGGAACTGGCCGATGTTGGCCGCACGGATGTAGTGCTCGAGATGCAGGTCGCGAATCCGGCGGCGCAGGTAAATCCACAGATCCTTTTCGTCAAGAACGCCGAAATCCTTATGGACCCGCTGCAGCAACTTCAGGCAGTAATCATGGAAAGTCACCGCTTGGACGGCTCTGCCACCCAGCAACTTGCGTACGCGCTCCCGCATTTCGTCGGCGGCGTTGATGGTGTAGGTAAGAGCTAGGATCTCGTCGGGATGAGCATGGCCTGCCGCGACCAGCCGCTCGATTCGATGCGTGAGAACGGAAGTTTTGCCTGTGCCGGCTCCAGCCACGACGAGCATTGGACCGTCGACATGCTCGATGGCCTCGCGCTGGCGATCGTCGGGGGTAAATGGCGCAGAACGAAAGGTGGACTTCGAGACCGACATCGCGGCCAGAATATCACTTGCCAAGGATGAGGAAGACTGTGCGGAAAGCGGAAAACCTGGACTTCCGTCCTCGGTTCGTTCAACCGCGAGCTACTTTCCTGCGTTTTCGTCGACCTCGAAGATCCCGAATGTGTTCCCCTCGGGATCGACGAAATATCCTTGCCAACAAGTTCCGGGTACGGCG
>Ga0181528_10000676_pt1 | contig 22827 bp, 22 predicted proteins | sample PEATcosm2014_Bin_47_FD_119742 | JGI IMG/M metagenome (GOLD analysis project Ga0181528, IMG submission 119742) | Peatland microbial communities from MTU Mesocosm Facility, Houghton, MI, USA - PEATcosm2014_Bin10_10_metaG | ecosystem: Environmental > Terrestrial > Soil > Wetlands > Peat | place...
CTCCGACCAATAGAACTCACACATCTTTCGACCAGTCGTGTCCACTTGCAAAGAATGTGGACACGACCTCTCTCATTCACAGACTCATTCTGGCCGGCAACACGGTATTGGGGCGACGCTTACCTTGCTTCGACCATATCGTTTGGTGTTTCTCGACCGGTCCCCAGCAAAACAACATGCCCATAGACTTCCCGGTCTTTGAGGAAAGGCCCGTCAAGAAAAGAGACATTGAACGATTTGAAGGAAAAATACAGAGAGTTACAGACCCCAACGCACGTAGCCTGATCGAACGACTTCAACCGTATAACGCCGCCGATCCGCTTGACGACCCGCTGTGTATCATCCACGACTTCGATATTATTGATAAGCACCAAGAACTTGTTATTTGTATTGGGACCGGCGGAAGATTTTTCCCTCCCGAGATGCAGTCCGTCATCGAAACTTATCAACGGCAGCATCCTGAACTTAATCCCGCCCAGGTCGCATATCAGTTTAAGAGCCACGGTCCCTTGCAGCCTTGTATATCGTTCAGGAATTTTGGTCGGCGGGAAATCGAGCCTGTTATTCAAGGATTGACGAAGCTTTTCAACTACACTGTCGTGAGCGTCAAGGAATTCGAGATTTTGTGACATATCCGCCTTCTTAGACGGAATGTGATACACTTCCGCCTAAGCGGAGGATCAACGCAGCATGAGGGCCAACTCTAGCAGCAGTGAACCGAACGCACAGAACGCGAGTTTTAAGCCTTCCGAAGAAGTACAAGCAAAGATGAAACCGCTGGAGCGTGAATCATTTTTTGCCTTGGTAAAGCGAGCGGCTAATTCACCCGCTCTGAAATCTGGTCCAAAAGCGAAATAAACATCGGCTCTTCCGAGTTGCGCCGATTATACCTGAAGCTGTATTCATCCAAGTAGGTTTGCAGGTACTTTCGGCTCACCGAATGATACACCCCGCCGATCCCCCTCTTAATTAAGCTCCAGAAGCCCTCAATCGTATTCGTGTGAACATCGCCCATCACGTAAATCTTCTCAGCGTGCTTGATGCGCTTGTGATCGTAACCATTGGCTGGCGTTGCTAGACGGTCGTAAACGGGGTATTCATCCGTGTACACGATGCTGGCGGGAAGAACGTGCTCGGCAATGATGGGGTAGATCGTGGCCGACCGTACATCCGGCGTGACGCGGGCAATTACCTTGCCGCCGCGCTCCACCATGCCAAAGACCGGCGTCTTTGAATCGCCCTCGCCAGATCGCCCACGCATCCCGCGCGTGCCGTGCTGATTCTTGCGCTTTCCATCCACATAGGTTTCGTCCATCTCCACCGCTTCGCCCTCCAAGCAAATGTCCTCCGACATAAGCGTGCGAATCTGCTTGAACATGCGCCAGGCGGTCTTGTAGGTGACTCCGGTTTCACGCTGAATCTGTTTTGCGGAGATTCCGCATCGCGTAGCTGACATCAAGTACATGGCATAGAACCAGGTGCGAAGAGATGTGCTGCTCTTCTCGAAGATCGTTCCCGCCATCGGGGAAATCATGCTTCCGCAGTAGTCGCAAGCATAGGCAGGGCGTCCAGTGACGCGATGATGCTTGCGCTCTGTTCCGCACTTGGCACACGGAACCAGCCCGCTCGGGTACTTCTGCTCTTTGAGGAACTCAAGGCACTCAGTATCATTGGGAAACTGAGCGTTGAAGTTCTCAATTGTGAACCGGAGGTGCTCCGGGATGGACTGTTTCGGTTTCATGGTCGTTCCACCTTACAGTCACTACTTTGCCATATCTTCTACTTGATGTCAAGGGATAATTACCCCCGCAAAAATTTGAATATAAAAAGGTTAGGGGCTTGGTTTCAAGCTTCCACAGGCTGAAATTCAAGGGCAAGTTCAAAACTGCCTGCTGAAATACCTTGGCTCCGGTTCCACAATTGCCAAAAGAAGTCGGTTGTGGGCCACCTGTGGTTCTATTTTCACGATAGCAAATTCGAAGGGGTATTCCATCACTTTGGACGGAACTCTATGTCGTCTAGAATCAGATAGTTAGAAAAAATTGACGAGAATTCTCGCTTGACATCGCATAAAACGCGCGCGTTTTCCGGGCGCGAACGTGCGATTTTGCGGAAGCACAAGGATTGGCTTCAATGCTAATCGTTTGATTCGTGTTGTTACCGGCGGAAGTAGGCATCGCGTTGCCGGATACGTCGGGCTCATGCTCGTTGAGTAGCGTATTGCCCAGCGTCTGCAATCGGACCCTCATGACGGTTTCCGATTGCAGATGCGCGCCAGAGGCTACTTTGGATTTACCGTGTCGCCCGCTGAAAGGTGATTCACCGTTTTTCCCGTCTCCATAAAGGTGCGCGTGACCTGCTGAGCGCCGTAGATCCAGAGAATAACCAGCGGAGACGTGCCCACATTGTTAAAGCGATGAGGTTTTCCAGCGGGAATGTACGTGGTGTCGTATTTGCCCAGGCGCGTAGTCTGGCCATCGACCTCAACCTCGCCTTCGCCTTCCATGAGCGTGACCTGCTCGCCGCAATTGTGGCTATGCACCGGTGCATTTCGGCCTACAGGAAACGAGGTGAATCCCGAGGTAAAGACCGCGTCGGGCGCTCGTTCCCGGCCAATGAGCAGCGTCGAAATCACCCCATCGCCTCTTTCGAACTTAGGTACCGACTCGATCTTGAGAACAGTTGCAGAGTTGTTCTTCACGAATCCCTCCGGGTACTCCGGCTTGAAATTGCGACCGGCGCCGAATCTTTTCGGCGCCGGTCGCTGCTGCACAAGCTAGCTGCCCAACTACATTTACACGCTGACTTTTGCTGACTTTGTATCCGGGTAAACATCCTGTTCCGCCCGGATCGGCAAGCTGACTGGCTTTCCAAGTCGCGCGGAAAGATCGAATGCTTTTGTCAACATCAGGCGATTGTGTGCCTCGGCAGCGGTTGCATGCTGCGTTGGTACGCCGAGGGCAACGCGGTTGAGCCATGATTCGGTTTCGTCACGCATGGGTCCGCGCAACTCGCCGAGCGCAATATCCCCTGGAGGATAGCTGCCCATAAAGTCGACGCGACGAGTCTCGTCCGGGTTGTATCCCTCGGATTGCGACTTGCTGGTTGCCAGCACGATATCGCGATGGGTGTCATCAATCGTCAAGACGCCTTCGGTGCCGACAATGCCCACGTCAAGACTATAGACAGCGCCCGGCCAAACGATCGGCAATGCCCATGAAATCGTTGCCTGATAGATAGAACCGTCACTGAAACTAATCACGCCGGCGGTGGCGTCGATTCCATTCCAATTCGGTCCCAGGGCCTTGTCCACGGATCGGGCATAGACTTCGACGGCAGTCTTCTTCTCCATCATCCACATGACGATATCCAAGGCGTGAGTACCGGAGATCACCATGGGCGAGATTCTCTCGGGATGAGCGGTGCGCTTGTAGTTATCGATGGCGACCAGGCGGTTCATGAAAGCGCGCGAGGAGACCAGCGTTACGTCGCCCAACTGCCCGGTGCTTACCTTCTCCTTTGCCGCCAGCCAGCGACGGCGAAAACGCTGAGTGTATCCGACGACTGCGTCAACGCCAGCCGCCTGAATTGCAGCCAACACGCGCTCGGAATCGGAAAGCTCGGTAGCCAGCGGTTTCTCGATCATTAACGCATGTCCATGCTCACATGCCGCCAGAATCGGATCGACGTGCAGATGCTCATCGGTCGATACAATCACGGCAGTGACTTCGCTGCGATTCAACAGCTCCCGGTAGTCATTGGTGACGAAGTCAGCCCCGACTGCGTCCGCGACAACCTTGGCGCGATCAGGCTTTATTTCCGCGATGCCAATCCAATCGACCTGGGCATGACGCGCCGCCACCAGACCACGAATCAGGCCAACCCGTCCAGCACCAATAATGGCAAGTCCAATTCTCTTTGCTTTACGGCCTCTCATTGTTTCTCCTTATATTACAAAGACATAATTCGTTTGAAAGTCTGCGCTTCCGGTTCCTGATCGTTCGCTACAGGCGTGCGACTTGCAGCCGGTCCGCCAGCTCATCCAAGGACTGACGAAGCGCCGGAGCCAGGACAATACCGTTCGCCACCTGGTCTGCGTAAATCTTTGCGGATCGTTCTCCGGGAAGCCGCACTTCATCGAAGCCGGGCATCGTCGGAGACGATTTCATCTGCTCCCAAATGTCGTCGACGTTCTGTTTGAAAGTCTGGACATCCGCAAAGGCGGCGATATTAAGAGCGACCACTGCCTGGCCTGTATTCGTCTTTGACACGAAATCCGCATTAAAGTCGATTACATTTTTCCCGAATGCCGCTCCGTTGAGGGTTCCAGCCAGAAGCCCGAACATCAGCGCCAGGCCATATCCCTTTGCCCCGCCCACCGGCAACAAGAATCCCTCGTGCGCTCTTTTGGGATCGGTCAAGGGCTTGCCTTCGCGATCGATCATCCAGCCTTCGGGCATCGGCTCATTGCGCTGCGCTTTCACTTTCACCTTGCCATAGGCAGCATTGGTTGTTGCCATGTCGAGCACGATAGACGGGTGCCGCAATCCTGGGACGGCAATAGCGATCGGATTGGTACTGAGAAGCATGGCGGTACCGCCCCAGGGAGGAAGATGGTTGGCGTTTCCAATCGCAATGTAAAGCCCGATCATGTCCTGGGCCGCCGGCATCTGTGCATACAGGGCAGCCGGTCCGGCATGATTGCTATTGCGCACACCAACCCACCCAATACCGCAGCTTCGAGCCTTCTCGATCGCCAGGTTAGCGGCTCTGGTCATCACCAAATGCCCCATTGCGTTGTCGCCGTCGAGCAACGCCGTGGCTGGTTCGTCCCGTAGCAGCCGCATATTCGGATGGATATTCAGACCGCCGGCCTGAATCCGTTTGACATACGCAGGCAGCCGAAGAACACCATGTCCATCGGAACCCCGCGCATCCGCTTCCGCCATGAGCGAACCTACCGCATGAGCGTCATTCTCAGGCAGCCCCACGGATTCGAGCACGCGTGCAGTAAATGCCGCTAGTTCCGAAACCTTTGTTCGCACTTCACTGCTACTCCCTACCGCATTGGTATCGTGCAAAACCATTTGTACTCCGTCTCCTATTCTTATAGCGTGCGCGCAACGCGTTTTTCCGGTTCTCGTGATGAGTGAATCGTATCTTCAGCTACGTGACTAGGCTTTCTTGTCTGTAACCACCCGTTCGGGATTAATTGCAAACGCCCACAACAGCCCAGAACCCAGCATCACTCCCGACGTAATGTAGAAAGGCGCCAGCCACATACCTCTCTGCGTCAGAGCGCCGAAGAGGATTGCCGAAAGCGAGCCCGAGGCCTGGCCTACCATATTCATCACGCTGGAAACCGAACCGCTAAAACCACCGGCTATATCCATAGAGACAGCCCAAGATGGCGCCGTACTCAGCGAGATGAAGAAGTTGCAGGCGATCATGCATAGCACGACGGGAACGGGCTTGGACAGTAGAGCCACTGGAATCATGGTAAGAGCGGCACCGGCCATTGCTCCAATGCAGACAACGCGGCGGGACCACTTGAGATTGCCGCTCTTCTTGTAAACGAAGTCGGTAATGACGCCGCCGCTCAATACTCCAATGGCGCCGGCGAACAGTGGCAGCGGGGCAAGGAAGCCCATGTTTTTCAGTGAAATGTGCTGCCTTTCCATCATGTAGGTCGGCATCCAGTACCAGAAGAAGTAAGCTCCGTAGATGTAGCCGCAGTATGCCAACGACACGAACCACACATTGGGCGACCGCAAGATGAGGCCCCACGGAATGGCGACCTTTTTCTTTACTTCAGCCTTGCTACCGTTCGCCCGGTCCTGGATATAAGCCAACTCTGCCGCATTGACCCGCTTGTGATCGTCTGGTCGGTCGCGATACATGAAGTACCAGGCAAGAGCCCAGCCGATGCCGACGATCCCGGAGAGATGGAAGATGGCTCGCCATCCCCATGCGGTCATGATCGCTACCCCAAGCAAAGGCACAAGCGTTGTGGCAAATTGGCCGCAACTGTGTGTGACTCCATTGACCAAGCCACGTTCTGATTTGGGATACCAAAATTGCATTGCCCGCGTTGCCGCTGGAAAGCAGGCAGCCTCACCCAGGCCAAAAACGAACCGGATCGCAAGCATCGAGGCGAAACCAAGAGCGTGAGCAGTCGCCATGGTCATCAGCGACCAGAACAACACGACGATGGTTAATACCTTTCGCGGTCCGAAGGTATCACCGAGCCAACCCCCAGGAATTTGAGCAAGCGAATAGGCCCAGGCAAACACCGCAAACACCAGTCCCATCTGGGTCTTCGTGAAGCTGAATTCCTTCATAATGCGGGGTGCCGCGATGGAGATGTTGGTCCGGTCAATGAAGGTGATGAGAGCCATCAGGCTGAGCATCACCAGAATTGTCCATCGATACCCGCTTCGCTTACCGAGTTCCGCACCCTCCGGCGCACCGGGACGAGGTTCAGTGGTAACTACGTTTTCCATAATTACTTCTCCTAAATTTTGCCAGAGTCTATCAAGCCTGAGTTCTAGAGCATTTTGCATCGGACATTCAATTATGTTTTTTCAAGTGGTTCCAGAAACACCCACCCTAGCATTCGCTAACTAGGAACTCAGAAAGCACGAATACACCACTCAATTGGGTCAAAGATTGCAGGCGGTTCAGGTAGGATACCTCGCCTATCTCGCCTATCCAAGAGAAAATACCGTGGCTGCGGTTTCAGCCGAAAGTGGCCCTGCATCTGCCTCGGCGCCGATTTTCGGAGCGCCTGCTTGAGGTGTACACTGATTCGCACTTATGGCAATCACGGTAGACGTACTTCGACACCATTTGAACTACACCGCCTGGGCCAGCCGCAGATTGGTTGAAGCTGCAAGTACACTGAGTCCGCAAGAACTGACAAGAGATTTTGCCACCGCCGATCACAGTGTTCTTGGCACGCTGGTACACGTCTACGCTGCTGATCGCGCATGGCTTGGCCGAATCCAAGGAAATCCGCCGGCGCGTTATATGGTTCCGGAGCAGGACATGCATCTGGAGGTGCTTAGGAATGACTGGCCAGCGTTGCTCGAGCGATGGAAGCAATGGGGTACTCTGCTGACTGAAGACTCCATTCATCAGAATATTTCCTACAAGGATTCGAAGGGCAACGCGTTTGTAAGTCCAATCTGGCAACTTGTGCTGCATCTTGCCAATCACGGAACTCATCACCGTGGCCAGGTTTCCGGATTTTTGCGGGCTATGGGACACGTGCCACCGCCTGTGGACTTGCTTGCCTATTACAGGGAAGTACTCGGCTGAGTTTGGGGACACGGCAGCGTCTGGCGATGCATTCGAGATACTCCGCAGACTTTACCTGCTCTGAAGTGAACGGCGGTCACGATGCTGGACCTTCTCCGGCATCGTGACCGTTGTAGTGTTCCTAGCTCTGGCTTCGGACTTCTACAACCGATTGTTCGGGGTTGATCAGGAATATCCAGATCAGCGCACCTAAGGTCATGACCCCTGCGGTGACAATGAATGGAGCAATCCACATTCCTCTTCCGAATAAGCTTCCATAAACGATCGCAGTGAGCGAGGCCGCCAGCGCGCCTGCCATATTCATAATGCCCGTCACCGTGCCGCTAAACTGGCCGCCAACATCCATGGGAACGGCCCAAGCCGGCCCAATCACTAGCTCCAGCGAGAAGAATGACACGGCCAGGCAGAGTACGGAAACCACCGCACTATCGGTCCTGGCTGCAGGTATCACGAAAGCTCCAGCCAGCAGGAATCCCGGTGCCGCGATGATCCGGCGGGCGAGTTTCGAATTTCCCGTCTTCTTGTAAATCATGTCTGACAACGATCCGCCAACAACGTCGCCGAGCATACCTGCGATCAAGGGAAGAGTGCCAAGCAGGCCAAGCGACTTCAGTGACATGTGCCTGTATTCCCGCAAATACGTGGGATACCAGGTCAGGTAGAAGTTGGTTCCGAAGAAGAAACAGCAATAGCCAATTGCGATGTACCACATGTTTCTGGAGCCCAGAATGATCTTCCATGGCACGGGCTTCCGCTCCGGCAAGGGCGCGAAAACGCTGTCTGCCTTCAGGTCCCGTATCTGCGCTACTTCTGCATGATTAACATACTTGTGATCCGCAGGGTTGTCGCGATAGATAAAGTAGAAGACAATCGCCCATACCATGCCAAACATGCCGAAAATATAAAAAATCATGCGCCAGCCCCAAGCGACCAGGATGGCGATTGAGAGAATAGGCGTGATGACCACGGCAAGTCGGCTGAATAAATGCGTAATTCCCTGAATGCGACCGCGCTCTGACTTTGCAAACCACATCTGCATGCCGCGGCTGGCGACCGGAAATGCGCCTGCTTCCGAAAGGCCCAGACCAACACGCGCGCCAAGCAAGGAATTGAAGCCCATGGAGGCGCCTGTCATGATCGGAGACAGGCCCACGAACACCATGACCCACGTAAGCACTTTCCTTGCCCCGAAGCGATCTCCCAACCATCCTACCGGGATCTGCGCGGCTGCATACGCCCAGGTAAAAGCAGCCAGGATCAATCCCATCTTGCCCTTGCTGAGTCCAAACTGTTTTGCGATTTCAAGTTGGGCTACGGCGATGTTCGAGCGATCCATGTAGCAGATCAGATACATCAAGCTGATCAGGACCAGGATGAACCAGCGGAATCTCGTCGGTTTCTGTCCAACCGGAGCCTCCGCCCCGGTTGGTTTATCCGAATGAACCTCACTCTGTGTATCCACTATTCCTCCGTCCGGGAAACTGAACTCGTTAAGTCAATATTCTTCCCTGAGTTGCCGACGGCTAAACGAGCACGGCGGAATTTTCGCAAACGAGATCTACCGGTTTTCCAGTTTCCGCCGAAAGGTCCGCTGCCTGGTAGACCTGCATAACCATGCGTGCGTGTTCGGCCGTCACCAGCGGTTTGCGGCCACGCGCGATGCACTCCAGGAAGTGGATGGTTTCCGCTTCCATGGGGCCGGCGTAAACGTGATTCACTTTCTCGCCGGGCATGGTCGAAATCGGGAACTGGATTCCCTTGGTCATAGTCGAGACGTAGACGTCGCGATGGGTATCGTCCACCATGACCACGCCCTCTTTACCTACAAACTCAATCCAGGTAGAGGAGAAATTCGGATAGGCGGGAGGCAGAACCCAGCCGGCGTTGATGGTGAACACCGCGCCGTCGTCGAGCGTGACCATGATCGATACGCAATCGGGCACGTTATATTCCGGGCCCATGATCTTCTTCACTTCCTGGGCATAGACGCGAATCGGCTTGCGCGGGGCGAAGCACCAGGTAACGAAATCGATGTCGTGAGTTGCTTCCATCGCGGCCGGAGACAGTTTGATGCGTCCGCCGATTTTCTTGCCAAGGCTGCGCGAAATATGGCGGCTCACCAGGGCACTGATCGGTTCGCCGATTGTACCGTCCTGAATAGAGCGCTGCACATAAGCGAATTTCGGATTGAAGCGCTGCGAATACCCAATGGCAAACGAGAGACTCTTCCGGCGCGCGATTGAGATCAACTCATCGGCCTGCTCCAGATCCATCGCTATCGGCTTTTCCAGAAGCAGATGCTTTCCGGCTTCGAGGGCGGCTTTTGCCATCGGATAGTGAGTGGTTTCGGGCGTCGCCGAAACGATGATCGCATCGATCGACTTATTGTCGATCAACTCACGATAGTCGGTAGTTGCCGTAACCGGATTCGTCTGGGCGGCAACTTCCTTGAGCCGGTCCTCTTTGATCTCGGCGATATGCAACTCGTTTACAAAAGGGCTCGACGCGCAAGCAACCGCGCGAATGCCGCCACACCAACCCGTTCCAATGATGCCTACGTTAATTGTCTTTTTCATAATCTCCATCTCGGACTTACTTGTCGCGCCACGGCACGCAAAACACGTGGTTGGCGGCTCTTTCCGGCGCAGTGATGATACTACCCAACCAAGGTGGGGTATGAAATTGTTTTTTCCAATAAGGACATTAGGAGTATCGATCACGTTAGAGTTGAAGGCATTTCGACGCCGCATGAAAGCTGCTCTTTGGCGGCATGATTGTGAGAAGGGCTCACTCAAACACCAGGCTGGAAAAGTCCATGCCATCGAGTTGTTGGACAACGGAGGTAATCAGAGGACTTGAGTTTCCCTTCATCCATGCAGCGACCACGTCATAGCTCTTGGTCTCATATAGGTCGACGAGGCAGAGGTTAGGGGAAGTTCCGTAGCTCTTCACATATCGGGGGACAATGGAAACACCGATGCCCGATTCGACGAAAAGTACAACCTCCTCCATCCGCTGTGGCTGGGCTACGATGTTGGGCGAAATACCATCACTTGCCAGCAGATGTAAGGCATCGTCAAACAACTCCGGATTTCGGGAGCGGGCCATAAAGACGAAGGGGTCTCCGGCCAGGTCGCCCGCCTTAATTCGGGACTTAGCACTCAAGCGATGGGTGCGAGGCATAATGGCGCACATTGAAACCGTGTACATCTTGTGCTGGAAGAAATCCTTCGTTGCAAGTACATTCGGCGTGAACGCGGTCATGATGGCAAGATCGACGGCACCGGTCTCCAGCGCCCGGGCGAGATCCGCATACGTGAAACGCTCAAGATGAAGGGCCACGTTGGGATGGCTTGCCTGAAATTCCGCTGCGATCTGCGGTAACACCCTTCGCGCCGGCGAGCTCTGGAATCCAATTCTGAAGATTCCGTTGATTCCCTTGCTCGCCTCGCGCACGGCCTGGATGGATTTCTCGGCACGGGAGAGTACCGCGTTGGCTTCATCCCAGAACATCCTGCCAACCGGGGACAGATGCACGGAGCGGCCCTTGCGCACAAATAGCAACACCCCGAGCTCGTCTTCCAATTGGGCGATTTGCAGGCTCAGCGCCGACTGGCTGATGAACACATGTTTCGCCGCATCCGTGAAATTGGAGTACTTAGCGGCAGCGACAAAGTACCGTAGTTGCCGAAGCTCCATAAGTCCTCCATGTGCAGTAGAATGCGGCGTTCATTGTATCCCTCGGCTGATCTGCCGACGAACCTCTCGTCGCCTATCAACCCAGCGCTTATAGACCTATCAGCGCCATCATCTCCCGGCTATAAAGATCGCGCGCTTCGCGATGCAAGGGCTGTACGGCTGAGACAAATGCGTCGTGCTCTTTTGACGTGAGCTCAGTAATCTCGCCCCCACCCTTGAGGATCGCCGCTGCCGCGTCCAATTCTTCCTTTTCATGGAGGCCGCGCTGGAAGGTGACTGCTTCCTGAACTGCCGCCGTCATCTCGGCCCTTAATTCGCCTGGCCAACCGTCAAACTGCGGACGATTAATGAAAATGGGCCTGGAAAGATAGAAATGATTGCTCACGGTGTGGAAGTGATGGTACTTGTCGACGCCATAAGTGACCGTGTTAAAGAACGGATTCTCCTGGGCATCCAAGGTTCCGGCCTTGACTCTCTGGATCGCTTCCGTCAGGTCCATGATAAGCGGGGTGGCGCCCAGTAGTTCAAAAGTACGGGCCTGAATCTTGCTGGGTAAAACGCGAATTGTCATTCCCTTCATGTCGGCTGGGAGATGGATCGTGCGCAGGCGATTGGAGATTTGCCTGAAGCCGTTCTCGAAATAGCCGGCGATGTGATAATCCATCTTCGCTTCGATCCTGCTGGTGAGCGCCTTGCCGAGCGCGCCATCCATGGCCGCCCGCGCCTTTTCGTTACTGTCAAAAATGAATGGAAGATCGACCATCCCCAAGTCAGGAACGCGGTCGGTAAGGTAACTACTGGATTGGTAGCCGAGCGAGAGGATGCCGTCTTCAACCAGCCACAGAATGTCTTCGGCCTTATAGCCGAGGTCCATGATGTTATAGACGTACTTGACTTCAATATCGCCGCCGAACTTGGCTTTCAGCCGGTCGCCAATTCTCTTCAGCGCCAGACTAAAGCCGGTCGTTGCGGGCCCGTAGCCGCCCATCCGAATCTGGATTGGCCGTTTGGCTGTTTTTTTAGCGGCGTGCAGTTCCGACGCGGAAGCCGCGGGTGACGAGAGAAATTCGCCGGCCATCATGCCAGCCCCAAGAGCGCCAGAACCTACTAGAAAATTCCGTCTGAGCATATGCCCTCCCCGAGAGCGGTAACATCGATGAAAAACTGTGAATAAATGCCAATCGAATCTATCTCACACCTGCCACGCGAAGCAATAGCCAAAAGGGCGCGCCCGCCCACGCAGCGGGGTGAACAAGTTACCCGCGGGAGATTGTTCGCCAGCGTGGGTCCCCGGGTTGCGTCCATGCTTTTGCTGGGGCATAATCGGAGCGAACTCCCTACCGAATCAGGAGATACAATCATGCCGCCGCAGGAAACGCCTGTTTGGTTCATTACAGGATGCTCGACCGGTTTTGGCCGGGAAATAGCTAAGGCCGTACTTCAACGTGGTTATCGTGCGGTAGTAACCGCACGCGATCCGCAGAAGGTTCAAGACATCGTTGAGGGTCATTCCGGCCGCGCGCTGGTTCTCAGGCTCGACGTCAACGACCGGGCGCAGATTGCCGAGTGCGTGAAAAACGCAGAGGCTACCTTCGGCCACATCGACGTGCTGGTGAACAATGCCGGCTATGGCTACGTGGCCGCAGTTGAAGAAGGCGAGGACGACGAAATCCGCGCCATGTTTGAGACCAATTTTTTCAGCATGGCCGCCATGATGCGCGCCGTGCTGCCCGGTATGCGGAAACGCCGCAGCGGCTTTATCGTCAACATTTCTTCAGACAGCGGACTCGTCGGCTACATGGCCGTGGGTTATTACAATTCCAGCAAATTTGCCGTTGAAGGGCTCTCCGAAGTATTGGCCATGGAGGTTGCGCCGCTCGGCATTAAGGTCCTTTTGGTTGAACCCGGATGCAACCGTACCGACTGGGCTGGACGTTCCCTCAAAATCAGCCCGCACCAGATTGCAGACTATGCCGAAACGGCCGGTGCCAATCGCAAGTTTGTTCTAGGCCTCGATGGCAATCAGGCGGGTGATCCGGTGCGCGCTGCCGCCGCAATTATTGAGGCGGTCGAATCTCCCCAGCCGCCGCTCCACCTGGTGCTGGGCAAGGACGCGCTCAAGATGATCCGCGGCAAGCTGGATCGATTGCATCATGACCTTGATACATGGGAGCCAACTACTCTCGCCGCCGACTTTCCCGATGCTTAGAAGTGGAAGTTTGCTGGAGGGTTAAGGCTTCGAAGAAACACGATGCTCGCTGGAAACTACCAGCGAGCATCGTGTTTCTTGGACTTTCTTTCAACAGGAGCACCCTCAAAGACTGCAAGGGGCGGCGTTGCTTCCCACTCAAGCCAAAGGAAGGCTTGGACGGACCACCGGGGACATCGCCAAATTTCGCTGAGCATACCCCTGCGATGCCAGCGACGCCGCGCGCCAGGCCGCCCTCCACTTGACAAGCAATATTCAGAACTCAGAGGATACGAGTACAGCCAATCGCATTCCCCGGCAGGTTGCCAAGTTCAAGAACGGAATTTTCCAGGCCGCTGCACACCATGCGGCTACATTAGATTGGCTCGGAGACCTTGTAACTCATCAGGGCAGCAAATGACATTTTCAACTAGCATTTTTGTACCTGAAACCTCTGTGCTAGGTGAATTCAGAGCGAAGTATCCAGCGCTCAAGTGAAAGGCCGACGGTAACGGGTATCCGATGCAAGTAGCTCTGATCGAATGGGCGTTTGGTTTTCTATTAGCAACGCTGGGCCTTTTCGTCCCGATCGTTCTGATAGCAAGCCTGGGTGGGAAGACACGGCGTCTTGCTATCGCGCTGATCGTCGGCTCCAATGTTGTGGGCTGTATTGTGGCGGTGCTCTGTTTTTGGCGGGAGACTACCGTACACCTCGATTTTTCCGCGTTTTCGCCTTTTCCATTGGCACTTGGAGTCGACCGCCTGAGTGCATTTTTTCTCCTGTTGATCTGCTCCGTGGCAGTCCCGGTCGCGATTTTCTCGATCGAATATTTTGACCTGCATTATGTTGAGAAGCGGCGGAACTGGGTTTGGACTTTTTTCTCGCTCTTCCTGGCCTCGATGATTCTTGTTGTAACGGCGTCGACTGGTTTCGCGTTTCTCGTCGGTTGGGAGTTGATGACCTTGCTCACGGCAGGATTAATCCTGATGGAAGGGGATTCTACCGAGCGGCGTCATAGCGTTTTTCTCTACCTGTTGATGATGCACGCTGGCGCGGCTGCGGTGATAGGAAGCTTTCTACTCTTTCTGCCCTTCTCTCACGGTCTGGATTTTGCATCTCTAAGAAGCGCTGGAAGGGTTATGCCGCAGGGAATCCGGACCATGGTTTTCTTGCTGGCCTTTCTTGGATTTGGGACGAAGGCGGGCATCATCCCTCTCCATATCTGGCTTCCTCGAGCCCATCCCATTGCTCCAAGTCCTGTGTCTGCTCTCATGTCGGGCGTTATGTTGAAAACCGCGGTGTATGGGATTGTGCGCTTCGTCTTCGACTTTCTTGGCGGCGGTCCATCCTGGTTTGGATACGTGGTTCTTTTTGCTGGCGCGGCCTCAGGATTGCTCGGCGTTCTATACGCGATCGCCGAACACGATCTCAAGCGCCTGCTGGCCTATCACAGCGTGGAGAACATTGGGATCATCTATCTGGGACTGGGAGCATCGTTGCTGTTTCTGGCAGCTCATTCGCTGGTTTGGGCAAGTTTAGCGCTGATCGCAGCTTTATTACACACTTTCAATCATGCTCTGTTCAAGAGCCTGCTGTTCCTTGGGGCGGGTGCTATTTCCAATGCAACCCACACGGTAGACCTCGAGGAACTAGGCGGGTTACAGCGGCGTATGCCGGTTACTGGCATAACCTTCCTTATCGCTTGCTACTCGATTGTCGGGCTGCCATTATCCAACGGCTTCGTGAGCGAGTGGCTTGTCTTTCGAAGTTTTCTAGGCGGCTCGCTTCTAACAAATACAAACGCAAGAATTGTATTGCCGCTCATGGTGGGTGTTCTCGCCATGATCGGCGGGTTGGCAGCGGCGTGCTTCGTGAAGGTTTTCGGCGTGGCTTTTCTGGGGCGGCCTCATAGTGCGGAGGCGGAACATGCAGTCGAGGTGCCGGCTTTAATGCGCGGTGGAATGATCATCCTCGCGGCCGCCTGCGTCTTTATTGGAATTCTACCGGGCATTCTCTTGCGTCCACTCGCTTCGCTGGCCCAGGTTCTGATTCCTGGCGCTGGCGTGCCCCAGGAAACTCTGAGCATCACTCGCGTCATTCCCTGGTTCGCGGCGATCATCTTTGTAGTGACTATTGCAGTCACCTTGGTGAAACGCCGAGAGAGGATGGAGCGAACCTGGGCATGCGGATTGCCCGGGCTGACGAGTCGGATGCAGTACACATCGACGGTGTTCTCGAAACCGATTCGTTTTGTGTTCTCCATGGTTTACAGGCCAGATCGTACAGTTGAGAGGCTCCCAGCGGATCAGCCCTACTTTCCCGCATCCATCACATACCGTTCGGTTCGCACGACCTCCTATGAAAAAGCCATCTATAGGCCATTCGTTGAGTTGTTTCTTTCCGCGGCACGCCAGTTACGGCGCTTACAGACGGGAAACATTCAAGTGTATTTGCTGTACATTTTCCTGGCCCTGGTTTTACTGCTCGCATTCTTGAGGTTCCAGAAATGAAGATTGCGCTGAACATCCTCCAGGCGGTCCTAATAATCCTGGGAGCTCCGCTGGTGCGCGGCATCGTTGCGCGGTGCAAAGCGTTTCTGCAACGTCGGCAGGGAGCAAGCATCTGGCGGCCATACTCCGATCTCGCCAAGCTTTTCCGCAAAGAGGATCTCGTGCCGCCGACTGCGTCCGCGGTATTTCGCGTGGTGCCCTTCATCTTGTTTGCGACAACGATCTGCGCGGTAGCCTTCATCCCTTTATTGCAGCCTGCAGCGTTGCTTGCATCTCGTGGCGACTTTTTCCTGTTCGTCTACCTGCTTGCCATGGGACGATTTTTTCTCTCGCTTGGCGCATTCGATGGGGGCAGCGCATTCGGCGGCATGGGTGCGAGCCGCGAAGCGTTAATTTCCTGCCTGGCGGAGGCTCCGTTCCTGTTGTCATTTGTTGCGATTGCCATTCTTGCATCACACGCCGATATCGCGGGAATGGTGAACTGGACGCTGCAGCAGAACTTCTTCAATGTTTCCGCGGTGCATATTCTCGCTTTCACCTCCCTTGGGATGGTGGTGATAGCCGAGACGGGACGGATGCCCGTGGATAATCCCACGACACATCTGGAACTGACGATGATTCACGAAGCGATGATCCTCGAATATTCCGGAACTCGGCTGGCTTTGATTGAGTGGGCGAGCGCTATCAAGCTTCACGCAATGATGGCGCTGCTAGTTGCATTGTTTTTTCCCTGGGGGATGGCGTCTGGCGAATCGATTGGATTCATAGCGCTGTCGCTCCCTCTGTATTGCGCCAAGATAGGACTGCTAATCATACTGTTGGCAGTGATCGAGAGTGGGATGGCCAAGCTGCGCATGTATCTTGTGCCGGACTTCCTAGGCGTTGCATCCGCCGTGAGCGTGCTGGCGGTGATCTTTACGTTTTTGGCCAAGAGGTAACAACGTGGGCTTAATGGAAGTTGCAACCGGAAGAATCCTGGATTCGTTTTCGGTCTTTTTGTTTCTGACCATTCTCCTGATGGCCGTCTCGCGCCGCATCTCGACCAGCGTGTTGCTGTTCGGCGTGCAGTCCGCAATCATCGCCGGGGAAGCGTTCGCGACGGGATTCCGCGAGAGGCTGGTCGAAGCTTGCGTGATCGGCGTATTGATAGTGGTCATTAAGGTGATCGCGATTCCGCGCGCTTTTTTCGGGCTGGTAGGCCATCTGAAAACATCGAGTGACGTAAAAGCCTCGACGACGCCCACGCAATCGGTTTTTATCGCCGCTGCAATGATCTATTTATCCTACGCGGCGGTTCAGTCTTACGAGCAGTCGGTACACGTGCCCGAAGACGCTCTGGCAGCGCCTATTGCTTTGATTCTCACTGGTGCGTTTCTGATGGTTAGCCGGAAAAAGGCGCTCATGCAAATGCTTGGGCTGCTCGTGTTGGAGAACGGTATCTTCCTGGCGGCCTTGACGACCACATTCGGAATGCCACTGGTCATCGAGATCGGAGTTTTCTTCGACTTACTGATGGGGTTGCTCCTGATGGGAGCTTTCGCCTTCCGTATCCGCGACACGTTCGACCACCTTGACGTGTCCAAGCTGCGACGGCTTCGAGGCTGAGAAAATGATCCTCATTACACCGTTGCTTATCATGCTTCTCGGGGCTTGCGTGGTATTGGTTTTTCGCGACTCACGGGTCGCCACTCGCGTTGCGCTCTTTATTGGTGGGCTGGAAGTTTCTTCGCTCGCGGTCATCGTCTGGCAGGTTCATGGACATGGAGCTTTGCGGGTGGGGCGCTATCTTCGCGCGGACGCGTTGAGTTCCTTCTTCCTTATCAATATTGCTTTCATCTCCGGACTGGTGCTTGTTTACGCGTCAAGCTATTTGCTGCACGCTGGACAGAGGCGGTTTCATTCACCGCGATGGTTCTATGCCCTGGTATTTCTGTTTCTCTTCACGATGATCAGCGTCTGCCTATCGGCCAACCTCGGTCTTATGTGGATCATGATGGAAGGAACTACGCTGGCCTCGGCCCTGCTTGTCGGTTTTTACAATACGAAAGGCGCGGTGGAAGCGGGCTGGAAGTATTTGATGGTCTGCACGGTAGGAATTGCATTTGCCCTATTCGGAACCATCGTGTTGTATCTTGCCGCCGTAAGAGCAGGCATGAATCCGGCGGAGGCCTTGGACTGGGCTTCGCTGATGGAGGCCGTTCCACGCATAGGTCTTGACCCGCATCTGGTGAAGCTTGCGTTCGTCTTCGTGATTGTCGGGTATGGAACTAAAATTGGATTTGTTCCGATGCATAGCTGGTTGCCAGACGCCCATGCAGAAGCGCCGACACCGGTCAGCGCTCTGCTCTCGGCCGTATTGCTCAACTGCGCGATGTATGCCGTCATCCGCTATGACGCGATTGTCTCCCATGCCGCGGGAGCTGCTTTTCCTCACACGCTTTTGCTCATTTTTGGCGTGTTGTCGATGGTTGTCGCGGGCTTGCTCATTCTGGTGCAGCGCAACCTGAAACGCATGATGGCCTATAGCAGCGTTGAGCACATGGGAATCATTGCAATCGGCCTGGGCTTGGGCGGGCCTTTGGGACTATTCGGCGCATTGCTGCATATTTTCAACCACTCGGTAGGTAAGTCGCTTCTCTTCTTTTGCGCCGGCAACATTCGCGAGAACCTCGGAACCCTGCGCATGGATAGCATTAGCGGCATGGCGCGGACGCTTCCGCGAACCAGCATCGCGCTCGTAGTCGGGAGCCTTGCCATCGTTGGGCTTCCACCGTTCAGCCTCTTCGTCAGTGAGTTTGCAATCCTGAGCGAGGCTTTCTCCCAGGCGCGCTACACGGTGGCTGTGCTGTTTCTCGTTGTTCTTTCAGTGGTCTTCGGCGGATTTGCATATTATCTCCTCCACATGCTCGGGGGAGACGCTTCAAGTAAAGCTCCCGCTACTGGAAAAATACACGCTACGGAGTACGGTGTGATGGGCGTTGCAGGTGCGTGCCTCCTTTACTTTGGAGTGCGAATCCCACATATCTTTACGCTCGTGGTTCAGGACGCGATGGCGGTCTTGCGATGAAAGACGAGGAGAAAAATTCCGGGGCATTGCGTATGGATAATTTGGCAAGGGTCAAACGCCCGCTAGGAAAAGATGGCAAGCCTGCGCGGCTTGTCACCCTCTTTGGAAGCTTGGGGCAGAGCGGTGAAAAGCTGGTTCACTATGTCTTTGACTTAGCGGAACCGGCCTATCTAGAAATCGTGCATACGGCGAGCGGTCGCATTCGATCCATTTCGCGTGAGATGCCTGCTGCGGCCTGGTATGAGAGGGAACTTCACGACGAATACGGCGTTGAAATATTGGGGCACCCTGATTTGCGCCCTCTGATTTTTCACGATAACTGGCCCGATGAGGTTCATCCGATGATCGATCCAGTAGAAAACGTTCCTTGGTCGAATCGCGAGTACCGCTTTTTGGAGGTTCAGGGCGAGGGCATCGCGGAGGTCGCGGTTGGTCCCGTTCATGCAGGCATCATCGAGCCCGGACATTTCCGCTTTAGCGTGGTTGGAGACACTGTTCTGCATCTTGAGTTGCGCCACTTCTACACGCACAAGGGCACGGAGAAGTTGTTCGAGGGCACTCGCATTGACGCCGGACCGATGATCGCCGAATCGATTTCCGGAGATAACTGTTTTGCTCACGCGGTTGCCTACTGCCAGGCCGTGGAAAACGCTTGCTGTGTCGATGTGCCCTCGCGAGCCCAGGCGATTCGGCTCATCGGACTAGAGTTTGAACGGCTCGTCTGCCACATCGGCGATGTCGGTGGGCTGTGTACCGATGTTGGATTCAGCGTAGGTGCCGCCTGCACCGTCAGCATCAAGGAGTCTCTTCTTCAGGCTTCATCGAAGTGCTGCGGAACGCGATATTGGCGCGGGATTGCCGTTCCCGGGGGGCTCCGATTTTCGTTCGATCCCGGAAGGATTCTGGAGTTAGGTCGAGCTGTCTCGGCGGCGGCCCGCCAGTTTTCGGACCTTGCAAGAGTGATTCTCGAAACTCCGTCCATCCAAAATCGTTTTGAAACGGCAGGAATCCTTCGAAAGGAAGCAGCGCGAGAGCTCGCGGTCGTTGGACCCGTCGCGCGTGCCAGCGGCGTAGATTTGGACGTACGACGTGACCACCCCTACGGGGACTACGCAAAGGCACGCTTCGAGGTTCCCGTTACCCAGTACGGAGATGTAATGGCGCGCGCCAGGATACGTGTTGAGGAAGCCGCGACCTCGGCTCGCCTCATTCAGGAGGCTGCGATTGCTTTGCCTTCCGGCAGCGTGCTGGAACCGCTCCGGCCTATAGGCGAGTTCCAGGGATGCTCGGCGGTGGAGTCACCTCGAGGCGAACTCTACTATTGGGTGCAAGGATGCGATGAGTACCTCACCCGCTGCCACATCAAGTCGCCTTCATTCCAGAATTGGCCGGCTATGCCCTTTGCCGTTGCGGACAATATCATTGCCGATTTTCCGCTGATCAACAAAAGTTTCAATCTCTCCTATTCCGGGTGTGATCGATGATGTTTGAGGTGATTGAGCGAAGTCTGCGCCAACCGAACCGGGTAATCCCCGTGGAAGAGCTGCTGGGAAACGGCGATGGAAGCCGCATGCCTGAAGTGATCGCGGACCAGTTGACATCCGCTATCGCGCAAAGACTCGTTGACGTCTGTCCCACGGCTGCGTTCAGAATTGAAGAACACAACTCGCGTCCACACCTCGTGCTCTCATACGGCGATTGCATCGGTTGCGGGAGGTGTTTCGAGCCTGGCCAGGGGGCGGTGGTTGCTGCGAAGAGTATCTGGTGCTGCGGTCAGGTGAAAGACCGGCTGATGCGTAAGTGGGATATCGAGTCGCATGAAGAGCTCGCCTTTCCCACGCCAGATCCAGAGTCGACGCGCATGCAGATTCAGGCTCTCTTTGGACGAGCCCTGAACATCCGCCAGTTGGACGCCGGATCGTGCAACGGATGCGAAGTGGAAATTGCCGCACTTACCAATTCCTATTACGACGTGGAACGTTTTGGAATTCATTTTGTCGCGTCTCCCAAACATGCCGATATGCTGCTGGTCACGGGGCCTGTCACTCGCAACATGGCCGACGCCGTGAAGGCCACCTACGAGGCGGTTCCCGCACCGAAGTTAGTGGTGGCGGTGGGTGCATGCGGGTGCAGCGGCGGGATTTTTGCAGGTGGCCACGCCGTCGTGGGTGCGGTAGATGCCCTTATCCCCGTTGACGGCTATATTCCCGGATGCCCGCCGACTCCCGCAATGCTTGTCACTGGAATACTTGAGGTCTTACGGCGGTGTGCCGCCAAGTGAGCCGGATCCGTGACCGCAAAATTAACGCAGCGTACTTGTCTGCACAAGGCTAGGATAGTGACATCGGTGGACTGGAGGAGAGTTGAATGGCAATTGATCGTCAAAGCGAGGTTGATGCCCTCTACAAGAAAGCTCAGAACATTCTTCTGCATGAAATGACGGAGGATGAGCAATCCTTCGTCGCGGGACTGGCATTCGACAATCATGCCACCCTGTCCGACGATAAACTCCGCCGGTTGAAAGAACTGGTCAGAACAAAATGCCACGGACCGAGTGAAGCCGCCTGACGATCTATGAGGGAATCGTAGGTTCGAGCGTCCCAAGATTACTCATACTCTTCAACAACTTGGCTTTTATCTTAGCTTCGCCCGTATACACCAGCCATATGGCGTGCTACCATCAGGACGCAATTGAATTGGACGGACGCGGGTAGTATATGCGTCTTGGGCGTTGCTCTTGAATTCGTATCTGCACAGAAAATCCCTCCAACTCACTCAGCCTGACTATCAAAAGGAACGTGTAACATCATGGAACAAGGAACAGTAAAGTGGTTTAACGACGCAAAGGGATTTGGCTTTATCAGCCGCCAGAACGGCGAAGACGTTTTCGTGCATTTTTCCGCAATTCAGGCGAGCGGATTCAAGAGTCTTCCGGAAGGCCAAGCTGTGCAGTTCAACGTTGTAAAGGGCCCCAAAGGCTTGCAAGCAGAGAACGTGACGATCATCTAAGTGATCGTCCGAAAAGTTTTAGAAAGGGCAGCCCATGGGCTGCCCTTTCCGCTATACGCCATGTGCTGAACTTACCTTCCGGCAGCAGCGGTGCGCCAGCCCAATCCGGCTTCGGTCTTCGCCGCGGGCTTGTACTCACATCCGACCCAGCCGCTATAGCCTATGCGGTCAAGAAGGGCGAACAGATAGGGGTAATTGATCTCGCCAGTTCCCGGCTCGTGCCTCCCTGGATTATCTGCAATCTGAATATGGCCTATCTTCGCCAGGTTCTTCTCAATTGTGTTGGCGAGGTCGCCCTCCATAACCTGGGCGTGATAAACGTCGTATTGGACGAAGACGTTATCGGAAGCAATATCGTCGATGAGTTTGAGGGCTTGCGCCGTGTAGTTCAGATAAAAACCGGGCATATCGCGTGTATTGCAGGGCTCAATCAGAAGACGGACGCCGACCTTTTTTAGCTCGCCCGCCGCAAAACGGACATTGCTAACCATGGTGTCATGAGCCTGGAGAGGACTTATGCCTTTTGGCGTGAGACCCGCCTGGCAATTCACCTGCTTGCAACCCAGGGCAGTGGCGTATTCGACGGCTTTTGCAACCCCTTCGCGGAAGTCATTCACGCGGTCGGGAAGGCAGGCAAGACCGCGCTCACCCTTCTCCCAATTACCGGCGGGCAGGTTGAACAGAACCTGCACAAGACCGTTCTTCTTTAATTTCTCCGCGAGTAGTTCCTTCCCGTACGCGTAGGGGAACATGTATTCGACACCGGTAAATCCAGCCTTGGCGGCCGCCTCGAAGCGATCGAGGAAATCCACTTCACCAAACAGCATTGAAAGATTTGCAGCAAACTTAGGCATACTTATTTTCTCCTGGAACCACCTATGTAGAAGACTCATCGACCGGCACTCGCACCTGCCGGTTATGCTTTCGTTCGTGTCACTTCGATCTTCGCGAGTTTCTCGTAGAACTGGACGATGGCGCCGTGATCGCATTCGCCAAGTCCATCCACTTTCAGCGCCTGCAAAATCTCCATCAC